>Ga0209542_10001469_pt1 | contig 55195 bp, 55 predicted proteins | sample RifCSPhighO2_01_FD_184028 | JGI IMG/M metagenome (GOLD analysis project Ga0209542, IMG submission 184028) | Soil microbial communities from Rifle, Colorado - Rifle CSP2_plank highO2_0.1 (SPAdes) (version 2) | ecosystem: Environmental > Terrestrial > Deep subsurface > Rock core/Sediment ... | reverse complement strand
AAGCTACGCTTCGGCGCGTTCGTGTCTCCGGTTAGACCCCAAATGGCGAGGCCGTAAGCGACCGCCCATGTCGCATCGCGAATCTTCGTATCTGCGGAGAGACGGAACTCCGCGAGCCGCGCGGGGAGCTTAAGAGACCCTTTTGCCACATCGCTTATGCTCCCCACGCCCGCGCCGCCGCCCGATATAATTATGCCGGCGGGGAGCGGGCCGCGACGACCGAGCGACTTCAGATGTTTATCAATGAGCGCGAACATATCCATAAGCCTGTTCTCAATAAGATTGTCCACCTTCTTCCTCGGGTACATCGCTCCGGAAAGTCGCCCGATTTTCACTCGCTCCGCTTCTTCAAGAGAAATGCGTAGCCCCAAAGCGATGTCGTCGGTAATGTGGCTGGAGCCCATTGGGAACACTTTTACTGAGACGGGGATGCCCTCGTCATAGACAACTATTGAAATCGTTTCCGCCCCGATATTCGCGAGCACGCACCCTTTCATTTTTTGGTCGCCCTCAAGAAGCACATACGAGCCGGCGAGAGGGGACGCCATCTTGTCAATAACTTCAATGTCTGCATCCTCAACGGCCTGTGACAATGCGTCCTCGTGTTGGGCTAGACATGTGACAAAAAGGTAATCAACTTCAAGACGAACGCCCTTCATACCAAGCGGGTCACCGAGCACTTTATTGTTGTCAATGCGATATTCAAGCGGAATGCTATGGAGAACATGACGGTTGAGGAATCCGGGTGCCGCCGCTTCGCGGGCCACCTTTCCGGCCTTTTCTATATCAAGAGCCGTTATTTCCTGGTCCGCGCGCGAAATGATGCATGAGCCAGTGGCTCTTGCTTCGTCGAGCGAAATGCCTCCCACGGCGAGAAAACCAGTACGCAAGGGTATGCGAGCGACGGATTCGGCCTCCTGCTTCGCTTTAATAATGCTTGCCGTGACCTCTTCTTTATTAACGATATAACCGTGGCGCAGACCTTTAGATTCGGCGAGCCCTGTACCGAGTATGCGCAACTGTCGCGCTCCGTGTTTATCGGAGAGCTCCTCGACTACGACCATTTTTACTTGGTATGTGCCGATGTCTATTCCCGTCGCTATGCGCCTTTTCATGTCGCTTCAAGAGATTTCGTTCGCATTTATCCATCTTATCACCATGAACCCATCCTTTTATATGCAGTACACCGTGGATAAACAACAGGAGCTGGAAGCTGGAAGCTGAAAGCCGGAAGTCAGGAGCTTGTTTTGCCGCTTCGCTGGGACAGATAATAACTTCCGCGCTCTTTTTTCCGGCGACATAAGAAAGAACATTTGGCGTGTAATTTTTCCCGCGCATTTTTTCGTTCAGCTCACGCGCTTTTGCCTGAGACACAAATACGAGCGAAATGTCCCAGTCGGGCAAAACGCTTTTTGCAATTGCAGAAAACACGCGGCGTCCGCTAGGAAGCGGACGCCGCGTCAAATTCTTTATTAAAACCCCCGACATTCTCTCCTAGCGCTTACCGCCCTTGCGCGTCTTTTTTGCCGCGGGGTCTATCTTGCCGAGCTTTACTTGTTCGTTGTACTTTTCGCGACGAACCTTGGAGATGAGAGCGCGCTTATGCCCGACATTCTTGGACCGCGCTCGCTCAAAATAACGGCGGTCGCGCATCTCGCGCACGAGACCGAGCCCCTGCGCCCTACGGGTAAATCTGCGAATGAGCGCAGTAGAACTCTCGTTCTTCCCGCGCTTCACCTCCACCCTCGTTCCTGCTGTCGTTGCCATTATGGAAAGACTCTAGCATTTCTCTGAAATAAAAACAACGCCCGCGACTAGCGGGCGTGTACGAATGCAGGAGAAACAGAATGATGAGTAGTCATCGCGAGAGCTAGCGCATTTCTTGGGCGAGTTCTTCGGTTCGTTTTGTCAAATGCTCTGCGAGCTTGCCGAACCAGTAACCAACCATACCTGCATGCGGCCCCACTGCGGAAAGAGCTTTGATGATCTCCAATAGAACCTCAACTACCACCTGTTTTCGTTCAAATCCAGTCATACTTTCCTCCATCAGGAAATAGACTGTTCTATAGTGGACTCTTTGGTACAAAAAAGCAAATGCTACGCGAAGGATTTCAGGCGTTCGGCGAGGCCATTGAGGGGAAGGATGGTTTCTTCTTGCGTAGCGCGGTTGCGGAGAATAGCAGAACCCTCCAACGCTTCTTTGCGCCCCATGATGAGGAGATATGGACTGTTGCGTTTCTCTGCGAGATGGAGCTGTTCTGTGAGCGATTCTACGCCGATATCCTGCGCCAGAGAGACGCGCGCTTTACGAAAGTCTTCGGCGAGGCGGATGGAGAGCCGTTTCGCTTCGTCGCCGATGTGGACGAAGGAGAAGCGCAGTCGCGCCGATTTGGTCCTTGCGACTACCGCGCCCTCGCTAGCCATCTGAAAGACCGCGCCTGTCGCACTGAATGGGGCAGTGGGGAAGAAATGCCGCACAAGGTCGTTATATCGTGAGCCCCATGCTACGCGCCGTTCGCCAACATTAATTTCAAAACAAGTGTCGTTCCATATTGAGCCGCGACTGATGAGCGTGCGCGCAAGCTCGTAGGGCGTCTCAGTCATTTCCAGATACTCAAGCAAGTCTTCAAAGCGTTTTCGGCTTGCATCGGATAGATGTTCAGTTGGAGCCGGCAGGTCTTCTGCGCATTCGCGAAGAATAGTGAGCTCGGCGGCATGAAAGACATCGTGCTTGGCTCGTTCCGAACATTCTTCAGGAAGTGTTCCGGAGCGCTTCTTAAAGAAGTTCCCCAGTTCGCGCGCGTAGCGCGCGCGGGTCTCTTTATCGCCCATTGAATTAATGCGGACAGTCGGCTCTTCGTGGAAAAGGTCGCGCGCGAGAGCCATCAATGCGCGAATAACCACCGCATCTGCAATAGCGCGGTCAGAGCCGAGCGCGTGAAATTGTATAGAAGCTTTTTTAGGCGCAGTACGACCTGGAGCGATATTCGTATGCCAAATAAAAAGTGGTTGTCTTTGAGTTGGAACACATGTGACTCTCTGGCATTGTCTCAAAAAGCCCGCGACTATTTCGGCGGCAGAGTCCAGCACGAGAGAAGCGGGCGCTTCTGGATAACCTGACTTCGGCCGCGCGCTACCGCGCGCGGCGAGAGCAATCGTAGAGAGCGGAGTGAATCCGTAATACTGACCGACGGCGCGCGCTTTAGTTAAAAGTTCTTCGGACGGAATTGTATTACGCATCATATAGCAGTTGAGCTCGCGAATGTGTATGAGATTGCACCGGGGAATAGCCCAAGCTCTTTGACTGGGAGCAATCGCAGGTCAACTCGGCCGATAATATTCTTCTTCGGTAAAGGTCCCCAGAAGCGGCTGTCGGAGCTGTTGGGACGATTGTCACCCATGACGAAGTATTCTTCTGAGTTTACATTAATAACACTGGTATAGGTCGCATCTTCATTAACAATATATGGCTCGGTAAGGGCCAGTTTTTCTCCTGTCGCAGTGGTAACGGTCACAGTGCCATGATTGATAGAAAGAGTTTCGTTCGGGAGTCCGATAATGCGCTTGATATAGAAGACAGATGGGTCGTCTGGATAGCGAAAGACGATTACATCTCCGCGAGATGGCGTCTTGAAACGGTAAATAATTTCGTCAACGATAAGATAATCAAGATTCTCAAAAGCCGGGTGCATAGATGCGCCGTCAACGACGAACGGCGAGACCACGAAGACGCGGATAGGAATGACCACAATAACAATGAGGAGCGCAAGTGTGAAAAGATCCTTCAGCAGACCCTTCCAAGTGTCAGACATGCGAGCATTGTACTTGAAGTCGTAAACTGCGCAAGCCGAAGGCGTAATCGCCGGAGGTGCCGCGAGTCCGCGAGTGGCATTGTGGTATTATTCACGCATGAGTATCGTCATCGTTGGCCTCGGGAATCCGGGGAAGGAGTACGAAAAGACGCGGCACAACGCCGGTAGAAACGCCGTGGAGCTCGTGGCCAAACAGGAAGGATTTGATGAGTTCGTTTTTAATAAAAAAGCAAATGCGTTCGTCGCCAAGGGCTCGATTGGGAGAGAAAGCGCGGCGCTCGTCCTGCCGGAAACATATGTAAATTTGTCTGGCAAAGCAGTCAGCGCGTTTATTAAATCGCCGAAAGCCGCAAAAAATCTTTTGGTAGTGCATGACGACCTAGACTTGCCTCTTGGAACTATAAAAATGGTATTTGGGCGCGGTAGCGGCGGGCACAAGGGCGTGGAGAGCATCATGCGTAGCGTAAAGACAAAAGACTTCGCGCGCATCCGCATAGGTATCGCACCGAAGTCAGGTCCCTCCTTCGCCAAGGCTACGAAGGGCAAGGAAGAAAAAGTTATCAAGCATGTGATAGGGAAGTGGAAACCCTCCGAAGAGGCAATTTTCAAAAAAATCCTAAAAAAAGTCACAGAAGCCGTCCGCCTCTTCACTACCTACGGCCTTTCCTCTGCCACCCAATTCGCCAACACCCGGTAGAGATTATTTCTGTTATAATCCTCAATTATGAATGAACGCTCCACAAGCAGAAAGTAAATACGGGTCAATGGTTCCTGCACATGTGTTTGAGTTTTTAGAGGCTAATTTTGTGATACCGGCCGACAAAGACGCCAGAGATGAGTTAAGACGAAAACTTGAAGAATATTCTCACTACGGAGTTATGCATTTGCCAGAGAATAAGAAAGTGAGAACGATTCTTCAGGCTCGCATTATGGCTATTGAGGCATACGATGTAGAAGTGCTTAAAGTCAAAAAAGAAAACAAAAAGGACAAAATAGAGTCCAGAAGAGAAAAGATTGCTGCTCTGGCTACAGAATTGAGTCAAAGTTGGGAAAAACTTCCTTTCCCTGGTATTGATCCAGAGGCGTACTTGAAATTAAAAGCTGATATAAAAACCGATGAAGAAGCGTCGGGCTACACTACAATCATGTTTGATGACTTAGTGGAAAGATTCAAGACTCAAGGAATGAAAGTTGTCCTAGGGAAATATCCAGGAAGCGGCAATGTTTATATCGTACCATCAGAAAGCAACGATATTGAAAATGACAGTATTTCCCCTAGACATTTACAAGTCAGTGGAATAACGAATGAGAATCTTAGAGAGCTTATTTCTATACAAGAGAAAATGCGCTCTTTCACTCATCTGTAATCAGGGAGTGCTAAATACCGAAGTTAAACTTCGGTAAAATCCGTTATCTCACCAAGGTTCAAGTGCAATTTCTACAAGCGAATCGTCATCAGTATGGTGTTTCAGGTGACCTGCCAATAATTCGCGCGACTCATTCTTGAACGCGTTTACATTTGGATGTAACGCGCGGATTAATTCTGCTTCGGTAATCGGTGTATCGTTACCAGCGACATAAGAACCCAAGCTTGAGAATTTGTAATTCAATGCCCATTTCCACGCCTCATCAAAGTGAGCCAATGCTTGTGATAACCCGCCAGGATAGAGTTCAAAGACATTTTTAACTTGTATGTAGAAAATAAGATATCGGAGATGAGTGTCTTCAGAAATTGTTCGGCTTCTATAAGAACCTTGGAAAATAGTTCCGCGCTCATGATATTTTGCATTAAAGTGTGCCGACATGCTTCCGCAAAGTCTCTGCATAAATTTCGACATGCCGCTTTCTTTGATTTCTTCAAGAAGAAGGTGAAAGTGATTCGGCATAAGCGTCCACGCGAGTATACGCACGAGCGGGTCGCATTCTGGCCAGTCATCTGGTCGTTCAAATGGTGCAAGTCCAGCAATAGTCTTCCGCCAGTTATCGTCGATAAAAGAATCGTTAAGATAATAGAGAAGTTGTACAAATCGCTCTCGATCTGAATTATTCCGTACTATATCCATGCCTCGCGCACCGCGATTAGTCACATGAACAATAGAACCAACTCCATAAGGTTCGACGCGCATTGGTATCAGTATATCATACCGAAGTTAAACTTCGGTAAGCTCGGTACATATAAGCACATTTTTACCGAAGTTTAACTTCGGTAGAGATTACTTCTTTTTGCCTGCGAAGGTGAGAGTCATGCGCTGTTCTCTTGGCTCAAACAAAGAGATGGTGAAGGGATAAGTTTTACCCAGCTCCAGCGTCTCGCGAAGCTCCGCAGGAGTGGCGAACTCGCTCACATGCACAAGCCCCGCCACGCCCTCTTCAATAGAGGCGAGCGCGCCGTGCTTGTTGTACTTGATGACGACCCCAGGCACTTCCATACCTTTAGAATAACGGTCGGCGGCAGTGTGCCATGGATTCTCCAAGAGCGCCTTGATAGAGAGAGAAATCTTTCCATCTTTTATTTCTATAACCTTGACACGCACTTTATCGCCAACGGCGCAGAACGCGTGGGGGTCCTCTACTAGACCCCAGTCTAGCTCGCTGATATGCACGAGACCCTCCAACCCCGGCTCTATCTTTACAAAAGCGCCGAAGTCTACGATGCCCGTCACCTCACCATCGGCGCTGTCGCCGACTTGGTATTTATCAATGAGCGATGCCTTCTCCTCGGCCTCACTCCCTGTGCGCTCCGAGAAAATAAGCTTACCCTCCTTCGCATCTGCAGTAATGATTCGCACCGACAGAGGATGTCCGACAAGCGACATAAGCGCGCCGAGAATCTTGTCCTTATCGCCCTCCGGCACGCGCGGATAATGCTCTTTGGAGAGTTGTGAAGCTGGTAGGAATCCGGCAATGCCTTGCCACGACAGCATAAGACCGCCCTTGTTCGCCTCTTCCACGATGAGAGAGTACGGGGTCTGCGAGAGAATCGCCGTCTCGGCCTCGCCCCAGATGGCCGCTTGGCGCGCCTCTTTGAGTGATAGCTCTATGTAGCCCTCGCGACCGGCGGGGTCCACGACCTTCGCGCTAATAGTGTCGCCCGGGTTCGCCTTACGGAGTACATCGGCGGCGTTCAAGTATTCGCGACCGTAGATGAGACCGGTGCCGAATGGAGCGAGGTCTATGTAAACACGCCCGCGGCTAATAGCGATAATCAGGCCCTCAACGATATCGCCAGAGGACGGCGGTGTCGGTATTGAATCAATCAAGCCGACCATCGGGTGGCCTTCGGTTAGATGTATTGTCGGTAACGGCACAGAAACTTTCTTAACCTCTTCAGACATAATATATAAAGCAGTGCGGATTTTCGAAGTCGGTACTGACAAGGTTCAACCTTGGGAATTGAATTTAAGGTTGAACCTTGGAATATTTGGAATATCAGGGTTAGCCGACTTCTACTTCTCCCGCACGCAACAGTGGCACTATAACATAAGGTTCTGTAAATTACTAACGCCCTCCCGGAGGAGGGCGTTTGTTGCTCGGGGGAGCAACGGGTTTTCTGCTTTCGTTAGCTTGTGCCGGTGCTGGCGATCAGATCGAGTTGCACTGCGGAGGCTTTGGCCGTGGTATCGGAGGCGTTGATCTTCATGCCGTCGGTTTCGATCGTGGCGGTGAAAGCCGGGCGGTGACTGCCGATGTAGTCCAGTAGTTTTTTCATGATTTCTCCAAGTTAAGGTGGATGATACACGAAAAACGCCCAATTTCGGTACGATAAGCTGTCCTAGAAAGAGCGTTCATTTACAAATATACCAAAGGACGGTTTTATTTGCAAGGGGGTGTGTATGGCGCTGTGGATAACGCAAATTACAAGGTTCAACCTTAAATCCGATTCCCAAGGTTGAACCTTTGTGCTACAATATATGCAATGGTTATCACTCATCATGGGGCGCAATGTTTCAAGGTTACCTTCGGCGAGCTGACGCTTGTTTTTGACCCAATCAGTAAGGGCTCGGAATTGCCAGCCGTCCGCTTCGGCGCCGATATCGCGCTCGTCTCGCGCAATAGTCCGGAAATGAACGGCATTGAAGAAGTGTCGTACGGCGAGAAGAGGCCCTTTGCCGTAACCGGTCCCGGCGAGTATGAAAGGGGAGGTGTGGTGATACAAGGATTTCTTTCGCACAGTAAGTACCCTACTTCGTCAAAGACTTCGCAGGGCACAGTGGCTGAATATGTGAATACTATATATAGTGTGCAACTTGAAGATATGATGCTCGTGCACCTCGGCGCGCTCTCTGATACAGAGCTCTCGCACGAGGCGCGCGAGAGTATTGACGAGATAGATGTGCTGTTTGTGCCAGTAGGCGGAGACGGCGTGTTGACACCTGCCAAGGCACACGAGCTCGCCGTGTCTCTTGAACCGAAAATTATCGTGCCTATGCACTGGTCTGAAATCGGACAACATAAATCACTTGAAGCATTTCTAAAAGAGGCGGGGAATGGGAGCGGAAAAGTTGATAAACTTACGCTTAAAAGGAAGGACCTCGTTGGTCGCGATGGGAGTATAATAGTCATAACGCCCTAACACTTATGAAAACAATTTTTGACCATATTGAGCGAGTAAAGGGGAAGCCACACCATGTTCGTAAACGAGTCGCCTTCGGTGTCGCGGCCTTCGGTGCCGCTCTCATAGCGCTTGTTTGGCTCGTGGGCTCTCTTGGGACTGGGGCGTTCGCTCTGAAGGATACATCGTTCGCGCAGAGTATAGGGCAAGAAGGTGTGGTAGTGGCTGGTAGTGAAAACGGCTCTCCGAACATTGCCGGAGTCGGTGCGGCCCTATCGAACACGAGCGCGCCAGCGCATATAGAAATCGTTGACACGACTCCTTCAAAAGCACAGACGAAGAAAGCCGAGCCGACTGTCATTCCGTTTTAAATAATTAAGTCATCATGGCGCGTGGGAAAGCAGACACAGAAAGTAACGCGGCGACTCCCGTCGCCGCGAATGTCATTAACCAGCCGATAGTCGCGGAGATGCGTCAATCGTACATTGACTACGCGATGACGGTCATCACCGCGCGCGCCCTGCCGGATGTGCGCGACGGACTGAAGCCCGTGCATCGTCGAATCCTCTACGCGATGAAAGAGCTAGGGCTCTTGCCGGGCGCGAAGTTTCGTAAATCGGCGCTCGTAGTCGGTGATGTTCTCGGTAAATATCACCCACACGGCGACATCGCCGTCTACGATTCTATGACGAAGATGGCGCAAGAGTTCTCGTATCGTTATCCGCTCGTGCTCGGACAAGGCAATTTCGGCAGTATCGACGGCGATAGTCCGGCGGCTATGCGTTACACCGAGGCGAAGATTTCAAGAATCGCCGAGGCGCTCCTCACCGATTTAGAAAAAGATACAGTTAAATGGAATCCAAACTATGACGCAACGCGAGAAGAGCCGAGAGTGCTCCCCGCTGCGCTCCCGAACCTGCTTTTAAATGGCACTCTCGGCATTGCCGTCGGCATGGCGACCAATATCCCTCCGCACAACCTCCGCGAGGTCGTCGCTGCGACCGTCCACCTTATTGATAATCCGGATGCGACTACTAACGACCTTTTAGAATTTGTAAAAGGTCCCGATTTTCCGCTCGGTGGAGTCGCCTTTGGCCAAACAGACATTAAACACGCGTATGGAAGTGGCAAAGGGCCCGTGGTGGTGCGCGGCGAAGCAGAGATTATTGACGATGGTAAGAAGGACACGAAGATTATCATCACCTCAATCCCGTATCGCGTGAACAAGAGCGACCTAATCACGCGTATCGCGGACTTGGTACAAGAAAAAAAGCTGGAGGGTATTCGCGACCTACGCGACGAATCCACTTCGGACATCCGCATCGTGGTAGAGCTGAAGGGTACGGCGCATCCGCAGGCAGTTTTGAATAATTTATACAAGCACACAGAGCTGGAGAGCACTTTTCATTACAACATGTTGGCTCTTGTGGGTGGTGTGCCGGAGATGCTTTCGCTCTCTGGCATGCTGGAGAATTTTGTAGAACATCGCAGGGAGGTGGTGAAGCTCCGTACTGAATTTGATTTACGCCAAGCTGAGGCGCGCGAGCACATTCTTTTCGGTCTATCCAAGGCGCTTGACCATATTGATGAAGTCATTGCTGTGATTAAAAAGGCGGCAGATGTCCCCGCTGCTAGTCTCGCGCTCCAGAAGAAATTTGGGTTTTCAGAGCTTCAAGCGGTAGCGATTCTAGAGATGCGTCTTTCCAAGCTCGCTGGGCTGGAGCGCAAGAAGATTGAAGACGAGCTCGCCGAGGTGCAGACTCTAATAAAAGCGTTGAAAAATATTCTTTCATCAGCGAAGAATATCCTCGCCGTCGTGAAGAAAGAGCTTGTAGAACTGGGCGAGAAATATGGCGACGACCGTCGCACGAAGATTGTAAGAGGGGGTGTGCAGAATATTTCGGCAGAAGACCTAGTCCCGGACGAAGATTCAATGCTCGTTCTTACACAAGGCGGATATGTGAAGCGAACGAACCCGAACGAATATAAAAAGCAAAAACGAGGAGGTGTAGGCGTTGTAGACATCGCTACGAAAGAGGAGGATGTGGTGACACACTTCCTCGTCGCCTCCGCGCATAGCGACCTTCTCTACTTCACCAACTTCGGCAAGGTGTATCAGCTCAAGATGTATGAGATACCAGAAGGGAAGCGCGCGACCAAGGGTAAGAGCATTATGAACTTCCTACAACTCTCTGCCGAAGAGTCGGTAACGAGCGTGCTCGCGGTGCCGAAAGGCGCCGCGCTTGACGCGTCTTCGGTCGCGTTCGTGACCGAAGCCGGAGCGGTAAAAAGGGTCGCGGCGAAGAGCTTCGCCGATGTACGCCGTTCGGGTATCATCGCGATTAATCTGAAGAAAGGCGACACACTCGTGTCCGCGCATCTCGCCGGAGAAGGCGACACTGTGTCTATCGTAACTGCAAAAGGGCAGAGCATTCGCTTTGAGACAGAGGATGTTCGCGAAATGGGTCGCACCGCCGGCGGGGTGCGCGGCATGAGCGTGAAAAAAGGAGACAGAGTCGTTTCTGCAGAAGTTATTTCAGTCGCAGATAAAGACGCTTCTCTCCTCGTCATTATGAGCAAGGGCTACGGCAAGCGCACAAAACTTTCTGAATACAAGGTCCAAGGCCGCGGCGGCTCGGGTATCAAGACTGCGAATGTGACACCGAAGACTGGCGAAGTCATCGGCGCAAAAGTCGTAGTCGGCAATATAGAAGGAGAAGAGCTCGTCGTTGTTTCTAAAAAAGGCCAGGTGATTCGCACCTCCGTCTCCGGAATCAAACTAATTTCCCGTGCTACCCAAGGCGTTCGCATCATGCGTCTCTACCCGGGCGACTCCATCGCCTCAATGGTCGCGTTGTGATATTCTCCACGGCTTTTTCTTTTTCCGCAAATGCAATGTCAGCCGTCCTTATCAACATCCGGTCGTCAAAGATAAGGACATTGGCGCTATCATTGCTTGATGGGACGCCTTGAAAAGTCGGCAAAAAAGCGACGGCGCAAGCAAGACATACAACGCGCGCTCCTCGCGAGTGTCGCCGTCACCGGTCTGCTCGCTTGGGCGATGCTTGCTCCAAATACGCTCCAGCTTCTCCGTTATTTGCCTGGAGAGCGAAATAAATTCGGTCACCGGATTCGAACGGCCGCCGGAAGAATTGTTGCGAAAGGGCAGGCAATGTGGATTGAGAAAAAAGGAAAGAAATATTTGCGCATTACTAACCTCGGGCGCAGAGAGTTGGCCCTTGAGCAAGCCAAGGTTGCCCTTACCGCTCAGAAGAAGCGCTGGGACGGCAGGTGGCGCATGGTGGTGTTTGATATCCCGGAGCGACGGAGAAAGGTACGGGGTCGTTTACGCGAGGTCATGCAAGAGGTTGGATTTGTACGCATGCAGGACAGTGTGTGGGTCTATCCCTACGATTGCGAGGATTTCATAGCACTCCTTAAGACTGAATTAAAAATTGGGAAAGATGCACTGTATGCTATCGCGGATACGATTGAATACGATAAGCCACTCCGTACGCATTTTGCTCTGCCTATTGAATAGAGGTATCCTTATCTTTGACGACCGTCAGAAATAAGAACATGCGTGGATGAGGACATGCGTGCATGAATGAGCAATGAAAATGATGAATGGCAAGTGATTGCGGATTGTAGGCGGAGATGATTTAATCACGGGCGGTGCAATCTAGCCTAGGAGGAATACATGAGGAATTGGAGTGAAAGGATTGGACACATAGTCAGCGCCGAAATCGCTCGTGTTTTTATCGGTGAGCCGGCGCCAGCGAACGGTCCTGGCGAAGTGGAAAAGTATCTCAAGAGGGTTGATTGGTTGTACCGCTTCAGGTGTTTGAGCTTTTCAGATGCTGCCGAGCTTTACAATCGGTTTCAGCTTCCGCCGAAACGGGCGGGGATGTTCCCTCAGAGATGATCAAGCGCCAGGTGTTAATTGCGCGACCCGCAACGGGCCGCGCATGCTATTTTATATGTATGACCGCCCATTTCAGTTCTCCGAGAGAAAATGTTTTACAGCTCGGCCTGCGCGAGGGGATGAAGGTCGCTGACTTCGGCTCTGGAAGTGGCCACTATGCGAGAGCCGCCGCCGCCATCGTCGGGCACGGAGGGAAGGTCTACGCGATTGATGTGCAGGAGGATGTTCTAAAGCACTTGAAACTTAATTCGCACGAACACCACCAGAGAATTATTGAAACGATTTGGGGCGATATTGAGAAGCCGGGCGGGACACACTTGCGCGACGCGTCTTTAGACGCAGTCATCCTCGGTAACACACTCTTCCAGATTGATAATCGCGACGGGCTTCTCGCAGAGATGAAGCGCGTTTTGAAATCGGGAGGGAAATTTATGCTTATTGATTGGGCTGGCAGTTATGGCGGTATGGGTCCGATGCCTGGCAGAGTCGTACCAGAGCACGAAGCCGAGGCATTTTTTATCAATGGTGGCTTTCATAAGGTGAAGTCGTTCCGTGCGGGGCCGCATCATTACGGTGTTATATTTACCGCACCATGAAAATCTCATTCTTCAGGGGAATCCTGCTCGGCGTTTTCGGACTCGGCGCGCTCATCGGTCTCTTCGTCTTCGCGACTTATACAAGCAACAACAGTAAAGAAGAGGTCGGAGTTGTTGTCATTTGGGGTACGCTACCCAAAGACGGCATGCAGGCGACGATAACTGCCGGTGCACAAACGAATGAAGGCCTCAAAAGCGTTTCGTATGTCCAGAAAGATTCAATATCTCTTTCGTCCGAGCTGGCTTCAGCTATCGCGACCGGCGCCGCGCCTGACCTAATCCTCGCTTCGCAGGAAGAACTGCACGCGCTCTCGCGGTTCATCACCCCGATATCCTTCGGAACTATTTCTGCGAGCACATTTACGAACTCGTTTATAGATGGGGCGAAAGTTTTTGCAGCGCCAGGAGGATACTATGGCGTACCATTTCTAGTTGACCCACTCGTTCTTTTCTGGAATCGTTCAATTCTCTCAAATAATGGCATCGCCAAGCCCCCCGCAACATGGGAGGCTCTTAGCGGTCTAGTACCAAACATCGCTGTACTCACGCCGACACGACAGATTTCTCGCGCTCTTATCGCGCTCGGCACATATAACAATGTTCATAATGCGCGCGGGATACTCTCGTCTCTCTTCCTCCAGACAGGAATACCCATCTCTTCATATTCAGCCACTGGCGCTCTTAATGCCGACCTAGGGGTGACATCTTCAGGCAACGCTTCCCCCGGACAGGCAGTGCTCGGTTTCTATACGCAGTTCGCCGACCCTTCAAAAGTCTCGTATACCTGGAATACCTCGTTACCAGATTCACAGCAATCTTTTATCGTCGGCGACCTCGCGCTCTATCTCGGATATGTTTCTGAAGCGCGATACCTGCGCTCTGCGAATCCGAATCTCAATTTCGGTGTCGCTACACTACCGCAACCCGCCACCGCGGCCGTGAAGAGCGCCTACGGCCTTATCTACTCTCTGATGCTCTCTAGCGGAGCTAAGAACCCTGCCGGCGCTTATCAAGTCGCTACATTTCTCGTCAGCTCTGAAGAACAGGCCGTCGCCGCCTCTTATACTGGACTCGCGCCTGCTAACCTAAACGCGCTCGGAGCGGCCCCCACCGACCCGATTAACGCAGTGGCTTATGCCGAGGCGCTCTACGCCAAGGGGTGGCTGTCCCCATCTCCTGCGGACACGAACGCCATCTTCTCGAGTATGATTAGTAGTGTGACAAGTGGTCGTTCAACTCTAGAAGCCGCGCTCGCCTCTGCCGAGCGCTCCTTAAGCGCTCTTCTCCAACAATAATTATGCGGATATTTGCAATAATTCCTTTTGTTCTGATAGCGTCCTTTGTTGCACCGTTTTTTGTTTTTGCCGCAACTAGTGAAGGGGAAACGGCTCCTGCTGTTGGTGCCAAGAGCGTAGGAGTTGGCGTTCAACCAGTGATAACCCCTCCTGGGACCAACATCACCCTCGCCAATCCGCTGAAGGGGGGAGGGAATGTGCAGACCTTCCTTCTTAGTATTCTGGATTTCGTAATTAAAATGGGGACAATCGTTGTCATCTTAATGATGGTCCTCGTTGGTTATAAGTTCGTCGCCGCGCAGGGCGAGCCGGGTAAGATCACCGAAGCGCGAGATATGCTCCTCTGGACTATCGTGGGCGCTCTCATCCTTCTGGGGTCAAAGGCGATAGCCCTAGGTATAGAGAAGACCGTGCAGGCGCTCTCCACCGGCTAACATGGGCACCTCATTTAAAGATTTTGTCGGTAGCGGTTCCGTTGGAATTATTGGAATTATCAACACAATCATTGTCCCTCTCATCTTCGCGCTAGCTTTTCTAGTCTTCGCCTGGGGAATTGTGAACTACTTTTTTATGAATGGTGGCGATGAAGCCAAGCGTTCGGAAGGGAGACAGTTCGCCTTCTGGGGCATCCTAGGAATAGCAACGCTACTGGCAGTCTGGGGATTCGTGAACATATTGTTATCCACGCTCAACATCATGCCTTCCGCATGATGTGTCATACTTACCATATATGAAATCCATCACCCGTTACGCATCTGTTTTCGCTATCTCAGCAATGCTTGTTGTTCCGTCCCTAGCATTTGCAGCAACTCAAGTTTATTCCGATTCAAGCGGGAACTTTCAGTACTCAAACCCGAATTTCTCCATAAGCTTTGGCAACAGTAACGCCTTCCTCTGCGGCCCGAGCAGTATATGCAAAATAGCCACAACGATTCTCTTCGTCATTAATTCAGTCTTGGTGCCGCTTCTCTTCGCGGTCGCCTTCATTGTCTTTCTCTACGGCATTGTTTTGAAATATATCTTTTCTCATGGCGACCCAGCAAAGGTTTCCGAGGGGCACAAGATACTTCTCTGGGGCCTTTTGGCGTTCGTAATTATGATATCGCTCTGGGGTCTTGTAAATGTAGTGGCGAACACATTTGGTCTCGGCGGTTACGCGGCGCCCGCGATACCGCGCTCTTATTAAAATATGAAAAAAATCTCTCGCATCGCCGCGCTCCTAGTTCTCACAGCGTCTTTTAGTGCCCCTCTTCTCGCGTCTGCTGTTGCTAGTGGCGGTTGTAGCTCGGCAAGTGGCTCATGTACTATTAATGTTGCGAATGATGGAACTTGTAGCCAAAGTCCGGAAGGAGGTTTTTATTGCAGACCAAACATCTTCACCTCGCAACCTGGAGGTAGCGGTAGCGGCGCCATCAATCCTAAATATCTGCAGGATTATAAAACCGGCATTATCTGGGTAATTAATTTCATTCTTCTTCCGGTTCTTGTCGCCGTCGCATTCATTACCTTCCTATGGGGCGTCTACAAATATTTCATTCTCGGAGCAGACAGTGACACAGAGCGCGCCACGGGTCGGCAGTTCGTTCTCTGGGGGATAATAGGCTTCGTAATTATCTTCACCATCTGGTCGCTGGTAAATTTAGTCAGCGTCACCCTTAGTCTGCCGAGCGGTAACCCGCCGAAGACGCCGATGCTGTAAAATATAGATGTCCACACTCTGCCACAAGACACATTGACGCTACTCACAGAAACGCTACAATTATACTGTTATTTAATTATCTAAATCGCATGAAAAAAGCCCTTGTCATCGCTTCAGGAACGCTCGCCGCCTTCGCTCTGCCGCTCGTGTCGCTCGCCGCCGTCAACAACCTATCGGATGCAGGCTCGTTCATCATCAACACGATTAATAACATACTCGTCCCCGTGCTCTTCGCGGTCGCTTTTATCGTCTTCCTCTGGGGCGCGTTCAAGACCTTCATTCTCGGCGCCAACTCCGAGGAGGTAAAGGACCAAGGAAAGAACTTAATGCTCTGGGGCCTTATCGGCTTCTTCGTGATGGTCTCTATCTGGGGCCTCGTGAACATCCTCACAGGTACGGTGAGCTTCGGTAACAACGCGGGACCAAGTAGCGGCACGCCAAAGGCGGGCGTCCAGATTGGCCAGTAAATGCCTGTTCTCAACGAATTTTTAGAGAAGGTTGTAGTGCAAATCGTTAATCCGATTATTCTGCTCTTGGCCGCGGCTGCGTTCGTCCTCTTTATCTGGGGCGTGTATGAGTTCATAGTGCACGCCGGAGAAGAAACGAAGCGCGGGGAAGGAAGACGCGCTATGATGTGGGGTCTTGTCGGACTCGTAATCATCTTTGGCGCGTACGGCATCATCAACATCGTGCTCAAGACATTTGACATAACTCCGATACAAAAAATCTCAAAGTAGTGAAGTGAGCGAAAAAGAAAAAAGCCACGCATTGCGCGGCCTTTTGCCAAAAGAGCTTGGCAATCACGGAAAGGCTGACGGGCACTTCAGCCATCCAGGGTACAGCTAGCAGGGGAAGACCTACTTTCTGCAGTATGTGATACACGAGTCTAGATATTTGTCAAGTGCTGGGGAGAGGACTCGAACCTCCAATGGATTGCTCCGCTAGCTCCTAAGGCTAGTGCGTCTACCAATTTCGCCACCCCAGCAAGGAGTGCGAGTGCGCCCACCAGGACTCGAACCTGGGACCAACGGATTAAGAGTCCGATGCTCTACCAACTGAGCTATGGGCGCATACGAACATTATTAATCTAACATATTTGTACCAAGGGTGAGACTCGAACTCACACGAGAGTTTTTAGGCCCTCTCAGGATTTTAAGTCCTGTGCGTCTACCATTCCGCCACCTTGGCATTTTCCTATCATACAACTTTTTACGCGAGAGGCCCGGGCGGGAATTGAACCCGCGCATAACGGTTTTGCAGACCGTCGTGTTACCACTTCACCACCGGGCCGTTCTCTGAATGATACTAATTTTTAAGAGATTCGCCTAATTATTCGCCGTTGTCTAACATGAAGTCTACGCGAGGGAGGCGCAGTTTCGCGTGCTTTTTTAAATGGTTAGAAAATGTTTCGCGCTGTCGCTCTAAGAAGGCGAGCGCCGCGCGAGCTTTTTCAATAGGAAAGACGCTGACGAAAACCATTATGCGCTCTCCGTGCGAGACACTCTGCGCACGGACGACCGTGATGAGAGATTCGCTACCGGCTTCGCGTTGAATAAATAATGCAGCTTCATGTGCGACGATTTCTGTCGCACGGGCGCTCTGATGGTTTTGCGTCCGTGGCCTTTCAGTGATGGTCATGATTCAGTAACGACGAATGCAATAAGCTCATCTCCGTATGCGGCGTTCTCGCGCGCTTCAATCTCAACGCCGAAGTCTCCTTCCACTTTAATTTCCTTCACATCTGCGCGCGTTTGCTGGAGGTTCGCTATACTGCCTCGTGCGACTTCTGTGTCTTTCCGCATTATTTTCATGCGATTCCCGACTGTGAGGGCGCCAGAGACGAAGCGCGCGCCGAGCACTTGTTTCTTCGCTCCCGATGAAAACGTCTTAAGCACCAACGCGCGCCCGAGCTCTTTTTCTATTGAGATTGCTTGCACGCACGCTTCGAGGAGTTCCTTCACTTTTGCCGATAATTCATAAATAATTGAGAAAGAAAAGATGGAAATGTTTTCGCGTTCGGCGAGATCGCGCGCGATGGCATCTGTTCCGACATTGAACGCAATGATGACGCCGTCCGAAGCATTCGCGGTCTTAACATCAGTTTCTGATATGCTTCCGACACCAGAAGAAACGATGCGAAGAGATGCGCGCTCGCCCAGCACCAAATTTGATTTGGTGCTGGGCTCGTGTGTAATCTTCGTGAGCTCGTGAACGATAGCGTCAACAGAACCGGCGACATCTGCCTTCATCACGAGGGCGAGTTCGGCGACGCCCTCAACCGCGGCGTCGCGTTCGGGAAGAGCCGCGAACGCTTTGGCTCCGCCAGCCGGCGGATCTTTTGCGAGCAATTCCGCCCCCTTTTTATTTTTCGCAATGCTGAAAAGTGCTCCAGCGGTCGGCAACTTACTGAACCCAGAAATTCGCACAGGCTCCGATGGCAGGGCATGCTCAATGCGTTTACCGCGAAAGTCCTCAATAAAACGAATCGGAGCATACGCGTCGCCAGCAACGACGAAGCCGTCAAGCGAGAGCGTTCCGTCCTTCACAATAAGCGTCGCCGAAGCGCCGCGCTTCTGGTCTTGTGTTGATTCCAATACGAAACCTGTCGCGCTTGCCTCTGGGTCGGCGGTAATCTCGGCGAGGTCTGACGCGAGTAGAACGAGGTCAAGTAATTCTGGAATCCCGTCGCCGGTTTTAGAAGATACCTGCGCATACGCGATATCACCTCCCATGCCCTCAACATATATTCCGTGTTCAATCAGAGAATTCTTTGTGTGTGCGATGTCTGCATTGTTCTTATCAATCTTCGTAATCGCGATGATGAAAGGGATGTTCGCTTCTTTAATCGCTGCGAGCGCGTCAAGCGTCTGCGGCATCACGCCCTCGTCTGCCGCGACGACAAGGATGGCGATGTCGGCGGCCGCCGCTCCACGCGTGCGCAGCGCCTTGAACGCTTCGTGTCCTGGAGTGTCCAAGAAGGTGACCTGTCGGCCACTGTGGAGAGCGATGTAGGCAGCGACATGCTGGGTGATCCCGCCCGCTTCTCCCGCGACAATCGTTGCCTTCCGAATGTAATCTAGAAGGGAGGACTTGCCATGGTCTATGTGACCCATCACCGCGATGACGGGCGGTCGTGGTACCCGCGCCATAATCTCTCCATTTCATCACAAAAATCGCATAAATGCAATTTTTGCACCCGACGGTACGATGATGCATCGTGTAGAATAAGGATATGCTTTGGAAAAGAAAGAGAACATATTTAGACTACGCCGCGGGGGGGAGCGGGAATCCATCATCGCCGCACTATGAGGGAAGGCGGGCGAAGAAGATTCTAGAAGACGCGCGGAGAGATATCGCGCGCCTGCTTGAAGTGCAGAGCGACGACATGATATTTACGAACGGTGCGACCGAGGCCAACGCGCTCGCGATTCTCGGCATCGCTAGAGCTGGAGACCACGCGTTCTACCTGTCGAGCGCACACGCTTCAATTGTTGAAAACATGAAGCTCTTAAATGAACGTGGTGTAGAAGTTGAAATTTTGCCGATTAAGGATTGGCGCGTTGATTGTGAGAAGTTGAAAGAGATGCTGAGGCCGAATACAAAATTAGTTTCTATGGATGCGGTGTGTGGCGAGACCGGAGTCATATGGAACACGCGCGAGGTACGCCAGATTATTGGTCCAAAAGTATTGCTCCATGTTGATGCGAGTCAGGTGACAATGACCGAGAAGATAACGCGCGCGCACTTCGGCGCAGATATGCTCACTCTTGACGGTTCAAAAGTTGGAAAAATGCGTGGTATCGGTGCTTTGATCGCGCACCGCACGATTTCACTCGCTCCACTGTATGCGGGTGGCGGACAGGAGAGAGGACTGCGTCCGGGAAGCGAGGCGCCCGAGTTGGCGAGAGAATTTGCGGCGGCGCTCCGCGCCGCCGCGCTTGGGCGCGAATCATTCCGCACCAACGCTCTTGTAGACAGAAAGCGATTAATCACTGAAATGACAAAATCAATTCCGAATGTTTTTATTAACGAAGGGAAAAATCAGTCACCGCACATTCTTAACATTTCACTTCCCGGTCGCGACACGGATTACCTTGTCGCGTTGCTAGATGAAGCAGGGTTTGCCGCCTCTACGCGAAGTGCATGCGAAACAGATTCAGAAGAAGGTTCGCGCGCGGTCTTCGCTCTCACAGGAGACCACGAGCGCGCCAAGGCGACACTGCGAATTTCTTGGGGGCCAAGCATGCACCCACACGACTTCAGTAATTTCGCCCGCGCGCTCACGCAGGCGGTTGCGTTTATTGACAACGGAAGCAGGCGGTAGCATTATAGTCATATGAACATAGAAGAACTCTCCAAATCTCAGCTCATCCTGCTCACGATTCTGGTGAACTTCGTGACCTCTGTCGCGACCGGAATCTTCACGGTCTCTCTTCTTGATAATGCGCCACCGTTTGTTACTCAAACAGTGAATCGTGTCGTTGAGCGCACTATTGAAACCGTCGCTCAGGCGGCGCCTGCGGCAGTAATTCAGGCTCCCGCGCCGTCCAATCAGGACCTTGTCACGACTGCAATAGGGGCGGCAGCGACACGCGCGGTTGTTATTTACGCTCTTGAGACAGGCACCTCGACGCCGGCCGTCTCTGTCGGCACATACCTTCCTAAGTCGCGCGCAGTCGCGACCGCTGCGCAGGACGCATTGCCGAAAGAAGCCCTCATTGAATTTCCTGGAGGAATATACATTGCCGCGTCGCTTGCCCATGAAGGAGGAGGGGTCACGATTTACGGGTTCTCGGATAGTGCCATTTTGCCGAAGGTGACTTCTCCAGTTTTGATCGCATCAAGCGACTTGAAGTTAGGCGAGACGGCTCTCGCAATAGGCTCCGACGGTTCAGCCTCTACCGGCATAGTGGCGCGCGTAGGTAGCAAAAATATTTACACCACACTGCCAGACATAGGAGCCGGAAGCGCCGCAGTCAATCTAGCTGGAAATCTTATTGGTATCGGCGCTGGAGCGACACCGGGACTTCTCATTCCAGCTAATAAAATAACGATACTTCTTACTGCAACTTCAACAGCGGCGGTCTTGACGCCGTCTGTGCCTAAATAAATTCACGCATGCCTCCATTCACCAACTTCACCACCAAAGCCAAAGAAGCCGTGCGTAGGGCGCACGAACTCGCGATAGAACGCGGACAGAATCATGTCTCGCCGCTCCACTTGCTCGCGGCCCTCGTTCTCCAAGAGGAGTCGCTCGTTTTCTCAATGTTAGACCGGATGGAAGTTGATACTAATCTACTTGCAGACTCTGTTCTTGAACATTTGGAAACGCCAGAGAGGTCTACGGTTCTGTCTCCCTCGTATCAAATCTTTCTAACTCCTGAACTCGTGCAGGCGCTCGAAGCGTCGGGGAAAATCGCCGCGAGGATGAACGACACATTTGTCGGCACTGAACATCTCTTTCTCGCACTTATGGAACATCCGGGTCCTTCCACAGATATTTTCGCGCGTTTCAACATCGTCCGTGATGCCGCACTCGCTATTCTAAAAGAGATTAAAGGTTCTAAAGACGGACAAATCGTGGAGCCCAAACGCTTCCGCGCACTCGCGAAATATGCTCGCAACCTCACCAAGCTTGCTTCAGAAAATAAGCTAGACCCGGTCATTGGTCGGGATATTGAAATTAATAGAGTCATTCAAATTCTAGCTAGGCGCACGAAGAATAATCCGGTCCTCATCGGTGAGGCGGGCGTGGGGAAGACGGCTATCGCCGAGGGTCTCGCTGCCAGGATGGCGACAAACGATGTTCCAGAGATGTTGAAGGGGAAAGAGCTACTCTCGCTTGACCTTGGGCTCATGATTGCCGGCACGAAATATCGTGGCGAATTTGAAGAGAGGATGAAAAATGTGATGAAGGAAGTAGAGCGAGCAGAAGGGAAGGTGATTCTTTTCGTTGACGAGCTTCACACGCTAGTTGGCGCCGGAGGCGCCGAGGGCTCTCTTGATGCGTCAAATATGTTGAAGCCTGCCCTCTCGCGCGGCGAAATTCGCGTTATCGGCGCGACCACCATTAAGGAGTATCAGAAATATATTGAAAAAGATGCCGCGCTCACGCGCCGCTTCCAGTCGGTTTTTGTGCAAGAGCCATCCGTAGAAGACGGCGTTGCCATACTGCGCGGACTCCGCGACAAGTATGAGCTCTTCCACGGCGTGCGCATCACCGACGGCGCTATCGTCGCGGCGGTTGAACTCTCCTCGCGCTACATCAGCGACCGATATTTACCGGATAAGGCGATTGACCTCATTGACGAGGCGGCCTCCGGACTGCGCATCGCTCTAGAGAACAAACCGCCCCTATTGGAAGAAACGGACCGTAAGATTCGTCGTTTGGAAATAGAGCGACAGGCTCTTCAGAAGGATCTGGAGGGTGAACGAAGTAAAGAAATCAAAGAGCGCATTAAAGTAATTGATACAGAAGTTGCCGACTTGAAGGAGAAGACAAGCGAGTTGGAGCTCAAGTGGAAAAATGAAAAGGAAATGATTACGGGCATTCGCGCTAACAAAACAGAACTTGAGGCTCTGAAAATACAGGCGGACAATGCCGAGACTACGGCCGATCTAGGCACGGCTGCAGAGATTCGCTACGGCAAGATTCCGAATATCCAAAAAGATTTGGAAACTAAATTAAAACGATTAAAAACTTTGCAAAAGTCGCGTCGCGTGCTGAACGAGGAAGTCGCCGAGCAGGATATCGCGTCGGTGGTGAGTCGTTGGACAGGTATCCCCGTCGCGAAAATGCTTGAAGAAGAAGCGGCGAAGCTCTCCCGCATGGAGGAGACGCTTAAGTCGGGCATTATTGGCCAAGACAATGCAGTGAAAAAAGTGACGGACGCCGTGAAGCGTTCGCGCGTGGGAATCTCTGACCCGAACCGTCCAATCGGCTCGTTCCTCTTCCTCGGGCCAACAGGAGTTGGGAAGACTGAGCTCTCAAAGAAGATCGCGGAATTTATGTTCAACGACTCTGATGCTCTCGTGCGCGTGGACATGAGTGAATTTATGGAGAAGCACTCGGTCGCGAAGCTCATCGGCGCGCCACCTGGCTATGTAGGATATGAAGAAGCCGGAAGCTTAACGGAGCGCATTCGGCACCGCCCGTACGCGGTGGTGCTCTTTGATGAAATTGAGAAAGCGCATCCGGAAGTTTTCAACATTCTTTTACAAGTGTTGGATTCGGGACACCTCACCGACGGCAAAGGGCGCAAGGTTAATTTCAAAAACACGATTATCGTACTGACTTCTAACATAGGGGGAGAATTCATAGACCGTCTCGCGCATATCGGCTTCGGCACCGCTGGCGCTACTGATGCGACTCGTTATGAAGAGACTAAAGGTAAAGTAATGGACGCGCTGAAAGAGCATTTCCGTCCCGAATTCTTGAATCGACTGGACGACATAATCATCTTTGATGTGCTCGCGAAAGAGGCGCTCGCTCGCATCGTGGACACGCAGATTGAAGAGGTGATGAAGCGCCTCACGCACAAGCGCATCGCGCTCACCATCTTGCCAGAAGTACGAACATGGCTCGCGGATAAGGGATACAGCCCACAATATGGCGCTCGCCCCCTGCGCCGTGTGATTCAGGACAAGATACTCACGCCGCTCGCCTCACTCATGGTCGCGCAGGGCTTGATGGAGGGCGGTACCGTAACGGTTTCCATCAAAAATGACGAACCGCATTTTGATGTGAAGAAAAAACGCTCGCCGAAGACGGCTCGCGCAAACATAAAAGAAATCGTCGTCGCATAAACTCCGCGAGCAAGCTGAAAAACGGTCGCGCTCCGGGCCGCTAGGCCAAGTCTTACTACCGTTTTTCAGCTTGCTCGCTTCGTTACCGCGTGTTACATTACCCACATGTCTCAAGACCGCCTTCTTCGACTCAAGTCCACGAAGTCCAACCACATTATCTGGACTCGCAAGAATAGAAAAACCACAGAACGAAAGATTGAACTCATGAAGTTCGACCCAACCCTGCGTAAGAGCGTGCTTTTTAAAGAGACGAAGAAATAACATTGTGCTATCGTTTCTGTACGGGTCCATCGTATAGTGGTAGTACATCGGTCTCCAAAACCGACAGCCTAGGTCCGATTCCTAGTGGGCCCGCATGTGTGGAAAGTCGTACCAACTCTGTGCAGGCGCGGTATGATAGAGATATGCGCTCTCGTGTATCTTTATTCGCGTCCCTGTTGGTTGTCGGTTTTCTAGTGTTTCCGCTCGCCACGAATGCGGGCGGGATACCGTTCTTCGGCCCGATTATTCCGCAGGAGGGGACACAGGCCGTTTGTGCGGCGGGCTGGGGAATGATTATCACAGTTTTCAATAATCTCATCAGCGTTCTAATCACTCTCGCCATCGTCTTCGTCGCGCCACTCATGATAGCCTACTCGGGCTTTCTTTATGTCATAAACCCAGTGAATCCTGCGGGACGCAGCCAGGCTAACGGCATTCTTACTCGCACCATTGTCGGCATCGTCATCGCGCTCGCCGGCTGGATGATAGTGGATGCGATTATGGCGGTTCTCTATGAAGCTAATGCTGAGGATAGCTCTGGCAACGCGTGGGGAACATGGACAAGCCTCATTACATCCGGGAACCTTCCTCCCTGTATCGAACTTAAGGGTAGCCTTGCCCCCGCTCCGCCACCGACTGTTGGCGTGGTTCCAGAGGTTACAGTCAATATTAGTAACGGGGCCATAGTTTCAACAAACGCAATAAATATTTTGAAAAGTATTTTGAGGACAGCCGGTCTCACTAGCGCTACGATTACGAGTGGACGACGAACTTCAGATGATCAAACTCGTGTCATGTACAACAATCTTCAAGCAACCAATGGTGTTGCCAGTCAAAGAGCGTTATATGGTCCAAACGGTGATGCGGTGATTGATGTGTATGTCGTACAAAAACAAGCTGGGGCTGGCGAGACGGCGATAAAAGCTGCTATGAAGCAAAAGATAGAACAGTTAGGTTGTTACAATGTAAGTAATCACTGCAGTTCAAATGATGTTTTTGATGTTGATCCTGCCTCCATCAGCAATGGGAGCGCATTTCTTACTGCACTGCAAAACTCATCGGCAGTTAAAAATTATATCCCACCTCCGCGCGACCCTGCCTATCACATAGAACTATAAGCTATGATTTTTGTCTGAAGTTTGCGCAACCACGCTTTCTGGCGGCGGGCGTACTGCCAGAGTTTTGCAGAGAGAGTAGGGAGGAGAGATGCTTCGTCGCGCGTGCCCTGCGTAGCCTTGGCGAAGAAGGGTTCGCCTCGCAAATACTCACCAACTATTTTGTATTCAAGCCCGAGCTCGTTCAGGCGCGTATCGCCAACTTCTTCGCGCACACGGCACACTTCGTCAATAAGTCCACGCGAGAGGGCGCTCGCGAGCCGCGCATCAATCCTCGCGCGCAACTCCTCTTTCGGCGGGTCAATGACAATCCACTTCACCTGAAAGAGTGATCCCGAGTCCTTCGAGGGACGAGTGGGAACGGTACCAATAGATTCAATAATCTCCAGCGCGCGGATAAGTCGCCGGCGATTCTTGGGGTCTAGTTCTTCGGCACGGCGCGGGTCGTGTTCTCTAATTCGCGCGAATAATTCTTCAGTTGGCAGTGCCTCAAGTTCTTCACGCAGTTTCGGGTTCGCATCAATTCCCATTGGAAGACCGTGCAGAAGAGCGTCAAAATAAAAGTGCGTCCCACCGACGAGAATCGGAAGTTCCCCGCGCGTCGTGATTTCTTCAATCAGACGCGTTGCATCGGATACGAAGTCTCCGGCAGAATATGTCTCGCTCGCGTTGCGTATATCAATAAGGTGATGCGGGACCCCGCGCATTTCTTCCGCCGTTATTTTCTCGGTGCCGATATCCAGCCCGCGATACACCTGTCGTGAATCTACCGAAATTATCTCGCCACTACGCCTTAACGCCTCATCAACAGCGCGGGAAGACTTACCTGAAGCAGTAGGTCCTACGATACACAAGATTTGTCTTTGCATTGCCAGCGATGGTATCATAGCAGCGAAGTAACCAATACACCTATGAAAGAAACTAAAAGTAACTATTGCGAACATTGTGGAGAATTCCATGACCCGATTCGCGACCATTCATCGCTTGTGAAGGTTGGGGAGCCGGTGCCCGATTTTGAGTTTGAGACATACCATAAAGGAACGATTAAGACGATGAGTCTCTCGCAGACGCGAGGGAAGTGGGCGGTCGTAGTCTTTTATCCTGCTGATTTCACTTTTATCTGCCCAACAGAGCTTGAAGAGCTCGCTAAATTATATCCGAAATTTCAGGAATTAAATGCCGAAATTATTTCAGTTTCAACCGATACTGTTTACACGCACAAAGCATGGCACGATGTTTCGCCTGGCATCAAGCAAATTAAATATCCAATGGCGGCCGACCCGTCCGGTAAGTTAGCTCTAGCGTTTGGCGTCCTTATTGAAGGCGGAGAAGCTATGCTAACGCCGGATGAGGGCCTCGCTCTCCGCGGAACCTTCATCATTGACCCCGCCGGCGTCTTGCGTTCTATGGAGGTCAACGACAATTCTATCGGGCGCAAAGGTTCAGAAACATTACGCAAACTTCAGGCGGCGCAGTTCGTAGAAACACATAAAGGGCAAGTCTGCCCCGCCTCGTGGGAGCCGGGCTCTGACACCCTTGAACCGGGCCTCAACTTGGTGGGGAAGTTATAACTTGAGAATATTATACATAGGGCTGCCCTATGTACTTAGTTGTAGAAAATTAAAAAGCCCTGACGAATCAGGGCTTTCTCGCTGAGGGCGCTTCAGCCAATCAGATAATCCTGAGGCCGAGGCCAGCCATCGCCACCTGGAAACGTTGAAAAACATGGGAAATGGACAGCACGTCCGGCGCTGTACGAATAGCGACAACGGCACCATCCATGAAGAAACAGCACGTAGGCATTCCCATGTAATCGCCAGCGCCGTTTTGAAGTCCAAGATACCTGGCAATCTCGACGTTTTCGATCTCCGGATTGTTGAGCCGATAGCCCCGCGTCGCTTCAGGCAATGTCTTGAATTCCACTACCTTGTGTTTCGTAGCCGTATTCGGCATGACCATTCTCCTTCATTTGTACAACGTTGATCAAGTTACCCAGAAATATCTATACCACAATGTCAGAAATAATGCAAGTGCTGGAGGTGGGAGTCGAACCCACAACTCTTGCGAGACAGGTTTTTGAGACCTGCGCGTATACCGGTTCCGCCACTCCAGCATCTAGAATGCACAGTAACATTTCGCAATCATATTTTCATCATGTTAGAATTGTGTTAATGAAAGACGATGCCGCGTATGTGCCGACCAAGTATGATTCGGTTTTTTGGATTGATGTAGATAAGATACAGTCGAATCCTTACCAGCCGAGAAAAGATTTCAGCGAAGCTGGCTTGAAGTCGCTCGCCGAAAGCATTCGCCAATACGGAGTGCTACAACCGCTCGTCGTCACTCGCACTGATGTAGAGAAGCCGGACGGCGGTCTGGAGAGCGTGTACGAGCTTATCGCTGGCGAGAGGCGATTACGGGCGAGCAGGCTTGCCGGATTGAAGCAAATGCCGGTGGTCATTCGCCACGGAGAAAATAATCTAACAAAGCTGGAGCTCGCCATTATTGAAAATATTCAGAGAGAAGACTTGAATGCGGTTGACAGAGCGAAGGCGCTTAGGAAGCTCATAGAAGAATTTGGAATCTCTCATGCCGAATGTGCCGCGAAGATTGGCAGGAGCCGCGAATATGTCTCTAACTCGCTTCGCCTCCTTTCCCTGCCAGAACACATGCAGGACGCGATAGTAATGAAAGAAATTAGCGAGGGGCACGCGCGCCCCTTGATGGCGCTGAACGACCGCCCGGAGGAGCGCGAGACTCTTTTTAAAGAAATTATTTTAAGAAAGTTAAATGTCCGTTCCGCCGAACGAATCGCCCGTTCCATCGCGCAGGAGCGAGCGCACAAATATAATCGGAAGTCGCAAGAAATGGTGGCGCTTGAAAAGTCTCTTACCGAGACTCTCGGCACGCGCGTCATTATAGAAACGAATGCAGAGGGCGGCTGTCTTCGCATAGACTTTTTTTCTCCAGACGATTTACAGCAGTTAGTTGATGCGCTCGCAGTTGAACGCGAAGTAGAGAAGGGGAAGGTAGCCGCAGGTTCACCGAAGATTTTTCCGAACACCACTCAACTCTCAAACGACCCAGTACCGCCAGCTGCTCCAGAAGAAAAGTCAGAAGACGATGAGCTTTACTCGGTGAGTAGCTTCACTGTTTAGAATGGGAATGCTGATGTCCAGTCTTGTGTCGTTTATGACGACGAGGCGGTTTGATCGGCTCGATCATACCTAGTGCAGAGCGAATGTGTCGACGGGCAAGCGTTGTCTTAGCGATATCAAGCCACTTTGCCGATGGGTGCGCTGAATCACGGTGAATAATTTCAACGATTTCACCGTTGCCGAGTGTAGTCTCAAACGGGACGAGCTTTCCGTTTACCTTCGCTCCCTGAATATGATCGCCCAGGTCGCTGTGTATAGCGTAAGCGAAATCAATCGGTGTTGATGAGGAGGGAAGGTCTATCACATCTCCCTTCGGAGTGAATACAAAAACTCGATGAGAAAAGAAATCTTCTTTAAGTCCTTCAACGAACTCTTTAGAGCCAGCGATGTCGGTATGTGCTTCGGCGAGTTCAGAGAGCCATGGTGGAGCTTTTATCATGTCGCCGGCTGGACTTTCTTTTTTTGAGAATCTCATGAGTGATGGGACGAGCGAGCGAACCCATGTAAACGACAGAGACGAAAATTTGCTTTTCTGGGTTTCTTTGTCAAGTTTCTCTACGCCTTTCCCAAGTTGTTTAAAGGACATGTGCGATGCGATGCCAAACTGCGCGCGGCGATGCATTTCTTCAGTACGAATTTGTATTTCAACAATACCCGCTTCCGGAGTTACGACCGTCGTATGGAGCGATTGGTAGCCGTTCGGTTTTGAGAATGCGATGTAGTCTTTGAACTCTCCGGGTAATGGTTTATAGAGCGCGTGTACGATGCCCAGTGTAGAGTAACAATCTTCAATGTTTGAAACGATAATTCGTAGTGCGGCGATGTCATGAATTAGGCTAATATCATCATGCTTCCTCTTCAACTTCTGGTGAAGACTCCAAAGCCCCTTCATTCGAATCTCGGTGCGGAAATCCTTTAAGTCCTTTTTCGAGGACTCTTGTTTCAATTCTTTCTGCATTTTGGAGAGACCGTCTTCAGACTCTTTCGTTTTTAACTTACGAACCTCGCTGGTGTGTAGGGCGGCGTCGGGGTCAACGAAAGGGAAGGCTAGGTCCTCAAGCGTTTTCTTCATCTTACCCATGCCGAGACGGTCGGCAATCGGAGCATAAATCTCCAGTGTCTCTAGCGCTATGCGGAGCCGTTTGTGTTCAGGCACATGCTCTAGCGTTTGCATATTATGTTCGCGGTCTGCGAGCTTAACTATGAGTACGCGGATGTCGCTCGCCGTCGCCACCATCAGTCGACGGAGCGATTCAGCGTGGCGCTCCGCGCCACGATACTTATGTGTCCCAAGCTTCGTCACTCCGTCAACAATAAAAAGCAACTCCTTTCCAAACTCTTTTTCCATTTCAGCGCGCGAGACACGGCCGTCTTCAACTGCGTCATGCAGGAGTCCAGCGGCGATTGTCGTAGCGTCCATGCCATATTCGGCGAGTGTCTTCGCCGCCGCGGCCGGATGGATGAAATACGGTTCGCCCGAATAGCGCTTCTGCCCCTCGTGAGCCTTTTTAGAATAGTCGTACGCTTTCTCTATGGCGACGACATCCTCTTTCGTAGGCGCCTCCATCTCGGCAATAATCTCCTTGACGGTTGTCATAGGTGAATACTATACACCTACTGCTTTATTTTAGATATTCGGCGGCGGAAACGGGAGTGAGAGAGTCGGGAGAAACAAAGTCGGGAAGGTAGATGCGGCGGAGGCCTTTCTTGAGGAAGAGGCCTTGCTTTGACTTATACAAAACCAGAGGCTTGCCGGTGCGCGGATGCTTGCCGATTTCTTTCACTATTTCAACACCTCTTGGTGACTTTTTCGGTTCAGCGAGGAGAGTGAGAGCCTCATCAAGAGTGATTGTGTATGGGTCGCCCATCTTAGCTTTGAGAGAGCGGAATTCGCCGTCACTGCCTACATATGGCCCGAACTTTCCTGTTGAAGCGAACACGGGTTTACCAGTTGATGGGTGCGTTCCCAGCTCGCGCGGGAGTGATAAATATTTTACTGCGTCAGCGAGCGTCACTTGTGTTAAGTCAGTTCCCGCCGGGATACTCGCTCTTTTGGCGACAACTCGTGGGCGTCCGCGACCGCGTTTGCCGCCACCCTTCGTAGCCTTTGGCGAAGTAGGGTCGGTTTCCTCTCCACTACCTCGGCCTGCTGGCCTCGGCACCTCCTCGCCTTCGCTCGTCGGCATCTCCACATACGGTCCAAATCTCCCAGTTTTCACATAAATCGGCGCGCCAATATCCGGGTGATTCCCAATGGGTTCGTCTTGTTTGAGTTCTAAACCCTCTTCAGTCCTTGCACCGAGACAGTCCGGATATTTTTTACAACTCATAAAAACTCCGCCACGGCCGAGTTTATTTTCCATTGAACTTCCGCAAAGGGGGCAGGGGAATTCCACTCCAGAATCTCCAAGCGATGTCGCCTTCGGTAATTTATCTTTCGCTCGAACAGCTTTTTCAAACGGTCCATAAAAAGCCGCGAGAGTCTCGGTGTACCCGCGTTCTCCGCGCGCTATCTCGTCAAGTTCGTTTTCCATTTCTGCGGTAAATGTATCGCTCACATAGGTTGGGAAATTTTCTTCAAGCCAGCCGGAGACGACCATGCCGGTCGCAGTTGGCTTCAGAGCGCGCGCAAGTTTCTCTACATACCCCCTATCTTGAATCGTTTTCATTATAGATGCGTATGTGGAAGGCCTGCCGATGCCCCTCTTTTCTAATTCTTTAATTAAACCCGCTTCGGTGTAGCGATTCGGCGGTTCGGTTTGTTTTTCTTCAGCGCCAAGAGAAAGTAGAGTAAGCGTGTCGCCCACGACGAGTTTCGGCAGTTCAACATCTTCACCGCGCGCCTTTGTGTCCAGAGCGAGCCAACCGGGAAAGAGTACACGCGAACCGTTTGCAGTAAATAGAGGAATACTTGCCTCGCCGGAGCCATGCGAAGGCGGGTCAGCCTTTGCCGCGACATTCGTGCGCATAATCTTCGCCGGAGACATCTGCGAGGCGAGCGCGCGCGTTCGTATGAGCTCGTATAGCTGTGTTTCGTCTGGCGTAGCGCCCGCGCGAGTACGCGCGGGGTCAGTGGGGCGGATGGCCTCGTGCGCCTCCTGCGCATTCTTACTCGTCGTCCTATATACGCGCACTTGGAGATATTCTTTTCCGAATTCTTTTTCAACAACGCTTGCCATCCTCGCGACCGCCTCTTTCGCGAGATTCACTGAGTCTGTGCGCATGTAGGTGATGTGGCCCGCTTCGTAGAGCTTCTGTGCCGCGCGCATCGCGCGCGAAGGGGCAAAGCCGAGTCGCGTTGAAGCAGTCTGCTGCAAGGTTGAGGTGGTAAATGGTGGCCTCGGATTTCGTTCTTCGGATTTTTCAGTAACACTCGCGACGCTCCACGCGGCACTCCGGCCGGCCTGTACGATTCTGTCTGCTTCTTCTTTTGTCGCGGGCTCTTCGGTGCAGGTCGTGGCTAATTCGCCTGTCTTCGACTTAAACAAAGTTGAAAGTACGAAATAGATTACTGGTATAAAAGCTTTAATTTCTCGTTCGCGCTCCGCCAAGATGCGAAGAGCAGGCGATTGTACGCGGCCAGCCGACAAGCCATATCTCACTTTTTTCCAAATTAGCCCTGATAAATCGTATCCGACGATGCGGTCCAATACGCGCCGCGCTTCTTGCGCACGGCGCAAGTTTTCGTCTATATCTCTCGGATGCGCAATCGCATCTTTTATCGCATCTTCTGTTATCTCGTGATACACAACGCGTTTTATCGGTTTTTCTGTTTTCTGTTTTCTGTTTTCTGTCCCTTCTTTGATAATTTGGGCAATGTGCCACGCTATCGCCTCGCCCTCGCGGTCGGGGTCTGTCGCGAGATATATTTCATCTGCCGAACTCGCTGCGCGTTCTATCTTGGCGATGACTTCGCGCTTATCTGCGGAAACTACATAGCGCGGGATAAATCCGCCCTCAATATCCACCGCGTCTTTATTACTCTTAGGCAGGTCGCGCACATGCCCGACAGAGGCGAGGACTTCATAGTCCTTACCTAAATATTTTCCTATTGTTCTCGCCTTCGTCGGCGATTCTACGATAAGCAACCTTTTCATCATTCACTCACTCATAACGCGCGTACCCATATCGTGTCAAACTACTTCAACGCATATCGGATGATGGTCGGAGCCGATTCGGTCTGTGAGGACGGAGGCGGTTTTGATTGAAAACGATTTAGAAACGAGTATGTGGTCCAGTTGCGAGCGAGAGAGGGGATGTGTAATCTCACCGTTAAGTGCGTTATTCAACTCATGCTCAACAAAACGCTGTTCAATATGCGTGCGCTCGCGCCGATGCAAAAATGCATCGCTCACTTTACCGCCGAGAATCCAATTCAGTATTGAGATGTGCGGCGCCTCAATCGTGTTGAAGTCTCCGCAGACGATCGTGAGGCGAGAAGGGTCCCGCTCCGCCATTGCGAGCTCAAACTCCTTCAAGCGCCACGCGGGCTGGGCTAGGACGAGATGGAGATTAAAAACGCGCACAGACACGCCATTTATTGTTATGTCAACATAAAGACCCCCACGATAGCGAATCTTTGAGAAGAATTGTTGTAGCATGAGACGCACAAAGATGCGAGCGCGCAGTGGCAAAAGCGGCCAATAATCTGGAAAGGGGATATCTCCCTGCGCGGTGATTGGATGTTTGGAGAGAATGACGACGAAATTCCGTTCGGTTCCGTACGAAAAGAGCCGTTCCACATCAGTGCGGGAAGCGATGAAGTAAGGAAGTGTTTGTAGTCTTTTGAGAAATTCTTCAGGCACTTCTTGCAGGCAGAAAATGTCAAAGTTGCTATTCGCAATAAACTCAAATGCGCGGTCCAACTCGCGATTACGAAATAACATGTTCCAAGAATATATTTTCATATTTTATTTATACGCGATGCCACGCACCAAATTCTTCTTTAACTAGACCACGCAATTCAAGAGCAACCAATGATGTCAACAATTCGCCCACATTCGTATCTGCTCCTCGCAGTATTTCATCACGCGTCATAGGCTCTTCCAGCATATTCCAGACAACCAGTTCGGCGTCTTCAAGGTCGCTTGGCACGGCGCCGCTCACACCGCTCTCGCGAGGAGCGATATGGAGTGCCTCAAGAATGTGGAGCGGGTCAGACACGAGCGCCGCGCCGAGACGGATGAAGAGATGCGGGCCGAATGCGTGCGGGTCGCCGATTCTGTGCGGTATACAAAGCAGGTCGCGATTGTATTCACTTGCGAGCCGCGCGGTGATGAGAGTCCCGGATTTCTGCCCGGCTTCTATTATAAGTATTGCGTCAGAGAGTCCGACCATTATGCGGTTGCGTTCGGGGAAATAATATACGCGCGAAGGTTCGTCTGGCGGATACTCAGAAATCATCCCTCCTCCGGCTTTTAAAATTTCTTTTGCAAACGATCTGTTACTGCGCGGATACAGCACATCATCGCCGAGACCAGAGCCGGGCACTACAAGCGTATGCAAGCCGGCAGAAAGGGCGGCCTTGTGTGCGCAAGTATCGGTTCCGAGCGCGAGACCGCTCACAATAGATATCGGATAACCAGCGAGACCAGTAATCAATTTCTGACACGCCTCCTGTCCGTAGCGCGTCATCGCGCGCGAGCCAACAACAGTTAATAATTTATGTCCCGCGGGCGGTAGTGCGCCTCTAACCCACAGTCGCTCCGGCTGCTGCGGTATCTCCAAAAGTTGTGCAGGCCACTCATTCTTCTCCAGTTCCCGTATCTCCATAGGTGCAGTATAATACGGAGAACATGCTGGACATACATTTTATTCGGGAGAATGTTGACCTGATTAAGGCAGGGGCGCTGAAGAAGCACATAGAGGTAGACCTTGACCGTATCATCAAGGTGGACGACGAGCGCAAACTGATTCGGCAGGAGCTAGACGCGAAGCGCGCAGAACAAAACCGGAACAGCAACGAGATTCGCACTTATAAGGATAAAGAACGAGAAAAAGCAATTGAAAAAATGCAGCATTTGAAAGCAGGTATGGCCGAGGGTGAGGAGCGATTGAAGAAAGTGATGATTGAGTGGCAGAAGCTCATGCTCACTGTGCCGAATATCCCCGACATGTCGGTTCCGGACGGAAATAACGATACCGATAATCTGGAGGTAAAAAAATGGGGAACGCTACCAGAATTTTCATTTGTGCCGAAAAATCATGTTGAGCTCATGACAGCGCTCGACATCGCAGACTTTGAACGAGGCGCAAAAGTGGCGGGCTTCAGAGGATATTTCTTAAAAGGTGATGGTGCGCTTCTCTCTTATGCGCTCTGGCATTTCATCTCTGACTATTTTGTAAAGAAGGGCGGATTTATTCCCATGATTGTTCCGTCGCGCGTGCGCCGCGAGTCCTTCATGGGCACGGGATATCTCCCGCAGTCTGAAGAAGATTTATATAAAACACAGGACGGCGAATACCTCGCCGGCACAGCAGAGGTTGCGGGTATGGGCTATCACATGAACGAAGTTCTTGACGCGAAACAGTTCCCTATAAAATATTTTGCTTTCTCGCCATGCTTCCGCAGAGAGGCGGGCGCGCACGGTAAAGACACAAAGGGGCTAGTGCGCGTGCACGAGTTTTATAAATTTGAACAAGTCGTCCTATGCGAAGCGTCACACGAAGCGAGCGTTAAATATCACGAAGAGTTGACCGCCAACGCTGAAGAGATGATTCAACTATTGAAAATTCCATACCGCGTCGTGATTAATTGCGGTGGCGACATAGGGCTCGGACAGGTGAAGAAATATGATATTGAATGTTGGATGCCGTCGGAAAGGAAGTATCGCGAGACGCACTCGTCTTCTTATTTCCACGACTTTCAGACGCGACGGCTCAATATCCGTTATCGCGACCCAAAGGGAGAGATGAAGTTCGCGCATTCTCTGAACAATACGGCGCTCGCGACTCCGCGGCTTCTCGCCGTCATCGTTGAGAACTATCAGCAAGCTGACGGCACGATTAAAGTACCCGAGGCTCTAGTGCCGTATGTTGGCAAGGACACCATCAACGGGGCGGGGTAGTGAGCGATTGGCGGAGCGGCGCCGTAATCGGCGCCGTCGCGGCGTCTTTGCATTTGGTGTTCTTCTTTTATTACTTTTCGGAGCGGCCATTTATGGTCTCCAACAAAACGCAGTGCGCATTTCTCGTGTTGAAATTTTAGGCACTGACCCAGCGTTTATCTCGTATGCAACAAACGCAATGCAAGGGGGCTATCTTGGCATAATCCCGCGCGACTCGGTATTCTTTTTTCCCGAGGGCCGCATTCGTGCCGACATTCTCGCCACTCATCAGGACATTGCCGCCGTTTCAATATCTCGTAGTGGCTTCACGGGCATTGTGATAAAAGTGGATTATCGTGTTCCCATCGCGCGCTGGTGTGGCCTCTCTCCTTCTGTAGGTGTAGATGAATACTGTTATATTTTTGATTCATTAGGTTTTATATTTTCTGCCTTCGCGACGACGACTGAGACCATCAACAACTTCAGACTATACGCATCGCTTGAAGGAGCAATAATAGAACCGCTTCGTGCAACTATTGTTCACGCAGAGAAACTCCCATCGGTTTTTGACTTCGCGCGACAGCTCGCCACATTCGGCTCTTCGGTAACATCAATCGTTATCCATGGCGATGAAGTTGATATGTACCTTACGAGCGGCACACCCAGCACCAAATCTGATTTGGTGCTGGGCACGCGCGTTTCGTATGTCCTCGGGAATGAACAAAACGCGTTCACCGCGCTTGTCTCTGCTCGTGATAACTTCAATCTCTCTGATGGCTCTGTGGACTACATTGACCTGCGCTTTGACGGTAAAGTGTATCTGAAGAAGAAGTAAGCAGAAAGCAGGAGGCAGGTAGCAGAGATTTCTGATAGGGTAATTCAATGCAATCATTTTGGCAGAAACTTCCAAAACCGTTTTTTGTCATGGCGCCGATGGCGGATGTTACGGATGTCGCTTTTCGCGCACTCGTTGCGAAGCGAGGCAAGCCAGACATTTTCTGGACAGAATTCGTTTCGGCTGATGGGCTCTATCACACTCGCGAAATACCGAAGTTAAACTTCGGTAGCAACTACCGAAGTTTAACTTCGGTATTGACGGATAGAGAGAACCCGCTTTTGCGCGATTTGCAATTTACCGAAGAACAGAGGCCGATTGTTGCTCAGGTATTCTCCTCAAAACCAGAGATGATCGCATACGCGACCAAGCTCGTTGCAGAATTAGGCTTTGACGGCGTAGACATTAACATGGGCTGTCCAGACAAAACTATTGAGAAGCAGGGAGCGGGCGCCGCGATGATAAAAAATCCAAAACTCGCCGTAGAGATTATCCGCGCGGCACAAGAAGCGAGTAACTTGCCAGTTTCTGTTAAAACAAGAATTGGCTACAACAAAGAATCGTTGGAGGAGTGGCTTTCCGCATTACTGTCTGCAAATCCTGTCGCCGTCACACTCCATCTTCGCACGAGGAAAGAGATGTCGCTTGTACCGGCCGGCTGGGAATTGATGAAGAAGGCGGTAGAAATTCGGAACAAAATAAATCCAAAAGTTTTACTCATTGGCAATGGGGATGTATTGAGCTTGGAAGACTCGCGAGTGAAAGCCGTGGAGACGGGGTGCGACGGAATCATGCTCGGTCGCGCAATGTTTGGGAATCCGTGGGTATTCACAAACCGCCAGCCAGAAACAATCAGCTTACAAGAAAAACTAGATGCTTTGATTGAACTCGCGCACGGCTTTGAAAAAATCACTCCGCACAAGAACTTCGCAATATTAAAAAAGCATATCAAAGCGTTCGTCACGGGCTTTCCCGGCGCCGCCGACCTCCGTGCGCGACTCATGTCTGCCGAATCGGCATCGAAGCTCGAAAGATCTATACACCTTTATACTTAATACTTTTCCCTTTATACTGTCTCCATGGCGCATCAGAGTTTATATAGGACACACAGGCCGGCGACATTTAAAGATGTGGTGGGGCAAGAGCAGGTTACGAAACCGCTTGAGGAGGCGGCTAGACTCAAGAAGATTGGTCATGCCTATTTATTTGCTGGTTCGCGCGGCCTCGGGAAAACTTCAGTTGCGCGCATATTCGCAGACGCTATCGGATGTAAAGAAAATGATTTGCATGAAATTGACGCCGCGAGTAACAACAGCGTTGACGCTATGCGTGCGCTCACCGAGGGCGTTTACACTCTGCCATTTGAATCGCCATACAAGGTTTATATACTTGACGAAGCACACATGCTCTCCAAGAGCGCATGGAATGCTTTTTTAAAGACTCTTGAAGAGCCGCCAGCATATGCGGTCTTCATTCTCGCAACGACAGAATTAGATAAAGTTCCAGAGACCGTGCAGTCGCGTTGCCAGGTATTTGAGTTCAAAAAACCATCAAGGCGAGGCCTTGCTGAAGTGACTATGAATGTCGCGAAGAAAGAAGGATATGCGCTCGCGTCCGACGCCGCCGAACTTATCGCCATGCTCGCCGATGGCTCGTATCGCGATGCGCTCTCGGTATTGCAAAAAGTGCTTGCGTCATCACATGGTAAAACGCTTACTCGTGAAGAAGTGGAGAAGGCGACTGGCGCGCCGAAGAGAGAACAAGTGCACGCACTCATAAACGCGCTCGCCAAGGGCGAGCGCGGGAAGGCGCTCGAAGCGATAGAGAAGGCGAGTAAGACTGGCGCCGACATGACGCTCTTTCTAGAACTCGTGCTAGAAGCGCTTCGCGCCACGCTTCTCATCCGCTATGCGCCTGACCTACGCGCCTCGCTCGCTGACGAGCTCGGCGCGGACGAATTCTCAGTGCTTGAAAAATTCGCCCAGCCAGATGTGGGACCTCCGAGGTCCTACATTACTCACGCGACCATGCTCGCCTTTCTCACCGCCGCCGAGCGCATCCGCTACGCGCCTATCCCCGCGCTCCCTCTGGAGCTCGCCGTTCTAGAACTCTTTCCTGAAAAAGCTTCTAAATGATAATGTATCAGTATTGCCGGTTCGTCTAACGGTAGGACAGCGGCCTTTGAAGCCGTTAATTGGGGTCCGATTCCCTGACCGGCAGCCAACGAATGACGATGAGGAGGTGCTAAGATGAGCACAGCGAAGTGCCGAGAGCGAAGGCGTACTGAGCTCAGTAGAGCGAATGTGCCAGTTCGAAACAGGTTTAGACGGTTCATAAAAAACAAGCACCGCCTGAGCGATGCTTGATGTGATCCTAGGATTGTGCGTTTAGGGTTCGATGAGAAATCCGGCATCCACTAGCACCTGCTTGATGAATGTGGCAATCCCATAATTCTTATCTCGGCTCTTCGATTTCCGTTTATGGAACTCATCCCACAGTGCTTCGCCGCTTTTTCCTTTCGGGGTGTTACGGACAAAGTTCTGCAACTGTGAGAGAGCCAACTCTTCTTTTTCCATCGCATCGAGTACTGCATGCAATAATCGGAAGTCGAATGTTTCAATCATCTCACCAAATGCAAGGGGAGGGTCGGTTCTTTGCACAACCGGGACAGAGGCAGGTTCTGGGCGTGGCGCCGACGGTTCAACCGGTCTCGAAGCGGGCGCTGCTGAGCGGGCCATAGTCCATTCCCGCTTGAATGCCCAGGAGACCGCTTTCCCTCCTTTTGAGGTCTGTCTCGTGTCAAGCACTAACTCGTCGCCCACATTTGGTGTGCAAGGAGCGTCTGGTTGGAAACCGAGGTCGTCTGGCGCAGGACCGGTCCATACCACCCGAGATTTCTGATTCTTGTGGACCAGAACAGTCGTCTCGGTTCCGTCGATTTGAGCAAAGCCCCAGCCACTGCCGGGACTGAAGCTTACAACCGTTCCGTACTGTGCGGGCATATTCTTCCCTCCCAGTGTTTGTTAATCTTCGGTCTCTGAAGGAGCAAGACCTCTTGGTCACAACCTGGAGATTAGAAAACATATCTTACGCGCGTAGTCAACCATAGTTTTAGATGGTCAGCCCAAAAGTTTTGCTATAGTGAGGCTATGAAAAAGCGAATAATTATTGTGCACGGGTGGGGAGGGTCGCCAACTGCCGACTGGGTGGAGTGGGCGACAGAGGCATTTCGAGAAAAAGAATATGAGGTGATTACTCCAGAGATGCCAGACACGAATCACCCGATTATTGAGAAATGGGTCGGTCATTTGAAATCTGTTGTTGGTACAGTAGATGAGAATACATATTTCATCGGGCACAGCATCGGTTGTCAGACCATTATGCGCTTCATAGAGACACTGAATACAAAAGTAAAAGCGAATCTTACGCGGTCGGTCGTTGTTCTAGGAGACGATGACCCAGTGGTTGCTTATAAAGAAACAAAGAAAGATTTTGAAACACGGCTTGGTTCCGAGGTCGTCACCCTTCATGGCGTTGGACACATCACTTCTGGCGACGGTTTCGGCCCCTTCCCGCAACTAATTGAAATTTTTGAGAACCGTTTTAGATAAACATAAGTTGTGATAGAATGAAAATATGAAAAAAGAACAAATACCAGATGCATTAACGGGAAGGGATGAACATGTCCCTCAAGTAGATAGCCTTGGCGAAGTCGCCAAACGAGAGGGGGTTTGTGAGCCAATTTTCGATGACTCGAAGACACCACAAGACCCAGACAGTGGGGATGTTTTTCGCAGCGCCCAAGCAGCTCGGGATGCGGGGATGTAGTTTTGTGTAGTGTTAAAAATGTTTACCAAGACTAAGGCGACTCTGATTGGCGCCGCAGTGCTCGCGATCGTATATGTTTTCGGGTTTTCAGGTCTTGTTTCAAATGAGTATCGTTCGGGGATCGCAGAGCGCTTCATTCCTCTGCCTGAATTAAATAAAGCTGATTACAACACACGAATGCTGGCGCTCGCACACATCGCGACCACCACAGAAACAGTACCAACAGCAACAACATCAATTAGTGTTATCTCAACCACGACTCCATCAATCTGGCCGGTAGAGGCAGTGTATCCGAACGCGCGCGCCATATTGCCGTTCAAGCGCGTCGTCGCATACTATGGAAATTTTTATTCAAAACAGATGGGAGTGCTCGGCGAATATCCAGCTGACCAAATGCTAGCGATGCTTGCGAGCACAACGGCAGAGTGGGCGGCGGCTGACCCGAGTACGCCGACAGTACCGGCTATTCACTACATTGCGGTAGTCGCGCAGGAGAGCGCAGGCAAAGAAGGGAAGTACATCCTACGCATGCCGGATGACCAGATAGAGCACGCGCTTGACCTCGCGAGCCGAATAAACGGACTTGTATTTCTGGATGTGCAGGTGGGACAGAGCACACTAGAGCACGAGTTACCGCTTTTGGAAAAATATCTGAAGATGCCACAGGTACAACTCGCGATTGACCCGGAATTCTCAATGAAGTTCGGCAACAGGCCAGGCACTGTCATCGGCACGTTTGATGCAGCAGATGTTAATTACGCGGCACAGTATCTCGCTGGACTTGTGCGCGATAATCATCTACCACCAAAGATTCTTGTCGTGCACCGCTTCACTCAAAATATGCTGACGAATTACAAAAACATTCATCCGCTCCCTGAAGTCCAAATAGTCATAGACATGGACGGCTTCGGGTCAAAAGATTTAAAAAGAGGAACTTATAAGAGGGTAATATATCCAGAGCCGGTGCAATTTACAGGCATCAAGCTGTTTTATAAAAACGACCTCAAACTGCCCTCCACGGGCATGTTCACTCCCGCCGAAGTCCTCAATCTCACCCCCGCGTCGATTTATATTCAGTATCAGTAATAGTTGCGCATAAGCGCAATATGGTATCATCGGGATATGGACACAAATCAAACAGGGAACAATTATTTTTTACCAATAGCAGTTATATTAGCGGGGTTACTTATCGCGGGAGCTGTCGTTTGGAATAATTCGCGACCGGCCGGAACGGCTGGTCCAGAGGCACCGAAGGTGAATATTAAAGATGTAAAGATAGACGGAGACCCGTTTATAGGAGCGTCAAATGCGCCAGTCACTATCGCATTCTGGAGCGACTTCCAGTGTCCGTTCTGCAAGAAGTTTGAAGTAGAGACATTGCCACAGCTCGTAACGGATTATGTGGACACAGGCAAGGTGAAGCTCGTCTTTATGGATTTTGCATTTCTCGGTAGCGACTCTATAGACGCAGGTGTTTACAGTCGCGCCATCTGGAATCTTTATCCGGATAAATATTACGCGTGGCGCACAGCGATGTACGAAGCGCAAGATGAAGAGGGCGACCAAGGATTCGGCGATGCCAAATCAATAGATAAACTGAATGTGACTATTGTCGGCATTGACGCGGCAAAGGTCGCCGCGGATGTGAAGGTAAACAGAAGTGCCTACGAAGTACAAATGAATTCCGATAAAGCCGAGGCGCAGAAAGCCGGCGTAAACGCAACTCCATCATTCGTAATCGGCACTCAAGTCATCCAAGGCGCGTATCCGTATCCGACATTCCAGTCGGCCATTGACGCGTTACTGAAATAGTCGCGCGAACGCGCATCTCGCTTAATGAGCATTGTTCTAATCGCACTAGCCGCGTCGGTCGCCACATTTGTCGGTGGCGCGTTCGCGCTACGGTTCCGCGACAAATTGCATTTGATTCTCGGATTCTCGGCGGGCGCGGTCGCGGGCGTGGCGCTCTTTGACCTTCTTCCCGAAGCGATTGGGCTCGGTGCGAAATATCACTCCGCCGCGACGCTTGCACTCTTTGTCGCGCTCGGTTTCTTCGGTTATCTAATTTTGGACCGCCTCATTCTCTTGCATACACACGAAGAGGACCCCTCGACCATGCTCGGGGCAGGCGAAACGAATGTTCCACGCGGATTTTTCGGCGCACTCACGCTTTCGGCACACAGTTTCTTTGACGGCATGGCCATTGGCGTCGGATTTCAAGTTTCTACTATTGTAGGAATTGTCGTTGCTATCGCAGTGCTAACCCACGACTTTTCCGACGGCATAAATACGGTAAATTTAATTTTGAAAAATGGAGGAAGCTGGAAACAGGCATTCAAATGGCTTCTCGTTGACGCGGCGGCGCCTGTATTTGGCGCCGCATCCACTCTTTTCTTCAGTATTCCCGAATCGGTGATAGGGCTTGTGCTCGCCGTCTTCGTAGGCACATTTCTCTATCTATCGGCGAGCGATCTTATCCCTGAGAGCCATCATCGCCATCCACGAGCTCTCACAACCATCATGACGCTTCTTGGGGCGTTAGTTATTTACACAGTCATTAGTTTGATATAATTACTAAATATGAAAATATTTTTACATTGGCTTGTTGCGGCGTTCGCGATAGGCATTGCCGCTTACCTTATTCCTAGCGTTACGATTACTCCTGTCGCGGCGCTTATTGCCGCAGTCGTGCTCGGCGCGCTCAATCTATTTATTCGTCCGATTCTCCTCGTACTTACGCTCCCGATAAATATTCTCACACTCGGTCTATTCTCGCTTGTCATCAACGCGTTCCTCGTTCTTCTCGCGTCCTTCGTTGTGCGTGGATTCAATGTTCCCGATTTCTGGACGGCGCTACTCTTCGCTCTCGTGCTCGTCGTTATCAACTGGGTCTTCCACTTCTGGAGTCGTGACTAAATTGTTTTCTTACTGTGCATTAGGTTAATAAAAATAGGAAAGAATGAAATAACGATAATGACAAGCGAGATTGGGAGAATGTAGCGTTCACTATTCGGAATAACGGAACCGAGGAAGTAGCCAAGAGATATCATACCGATGCCCCACAGGCATCCTCCGAGAATGTTATATCGCAAAAATGTTGAATATTTCATAGAGCCAATGCCGGCGAGAATCGGCGCGATGGTGCGCACAATAGGGACGAATCGTGCAAGAACTACGGCGCGCCCACCGTATTTCTGATAGAAAAGCTCCGTGCGTTTTACATATTCCTGTTTGAAGAATCGTGAATCTTTTCGCTTGAAAAAGTTAATGCCGACATTCGCGCCGAACCAGTAACCGACCGAATCGCCGATTATCGCCGCTATGACTACGAATATCATGAGCGGTATAGGAGCGAGGAATCCAGCGGCAGAGAGTAGCCCCGCTGCGAATAAGAGCGAGTCGCCGGGGAAGAATATACCAAGAAGAATGCCGCTCTCGGCGAAAATAATAAACGCAATGCCTATATATCCGCCTGCTTTTATTATGGCAATCGGGTCTAAGTTTATGCACGCGTAAATAAAGTCCATCATTCTCATAGAGTATACTGTAAGAAATGGAATCAACACCGAAGTTGTCCACGCCTGAAGAAGAGCTTGCGTATCTGCGCGAGCAAGTATCGCGTAAGGAGGCGGAGATGGCGGAGCGTGCCACTCCCGACGAGCGCGTGAGAATTATTTCAGAAACGATTCACGAGCATCACGCCGCTCCCGCCGAGGTGCTCGCGAGCGACTATCAAATAAGCGAGGTGACGAAGAATAGCGAGGTAGAGGCGATACTCACCGAGATGAACCTAGGCGGGAGCGAGGCTGCGATTAAGGGCCTCCAGAAAACGATGGAAGAAAAGGGGATTAAGAATGCGCTTGTGGTGTTAGAGAAGCTTCACGACCCGCATGTTTCCGACGACTTTCATCGCTACCTCGTGCGTTATATCGCGGCTGGATTGCTGGCGTTAGGAATTGATGAAAAAGCCCCACGGTTTCAAGCATTAAAAATGACGCTTTATGAAATCGCTTTGCCGGAGCCGAAGAGCGACGATTCTGGTGGGCGCGCCAAAACGCTCAAAGAGCTCATTTCGGGAATGGAGCAATTTTATTCCGGTCTTCTTTCGGTTGAAGACGCAGCGAGCGGCGAACCGCATTATTATGCTCTGGAACTCGCCGTCCCCGCCGACAGTCCCGAACTCCAATTCTACGCGGCGGTCCCGAACAGTAAGCGCAATCTTTTTGAGAAACAGCTTCTTGCCATATTTCCTAACGCGCACCTATCTCCACAGCCATATGACTACAATGTGTTTGCCCCAGGCGGAGCATCGCTCGTCTCCGAGGCACACTTCGCCGAGAACCCTGCGCTACCGCTGAAGGACTATACAGATTTTGACTACGACCCCATCAACGCAATCACGAATGCATTCGCCAAGATTGAACACAAGGGCGAAGGCGCAGCGCTCCAAATAATTATTGAACCGCGCGCGGAGCGACATGTGAAGCATTATCGGAAAATTCTCCAGGCACTCCGTAAGGGAGAGAAACATTCAACGGCGTTTAGCACTCCAGAGACTGCGTTTGGCGAGTTCGCACGTGACATTAGCAAGACGCTTTTCTCCAACAAGCCGAAAGACAAACAAAAAGAAAAAGAAGCCGAGACGCGACAGGCCGAGGCGAACAAGTCGCACATTGAGCAGGTGGAGAAGAAGATTGCGGCGCCGATTGTCGGCGCTACGATTCGGCTCGTGGTCTCCTCAAGTGATGAAGGGAAGGCGGGGCAGGTGCTCGGCGAGATGGAAGCAGCGTTTAACCAGTTTGCGAATACGCAGGGGAATAGATTGGAATTCATGCGCGCCGCTCCGCGGCGCGCACAAAGCATCCTAAACGACTTCTCATTCCGCGTGCCTGACTCCTCGGCACTCCCGATGTCGCTACGCGAGCTCACCACCATTTATCACTTTCCGCCGTCTGGCATAGAGAGCTCGCCGCACTTGAAGCAGGCGCGACTCACTCACGCGCCAGCGCCAATAGATCTACCACAGACAGGAGCATTTCTCGGGACTAATTCATATCGCGGACAACAAACAGAGATTCGCCTCGCGCCCGAAGACCGCCTACGCCACTTCTATGTTATTGGTCAGACTGGCACAGGTAAGACCGGACTGATGAAATCAATGATTATTCAGGATATTAAAAATGGCGAGGGATGCTGTTTTATTGACCCGCACGGCACAGATATCTTGGACATTCTCGGTTCAGTACCGCCGGAGCGATACAAAGATGTTATTTATTTTGACCCTGCAGACCTGTCGCGACCGTTTAGCCTAAACTTCTTGGAATACGATATCTCGCGTCCCGAGCAAAAGACTTTTATCGTTAACGAGCTCCTGATGATTTTCAAAAGACTCTATGGCGATGTACCGGAGAGCATGGGTCCGGCATTTGAACAATACTTCCGCAATGCGACACAGCTCGTGATGGAGGACCCGGCGAGCGGTTCAACAATTCTTGACATCGCGCGCGTACTCGCCAACGCGGAGTTCCGCCGTGAGAAGCTCGCGAAGAGCATGAACCCTATCGTGAACCAGTTCTGGAATGAAATTGCGACGAAGGCCGGCGGGGAAGCCTCGCTTGAAAACATCGTCCCTTACATCACCAACAAGTTTGACGACTTTACCGCCAACGACTTCATCCGTCCGATTATCGGTCAGCAGGAGTCGTCATTTAAATTCCGCGAGGTGATGGATACGAAGAAAATTCTGCTCATCAACCTCTCCAAGGGTCGTCTTGGCGAGAAGAACGCAAATCTTCTTGGTTTAATAATAGTAGGCAAACTCTTTATGGCGGCGCTCTCTCGCGCGGACTCTCCAAGGGCGGCGCATTCGCCGTTTTATCTTTATATAGATGAGTTCCAAAATGTTACGACGGACTCAATTCCTGGGATTCTCTCGGAGGCGCGTAAGTATAAGCTCTCGCTCTCTATGGCGCACCAGTTCCTCTCGCAGATAGACGAGAAGACACGCGACGCCGTCTTCGGCAATGTGGGTAATATGGCTATATTCCGCGTCGGCGAAGAGGACGGCGAATTCTTCGCAAAGCAGTTCGCGCCGGTCTTTACAGCGCTGGACTTCGTCAATCTGGAAAACAGAAATGCGTATGTGAAAATTCTCTCAAAAGGCGTGCCTCAAAAGCCGTTTGATATGAAAACGCCAGATTTACCTCCGGTAAATCTGGCGCAAGTGGACGACCTTATTCATCTTTCTTCTCTAACCTACGGCCGCGACCGTGCTACTGTTGAAACCATGATCCGTGAGCGATATCTCTCCCATTAACATATGTTGGATCCCGGAATTGAAGTTTAAGGATTTTCAAAAACCGTAGTATAATTTCCTTACACCTTACAACTTATCCATTGTACCTAATCCTATGAACCCAACCCAAACAGGAATTGCCGTAGCTGTCGCACTTGTTGTAGTTCTAGTTGTTTTCACCTTCCCGGGTCTCTCGCCATTTAAAGCATCGACTCAAATTAATATTCAAAACACATCTACTACTATGCTTGCCGAATCAGTTACAGAACTTCAGATGACAGATAAGACAATGGGGACTGGCGCTTCAGCCGCCGCGGGTGACAGCGTAACGGTCAACTATATTGGGGCGTTCACCAACGGAAATGTTTTTGACTCCAATCAAGATGCAGCCGGCTTTACATTTATTCTCGGTGCCGGGCAAGTTATCAAGGGTTGGGACCAGGGCGTTGCCGGGATGAAAGAAGGCGGAGTTCGCAAGCTCGTTATTCCGTCAGACCTAGCTTACGGTGATGGGGGTTACGGTCCTATTCCTCCAAAAGCAACGCTTATTTTTGAAGTTGAACTTTTGAAGGTGCAAAACCCCGCAAAGTGATATAGAAATAAGTAATGAGTGCGCTCACATTCAAGATAGTGTCTGCCGACAGGCAGACACGCGCGCCTGGTTGCCGGGCGCGCGCTGGTTTGTTGCATACCACGCATGGCGATATCCACACGCCCGCCTTCGCACCGGTAGGCACTAAAGCATCTGTGAAGGGAATTTTGCCTGAGCAGTTAAGAGCTCTCGGTGCCGAAGTTGTGCTAGCGAATACTTACCATCTGTATCTCCAGCCGGGCGAAGAGATTGTGCGCGAGGCCGGAGGCCTCGCGAAGTTTATGGGCTGGAAAGGCCCTACGGTTACCGACTCAGGTGGCTTTCAAGTCTTCTCGCTCGGCGTAGCATTCGGCAAAAAAGTCTCTAAATTTACAAGGTTGAACCTTGTAGAAAACGAGCCAGTAAGTACGGCGTCAATTTACGACGAAGAAATAGCCAGTCAGCACGGTCAGCTCGCCATAATAGACGATGAGGGGGTGTCGTTCACTTCGCATATTGACGGCTCGCGACATCGCTTCACTCCCGAACGCTCGGTAGAGATTCAGCACGCGCTCGGCGCGGATATCTTCTTCGCCTTTGACGAATGTACCGCGCCGACAGAAGCCTACGAATATCAGAAGGAGGCGATGGAGCGCACGCACAGATGGGCGCAGCGTAGTTTGAAAACACATCGGCAGAACAGTGATGCGAACAAGAAGCAAGCTATATTCGGTATTGCGCAGGGCGGTCAATTTGATGACTTACGAAAGTTCAGTGCAAAAACTATTGCTGAAATGGGATTTGATGGCTTTGGCCTCGGAGGCTCTTTTTCAAAAAAATACGGCGATAATTCTCTCCAATCAGCGCTTGAAATGTTAAAAGAATTGCCGGAAACGATGCCAGTACACGGCCTTGGCATCGGTGAGCCTGCTGATATTCTCTCGAGCGTCGCCGAGGGCGTAGACCTATTTGATTGCGTCTCGCCAACGCGCCTCGGTCGCCACGGCTCAATTTATACGAAACACGGCTCGATTCATCTCAAGAGCGAAAAACATCGCAACGATTTTTCGCTACTTGATCCTGAGACGCCCGTCATTGGCGTTGAAGGATTTACTCGCGCATATGTGTCCCACCTTTTGCGTTCTGGCGAAATGCTCGGTGCCATAATCGCTTCTATGCACAATCTCGGCTTTATCTTAAATCTCGTCGCCGGCGCCCGCCAAGCCATACTTGATGGACGATTTGATGAATATCGTACAGACTTCATTCGCGAATATTATGGCTAACTTTAAATTACACTTACCATTCCAGCCGGCGGGGGACCAGCCGCAGGCTATTAAGGCACTTGAAGAGGGACTGGAGAAAGGATTGCGTCACCAGACGCTTTTTGGCGTGACCGGTTCGGGCAAAACTTTTACTATCGCGAATATCATTGCGCAGAACGATAAGGCGACTCTGGTGCTCGCACACAACAAGACTCTCGCTGCGCAACTTGCACAGGAATACAGGGAGTTTTTTCCAGAAAACGCAGTGCATTATTTCGTTTCTTATTACGATTATTATCAACCAGAGGCATATATTGCTCACTCTGATACATATATTGAAAAAGAAGCGATGATTAACGCCGAAATAGACCGTCTTCGTCACGCCGCTACTCAAGCATTACTCACACGCAAAGATGTAATTATCGTGGCATCAGTTTCAGCTATCTACGGCCTCGGCTCGCCAGATGAATATGAGAAAGTGCATGTAAAACTGGAGGCCGGACAACTGGAAACTAGAGGCTCGTTAATACGGAGACTTGTCAATATTTATTTTGAACGCACGAACGCGGATTTGAATCCTGGACAATTGCGCGCCATAGGTAACTCGTTGGAGTTTATGCCGGTGAACGAGCGCGTTATTTATCGCATCGCATTCTCGGGAGATACGATTGCGGCTATGGAGAAGCTTGACCCGGTCTCGCGAGCGATCCGCCAGCCGGCGGACCAGAGCCCTAAGTCAGTTTTCGTATTCCCCGCGAAGCACTTTATAACAAGTGAAGAAGAGAGAAACAGAGCGATAGCAGATATTAAATTAGAGCTTGAAGAACAGCTCGCGAAGTTTAAGAGAGAAGAGAAGCCACTTGAAGCGGAGAGACTGAAGCGCCGCACGATGCACGATATGGCGTTGATAAAAGAGTTGGGTTACACGAGCGGAATAGAGAATTATTCGCGTCACTTCGATGGGCGTAAGGCAGGTGAGCCCCCATTCACACTGCTCTCTTATTTCCCTAAAGATTTTTTAACGGTAATAGACGAATCGCATGTCACCGTCCCGCAAATAGGCGGAATGTACGCGGGCGACAAGTCGCGTAAGGATGTCCTCGTTGAATACGGCTTCCGTCTCCCATCGGCGCGTGACAATCGCCCGCTTCGGTTTGAAGAATTTGAAGAGCGCGTGGGGCAGGTTATCTATACGAGCGCCACGCCGGGGCCGTACGAGCGCGGACATTCGGAACAAATCGTTGAACAAGTTATCCGCCCGACCGGTCTCATAGACCCCGAGCTCATAGTGCGTGGCGTGAGCGACACGGGTGTCTATAAAGGCCAGATCGCCGATTTTATTGCTGAAACAGAGATAGTAATTAAAAGAGGCGGCAGGGCTCTCGCGACAACGCTTACAAAGCAGATGGCAGAAGACCTCTCCGCATTCCTACGCGAAAAGGGAATCAAGGCCGAGTACTTGCACTCTGATGTAAAAACAATTGACCGCATTGATATTCTCACCAATTTTCGCAAGGGCAAGTTTGATATTCTTGTCGGTGTGAATCTTTTACGCGAGGGGTTAGATTTACCAGAAGTGGAGCTTGTGGGAATATTGGACGCTGATAAAGAGGGCTTCTTGCGCTCCGAGACCTCACTTATCCAGACTATAGGACGAGCGGCCAGAAATGTTTTAGGAAGAGTAATTCTTTATGCTGATGTGATGACAGGCTCTCTAGAGCGCGCGATATCAGAGACAAACCGGCGCAGAGCTCTTCAAGTCGCCTATAACGAGAAGCACGGCATCACACCGCAAACGATTAAAAAAGAAATTCATGATATCGCGGCTAGTATGCGCACGGAGCATCAACGCACCATTGACGAGCTCCTCGTCTTGGACACGCTCGCATATCGAGATGACCCGAAAGTGTTTATTAAGAGAAAGAGAGAAGAAATGGCAGAGGCAGTCGAGAAACTGGACTTTGAAACCGCCGCGCTTATCAGGGACGAGATTTATAAGTTGGAAGGTCCGCCAGCTGGCGGACGGCCCTACAAAAAACCCCGCGTTCGTAAACCGCTTTCAGGTTCATAATGGCCCCCTTGTTTGGTAGAATAAAAAGATGAAAAAGAAGAGGACTGGTGTGCTTATATATCAAGCAAAAAGTGGCGCGATTGAATTTCGTGGTGATACCTCGCGCGATACAATTTGGGCGACACAAGCACAGATAGCCGAAGTATTTGGTGTTGAGCGGTCGGTGGTGACAAAGCACATAAGAAATATCTTAAAAGACGGAGAAATTGGTGAAAAAAGCAATGTGCAAAAAATGCACATTGCAAATTCTGATAAACCCGTGACCACCTATTCCCTCGATGTCATTTTGAGTATCGGTTACCGTACGAATTCGAAGGTCGCCATAGAGTTTAGAAAGTGGGCAACGAATACTCTTCGCGCATACATCACGAAGGGATACACACTGAATCGTAAAAAGATCGCGCATAATTACGATGCGTTTATGAAATCCGTCTTGGATATTCAAACGCTTCTGCCAGAACATATCGTTCTTGATCCAAAAGCAGTGTTAGAGCTGATTAAAGAATTTGCGAGTACATGGGTATCTCTCGATGCCTATGACAAAGAGTCTCTGACTCAAGTTGGATCTACAAAAAAAGCAATTAAACTTACTGGTGTTGAGCTGACTGAAGCGATTAGAAATCTCCGCTCTGAACTGTTTAAGAATGGCGAGGCGACGGAGATTTTCGCACACGAGAGAGTCAGCGGGAGTATTGAAGGCATCGTTGGCAATGTTATGCAATCCTTTGGCGGAAAGCCAGTGTATCCAACTATTGAGGAGAAGGCCGCACATCTTTTGTATTTTATGGTGAAGAACCATCCGTTCACTGATGGCAATAAACGATCAGGTGCCTTTTCGTTTGTGTGGTTTTTGCGTAAAACAAGAAGCAAAGGGAGTCGCCATATAAATCCTCCTGCGCTTACCGCACTCACACTCCTCATCGCCGAGAGTGATCCAAAGAAAAAAGAGCAAATGATTGCACTGGTCACACAGATGCTCGTATAACTGACCACAATTTTCGCAAACTCCGCACCCGCAAACCACTTTCAGGGGCTTGACAAAGATACTCTTTGTATGCTAGATTTATAGACACATGGGTGTCCGCCGTTAGACATGGTAAAACGAAAAGGGCATCCTGTGGGATGTCCTTTTTCTATTTCCACGCTATACTCACACCGTACCTGCCCCGCCACGGGCAGGAAATTTCTATGAAAAAGCATACACCCCATGTGGGACCTCCGAGGTCCCACACATCGGAAAAGCATAAGCACGACCAGCACCAAATCAGATTTGGTGCTGGTCAGGGGAGCGATAAACACCGGCACGGGAGCGATTGGCTCACGGTGAGAGGTGCGAGAACTCATAATTTGAAAAATGTTACGGTCGCGATGCCGAGAGGCGCTATGACGGTGATTACTGGCCTCTCGGGCTCGGGTAAGTCCTCGCTCGCCTTTGACACGATTTTTGCAGAAGGGCAGAGACGATATGTTGAATCCCTTTCTGCATACGCGCGGCAATTCCTCAATCAGATGGCGAAGCCGGATGTTGATGAGATAACCGGCCTCTCGCCGGCGATTTCTATAGACCAGAAAAGCCGTTCCAACAATCCGCGCTCTACGGTCGCCACCGTGACAGAGATTTACGACTATCTGCGCGTGCTCTATGCGCGCGCGGGTCAGCCATATTGTATTCATCATGATGTACCCATCGTGCGGCTGTCTAAAGAAGAGATGATTAAGATGGTGATGAGCCGGCTAACAGCTGGCAGCTTACAGCTTGCAGGAGATACAAAAGTCATGGAAATCCCCGTTGACCGACGCACTGTCACTATTTATGCGCCGATGGTCGTCGGTAGAAAAGGCGAATATTATCAGATGTTGTATGACCTGCTTGGTAAAGGGTATGAGAGAGTTGTTGTTGATGGTAAGACACAATCGCTTCGCGAGAAGATAGTGCTAGATAGAAATAAGCGCCACGACATTGACGCTCTCGTTGATACTATCTTCGTTTCTGAATTTACACGCACAAATGCGAGCGCGCGGGAGAGACTTTCTGAAGCATTAGAGCTCGCGTTGAAGGAAGCGGGAGGGTTGGTGAAGATTAAGCACGCTGACGGCACGCTGGAGACGCTCTCGTCTAAATTTATTTGTCCAGAAGATGGCGCATCATTTCCAGAAGTAGAGCCACGCCTCTTTTCATTCAATTCGCCGTATGGCGCATGCCCTAACTGCCACGGTCTCGGTACTGAGTCTTTATTTTCTGAGACCGTATGTCCGGTCTGTGGAGGGAAGCGTCTGCGCCCCGAAGCTCTGCGTGTGTATTTGAAAAGTAAGAAAGACAAGACACTGGGTAAATCAATAGTGGACTTCACGAATATGTCTATCAGAGAGGCAAAGGAGTTTGTGGATTCTATTGAACTGTCGGAAATGAAATACGATATTGCGATGCCGATATTGAAAGAGATTGATGCACGACTCTCCTTTATGCTGAATGTCGGTCTGGATTACTTAACACTCAATCGCTCTGCCGCTACACTCTCGGGTGGCGAATCACAGAGAATACGGCTCGCCTCACAGCTCGGTAGCGGACTCACGGGAGCTCTCTATGTGCTTGATGAGCCGACCATCGGTCTTCATCAGCGCGACAATGACCGCCTGATTAAAACGCTGTTAATTCTGAAAGAGCTCGGCAACACGATTCTCGTCGTTGAGCATGATGAGGACACGATTTATTCTTCTGATTATATCGTGGACATCGGTCCGGGCGCTGGCATTCATGGCGGAGAAGTCGTGGCATCGGGTTGGCTTGATGATTTACTGACAGCAAAAGAAAATGAAACAGGATCTATCACACTCTCATATTTGCGCGGTGAAAAAGAAATTGCGATGCCGGAAAAACGCCGAGAGAGCGAGAAGGGTTCAATAAAAATCCGCGGGGCTACTTTACACAACTTGAAGAATCAGAACATTGATGTACCGCTCGGGAAGCTCGTCTGCATCACGGGCGTTTCTGGGAGCGGGAAGTCCACCTTTCTTTATAATATCTTGCACCGCAATATCGCGAATAGGTTCGCTCGTCGCGAGGCCAAACTTGAACATGTAGCATCACTCATCGGCACAGAATATGTGGGACGAGCAGTCTTAATTGACCAATCTCCAATTGGAAGAACACCTCGTTCTAATCCTGCGACCTACACCGGCGCCTTCACGCACATTCGCGACTTATTCTCTGCGACCCCTGAAGCGCGTGCGAGAGGATGGAAGCCGGGGAGGTTCTCATTCAACGTTCCCGGCGGTCGCTGTGAAGCCTGCCAAGGCAACGGCTCTATCGCGGTGGAGATGCACTTCCTCCCGACGGTGTATGTGACCTGCGATATCTGCATGGGCAAGCGTTTTATGAAAGAAACTCTAGAAATAACATTCAGAGGCAAGAATATTTATGAAGTGCTCCAGATGACTATTGAAGAGGCCGAGAAATTCTTCGGTGATATCCCCGCAATTAATGACCGCCTAATGAGTCTGAATTCAACAGGACTTCAATATTTAACATTGGGGCAGAGCGCGACGACACTCTCGGGCGGCGAAGCGCAGAGAGTGAAGATAGCGAGCGAGCTCTATCGCTCACAAATCATGAAGACTATTTATCTCCTAGATGAGCCCACAGTCGGTTTGCATTACGAAGATGTAGTGAAGCTTATAGAAATTTTGCAGGAATTAGTGCGGCGCGGGAACTCCGTCGTCGTTATTGAGCACAATCTTGATGTAGTGAAGAGTTCGGATTATATTATTGACTTCGGTCCCGAAGGCGGAGAGGGAGGCGGAAAGATTATCGCGAAAGGCACGCCCGAAGAAGTCTCCGACACCCCTGGCTCCTACACAGGTGAATATCTTGCTAAAGTGTTGAAACGACATGCAAAAAAACGAATTGCAAAAATATAATTTGCCGGATGTGCCCGGGGTGTATCTGTTTAAGCAAGGGAGGAAGGTGCTGTATGTGGGGAAGGCAACATCACTTCGCGACCGCGTGCGCTCCTACTTTGATGACGACTTAATAGCGACGCGCGGGCCGCGCGTGGTGGATATGGTGACGAAGGCGGATAGGGTCGCGCACGAGCCGACGCCGACGGTACTAGAGGCGCTTGTGCGCGAGACCGCGCTCATTAAGAAATATCACCCTCCGGCCAACAGCGATGGGAAGGACGATTCAACTTTTTTGTATGCAGTAATAACTAAAGAAGAAATTCCGCGCGTGCTCGTCGTGCGCGGGAAGGATATTGATTTTAAGAACCTTGGTTTTCGGGCGATATACGGACCGTTTCCGAGTGGCGCACAACTGCGCGAGGGCCTGAGGCTCATTCGACGCATCTTTCCGTTTTTTGACACGACAAAACCAGTTGGAGCGAGAGGAAAGCATCAGGCGGCAAAAATAGAATTTAATACTCAAATCAATCAGTATCCGCGAAACATGAGGTTTACCTTAACATCGCCTATAGGACAAAATAAGGTAAACCTCAAAAACTATCGGAAGTCAATACAGAAGGTGATGTTATTTCTTTCAGGGCGTGGCAAGGAGCTGCGGCGAATGCTTGAACGCGATATGAAGCTCGCGGCAGAAGATGAACGATTTGAAGATGCTGTTGAGGCGCGCCGACAACTTTTTTCACTAAATCACATTCAAGATGTCTCACTCATCAAAGACGAACACAGGTATCCAAGAGATGTCGCTACCGCGACAAATCGTGGATACCGGATAGAGGCATACGACACGGCGCATTTGTCGGGGACAAATGCGATTGGTGTGATGACGGCCGTGGTAGACGGCACGCCGGTGAAGAAAGAATATCGGGCATTTCGTATTCGCGGTATTAAAAAAAATGATGACATCGCATCACTCAAAGAAATTCTCTCGCGACGACTTGCTCACACGGAATGGCAATTTCCAAACGCGATAGTGGTGGACGGCGGCCGCGCGCAGAAAAATGCGGCAGAAAGAATTCTCGCAGAAGCGGGCGTCAAGATTCCAGTTGTCGCAGTGGTAAAAGACGAGCGACACCGCCCGCGCGAAGTCATGGGAGCGCGGGCGGCC
>Ga0209542_10001468_pt1 | contig 55228 bp, 55 predicted proteins | sample RifCSPhighO2_01_FD_184028 | JGI IMG/M metagenome (GOLD analysis project Ga0209542, IMG submission 184028) | Soil microbial communities from Rifle, Colorado - Rifle CSP2_plank highO2_0.1 (SPAdes) (version 2) | ecosystem: Environmental > Terrestrial > Deep subsurface > Rock core/Sediment ... | reverse complement strand
ACACTTTTACTTGTAATACGGCTGTATTTATTTTGGCGCGAAAGATTGTGGAAAATTTAATCATTGATATTCTCAAGGCAAAATATCCCGAGAAAATAAAAAAGAATAAGGAACTATATTTTGATACCGCGCAAGGACGACTGAAAGATTTTGAGATTATCTTGAAAAGTCTCAAAAGCAAAAAGGCGGATTTTGGGAGTGAAAACAAAGCAGTCGAAAGACTTTGTGAGCTTGCAAAATCTTTGAAAGATGACGCGAATAACAAAACCCATTCGTGGTATCATTTGGTGGAAAGTAAAAAAGAAATTGACAATTTGAACTTGAAAGCGATTATTGAGATAATCAAAAAACTAGAAAAAGAAGTTGGAATAAGATAGTCGCCGCCAAAATTTCCGTCCGTCCCCGCAAGAACACGGCGGAAGGGGGTGTGGGGGGGGGAATTCCGCCGTGTTCTTGCAAAAAATAGAGGCCAAGCCCGCCGCTCTGCTCTCAATGAACAGAACCCAGCAAAAAAGTTTTCTTTTCCTTTTAAAAGAAAAAATCGGGCGCGCTCAAAATCAGAAATGCAGAGAAAACTTTTTTGCTGGGTTGCGAGTGGTAGCGAGCGGCGGCGGGCTGGCTTCCTTGGTCTGGTTTCGGTCAGGAATTTCGGATAAAATGAGTTCGAGCCAAACTGTAAAGACACACCGCAAAAGAACCCGGAGAAAAACATCGGCTCGAACCATATTTTAATTTTAGGGGAAAGAAAATTTTTTAATCCAAGTCGTAAAATTCTTTTTAATAATTAACCAATAAAAATATATGAGCACAGAAAATCCGTTCAACAACCCAACGCAAGAAACTCCAAGGCCAGAGGAGAAAAAATTAGAACAACCAATAAAGGAACCAAACCCCGAAGAACAGAACCTGTCAGAAGAGCAAGAAGAGCAGTATGAACAATGGATGAAAGATCATCCGGAAACTGTAATAGCCCCAGAAGACTTACGTGAATGTGGGCCAGAAATTGCGGAATTCGAAGAGATGCTTGTTTCATTTGAATTGATACATTCTCTCGCGGAACTGCATTTGATTATCGACCTAAAGCCAGAAGATGCCCCGAAGTATCATTTACGAGAATCAGCCAAAGCCGCACTCATTCCTATCGTTGCAAAACTGAACATATTAAAAAAAGAAACAAATATTGCGCCTGAAAAACACGAAGAATTGAAAGCAAAATACAAGCATCTCTCAAGAGCTGTCGGAATGATAAACAGCAACAAAGTAGATCATAGTAGGTAATTGACGTCATATTCATACAATGAGTTATCAAAGAATTTGCCGCCAAAGAAAAACTTGAAATTGTCAGCGGTGCGGCTTCGCCGCCTTTCCGAATTTTCGCGGAGGGAATTTTCCGGAAAAATGCGTTCGGACTAATTCAAGAATACTGCACCAATCCATAATAAACTACTTGTATCTACGATAATCAACACAACGAGCAATGAAAACAATTCTTTATATGGGCATTACGCCCAACGGTTACATAGCAAAAGAGAATGGAAATTCCGAATGGACTTCAGAAGAAGATTTGCAAGGCTTTTTTGAAAACAGCAAGAAGGAGTGAAAAATCTCAATAAAAACACCGTTCAGTTGCATTATCTCGTGAAATAATGCTTTGCCAGAATTTTAATTCTTGGTAAATTTGGTTCCAATCCAGTCCCTTTAAGGGCATTTAAACGAGATTTACGGTCAAAACCGTGAAAATAGTCATTTTTTTAGTAATTTTTCACGATTATATTGACAATATAGTGAAAAAAACTATACTCATGCTATGGCAAATACATTAAGCATCCTCAAAAAAATAAATAACTTTAGAGAAAGATATTACAAGCTTTTGACGGGCAAGGAATCTTTGTTGCAAATTATAAGTGAAGCCGAGGTTCCGGAACAGGTATATAACTCAAACGCAATAGAAAACAGCACGCTATCTCTTGAAGAAACGGAGAAAGTTCTTTTGCAAATTGACCTTGACCGCTATGTTTCTGAACGAGAAATATTTGAAACAAAAAATCTGGCCCGTGTAACATCCTATATAAACAAAAGGGCAAAGGAACAAGAATTGACCCTTGATGTGATTTTGTCGCTTCATAAGATGCTCCTTTCAAACATAAAAGATGATATTGCCGGAAGATTTCGCCAAAACAATGAATATGTTCGGGTCGGAAGCCATATCGCTCCCGCTCCGAAAGAAATCAATGGAAGCCTTGAGAAAATGCTTTCAGGATACAATGCGACAAGTCATGAAAATGTCATCAAGCGCATCGCGCGTCTTCATCTCGCTTTTGAATATCTCCATCCTTTCATGGACGGAAACGGTCGTATTGGCCGAGTCATTAATAATTATTTGCTCATACGAGAAGGCTTTGTGCCGATAAATATTAAATTTATCGATAGAAAGAAATACTATGATGCTTTCAAAGAATTTGATGAAAATGGCGCAACCGGAATTATGGAAGGGATAGTTGGCAAGGCTCTTACCAACAGCTATCACAAACGTTTGGCGTATTTAGAGGGCAAGAAAATTGTCCTGCTTTCTGACTATGCAAAGAGCAATAAAATCTCTCATTCTAACCTTATCAATAAGGCGACTCGTCAAACAATCGAGGCCTTTTTAGAAAAGGGCGTCTGGAAGATTGGAGAAGAGTCTTTGAATGGCCACGAGGAACAAAAATAAATTTATGCCAGAGGAAATCGCCACTAAAACCAAAGAGTAGTAAAATGAATTTATGGCAAATCAAAAAACAACCAACAACGCATTTGAGCAACAGCTTTTTAAAGCGGCGGACAAGCTTCGCAAGAATATTGATGCGGCAGAGTACAAACATGTCGTGCTTGGCTTAATCTTCCTCAAATATATTTCTGAATCATTCGAGGAACTCTATAGCAAACTTGCAAGTGGCGAAGGAGAATATGAGGGTGCAAATCCGGAAGATAAAGACGAGTACCGCGCAGAAAGTGTTTTTTACGTTCCCAAAAATGCCAGATGGGATTATTTACAATCTCGCGCAAAGTCGCCAACAATAGGAGAGGATTTAGACAAGGCGCTGGACTTGATTGAAAAAGAAAATCCTACGCTCAAGGGCATACCGCTCAAGATTTTTGCTCGTCCGAATGTTCACTACACTTCAATCGGCGGACTCATTGACCTTATAAGTAATACTTTCCTCACGGAGGAAGAAAAAAGTTCAAAAGATCTTCTCGGACGCGTTTACGAGTATTTTCTTGGCGAGTTTGCAAATGCCGAAGGTAAAAAAGGCGGACAATTCTATACCCCAAAGAGTATCGTCAATCTAATGGTGGCGATGATACAACCCATCAGTGGTCGCGTGTATGACCCTTGTTGCGGCTCGGGCGGCATGTTTGTCGCAAGTGATGAGTTTATCCGCACCTATCAAGACAAACGTAAAGATCATGCCAAAGCAAGTGGCATTGGAGTATTCGGGCAAGAATCAAATCAAACTACTTGGCGACTTTGCCGTATGAACTTGGCCATTCGCCATATTGATGCCGAGCATGTGGTGTGGAATACGGAAGGATCATTTTTAAATGACGCTCACAAAGATTTGAAAGCGGATTTTATTTTGGCGAATCCGCCATTCAACGATAGTGATTGGTCAGGTGAGATTTTGCGAGACGATCCCCGCTGGCAATATGGAATTCCTCCGGCCGGAAACGCGAATTTCGCATGGATGCAACACATGATTTGGCACCTCTCGCCCAAAGGAATTATGGCGCTCGTGCTTGCCAACGGTTCGCTTTCCTCTAGCTCCTCAAACGAAGGGCAGATTCGCGAAAACATCATCAAGGCCGATTTGGTGGATTGTATTGTTGCTCTGCCAAAGCAACTTTTCTACAACACAGGAATCCCAGCCTGTTTGTGGTTTTTGTCGCGCAAGAAATCCGGCAATGGCGACCGCAAGCGTGAGGGCGAAATTTTGTTTATTGACGCATCTGATATTGGCTACATGGCCGATCGAACGCACAGGGAGTTTTTACCGGAAGATATACAGGAAATTGCCGATGTATATCACGAGTGGCGAGCAAAAAATAATAAATACAAGAACATTCCTGGTTTTTGCAAATCGGCCGATCTAAAAGAAATTGAGAAGCAAGGTTTTGTATTAACCCCTGGCCGTTATATTGAAGCGAAAGATGAAGAGGATGATGGAATCCCTTTTGAGCAAAAAATGGCGGGGCTGACTTCCGAACTCAAAAAACAGATTGCGCAAGAAAAAGAGCTCGATGCGGAAATAGAAAAGCAGCTTGGGAATATCGGGTTTAATTTATAAAAATATGAGCAAGCAATCAAAACATAAAGTAATCGCGATTTTTGAAGGCCACCAAATCCGCCGCCATTGGGACGCGGGAAAAGAGTTATGGTATTTTGCGGTAGTTGATGTGATTGCTGCTCTTACGGGAAGCGATAACCCACAGGTATATTGGCGAGTATTGAAAAAGCGCCTCATAAATGAGGGTTCAAATGAAACCGTTACAAAATGTAACGGTTTGAAAATGATCGCGGTTGACGGCAAAATGCGCCTTACGGATGCCGCGGATACTGAAGTAATGCTCCGCCTTATCCAGTCTATCCCATCGCCAAACGCCGAGCCGTTCAAGCTGTGGCTAGCGCGCGTTGGATATGAACGGCTGGAAGAAACGGCAGATCCGGAACTTGCTATCAACCGAGCATTGAAAACATATCTACAAAAAGGATACAGCCCGGAGTGGGTAAATCAAAGGTTAAAAAGCATAGAAATTCGCAAAGCGCTGACGGATGAATGGGAGAAGCGCGGCGCGAAAGAGGGGCTGGAGTTTGCGATTCTCACGGACGAAATATCCAAAGCGTGGGCGGGACTGACGACCAAGGAGTATAAAAATCTCAAGGGATTGAAGAAAGAAAATTTGCGGGACAACATGACGAATTTGGAACTGGTTTTAAATATGCTGGCCGAAACCGCGACTACGGAAATATCGCAAAAACGCGAACCAGAAGATTTCGAACAGAACAAACGAGTTGCTCGAGAAGGTGGGACTGTTGCAGGTAATGCCCGCAAAGAGATCGAATCCAAAACCGGCAAAAAGGCGATCACCGGCAAAAATGCCAAACAACTCCGTGGCGAAGATATCAAAAAGTTAAAATGACATGGCAATTCAAACGACACAAAAAATTCCAAAGGGATGGAAAGAAACAACGCTGGGAGAAATAGCGGGGCTTTCAAAGTCGCAATGGAATCCGGGCGATAAAGAACAGAAATATATTGGACTTGAACATATAAACCAAGGAGAACTTGGAATAAATGGTTTTGGTTATTCTACGAAACTTGAAAGTAACAAATTTTATTTCAAAACCGGGGATGTGCTTTTCGGAAAGCTAAGGCCTTATTTTAGGAAGGTTTGGAAGGCCAAGTTTGATGGAGTGTGTTCAACAGATATTTGGGTGTTGAAAGCGAAAAAGAACAACGACCAAAATTTTCTATTTTATTTCGTTGCAAACCCGGCCTTTATTGATAAGTCAATGGGAGCGAATACGGGAACGCATATGCCAAGGGCAGATTGGAGTTTTCTAGAAAATACAAAATGGAAGATTCCATCACTTCCCGAACAACGCGCTATTGCGACAATGCTTTCGTCTTTGGATAACAAGATTGAGCTTTTACGCGAGCAGAACAAAACCCTTGAAGCCAGTGCGCAGGCGATTTTTAAAGAATGGTTTGTGAATTTCAATTTTCCCAACGCCACCGGCAAAATGATAGACTCTGAACTCGGCAAAATTCCGAAGGGGTGGAGGGTTGGAAAAATTAAGGATTTGATTGATATTTTGTCTGGATTTTCTTTTTTATCTTCAGAATTTTCTCAGGATGGAAAATATAAATTGGTAACAATTAAAAATGTTCAGGATAGGTATTTTGACCCAACAACAACAACAGATACCTTAAAAGAAATACCCGAGAAAATGCCTGCCCATTGCAAGTTAGAATCAGGAGATATTTTATTGTCCTTGACTGGAAATGTCGGCAGAATTTGTCTGGTGAATGGCGAGGGTTATTTATTGAATCAACGGGTAGCAAAATTAAAAGCAAAAGATTCAACAGATTATGCTTTTACATATTTACTATTTTTGCAAGATTCAATTTTTTCACTTCTACAAAGTACCGCATCAGGTACAGCTCAGCAAAACCTGAGTCCTATTCAAACGAAGGAAATTGAAATAATTATTGCTGACAGAAGGACACTGGATCAATTTGGAGGGGTTGCAAATAAATTAGTTCAAAAAATAAATGATAATCTTTCACAAATCCAAATTCTTTCAAAACTTCGCGATGCGCTTTTGCCAAAATTGATGAAGGGCGAGGTTAGAGTTGTTGGGTTTAAAGATTAACGATTATGACGACAAGAAATAGAAAAATTGGGTCGGTCAAAAATGAATTACTTCTTAAATCGAAGGAGTCAATGTTGTCATCTGTACAAGTTTTTAATAATCCAAACATACAGTTTAAATCGGAATCGTTTATTGTCCTCTCCGTCATCGCGTGGACATATCTTTTACACGCGCATTACAGAAATAATAAAGTTGAGTATAGATACTTTGATCAAGGCGAAAAAAGGAAAAGTTTTCATACAACCAAGCACGGTGCCCATAAATACTGGGGATTAGAAAGATGCTTGAATGATGATAAGTCACCAGTTGATAGTGTAACAGCAAGCAATTTAAAATTTTTGATTGGTCTTCGTCATGAGATAGAACACCAAATGACGACAAAGATTGACGACTTGTTGAGTGCGCGATTCCAAGCGTGTTGCCTGAATTATAATTATTATCTAAAAAAATTATTTCCAAAACAAGATGGAATTGAAAAACATTTGTCTTTCAGCCTTCAGTTTTCGTCTTTGAGTGAAAAGCAGGTTGATCAATTGGTTGATTATGAAGGATTGCCAAAGAATATTTCTACTTATATTCAAAAATTCGATCAAGATTTGTCGGAAAATGATTTTAATGACAGCAGATTTTCTTATAGAGTTTTATTTGTTCCTAAAACCGCCAATAGAAAAGGGCAAGCGGATAAGGTTATAGAATTTATTCCTGCTGATTCTGAAATTGCCAAGGGGATGAACAAGGAATATGTATTGGTGAAAGAGAAAGAAAAAATGAAATATTCTGCTGGTGAAATTTGGAAGAAAATACAAAAAGACGGTTTTAAAAAATTTGGTGTATACCAACACACTAAATTATGGCAAACCGAAAATGCAAAAGACCCATCAAAGGGATTTGGTACTTTAGTTGTAAAGACTTGGTATTGGTATGACTCCTGGTTGTCTTTTGCAAAGAAACACTGCGAAGAAAACAGAGCTAAATATATATAATTATGAAAATGTTTGAATCTGATATTGAAAAATTTGTGATAGAGCTTTTGCGAAAGGAGGGATTTGACCATCTCTCTCCTGAAGCCTTGGCGAAGGAGCGAGAACAATTAGACGAGGTTGTGCTGATTGGCCGCTTGCGAAAAGCGGTGAAGGACTTGAACCACGACGCAAATGAAGCGGTGCGGGAGCGAGCAATCAAGGAGGTGTTGGAACTCAATAAACCCGGTGTCGCGGATAATAACGAGGATTTTTATCGGATGCTCATTGAGGGCATAAGCATTGAGGTAGCGGAAGACGGGCATATTCGAGGTAAAGTTGTGCGTCTGATAGATTTTGAAAATATTGAGAACAATGATTTTGCTGTCGCCAATCAATTTTCAGTACGCGGAACGCGCGAGCGACGACCGGACGTAGCGCTTTTTGTAAATGGCTTACCGATTGTCGTTATTGAACTCAAGAATCCGGAGGACGAAAACGCGACGACATATTCGGCTTACAAACAATTGCAAACATACAAACACGACATTCCAAACCTGTTTTTCTACAACGGCATCTTGGTGGCCTCGGATGGTTTTGATGCGAGAGCAGGATCCTTATCGGCCGACTGGAGTAGATTTGTTGAATGGAAGGACAAAGACGATATCAAGAAAAACACGAAACTCGTGCCGCAAGTTGAGACCCTTGTTTCCAAAATGCTCAATAAAAAAACTTTGCTTGATTTGGTTCGGAACTTCACTGTTTTTGAGAAAATAAAACAGCAAGATAAAAATACGGGGCTGATTACTGTCGAGACTATCAAAAAAATCGGCGCATACCATCAATATCATGCGGTAAATAAAGCGGTGGCCGCGACGCGCGAAGCCGCAAGAGCAGGAGGTACGAGACGCGGCGGCGTTGTGTGGCACACACAGGGATCAGGGAAATCACTTTCCATGGTTTTTTACACAGCGAAGTTGGTGCAGGAACTTAATAATCCAACTGTAGTGGTTATCACTGATAGAAATGATCTTGATGATCAATTATTCGATACATTCTCCGCCAGTCGAGGGCTGTTGCGACAGGATCCGGTACAAGTAAGAAATCGGAATGACTTAAAACAAAAACTCAAGGTAGCAAGCGGAGGCATTGTTTTTACAACTATTCAAAAATTCTTACCGGAAGATAATAGCGAGGTTTTCGACCTGCTTTCGGAGCGTGAGAATATAGTTGTCATAGCTGACGAAGCGCATCGCAGCCAATACGGATTCAAAGGGAAAATCACTCAAGGTGCTCGGCTTAAATATGGTTTTGCGAAATATGTGCGCGATGCCTTACCCAACGCCTCATTCATAGGCTTCACAGGTACTCCCATCGAGAAAGCAGATAAATCAACACAAGCGGTCTTCGGTGACTATGTTGATGTATACGACATTGAGCAGGCTGTAAAAGATGGTGCTACTGTACCAATCTATTACGAAAACCGCCTCATAAAAGTACATCTTAAAGATGAAGAGCGAAAACAGTTGGACGAGGTGGTAGACGAAATGACCGAAGAGAACGAGCCGGAAGAGTCGGACAAAGCAAAGGCAAAGTGGGCAAGAATAGAAGCTGTCGTTGGGCAACGAGAGCGTCTAGTGACAGTCGCTAAAGATATTGTTGAGCACTTTGAGGAACGTATAAAGGTCGTTGATGGCAAGTCAATGATTGTAACTATGAGCAGGAGGATTGCCGTTGATTTATATGACGAGATTATTAAATTAAGACCAGAATGGCATGACGACTCTCTGAAAGATGGAAAAATAAAGGTGGTGATGACAACTTCCGCGACCGACAATCCCCGGTTTCAAAAGCACGCTACCACAAAACTAGAGCGACGGGAGTTGGCCGATAGATTCAAGGATCCCGCTGATGCCTTGAAAATCGTTATTGTGCGCGACATGTGGCTCACCGGTTTTGATGCCCCGTGCGCAAAAACCATGTATGTGGACAAACTCATGCGCGGTCACAATTTGATGCAAGCGATTGCACGAGTTAATCGTGTATATAAAGATGTACGCGGTGGCTTGATTGTGGATTATATAGGCATTGCAAGAGACCTAAAAAAAGCACTGGCTGTGTACACTGAAAGCGGTGGACAAGGCGCTCCCACCTTCGATATTTCCGAGGCAGCTGGAACGATGCAAGAGAAGTTTGAGATTATTGACCACATGTTTAGCGGTTTTAAATATCGGGAGTATTTCGATTCTGACACTCAAGGAAAAATGCGTCTGATACTGCAGGCGCAAGAATATGTCCTTGGACTGACTGATGGGAAAAAGCGATTTGTTGAACAGGTAGAAAGTTTGACGAGAGCGTTTGCGCTTGTTGCTCCTCGCCCTGAAGCGATGGCAATAAAGGAAGCGTTAGCTTTTTTCCAAGCAGTCAAAACGAGATTGACCAAATTTGAAACAAAGAGAAAAGGGCGAGGCTCCGAGGAAATTGAAACTGCAATTCGGCAGATCGTTGATAACGCGCTGGTTACGGAAGGGGTTATTGATATTTTCGGCGCGGCCGGAATTAAGCGCCCCGATGTTTCTATTTTGTCCGAAGAGTTTCTTGCTGAAGTGCGAGGTTTGGACCGCAAGAATCTTGCCTTGGAATTGATGAAAAAACTTCTGACAGGCGAAATTGATAAAGTAAAAAGTACGAATATCGTACAAGGTGTTAAATTTTCGGAAATGCTGGATAAAGTGTTGAAAAAATACCATGCAAATATAATTACAGCGGCTGAGATTATTGAAGAGTTGCTCGGTATAGCTCGCGAAATGCGAGGACAGAGCGAAAGAGCAAAAGAATTGAAACTGACTGATTATGAAATGGCATTTTATGATGCTTTGGCAAACAACGAAAGCGCTCGTGAAGTTTTGAGCCAGGACACGCTACGGCAACTAGCGTCTGTATTGGTTGAAAAAGTGAAAGAGAATAGCACGATTGATTGGACAATACGAGAAAGCGCCCGAGCCAAACTCCGCGTGATGATTAAACGCACGTTAAATAAGTTTGGGTATCCGCCGGACATGCAGAAACTGGCTACGGAACTGATTTTGAAACAGGCGGAGCTGCATGTTGATGAATCAGTGAAGAGTAAAGACGACGACTTTTAAATTGGATGTAAACTGAATCAAAACAATCCAATACCATTTCGCTACAGTCATTTGGCGGTTTAACCGCCAAATTGTATGATAAAAATAAAATCACCCGTTATGGGTAATTTTGTTTTGTTTTTTATTTATGTTTTTGTTTTTACTTCCCCAAGAATTTGGCCAATCGGGATTTTTTTCTGTCGGCGGCGCCTTTTTTAATGACGCCTCTTTTGGCCGCTTTGTCTATGGCCTTATAAGCGACAGTTAATTGCTTCAAGGCTTCGTCTTTGTTTTCCGTTTTTAATTTTCGGACAGTCTTAACGGAGGCTTTCATTTCGTTGAGCCTTTTCAAGTTAAAATCTCTCTTTCGGAAAGATTGTCTTAGCGCTTTTTTGGCTGATGATGTTATCGGCATATTTTTATTTCCCAATCATAGCGTCTTTTTAAAAAAACGCAAGGATGGTAGAATAAAGCGAGAAACACGCTCGATGAAAAAACACTCATTTTTATCTTATATATTTTGGACGGCTACAGCTGTTTTAATCGGAATAACGGCTTCTTCCGCGACTGCCGCGGCCGCCAAAACGGCTAGGCGCTATATCGCCAGCGCCGGAACGACTTTTATTTATGAAGCCGCGCCGCTTCCCTATTCCGTTGTTGAAAAAACAGTTTTTAAAAAACCGGCTTTGTCGGCCGAAGGCTATCTGGCGGCCGACATTAAAACCGGAGAAATCATCCTTGAAAAAAATAAATCTAAACAATTCCCCATCGCCTCAATCACCAAACTGATGACGGCCTTAGTGTCTCTTGAAACGATTGACCAATCGCAAATCGCCATTGTCCCGCCCGAAGCCCTTATCGGAGAAAATCCGAGCGTCAAGGGATTGTCCGAGGGAGAAGTGATTTCCACAAGCAGTCTCTTGTATCCCCTGCTTTTGGAATCAAGCAACGCCGCCGCCAAGACTTTGGCCGACCACCTTGGGACAAAAAAATTCATAAATTATATGAACGGAAAGACCGAGTCCATTGGGATGCCGAAAACTTTTTTTGCCGATTCCAGCGGCCTGTCTTCAAGAAACATTTCCACTCCGGAAAACCTCTTCGGTCTGATTTCTTATATTTTTAAAAACAAAAAACAAATACTGGACATAACCAGAAAAAAAGAATTTGAAGAGGGTATGAAAAAATGGGCCAACGGCGATAAGTTCTCCGGCCTGGAAAACTTTTTGGGAGGAAAGACCGGCTATACGGATAGCGCCGGAAAAACTTTCGCCGGTATATTTTCCTTGCCGTCGGCCGAATCCGAGCAAAGAGAAATCGCCGTAATTATTTTAAAAAGCAAGGACCGCGACGATGATGTGGTTAAAATTTTAGACTATTTGAAAAACTGATGATTTCTTATATTGAAGGAAGAATTAAATTAAGAGGCAATAAATTTCTGACGATAATCGCCAACGGATTAGGCTATAAGGTGCATACTCTGCCCGACACATTGAGAAAATCGGGCGATACAGCCGGCTTGTGGACGCATTTGCGGGTCAAAGAAGACGCTTTGGAATTATACGGATTTGAATCGTATCCGGAGCTGGAATTTTTTGAAACGCTTATTCAAATATCGGGCATCGGGCCGAAATCGGCCATGGGGATATTGAGCATCGCTTCTCTAGACATGATCAAAAAGGCGATATCATCCGGAGAAGTTTCCTATCTGACCAAAGTTTCCGGCATAGGAAAGAAAACAGCCGAAAGGATTATCATTGAGCTTCGGGATAAAATGGGCAAGCTGGACGAATCTGCCGGCGCCGCCTTTAAAGACGAGCAAGATGTGATGGAGGCGCTTAAATCTCTCGGCTACTCCCCTAATGAAGCGCGCGAAGCGATCAAAAAAATTCCCGATGATATTTCCGGCGTCAACGCCAGAATCAAAGAAGCGTTGAAGATGTTGGGGAAATGAGTAAAAAGTTCATAAAGTTATAAAGTCCATAAAGTCCATAAAGTCACGCTTAGTTTTACTTTACAAACTTAAAACTAATTTATGCCCGAACTGCCCGAAGTCCAAACAATAGTAAGCGACCTGCAAAAAATATTGCCGGGGTTGAAAATCACGGGCGTTGAGACTGATTGGAAAAAAATGTTCAAAAATTGTTCTTTTGAAAATTTTAAAAAAGAAGTCGTTGGTGAAAAAATTTTAGATGTTCGAAGGGTTGGAAAAAACATCCTCATTGATTTAAGCGGAGGAAAAACTATTCTCGTTCATCAGAAAATGACCGGCCATTTTCTTTACGGAAACTGGAAACGGGTAACCCCACCCGTTGCGGGCGAGGCAAGATGGCTAAGCAAAGAAGCGGGAGCGATAAAAGATGACCCTCAAAATCGCTTTATTCATCTTATTTTTAATTTATCCAACGGCAAACAACTGGCTTTAAGCGACCTGCGAAAATTCGCCAAAGTTTTGCTTTGGCCGACCGGCAAATTAAGCGAATTGAAAGATATAAATAATTTAGGTCCGGACCCGACCGCCGAAAATTTTGATTTTAATAAATTCCAAGAGCGGCTTGCCGGCCCGCCTAGACTCGGCGAGGCAAGCAAAAAAGGGAAAATAAAAACGGTTTTGATGGACCAGTCCGTTTTTGCCGGCATTGGCAATATTTATTCGGATGAAATTTTATGGTTGGCCGGAATTCACCCATTAAGACAAGTTTCGTCTTTGACTCAAAAAGAATTGAAATCAATTTTCAGTTCTACCAAAAAGATTTTAAAGAAAGCGATTGAGGCCAGAGGCACATCCGATTCCGACTACCGCGACCCGCGAGGGAAAAAAGGCCATTATCAAGATATTTTATATGTCTACGGACTGGAAGGAGAAAAATGCCAAAAGAAAGACGGCGGTATAATCGCCCGCCTCAAAGTCGGCGGCCGTTCCGCCCGCTTCTGCCCCATTCATCAGAAATAACGAAACCGCAAAATTATAATATACAACCTCCAGGTTTTAAACTGAAATACTTAAATTATATAAAAAACCATCAAGCTTGAAAATAATTACTGACGGCGAATTTGAATTGTTCAATAAATAATTCTTTGAAGAATCTGGCGCTGTTTTGCTCGTAAAAAAGAATCACCGCTTTTTTGTAAATGAAAAAGGCTGCCGCTCGCGAATTGACGAAAACAACAGCCTTTTGTTACGAAATTTATTACGAAATTTATTTTATCTCTCTTATGTACAGGTCAAAACTTGCTAGCGTTGCCAGCAAGTTTCCAGTAATACCGTGCAAATGGATTAAGTTTAATCCATTTTTTTCTTTGTGAATAACGCGCTTATCGGCGTTATAATTGTTCTTTTGGAATTTTGGCGCTAGGTCGTTCATCTTTTCCATAAGGAAGTTTAGCGCTTCATTGCCGGATGACATTTTTTTTTCCGTCACATGTATATAATTTATAAATCCGACAGATACTTCTCCGTATACAACGGTCAGTTCTGCAAGACAGGCGCCTATCAAGCCCGCAATATTCATAAGTTTTTCTTCATCATTAAGGTGCTTTTCTTCCCCATATTCATTGTTTTTTACTGATATTTTTGCTTCAATATCTTTAAAATCATCCAACCTTTGCTCTAAAACCTTTTTGTCAATTTTAGGTATTTTAATTTGTAAAATACCTCCATCTCCATATTCTGTTTCTGATACTTTTTTTTCTGCATCCATTGCAACCTCCTTATGTTTTCCGCCCTAACCGGCAATTGTCAAAGAATCAAACCTGATTGGTTAGAATCAAGTTTGAATTATCAAAATCTGCTTTTCGCTCTTATTATGCACAAATTGAGTTGTTTGTCAAGCCTTTTTGTATCATGAAATAGCCTTAATTGCATCATTTTTTGAAATAATTATCAAAATATCCTTATTTTAAGCGGTTTTAATTGTATCGTAAATATCAATTATTTGTATCAAACAACACCGATGTCGTTTGGGTGTCGTTTGATAGACACAAGATTAGAATTGCGATAAACTATAAACACTTATGGACGCGATGAAAGATTTGAGGGCTTTTATCTTAATTATTCTTGTCTTGGCTTTTGTTTGGCTCTTTACCGGCGGACCGTTGCGGCCGTCGTCAAAAAGCGGCTGGTTTTTAAACAGACCCCAACAAAAAGGAGAACAAAGAGCGAAAAAAGAAGCGGTGGAAGTTCTCGGCACAAAAGTCCCGCTTGATGAAACAGACCGTCCAAAAACAAAACAACCTGTCTCGTCTTCCATTTCGTCTTCAGTTTCTTCTCCTCTTCCTTATTTCAGAGGCGATGATGGCAGTCCCAAACCATCGTCTTCTTCAATCTCAGGCGCAAGTTATAACAATACAACAAACAATTCCGCCTCAATTGTTTTCGCCGCATCAAAATCAAGCCAAAGTTCCTTCAGGTCGGATTTCACAATCATTAAAACAAGAATGGCTAAAAAAACAAACCCCGATGAAGAATATTTGGAAATAAAAGCCGACAAAAAAAACAAAAGCCCGATGAAAATAACCGGCTGGAAACTGAAAGGCAAAACCGGCCTTGATGTTGTAATCGGGAAAGGGGCTTCCTATATATACGCCAGCGCCGCCAGCCAGCCCCAAGAAGATATTTACCTTAAACCGGGAGAAAAAGCCGTTATCGTAACAGGGGAAAGCCCGCTTGGGACAAGTTTTAAGTTGAATAAATGCGCCGGCTACTTTGAGCAATTCCACGAATTTACTCCGGAGCTGGACACCGAATGCCCTCTTTTAAGAGATGAGGAGCCTCCCGCCAATCTTATCAACAACGATCAATGCCTGGATTACACAGACAGAATGTCTTCCTGCCAAACTGTCGTTTCCATTCCCTATAAATATTCGCTCAAACTTTCTTCTTCCTGCCAGGATTATGTTACGCAAAACGCCAATTACAAAACCTGCCTTGAGAAACACAAAGACGATTCCGATTTTTACCTTCCGGAATGGCGAGTTTATCTGGATAGAAGCGAAGAGTTGTGGAAGAAAAAACGGGAAACCATCACCCTCTACGACGGCAAAAACAACATAATTGACTCCAAGTCCTACTAAGGTTATAATGCGAAAATGCCCAGCTTGTTTCCAGAACTTTTCAATTTTTCTTTTTTAGCTCCTTTTATATTGAGGGTCGCTTTGGGCCTTCCTCTTATAAAACACGGGTTCGGCAAAATAATCTCGCCACAAAGCGCGCTTCAAAGAATCTTGGGCGGATTTGTTTTTTTAAGCGGAATTTTTCTTGTTGTCGGCCTCTTCACTCAAGCCGCCGCCATAGTCGTTTCTCTTATAATAATAGCCGGCTCAATCATAATGCGACCTAAATTTCTTACGAGTGAAACGAGTATAGAAATTGGAAGTACTCCTGTGGTGGGCGAAAAACATCCTCGTTCTTGGACCGAACGGCTTATAAAACTGGCCATAGCCGTTTCTTTGATCTTAACTGGGCCGGGAATGTTTGCTTTTGATTTGCCTTTATAAAAAACAAAAAATTACGCCTCCATAGCTCAGGTGGTAGAGCAGCTCCCTTTTAAGGAGATGGTCCGAGGTTCGAATCCTCGTGGAGGCAATGTGAAACACAAAACTTATTGCAACTTTTTCAAAAGTGGTGTATTTTTATTGTAAACAGATCTTTAATTTAAATCATTAAACTTTTAAAAATGGAAAGGGAGATGAAATTATGACTGACAAAAAAATTGATCTGCTAGAGCGACCAATTGAGTATGAAGACGATAAACCCTGTCAGTGTGGAGAATGTGGCAGTCTTGTCAATAATAAACCTAAACATGGCAAACAACGGCCAGACACTAAAGCAGAAGTTAATGATGAAGACTAGCACTAAGGCGCGCGAGATGTTCGCAAAACACGATTTTTTAAACCTGCCCGGTTTATGATCGTGAGCGAACTCTTGCGCGCTGTTTTTTTTGCCCAAATACATTAAAATAACGCTATGATTTATCTAGGCGCCGACCATCGCGGATTTCAGCTCAAAGAAGAAATAAAAAAGTTTCTGGCGGAAAAAAAATATCAATTTGAAGATATGGGCAATTTTGCCTACGACCCCAACGACGACTACACCGATTTCGCCAAATTAGTGGCTCAAAAAGTGTCGGAAAAACCGGAGGAACGCAAAGGCGTACTTATCTGCGGTTCCGGCGTGGGAGTGGATATCACCGCCAATAAATTCCACGGAGTTCGCTCCGCCCTTGCGGATGATGTCGCGACCGCCAAACAGTCTCGCGAACACGACAACACTAATGTTTTATCTTTGCCCGCCGATGAGGTAAATTTTGAACTAGCCAAACAAATCCTTGAAACTTGGCTGGCTACTCCATTTTCCAACGGAGAAAAATATAAAAGAAGGATTGATAAAATAGAATAAAAAAAATTAGACTTTACCAGCGATAGCAAATATACCCTAATTTTAATTATTTAATTAATAATTTTTCAAATTCAATCGCCAACTCCGACTCTCCCCTTCTTTCTTCGTGATAAATTTTCAGCATTTCGTAAGAATAATTTATCAGCTCATCTTCCGAAAAATTTTTTGCCGTTTTTATCGCCTTGCCGGCCACAAACGGTTTAAGCCCGGATTCTTTGGCAATATCCGCCACGCCAGCGCCAGCGAGCTTCTTTACCAACAATATATTTTTTACCTGCCAAAGAATTTTGAAAAATACTTCCTCGGCCGGGATGCCCCGCTTTAACGCTTGCTGGTAAATAATCCACGCTTTGGCTTTATTTTTCTCTGCGAAAGCGTCGCAGACGGCAAACGGATTATATTCTACACCCGCTTCTTGCTTGGCGGTTAAACCGCCAAGCTGGTATTTCTCAATCTCTTTGGACGCGCTCCATAAATCTGAACCGCATTTTTTTATAATCTCACTCGCGATATTTGCCGGAATTTTTTTAGCCGCAAACCACGCTTTCAGTTTAATGTTATCAAGAAGTTTGTATTCCTGAACTTTGTAGGCCTGTTTTTTAAATTCCTCCAAAATTTTCTCGTCAATTTCTCCTTCCAAAAAAAGAAACATATTGTCCGTCTTCGCCAAGCCATCCAAGTTGTCCAGTACAAAATTTAACGCTTCTTTATTTTCCAAAACTCTTTCGCAAACGACCACATATTTTTTCTCAAACAAAGTTTTTCCCCTTAACAATTCTTTAAACTCCGCCTCGTTGAAATTTTCTCCTTCAATTCTGAAAAACCCCAAATCGGAAACTTTGGTTTTAAAATGCGAAACAAGCTCATTGAGCTTCTCCCTGCTCCTGTATGTGTCTTGGCCGTGAAGAAGATAGAACATAAAGTTATTTATAAGTCTCCATCTCGTCCCAATTATCGCCCATTTCCACATTCACTTCTATTAGCACATCCGGCAGTTTTTGTTTTCTGTATTGTTCGGCGACAAGACTTTCGTCTTCGTTTTTTAGCGGGTAAACGCTTTCCATCGCTTCTTTTATTATGGGGATTGCTTTCACGACAACATCTTCCTTAATCTCAAAAAGTAATTCATCGTGAATTTGCAAAAGCATAAAAACTTTGTCTTTCAATCCTTTTTCTCCCAACGCTTTATCTGCCCTAACCATCGCCAACTTTATAAAATCGGCCGAAGTGCCCTGGATGGGCATATTGACTGCCATTCTTTCCGCTTCTTTTTGAAGGTACTCCAATCTAGAAGATATTTCCGGGAAATATCTTCTCCGGCCGAAAAGCGTTTCCGTCCAGCCATTTTCTTTGGCGAATTTTTTTGTTTTTTCTATGTAATCTTTCAGCCCGCTGAAATTTTTAAAATAATCGCCGTAAAATTTTTGCGCTTCTTCTCTCGTTCCTCCGAGATTTTGCCGCAAAGCGTTGATGCCCATGCCATATAAAACCCCGAAATTTATAACCTTTATTTTTCTTCTCATTTCCGCCGTTACTTCTTCCGGCTTGACGCCGAAAACTTTCACGGCCGCTGAACTATGAGCATCCCCGCCTTTTTGGAAAATTTCTATCAAATTTTTGTCCCCGCTTAAAATCGCCGCCGCCCTCAAATCAATCTGCGAGTAATCAAAGTCAACAAGCTTATAACCTCGGTCGGCGATAAAAGCCTTTCTCACCTCTCTGCCCCGTTCCGTTTTTTTGGGAATGTTTTGCAAGTTGGGATTTTGCGAAGAAAGCCTGCCTGTCGCCGCGCCGAAAGAGTCAAAGTGAGTATGAAGCCTGTCATTCTCATCAGCCAATTTCGGCAAAGCGTCAATGTAAGTGGAAAGCAATTTGGAAATTTCCCGATGTTCCATTGTTTCGTCAACAATGGAATGAGATCCTTTTAGTTTAATGAGTTGGGCAATATTGGTAGAGTAAGCTCCAGTGGCCGTCATTTTCGGCCTCGTCCCGCCTAATCCCAACTTAACAAACAAAATTTCTCCGAGTTGTTTGGGGGAATTGATATTAAACTCTTCTCCCGCCAGTTTCCAGATTTTTTTTTCCAGTCTGTTCAATTCCTTATGCTTTTCTTCCGACAATTTTTTCAAATAACCCGCGTCAAGAAGAACTCCCCTGTTTTCCATCTCGGCGAGAATTTTCTCCAGCGGCTTTTCAACTTTACTCATAAGATTGTCGGGAACAGTCGCTCCGGTTTTTGCTTCCTTTTTTTCTTCCGCTTTTTCTTCTTTCGCTTCCTTCTTTTTTTCATTTTTGTCTTGCTTTTCTCCATTTAGCCTGTCGATCAAACTTTTGAATCCGAGTTCGCTTAAAATCGGTCTTACTTTTTCTTTGTCAAAACCGTCTTTCCATGAAACTTTTCCCAAAGAAAAATCAATCGGCGCGTCTCTTCTTATCTCCGCCAAGGTTTTGCTGAATTGCGCCTCTTCTTCTCCCCCCTTGAGCAGTTCTATTATTCTCGATTTGGCTTCAATTTTTTCTTCTTTCAGTTTGGCAAAAATATTTTCAATCCCGCCGTATTTTTTTATAAGCTCGGTGGCGCTTTTTTCTCCTATGCCTTTAATTCCGATAATATTGTCCGACGGGTCGCCTTTGAGCGCCTTGTAATCAACTATCAATTCCGGCCTGAAACCGTATCTTTCAATCACCGCTTTTTCGTCATAAATAATCGTGTCATTGATTCCTTTCTTAAGGGTATAGACGACAACATCGTCATTTTTTACAAGCTGGAGCGTATCCATGTCTCCAGAAGCTACGATAATTTTTAGGTTTGAGATTTTAGATTTTAGATTCTCCACTATCGTTCCCAAAATGTCATCCGCTTCAAAACCTTCCACGCTGTAAACGGGAACATTAAAGGCTTTCAAAATGTCGCGAGAGCGGTTGATTTGCTTAGCCAAACTGTCGTCCATTTTTGCCCGTCCGGCTTTGTATTTATCGTAAGCGATATGCCGAAAAGTCGGCTTGGGCAAGTCGTAAGCGGCGGCAATGTAATCCGGTTTTAATTCACGAATGACTTTTATCAAAAAGGCGGTGAACCCATACAGAGCTCCTGTCGGCTCTCCCTTGGGCGAAGTGAAATCTGGCAAGGCGTGGAACGCCCTATGTAATATCGCGTGCGCGTCCAGCAGAACGATAATTTTGCGGTTAGTTTCAGACATTACCATAATTCTACCACAGTTTAATCATTATTTAATCGTGAAACTGTCTTGAAAACCTAAACCGTAACAACTTTTTCAACGGCCAAATGTTACCAATTTTCTGCTCCAGCATTTTTTAGGTAACATTTAAAATGATTTCTCTTTTATCCCCTCTCAAGTGCTTAAAATTTATTTTGACGCAATCTTTCGGAAGAATATTTTCTATCTTGTCCGCCCATTCCGCCAAAACGATATTTTCCGGATTGGAAATTATTTCTTCCCAGCCCAGATTTAGAATTTCTTTTTCGCTGTTTATTCTGTAAACGTCAAAATGATAAAAATTTTCAAAACTTTTTCCCCGCCATTTTTTATTCTCCCTGCCCGCCGGCGAGGCTGGTATTTTTGATTTTCTAAAAATTATAAATGTCGGACTTTTCACTTTTTCTTTAATTCCTAATCCTTCGGCAAAAGCCTGCGCGAATGTCGTCTTCCCGCTTCCTAAATCGCCATACAAAGCCAAAACGAGAGCTCTCCCGCCTTCATTCTTTTCAGTCAAAATTTTTTCGGCAAAATCTTGCGCGAATTTTCTTGATTCTTCGGGATTATTGGAAACAAACTTTTTCATAAAATAAATCCTAGCATAAAAAAATTTACTCAAAATCTTCTTCGCTTAATTTTGCCTGTCTAACAATAGATCTGAATGTCCCGTAAGGAATTTCTTTTTTATCGGCTGGAACAATGACCGTCAAAACAACGATTCCGTATTTTCTGTATTTAATATGGCTGCCTTTTTGCGAGATAAAAACAAAGCCCTTTCTTTCAAGGACTTTGATAATGGTTTTTGACGGCAACAATTTAGGCATACTGCAGTTTTTGCTCAATTATAACCGGACAATTGATTTTCCTAACTTCGGAGATTTTTGCGTCCTCAAAATACAAATCAAGGGCTTCTTTGATGTTTTTTAAAGCCTCCGCTTTTGTTTTGCCGAAGCTGGACACGTCAACATTAAGACATTGGGCAACATAATACTTGCCTTCTTTCCAAATAATGTTTTTTAGATTTAGTTTTTTCATAATAAGTTTATGCTAGCACAAAAATATGTTTTTCCACAATTGCCGAATCACCCCAGTAATTTTATTTCTTCGTGATTTTACTTTTAATTATTTATGATTTATCAAAACAAAATCTAACAGACACAACAAAAGGCAGATACAAAATAGCCTTTTATTGCGACTATTTTATAATCTGCCTCTTTTCTTTCCGCTCTTTTGCGGAATTAAACGGAATTATTTTTTTGTCGGGTCCGGATGGATAGAAAAAATTACTTCTACCCCTCCGTCTTGCAAACCTCTATATTCAACCACCGGCACCCCATAACTGCCAATAACTCTTGCGATAGATTCGAGCTTGTCCATAACACCGTAGTCCCCAACAAAAACCAATCCCCCTACTTGCGACTTCTCTTTCAGAACAACTCTGTCTTCCAACACGACTGCGTCGCACTCCTCCGTTCCATCCTCTTTTGCCAACACGGCAAAGGTGCCACAAAATAAACTTGCCAAAAACACACCAATAAAAATAAAGTTTTTTGACTTCATCTTTTGTCACTCCTAAAAAAATTCCAATATTAACTTTGTAAAGAACCGGTTTCTGCTTTCGTTCTTTCGGACTCGTCAGGCAAGATCAACATCTTGCGAGCAGAGGCAAGATTTTTTGTTTTAATCTTGCCTTTTTGGTAAATAACGCTTTTGCGCTTTATGTTGCCGAGGCGTTTACCCGCCTTCGCCCATTGGGACTTTTTCTGTCGTTCACTTCATGACTTCATCTCTTTTTTAAGATTTAATTCGTTTAATCTCTGGAGGGTTCTTTTTTAGATTTAAGAAAAGAGCCTCGGCATTGTTAATTTCCGGCAATGCGCTTAGCGAACAATTATGTCCAAGCTTTCCTAAAAATAATGAGATAAATTTTCTTATAAAAGGATGATGTGTAACCAAAATGACATTTTTATATTCCTCCTTAGACTTGAAAAAAAGTTCGCATGCATCCTCTGGTTTATCTAGACAAGAAGCAGTTGTAAAATTCCCCTGCGTTAAAGCCGTAGCCAAAAACATTGCAGTTTCTTTTGCTGCGATATCTGATGTGCTAAAAATTTTTGTGCCATCACAAAACTGAAGCTGACCAAGACTCCAATATGCAACAAAACGTTTTATGTCCGCATGTTGCTTACGAAGCGATTCTTCGCTTGGTGTGTTGGGAACATCATGGATTGTTATCTTTCTTGGTTGTTTGTCGGTGATTAAACCGCAAATAGCTATTGAAACATCAATTACACTACTTGCCTGCCAGAAACCGATGTTTTCAAAACAATCACCCTTCTCATCTGTTTCTCCTTCTAATCTTGCATGCCTAACAATAAATAATTGTTCCATTTTTATCTCCTTTTCTAAAAAAATTCCAATATTAACTTTGTAAAGAACCGGTTTCTGCTTTCGTCCTTTCGGACTCGTCAGGCAAGATCAACATCTTGCGAGCAGAGGCAAGATTTTTTGTTTTAATCTTGCCTTTTTGGGGGAATTTTTTTGCCGAGCATTCCCCAGCTCCACTCAATTCACATAATCTTCCCTCCTAAAAAATTGGAATCTGAAATAAAATATCGGGCAAATAAAAACTAAATACTTTGAATCATTTTTGCTTTTGAATACCCAACTACTCCGAGTTGACTCCTTAACTTTCTAACAACATATGGGCTGACATTCACACAGTCTGCGATCATTTTATCTGGAAGCAGGCCAAGAAAGGGCGTGATTTTGTTTTCCCAGTTTGTAAATTCTTCAAACTGGTATTCTACTCCAATCATCTTGAAAGCACTTCTTATGCTACCGTGATGAACGATGGCTGAACGATAAATTCCAGCATGTTTTCTGGCAAGTTCGTCCGTTGTTAAGTCTTGCAGTCCCCGCAACTGATATAATACCTGGGCGCTGCAATAAAACTTGATTTCAATACTTGAATTGTCATCCAAGCAAACTAAACTTGGTTCAAATCTGTGATTACAACCTGTGCAACGAGTGGTAAAATCTTTGGGGTTTTGATTGAAACCCGAGATTATTTCAACTCCACTTAATTTTCTTGAACATTGGGGGCAATGAGCTTTAGTTTCATATTTTTCCCCATGAATTACGCTAATTAATTCCATTTTCAGCGCCAATAGACGAGCTAACATTTTTGCTTTTTGCTCCATCTTCATTTCCAATGTCTGTCTCGTTTCAATTCTTTGCGACATTGTGCAACTCATACTCATTCCCATAATCAATTCTCCTTTTCAAAAAATTTTCAGATTCCAAATATTTAATTTTCACAATGTGCTACCCTTTATTTTATAACAATAGTATACCTATAACTACTAAAAAGTCAAGGATTTTGGTTTTATGTCCTTATTTTGAGCCAATTATTCTTTTCTTATCACATAATCCATAATCAAGCCGGCGATGTTTCGAGGTTTGCCGGTAAGTGGATAGTGGTGCATATCAATGTAGGGCAAAGAGTTGGCTTCCAAGACGGCGCATTCTTGCTGATGATACGGACGGGATATATCTTGGCAGATGAAGTCCAAGCCGATAAGCGGAGCATCGCAAAGACGGGAAATTTTTTCAAAAAGCTCTACATTATCCGGATGAACTTCGTCTGTTTTGTCGTGGATATCCGCTCCGCATTTTAAAATAATTTTGTCCCGCAAATACGCTTTGCTTCCTTCCGGCAAAACGCTTTCAAAAGACAACCTTCTTTTTACCAGAAACGATCGCGCGCTTTCGTCTATAATAATTTTATGCAAAGTAAAATTTTTCTGATGAGCCTCCCCGCGCCATGGATGCCTGTTTTTTATTTCAATCAGCTCGGCGACAGTATGTGCCCCGTCGCCTATAACGTTGGGCGCCTCCCGCATACAGCACCCCGCCATTTCGTGATTAACCAAAGTAACACGATATACATTCCCTTTAATAAATTTTTCCACGATAAAATACGGATTGATTATTTGAGCGACGCGAATGGATTTTTTCAAATCAGTTTCGTTTTGAATGTTGCAGGTAGTGTGCTTGCTCAATGAACTGTTGTTCGGCTTAACCGTCAAAGGAAATCCCAGTTTCTCGGCGTAAGCAAGCGCCGGCTTAATTTTGCCAAAACGCTCTCCTTTCGCGCGGGGCAAGTTGACGGCTTGTAAAATTCGCTTAAATTCATACTTGTCGTCAAAATCTATCTTGGCGATTTTCGCTATTTCTTCGGTCGGCAAAACCTCAAAAAATATTTTTTTGTTTTTTATTTTTAGGGAGAAAAATTTTGTGGTCTCTTTGCCTAAAAATTTAAAAGACTTGACGACAATTCCTCTTTTGGCCGCCTCTCTGGCGACAACAAGCGTTCTGTTGGAGACGGTTTCGTCGTTATCCGCAATATCGGCTTCTTTCAATATCCGAGCAGTCAGAAGCGTTCTGAATAAACCATATAAAATAATTTTATGGAGCCTAAAAAGCAGTTTGGGGAACTTGTTTTCCGTCATCTGCTTCGCTGGCATCAAAATCCGTTTCAGCGGAAACAAAAAACTTCCCGCCCGCTCCGAAAAATGCCACGGGTGGCTGGCAATCGGATCGCAATGCCGGCAAATTTTTCTGGGCATTATTTTATTATAGTTGAATCAAGTTCCAAGTCATGCTAGGAATGGAGCATACACTTTTTATGTCTCCGCTTCAAGAAGAAAAAATCAGGAATGTTTGCGCCAGTGCCGGGTCTTTTGCTGTTGTCTCAAACAATGAAGCGTCGGAAGAAGTTTATTTGGCCAAAGAAGCCCTTGTGGCGGCGACAAGAAACGCCGGACTGTCCGTTTATTCATATCCGGAAAGGCGAAATGATTTCGCGGAAAAATGGACGGCCATTCTTCCCTCCGCAAACAACAACCCTCTCGTTTTTTCCACCTCCATATTGATACCAAAAAACAAAATAGAGACAAAAGAAATATCTTACACCGAGGACGACCGTTACGTCAGCATCAACATCAGCGCCGGCAAAGAAGAAATATCCAAAGATAATGTCATTTTTAAAACTTTGCCGGCCAAGATTGACGCCGTTTTTTATTTTCCGCCTTTCGGTCAAGAAAACAAGGACGGCAATCTGCCGGAAGAAATAGCCAAAAAAATAACCGTAGCCGAGCCGGATAATATAATAAACCTTTCCTCCGGCGCCGGCGGAGAAACGTTGGCGGAAAAAGTTTTCTCCATAATCAACCTAATTGAATCAAGCGGGGATGTTTCCGTAAAACCCCGCCCCGTTCCCGACCTTGTCTTGGCCTCGCTCTTTGCGGAAACCGACCAGTTCCAGAAAAAAATGAATGAAGAAACATTAGAGTTGGCCTCTTCCCTTCTAAAACTCGGCGCGGACAAAGAAAAAATCGCCGGCGTTATGAGCGATAAAAGCCCGTCTTTCGCCAGATTGCTCGGCCGCGCCTTGGCCAGAAGCTACCCCAACGAATCGCTTAAAAGCATGTGGACTTTTATCGCCGCCCAAGACTTGGAAAAAACCGCCAACGAACCGAGCCTCGCGCTTTTCGGCAAAATAATGAAAAAAATAAAAAATATTCTGGAACCCCTCCCGTTTTTTGTCTTAATTTGGCAATCCAAGCAAGAAGTCTGGGCGATGATTTCTGTCTCATCCCGACCGGAGCGTCGGGACGGCCAAAGTATTGAAGAAAAAATTGGCGCTTTGTTGTCGGCCAGGAAAGAAAACGGCAATTTAATTTCCGGTCCGTACAAAAATTTCTCCGAAGCGGAACTTAAAATTCAAACTGTGTTGAAAGAGGCTGCGTAAAAGGATAAACTACCAACATCAATGGCGTTGCTTAATGACGAAAAAAATAAAGAGCAAATAGAAAGCATGAGAAAGAGCGAGGCCGAAGACTTGGCCAAACTTCTGTCGCAAAAATACAATTTGCCTTATCTTGACCTTTCCCGAATGACCATAGACATAGACGCCCTGAAAATTCTGGCCGAAGAAGAAGCTCGGCTCGGCAAGCTGGCCGTTTTCCAAAAAGTTGGCCAAAAGCTTCAAGTGGCCATAGAAAGCCCCAATCCGGAAACAACGCAAAGAATATTAAGAAGCCTGCAAGAAAAAGGCTACAAAACAAACACTTTCTTAGTTTCCGAACAAAGCTTGTCTAGAGCTTGGAAAAGATACGGCGAAGTGCCTGACTACGAAGAAACGCAAAGGGGCGTCATAGACGTTTCTTCCGAAAAACTGGACGAGTTTTTAAGGCAGACTTCCACCATAGAAGAATTGAAAAATTTGTTCGCCTCTTCGTCCGCCACCCAGAAAAACCGGAAAATTTCCGAAGTGCTGGAGATAATCCTAGCCGGAGCCTTAAGCGCCGACGCCTCCGATGTCCACATAGAGCCGCAAGAAAAACAAATTCGCCTCCGCTTCCGCCTGGACGGGGTGCTCCATGACATTTTGCTGTTTGACTACAAAATCTACAACCTCCTTCTTTCCAGAATCAAGCTTGTTTCCGGCTTGAAGCTGAATGTCCGCAATCAGGCCCAAGACGGCCGTTTCAGCATCATCAAAAAGGAGGCCCCGACGGGAAGTCGGGGCTCCGACCAAAGTGTCGGAGAAGAAATAGCCGTCAGGACATCGGTTATTCCAGAAGCTTATGGCGAATCAATAGTTCTAAGAATTCTTAATCCGAAATCAATCGCCATAACCTTTGAAGAGCTCGGGATAGACAAAAACTTGATGGCTATTTTGGAAAAAGAATTAAGCAAGCCCAACGGCATGATTTTGACCACCGGTCCGACCGGTTCGGGCAAAACCACCACTCTTTACGCTTTTTTGAGAAAAATTTACACGCCAGACACTAAAATTATCACCCTGGAAGATCCGGTGGAATACCATCTGCCCAACATCGTCCAGACTCAAGTGGAAGAAGCCATCGGCTACTCTTTTTCCGCCGGGCTTCGCTCCATTTTAAGGCAGGACCCGGATATTATAATGGTCGGGGAAATACGCGATTTGGAAACGGCCAAAACCGCCATCAACTCCGCCTTGACCGGCCATCTCGTGTTGTCCACCCTGCACACTAACAACGCCGCCGGCACCATCCCCCGCTTGATAGACCTCGGAGTTAATCCGACCAGCATCGCCCCGGCCGTCAACGTCTCTATGGCCCAAAGATTAGTAAGAAAGCTCTGCGATAAGTGCAAAGAAAAACAGCCGGCTTCAGAAGCGGAAGCGGCCGCCGTCAAAAAAGTGATTGAGACTTTCCCTTTAAACATAAAAAAACCCGGTGTCGCAGAAATGTTTGTCTGGAAGGCGAAAGGTTGCAAATTTTGCAACAGCCTCGGCTACAAAGGAAGAATTGGGGTTTACGAAGCGATATTGATAGACGAGGAGGTGGAGCCGCTCATTCTTCTTAACCCGACTGAAACGGAAATTCTGAAAAAATCGGAAAAACAAGGCATTCTGAATATGAAACAAGACGGAATCTTGAAGGTCTTAAACGGAACGACTTCGCTGGACGAACTGCAAAGAGTGATTGAACTTTAAAAAATCCGCCCTATAAATCTCTAAGCAACTTCTTTTAATATGCGTACTAAAAGCTTAGAATAACTTCTAAGGATAGCACCAGGAATTCGCCCTAAGGCGAACACCAAAGCGTCCTTTGACGATATTCCGTAAATCCGCCTCGTCGGCGGACCGTTGCTTAGAGTTTTATAGGGCAGATTTGCCGAAAACTCTTTACTTTTTCATATACTAGCAAACAATAACACAAATGTCAAGCCCCAAGAATAACAATTTAAACAACCCAAAATCCGCCGCTTCTTTGGATAAAGCCCTGGATCAGACATTAAGGCCGCAAAAATGGGACGAATACATCGGCCAAGAGATGATAAAAAAGAACCTCCGCATCCTTATTCAAGCCGCTTCCGAGCGAAAAGAGAGCATAGAGCATTTGCTTTTTTACGGCCCGGCCGGATTGGGCAAAACCACCCTCGCTCTTTTGATAGCCAAAGAGCTTGGCGCCCAAATAAAGACCACTTCCGGCCCGGCCATAGAGCGCGTGGGCGACCTGGCTTCCATTCTCACCAACCTTTCCCCGGGCGACATACTTTTCATAGACGAAGTCCACCGGCTGAACAAAACCATTGAAGAAGTCCTCTATCCGGCCATGGAATCCCGGTCGCTGGACATTATCATCGGCAAGGGCCCGTCGGCGCGAAGCATCCAGCTGGAACTTCCGCCGTTTACTCTTATCGCCGCCACTACCCGAGTGGCTATGCTTTCATCCCCTTTGCGTTCACGATTTTCCGGCGGCACATTCCGGCTGGAATTTTACACCAACGAAGAGGTGAAAAAAATAATCACCCGCTCGGCCGGCATCCTGGGAATGGAAATTTCCGGCGACTCAGCCGAAGAGATAGCCAAAAGAAGCCGCTACACCCCCAGAATCGCCAATCATTTCTTAAAGCGTTGCCGCGATTTCGCTCAAGTGCACGGGGGAAGCGGGATAGATTTGAATTTCGCCAAAAAAGCCCTGGACTTGATGGAAATAGACGAGCTGGGACTTAATAATCACGACCGCCGCATTTTAAACATCCTAATAGAAAAATTCAAAGGCGGGCCCGTCGGCTTGCAAACTTTAGCCGCCGCCACGTCCGAAGACGAGGCTACTATAGAAGAAGTCTATGAGCCTTTTCTGCTTCAGCTTGGTTTTATAGAACGCACTCCCCGCGGCCGCGTCGCCACCGAAAACGCTTACAAACACCTCGGCCAACCCCAAATCCAAAAAAACCTGTTATAATTTTAAAATGGCTGGACACAATAAATGGACACAAATTAAAAGACAAAAAGCGGTAACCGACTCAAAAAAGAGCAAGGTTTTTTCCAAATGCTCCAAAATCATCTCTTTGGCGGCCCGAAAAGGCGCCAACCCGGCGACAAACTTTGAATTAAGAACGGCGATAGAAAAGGCCAAAGCGGAAAATATGCCCCTGGACAATATAAAAAGAGCCGTCGCCAAAGGTTCCGCCTCAAACGACATCGGGTGTCGTTTGGAAAACGCCATGTATGAAGCCTATGGGCCAGGAGGGGCGGCGATTATTATTGATGTTATTACCGACAGCAAGAATCGCGCCGTGGCTGAAATCAAGCATCTTTTGGCCGAACATAACGGCAAGTTCGCCGAACAAGGCTCGGTCCTGTGGGCATTTGACTTTCCCGGCGAGAAACCGTCGCCGAAAATAACCGTTGAATTGTCTCCTTCCGACAAAGAAGGGTTGGAAAAACTTGTTGACGCGTTAGCTGAACTTGATGATACACAAGAAGTTTATACAAACGCTTTATGATTATCCTCGGCATTGATCCCGGTTTTGAGAGAATGGGCTGCGCCGTTTTGGAAAAGTCGCCCGGCGGCGAAAAACTAATCTATTCCACTTGCCTTGTTTCATCAAGAAGCGACGCCCACGAAAAAAGGCTTCTTGGTTTGGCCGAGGGACTGAAAAAAATAATCAAAAAATTCAACCCGGATACGATGGCCATAGAAAAACTATTTTTTTCCGCCAACCAAAAAACGGCGTTAAAGGTGGCGGAAGCGCGGGGCGTCGCTCTTCTTTTGGCCGCTGAAAATGATTTAAAAGTGTTTGAATTCACCCCGCTGGAAGTGAAAATGGCAATGACCGGCTATGGCCGAGCCGAAAAAGACCAAGTTAGAAAAATGGTATTGGCTATACTTAAAATAAACACAGACAAAAAATTCGCCTCTTCGTCGGGCAAGCTGGACGATGAAATTGACGCCATTGCCATAGCTTTGGCCTGCCTACCAGACAGGCAATCTTGCCAAGTAAAAAAATTATAAAAGAATCGCTCTTGCAGGCGATCCGTCAAGTCCTTTGAATTTCAACGGCAATCCGACAAAAAAATATTTGCCCGGTTTCACCTTAGACAAATCAAGCCCTTCAAATATCACAATGCCGTTTTTCAACAATTCCATGTGCGGTCGGTTATCCTGCCCGCCTCGCTTTTTTACCGAAAGATAATCAATGCCAAAAAGAGAGATTTTCTTTTGAGCCAGAAACTCCGCCGCCTCGCCGCCCAAATAAACATAATCATCATAAAATTTTTCAAATCCTCTTTGGGAATTTCTTGTCTTTACCAAAATTCTCTCTCCTTTTTTGACTTTTTCTTTTTTAAGGTCGTCGACGCCAATCGCTTCTTTTATATGCGTCATATCCAATACGCGGCATTTGCCGACGATTTTATTCAAATCAACTTCATCAACCCCCGCGCCGTTTTCAAAAACATGTTTCGGCGCGTCCACATGCGTCCCCGTATGCGTCCCTATGGCAATTTCCGAATGTGTTGATGTCTTCCTTTTGATTGTTTTTATATTAACCTCCGGATTGCCCGGGTAAATAATCGTATTTTTATGCAGAGAAAGCGAAATATCAATCACTCTCATAATTTTTTTACCTCATGCCCGCCAAACATATTGCGCATCGCAGAAAGAACTCTCCCTGAATAACTTGGTTTTTGCTGGGAATCTATGCGGAATTTAAGCGCGCCTTCTATAATAGGCGCAGGAATGCCCATTTCTTTGGCCGCCTCCACCGTCCACAAACCCTCTCCGCTGTGCGAAACCTTGCCGGAAATTTCGCCTAGATCTTCACCATATTTTTCAAAACCGGCTTTCAGCCAGCCGACCAAACGAGACTCCACCACGCTCCCGTGGTTATATAAATCGGTTACTTTGGTCAAATTTAAAGCGAAACCGGATTTTTTCATTATCTCAAACCCTTCGGCAATCGCCTGCATCATCCCGTATTCAATCCCGTTATGCACCATTTTCACAAAATGTCCTGCGCCGGACTTGCCTACATAACCGTACCCGTTTTCAACGGAAATATCGCGAAAAAGTTTTTCATGTTTATCAAACAATTCTTTCCGGCCGCCCACCATCGCACAAGCGCCGTTTCTCGCTCCACCAGGCCCGCCGCTTATTCCCGCATCTAAAAACCCAATGCCCTTGGCCTCAATTTCTTTCGCCCGCCGCATTGATTCTTTATAAGGAGAATTGCCCCCTTCTATTATAACGTCGCCCGCCTCAAGAAGCATGACGAGTTCGGCCAAAACGCTGTCCACCATCTGATGAGGCACCATAATCCAAACCACGCGCGGCGCCGGCAAAAAATAAACCATCTCCGCGATTGAAACAGTTCCCCGCGCGCCCTCCGATGAAATTTTCTTTACCGCCTCCGTGTTTTTATCAAACACGGCGACTTTATGCTTCTTTTCCAAAAGACGTAAAACCATCCCGTGTCCCATTTTCCCCAAACCAATATAGCCTAAATTCATAATTTTTGTTTAATATTTAATATTATTTTATTATACTCTCTGCGTCATTGTTTAGCCAGTAAAAATTATCCACAGGGCCGCTCTTGCAGTCTATTTACAAAATTTTTATACTTGCTACAAATATAACGTCCTTGGCATAAAAGCAGTGCCGGGAATGGTCGTAGATGCTTTATTTAATAAATAATTTTTAATAAATATGGACGATTTAATAAGAGCCAGCGCTCTATTAACAAACGATGATAACGAGGACGAAGTTGCCGGAGATCTCGGCGAAGAAGGGGAGGAGACTTTCAAAAGCGGAGAGGATGATGGCGGCGATGATGTGGATATGGGGGGTTGGGAAGAAAATTAATTTTAAAAAACAAAACCGACATCCGATGTCGGTTTTGTTTTTTTTATTTCCGTTTTTTGATACAATACCAGCACTATGTCCAAAAAACAAAAAAGCTCGCCCGCCCTGTATCGCCGGCAGGCGGGCGAAGAGGCGGGGAGGAGGCTTTTCAAAATACTCGCCGGAGTGTTCTCTTTTTTGCTGGCCGTTTTTATTTTCACCGGAACGGTTGTCGCTTTCTGGATAGCCACGCTCAAAATTCCCGATGCCGGTTCTTTAAACGACCTGAAAGTCGCCCAGTCCACGAAAATTTATGACCGGACGGGCAAAATAATTCTCTGGGACATCCACAGCGATGTCCAAAGAACGGTGGTGCCTTTGGCTGACATTTCTCGCCATATAAAAAACGCCACCATCGCTATAGAAGATTCTTCTTTCTATCAGCACAACGGCCTTGATTTTTCCGGCATTTTCAGGGCGACCTTGGTTAATCTCAAATCGGGTAAATTAAGCCAAGGCGGTTCCACCATCAGCCAGCAATTGGTTAAAAACACTTTGCTGACCACGGACAAAACTTTTGCTAGAAAAATAAAAGAAATAATCTTGACGCTCAAGATTGAGAAAAAACTTTCCAAAGACAAAATTTTGGAGCTTTATCTGAACGCCGTTCCTTACGGCGGAAGCAATTACGGCGTTGAGTCGGCCAGCCGAAACTTTTTCGGCAAAAACGCCTCCGACATCAGCTTGGCCGAAGCCGCTTATCTGGCCAGTCTGACCAAAGCTCCCACTTACTATTCCCCTTACGGCAATCATCAGGAAGAGCTGGCCAAAAGAAAGGACTTGGTTTTGAGCAAAATGGCCGGGCTTGGTTTCATCGCCCCCGAAGAAGCCGAGAGCGCTCAAAAAGAAAAAGTTATTTTCCTGAACAAAGGCCAAAATTCCGTCAAAGCGCCTCACTTCTCCGTCTACATCCGGTCGTATCTGGAAGAAAAATACGGCAAAGATGTCGTGGAACAAGGAGGATTGAAAGTCGTTACGACGATAAATTATCCTTTGCAGGAAAAAGCCGAGCAGATAGCCGCCAAATACGCCAAAGAAAATAAAGAAAAGTTTAACGCTTCCAACAACAGCATCGTGGCCATAGATCCGAAAACGGGACAGATACTGGTGATGGTCGGCTCCAAAGACTATTTCAACCAAGCAGACCAAGGCAACTTCAATGTGGCTTTGGCTCATCGCCAGCCCGGCTCGGCCATCAAGCCGTTCGTCTACGCCACCGCCTTTAAAAAAGGATACTCCCCTAATACAATCGTTTTTGACGTCCAGACTGAATTCAACCCGTCTTGCTTGGACAAGTATGCGACATCAACCCTTTCCTCTTCATCATCCGCCGATGAGGCGGAATGCTATATGCCGGAAAATTACGACCACAATTACCGCGGACCGGTAACTCTCCGCGACGCCCTCGCCCAATCTCTAAATGTCCCGTCCGTGAAAACGCTTTACTTGGCCGGCATCCGCGACTCTTTGGGTTTGATGAAAGATATGGGCATTGATTCCTTGACCGATCCCGACCGTTACGGCTTGACGCTGGTTTTGGGCGGCGGCGAAGTAAGCCTCTTGGAAATGACCGGCGCCTACGCCGTTTTCGCCAACAACGGCGTCCGAAACCCGCCCATCGGCATCCTGAAAGTGGAAGACAAGAGCGGGAATGTTTTGGAAGAATACCGCGACGAGTCCAAACAAGTTTTAGACAAAAATATCGCCTTGCTTATAAGCGATGTTTTGTCCGACAACAAAGCCCGGACGCCGGCTTTCGGCGAGAACTCGCCGCTGTCCTTTCCCGGCCGCCCCGTGGCGGCTAAAACCGGCACCACCAACGACTACAAAGACGCCTGGGTGCTGGGATACGCGCCCGGCATAGCCGTTGGCGCCTGGTTCGGAAACAACGACAACACCCCGATGGAAAAAATGGTGGCCGGGTTCATTGTTGCCCCGATGTGGAACGAATTTTTAACGGAAGTGTTCAAGGACTTACCCAAAGAAGACTTCGAAAAGCCAAAAAACATAAAAGGCAACAAACCCTTTTTAAACGGCCAATGGCTAGGCGGACAGACTTATCTTATAGACAAAATTTCCGGCAAACTGGCGACGGAATTCACCCCGCCGGAGCTGGTTGAGGAAAAAGTTTTGACCCAGATTCATTCCATTTTGTACTGGCTGGACAAAAATAATCCCAACGGCGGCAAGCCGGCCAATCCGGAAAATGATTCCCAGTTTAGAATGTGGGAAATTCCGGTCCGAAGGTGGGCGGAAAGCGCCAACATCAAAGACCAGACGGAAAACGACCTCCCCAAAGAGAGCGACGATGTCCACAAGCCGGAATACGCCCCCGTTCTCAAAGTAGAATCGCCCAAAGAAAATCAGATCTATGACATCGGCGGCGACATCACCGTAAAATTTTCCGCCAAGAGCAAATTCCCTCTCGGCCAGGCCGACCTGTTTTTCAACAATAATTACCTCGGCTCGTTAAATCAAGAGCCGTATCTTTTCACCTTCCAGCCAAACCGACATCCGATGTCGGTTTTGGAAAATTCAAATTCGGAGATAAAAATAATAGCGTATGATAAGGCGAGGAATAAGAGCGAGACGAGAATACCGATTAAATTCAATTTCTAGGCGCCAAAACCGACATCGGATGTCGGTTTTGGCGGGTTAAAAACTTAAGAACCCTCCTCCGCTTATTCCTATGAGCGACGGGAAGGAATTGGCTAGCAAGGTGTAGAGCGTTGATAACGCCGAAAGGAACGGGGAGACATAAGTATCGGTGGAGGTGAAAATTGTCCGGTATTGGAGATAGCGGTTGTTGCCGGAAGTAATGGCCGACGAGGAAGAAGCGGTGAGGTAATTGGTGTTGTAACGGAAGTCGTCCAGATAGACGGTTCGACCTTCGGCGCCGTTGGTGGGACGGATAGTCAGGTTGGTAACGGCGTCCCGATGGGTGGAGAGCGAGCCAGTGAGGTCAAAGTATTCTCTTTGCCACTTGAAGACGGTGGCGTTGGGAGAGTAGCCATTGCCTGAAGGGAAAGTGGAGCCGGAATCCCAAGACGGGACGGTGATGGCTCCGGTGGATGTATTGATGGCATTGACTGTTCCTTGCGCCGTGTATTCCGTCCCGCCCAGATTTTCTTTGATGATTATTTTGTCGCCTAGATACAGACCCGAAGTTGTCGCCGACAATCCGGAAGTGGTGGCGGTAAGACTGAAGTTGTAATCGGTGGCGGAAGAAATTAGGTCGGATGTTTGGAGGGTGGCGCCGAAGTCTATGGTAATAGGGTGAGAACGCAAGCCGTATTCATAAGCCTGGCGGATCTGGTCGGCGGTGAGGGCAGTGCCTTTGATGATGCGGAGTTCATCAAGAAGGCCGTTGAAATCGCCTTCGGCCACCGCTCGCCCCCCAATTCTTAAAAAAGTTGTCGCATTGTTCCAATAAGTGCCCGTGCCAGAAGCAAGAGGAGCACTGTTTAAATATATTGTTGTCGTAGAACCGTCTTTTACTCCCGCAACATGGTACCATTTTCCTATTTTAATAATGCCTGTGGCGGACCCCAAAACAGCCCCTCCGGCAATACTAAGTCCTAAATCACCGTCGTTGTCAGAGGAATTTATATATATTGACCAATTCCCATCTGCGCCGGAATTGTTTTGACCCACTAATCTACTATTAAGCAGGTCGTTTGCGTAAAACCAAAAATCTATGCTTCCTTTGGCATTTCCGGCAGTAAAGTCCCAGTCGTCATTATCAGCCAGCTCAAAATAATCGCTTGTCCCATCAAAAGACATTGCGTTCCCTATCTTCCCTCCTCCTGCCGTTCTAGCATTGCCATTAGCCGTAATTGTTTTGCCGGAGAAGCTGGAATCTTTGATGCTCGTAGAAGGGGCGATTTCGTCGCCTTTGATGTAGAGGACGGTGGTGGTGGAAAGGGCGAGGGTGCTACTCGCCAGTTCGTAGTTGGCGTAGTCGCTTTCGCCTACCATCGCTTCAAGGTATGTGCCCGGTCTGTCGGCGGCTATATAGAATGGCAATTTGGTTGCGGAGGATAAATCAGCGGCGGAAATCTGCCGAGTTAAATGATGATTCGCCCCCATCCGATAAGTCTCGGCGATTTCGTCGGGGGAAAGGGCGCGGCCTTTGAGGATGCGAAACTCGTCAAGAGAACCTTTTAAGGGATCTCCGGTTACCCATTTTCCAAAATCTAATGGTGCTGTGAGATCCGGCATAGTGGCAAATGAATCAGTTATGGTCATACTCTGAGAGACTCCGTTCAAATAAATCTTTGGTGTAATGCCCTCTCTGATGATTGCGATATGATACCAAACTCCCGCAATAATATTGGTTGGACTTGTGTAGGCATAGACCCGAGTAGATCCGGCCGCAACGCTATAGATTTCAATTTCTTTACTGCCATAGCCTGTTCCCCATAAGTCTATTACCCATTTATTGCTTGTATCATCATGCTGTAGTGCCAAAGCCTGACGACCCGCCAAACTGGAAAAGTTTACCCAGAAATCAACCGAGAAATCTCCACCTCCGAAATTCCAATTAGCGCTATCCGCCACGCTTAAATAATCGCTCGTCCCGTTAAACTTCCTCGCCTTGCCGAAGATGCCGTCCACTACTGTGGTGCCAGTCGTCGTGGCGTCGTTGTTATTGGCCGTTTCGTCGTAGAGATAAGTTCCGGTCGTCGTTCCCGTTTCCTCAAAATGCCAAAGGGCGACGGTATTGCCGTCTATTTGCGGCGCGCCGAGGGTGAGCTTGGTAGAGCCGGAGCCTTCCTGCTTTATTGTAGTTTCGTTTTCCGCCTTGACATTGCTTCCATAAGGTCTTGGCGGAGGAGTGAAGTTTGATGTCCATCGGGCAATGCCTTTAGAAATGCGTAGTTCGTCCAGAGAGCCAGTAAGATAATTTGTTGTCCCGTGCAAACCAATATTTACATTAGCCGCGTAATCAGTTAACGAATCGCTGTCTGTTACGGAAGCTATGCTAATGCCATTGCGATAGATATTAAAACTTGAGCCATTCTTTACAAGAGCAATATGATACCAAACACCAGGAGACCATCCGCTATTTGACATTTGAGCAAAAGACACAGTAGCGGCGCCGTTATAATCTTCAAAACCCAAACCCTCACTATCAGTAAAATTGGCTCTTAAATACCAGTAATGAGTTGCGTCAACATATTGTCCGATTATGCCATTTCTACCGGAAATAGCTGAAAAATTTACCCATGTTTCAACCGTAAAATACCCACTTCCAAAATCCCAATCATCGCTGTCCGCCAAACTTAAATAATCCCCCGTGCCGTCAAAGAGGCCGCTGGCTCCGCTGAATTTTGACTGCGCCGTGTCCACTTGGGCGTTGCCGTTGGCGGTAACGGTGTGGGTGGTGGTGGCGCTGTTGGGGAAAGTGGTAGCGGCGTCGGCGCCGTCCATGTGCAAGAGAAGTTTGGTGTAGCCGTCTATTTGCTCGGGAGCGTTCCAGTTTGATTGGTCGCTATCCATTGATAAGAGCTGGGTTTCTCCGGTTGTCGGCTTCCAGGCCTCCCAGGTGCCGTCGTTGGGGTCGCTGGTGGCGCCGGCGCGGGTCTGGATTTCTATGTTGCCGGCTTGATAGTTAGAGAGGATTTCGGCGGCGGACAGGGCGCGGGAGTAATAACGCAAAGAATCAAGAAGGAAGTCGCTGTCGCCCGTCGCTCCGGACGCGCCCGTATATATCGTTGCGGCGGGATTGGCGGCGGTGGTGTTGCTTATGGAAGTGCTGGTGGCTAGTCTGCCGTCGTAATAAACATAGGCCTTAGTGTCTCTGTCAGCCGCAAAAGCGAAGTGGTGCCATCGGCCGTCGGCTATCTCCGTGCTGCTGGCGTTGGCCGTAAGATTATTTACAAAACAAGTGGTGCCGTCGGAAGCGTAAGCGGCCAAGTTCTTGTTGCCGTTGACAATAAGAATATAACCGGCGTTGGCGGCGCAGGCGCCGACAGTGGTGTTGTTTTGCAAAATTGTGTCTTGCCCCGCTGTTGATGATTTTATCCAGCCCTCTACACTGAAATCTCCCGTTCCGGGGTCAAGGGCGTTTGAAGCCGGGTCTGATATGGAAACATAGTCAGGAGCGTTGGCGGATTCAAACATCAGCGCTCCGGCGCCCCATTTTTTGTTGTTGGCGGTCCAGCCGGTGGTCGTAGTGGCTTGGTCTTGGGAGGCGGTGTAGGAGAAGTTGGTCAGGGTGCCGTTGCAGGAGGCACCGCAGGAGCCGGCGTTGTTTGCGGCCGTTGTGTCGGAAGTTTCGTTGAAATTCCATTGGGCGACGAGGGAGTTGGAATTATAGAGAGTTTCTCCGTCGCCGGTTTTTACTCCGCCTTCCGTCCAGTTGAGCGTGTTCCATGAGGCGCTGGCGGTGGCATCCAAGACAGGCGAAGTATAGACGGCGTAAGGCCTGCGACTGGCCGCGGCTTTGATTTCGTCAATAGTAAGGGCGCGGCCTTTGATGATGCGGATTTCGTCAAGGTAGCCGTTGAAATCGCCGTCGGCCGCCGCTCGCGCCCCAATTCTTAAAAAGGTTGTCGCGTTGTTGAAATAAGCGGCTGACCCAGATGATACAAGTAAACCGTTTTTGTACATTTCAGTAAAGCCATTTCGTTTTGCTATGGCGATATGGTACCACTTTCCAGCAACAATGGCACTATTCCCACTTGAAAGTACTGGCCCACCGGCAGTTCCTAAATAAATATCTCCATCATTGTCGCTTTGACTTATTCCAAGAGACCAATTCCCATCTGCGCCAGCGTTAGATTGTCCTATTAAACGAGTGTTTAGTATGTCATTTGGGTATATCCACAAACTAATTGTCATATCAGTAGATGTTGAGGTAAAATCCCAATCCTCACTATCGGCAATTTCAAAATAATCACTCGTCCCATCAAACGCCGCCGAGTTGCCCAGGCCGAGCTGGGTAACATAGCTGGTGGTGCTGGCGTTGTCGTTAGCAGTAATAACTCTAGTGGTGGAAGCATAATCTTTGATGCCGGAGGTGGCGCCGTTGGCTTCGTTGAAGTGGAGCAAGAGGACGGTGTAAGGGTCTTTGGTCGCTTCGGGATAACTGGATTCTAGCTGGACAGCGGTGGTGGAAGCGTTGGCGATTCTATTGTATTGGCCATTAAATTCAGCGGATTCGTCGTGAGTGATGGTGGGGTCTATGGTGACAGGATAAACGCGAGCTGGATCGTTAAGCCAGCCGGAATTTGCCGAAAGAGTAAGGGTGTACAAACCGACATCCGATGTCGGTTTTGGGTTTAGGGTTTCTTTGTGATAAAATAATTTCGTCCTGGGCCTGGCTTGGCGCGGATCGCGGGTTGCCACCAGCGATTCCGGGGGTTCGATTCCCCCCAGGTCCAGGACTTTTGCGTTATTCACATCCACACCCCACAACAACTTGACAATGTTTTTAATACCATTAAACTTGTCTGTATCAGGTGGCAATCCGCGATTTCGCTCCAAGTTGGAGCCGCCAAAAACCATTCCTTCGGGGGTGGTTTTTGTTTTTGTGGGTTTTATTTCAACACTCACCTCATTGGAAACTATTCCTTTGTTATCTACCATAAACGGCTTGTCTATCTGGAAAAGATAATTATTTTGACTGTCGTAGAAATAGATTGAACCGTCCGGTTGTTTGACGGGTATGGCGTTAGTGTTGGCATCAAAAAGGAAAGTTAAATTATTTTCTCCACTTTCAACTTTATAACTTGACAGACTTGATAAACTTCCCAAGATTATTTCTTCTTTCACCCGAAACGGCAAATTCGTTATCTTATAGTTTGCGTCAATGTCTTCCGCGACGTTGCGGTAAAAAAGCGTCGGGGTATTCGGTTCTTTAGTATTGGTTTCCAGAGAAACATCGGTGGTGGAGGAAACTTGATTCATTGAGAATTCAAGGAAATGGTTGTCTTTCTGGTATCTGGCAGTGGGAACATTTGAATCTTTCTTGCCCAAAAAAGCGGATATCCCTTTATCGGATTTGGAATAAAACCACCCCTGCCCGTCAAAACCGACATCCGATGTCGGTTTTGAACTAAAGGCCTTTAATTGAGAAAAAACCGCCAAAGTTAAAATTAAAGCGAAAAACAAAATGATAAAATTTTTTGTTTTAATTTTGGTGATTCGCATAAACTTATTTTAACAGAAAAAAGACAAACAAAAAAGGTGAACAACCGCCGAAGTTATCCACAGTTTCCCTAAAACCGACATCGGATGTCGGTTTGGGTGTGTTATAATTAAAAAATGAGAAAAACACCTTTTACCCCCGGAGAATATTACCACATTTACAACAGGACTATTTTGGGCATCCCCGAGTTTAAAGAAAAAAACAACTACGGCCGGCTGCTTCAAGCTTTTTTACTCGCAAATTCCACAAAATCAGGTCAAGCTTTTGAATATTTAAGAAACAACAAACCGACATCGGATGTCGGTTTTACTTTGTTGCTTACTAATGCGCTGGAAATAGCGCGTAGCGGGGAAAAACTTGTTGATGTTTTGTGTTACGCGATTATGCCTGATCATTATCATCTTTTAATTAGAGAGGTGAAAGAAAAAGGCGCCACTGAATTTATAAGAAAAAGCAACATATCAATCGCTAAATATATAAATAAAAACAAAGAAAGAAGAGGGACTATTTTTGAGGGCCTTTTTAAATCAAAACACATTGATTCAAATGAATATCTTCGCCACCTTTCTTTATACATCCACCTCAACCCTCTTGATTTTATCGCCGGAAAAGAATGGCGGGAACATAAACTGGAAAATTTTAATGATTACAAAAACAAACTTTTAAATTATCCGTGGTCAAGCTTAAGTTTTTTTCTTAATGGCGCGCCCAATGACATAATTTCCGGGCATGAAATAATAACGGATCAGTTTAAAAACCGTGATGATTATGAGTTTTATTTGAAGAGTTGGACTAATGATTTTGCGGAAAATGATTTATTTTTAGAGTAATTTAACCCAAAACCGACATCCGATGTCGGTTTTCTAAAATCTTAGGTCTTTGATTTTGTTGAATTTTAGTTTTTGGTTTATTTGGCGGAGAATTTTTTCTTTGTTTAAAAATATCTCGTTTTTAAGCGACTGATTATTGTTTTTTATATATATTATTCCAAAACGATATTCCGCGTCGTCTTCGGATAAATTAATGCTTAGAATTTCATTGAGCGCTTTGATAATTTCTTTTTGGTAAAACTTTCCCGGCGGAGAGATGATAAAAAATTTTTCTAGGTATTTGGCTATATTATTCCAAGCCATAAATTTAACTTTATAGACTTTTAACTTTCGACTTTATAAACTAATTATACGCTCATCGGCATTACTAAATACTGGAAAGTGTTGTCTTGGGCGCCGGTTATAAGAAGCGGTTTACCTTCGCCGGAAAATCTTAAAATTATTTCTTCGGAATTAATATTGGGCAGGCAATCGTAAATATATTTATGATTAAAGGTTGTTTTCACGCTTTCGCCGGTAATTTTGGCCGGAATTTTAGATATATTTTCTCCGAATTCATTATTGGAAGTTTTAATGGTGAAAAAACCGTCTTCCGAGTTCACCGCCATATTCAATTCGTTTAATTTTCCGGAAAACAAGCCGGAAATTTTCAAAGAATCAATAAAAATGTTTTTATTGATAATTACATCGGCGATGAATTTTTTTGGAATAATTTGGTTGTAATCAGGGAAAATTCCATCAGTTAATCTGGAAATAAAAATAATATTGTCTTTTATTATGTTTATTTGGTTTTTATTAAATAAAATATCCAACTTTCCTTCTTTACCTTCAAAAATCCTGATTATTTCCACCACTGTTTTAAAAGGAATTAAAATTGGGCCAAGTTCCGGAAAAAAATAATTTATTTTTTTCTCCGCCAAACGGAAAGAGTCCGTCGCCGTAAAAGTAAGCATATCCGTTTTTTTGGAATAAAGATAAACCGAGGAAATTTCCGGTTTTATGGCGGATGCGGCGCAAGAATAAAACACAGTTTTAAGTCCGGAGATAAAATCAAACACCGGCAAGGAAAATTTATTATCTTGTTTTAATTTCGGCAGGTTGGGAAAATCGTCAATCGGCTGGCTTTTAATAAGGGTGGAGTTGTTGGTGGTGGAAATTACCAGATTATTGTTTTGAACTTCAAGATTAATTTGGTCGCTTCCGGAAATATTAGATAAAAAACTATTAAAAATACCGGCTGGGACGGTAATTTTACCTTTACTTTCTATTCTTGCTGGAATTATTATTTCCGCGCCTAATTCAAGATTAGTGGATGTTAATTTTAAATCTTTCCCTTCGGCGTCTAGTAGGATATTGCTTAAAATAGGCAGATTTAGATTTTTACTGGAAATTCTATCGCAAATAGAAACAGCTTCTTTGAGATCTTTTTTTAAACAAATTAATTTCATTTTTTTAATTATTATATTAAGTAATTTTTTATATATAAATATATTATTATTATATCTGTGGATAAGTGGATAAGTTAATTTAACGGCTTTTAATTTTAATTATTTTAAATATTTAATGTGTATATTTTTAATATTAATTATGGTTATTTAAATAATAAAAAATAATCTAAAAAATATAAAATTTTTACCCACAATTTATTTTAATTTTATACTCATACTTATTATTTTTTAATTCACATTTTTTACACTCCGTAAAAATATGATTAACTTTTTAAAATAATATCCCTTATATTATTTATTTCTTGTTCCAGTTTTTTGTCTATTTTTATATCACAAGTTATTTTTTTATAAGCGTGAATGGCGGTGGTGTGGTCTTTTTGGCCCAATCTCCGGCCGATATAAGGGTAAGGAGTGTTTAAGTCGTTTCTTAATAAATACATCGCTATTTGTCTTGGTTTGACAATCTCCTGCCTCCTTGTTTTTTCATTGATGCTTTTTTCTTCAAGATTGTAATAATTGGCGATTATTTTAATCATCTGGTCGGCGGTTATTATTTTTACCGGCTTGATTTTTCTTTTTAAAACCTCTTCCACATCAGCCAAACTTAAAGTCCTGCCTCTTATTTTTGACTGGCCAATCACGGAATTAAGCGCCCCTTCAAGTTCGCGGATATTTTCTTTGATGTTTTGGGCGATAAAATCAGTTATTTCGTCGGGAATTAAATAACCCCGTTGTTGCGTTTTAACCCGTAAAATAGCCGTTCTTTCTTCCAACGACGGCTGGGAAATGTCCACCATCATTCCTCCTTCAAAACGGGACTTGAGCCGGTCTTCCAGTCCGACGATATATTGAGGCGGCTTGTCGGAGGAAAAAATAATTTGATTATTTCCTTCATATAAGGCGTTGAAAACATGGAAAAACTCTTCCTGGATTTTAAGCTTGTCGGAAAAAAATTGGATATCGTCCACTATTAGAAGATTATATTGGCGGTATTTTTCTTTGAAAAGGTGGATGTTTTTGTTTTGGATGGCGAGGACGTAGTCGTTGGCGAATTTTTCCGAAGTCAGGTATTGGACTTTGACGGCCGGATTGTTTTTTCTTGTCTCGTTGCCGATGGCCTGGAGAAGGTGGGTTTTCCCCAAACCGACCCCGCCGTAAATAAAAAGGGGATTGTAAAGGTTGCCGATGCTTTTGGAAACGGCGGCGGCGGCGGAATGAGCCACCTCGTTGAAAGAAGCCACCACGAAAGTGTCAAAAGTGTATTTGGGGTTTAAGTTGGCCTCCGCGTCGGTGTTTAATTCCTGAAAACCAAGCTGTTCCTCGTTGTTTTGCTGCCGCCTCGGGGTTTGTTTTTTGTCTTTCGGCTCAAGTTGGGGGGGCTTGGAAACTATCAGGTAATCAACGTGGCGGATGTTCGGGTTGAGGTTGCGGAGAGAGCTGATGACGAATTTATAATACTTAGTGGACAGCCAATCTTTGGCGAAGTCATTGGGCACGTTTACGGTGACGACGCCGTCATTGTAGCCGCTTATGCTGGTGTCCTTGAACCAGGTGGAAAAATTAGCTTTTGAAACATTGGGCTCTATCTCAAAAAGAGCGTCTCTCCATAATTTTTCAAAATTATCCGGCATGGTTATTTCATTATACTTAAAGATTTTTTTAATCAAACCCCGGCAAAAGAGCCAAAAACCGCCGTTAACTTAATATCTTGTGGATAATGTGTTAACATTGACGACAATATGCTCCCCCCAAAAAACAGGATTGATAAAAAATTGTTTCCGGAGTTTATGAAAAAGGCGAAAACTTTTTCCTCGGAAAATCTTAACTTGAAAGTAGTCCGCGATTGTCCGAAAGGCAGAGCCTTCGCCTTTGTCGCTTCTTTGAAGGTGTCTAAAAAGGCGGCGGAACGGAATAAACTGAAAAGAAGAGCGAGGGCGGTTACTTATCCCTTGCTTAAAGATATTCATCCGGGGCTTTGCGCGGCGGTCTTTTTCAAGCCCTCAATAATCGGCAAGAAATACGCCGCGATAAAAGACGAGCTGACAAGTCTTTATAAAAAAGCGAAAATAGTTTAATATAAGTCTATAAAGTTGAAAGTCCATAAAGTCCTTAAAGTCAAAAAACTTTACAGACCTTACAGACATTATGGACTTTTGACTAATTTTATTATGTTTTATTTATACAACTTAATTTTCTTTGAGCCCTTGTTAAACGGGCTGGCTTTGCTGATAAAATACATTCCCCTTCACGATATGGGGCTGGCCATTATTGTTCTCACTGTGGCGGTGCGGTTTATAATTTTGCCTTTCACTCACAAATCAACCGTTACCCAGATAAAAATGAAGAAGCTGGAGCCGGAGTTGAGAGAAATAAAAAATACCCACAAGAACGATTCGCAGGCGCAGGCGAAAAAGACGATGGAACTGTACAAAAAGCACGGTATTAATCCCGTGGCCGGCATCTTGACCCTTTTCATCCAAATTCCCATTATTTTCGCTTTATATAAAGTTTTTTTGGGCGGAACGGCTTTTGATCCGGCCCACCTCTACTCCTTCGTAGCCGCTCCGGATTTCGTAGCCGTCAAATTTCTCGGCCTTATTGACCTGACTCAAAAAAGTTACATTATGCCCGCCCTTGCGGCTTTGACCCAGTTTTATCAAATGAAACTAGCCATACCGCCCATCAAAAAAGAAGATATGGGGAATACATTCAAAGACAATTTAGCCAGAAGTATGAACGTCCAAATGAGATACGTTATGCCCTTTTTCATCTTTTTTATCGGCTTAAAACTTTCTTCCGGCATCGCCCTTTACTGGACGACTATGAATATTTTTGCTATAGTGCATGAAGCTATCGTGCGGAAAAAAGCCGGCAAAATATATGGAGAATCAAATCAAAACAATATCGGCCTTACTGGAGGAACTGCTTGAAAAAATGACCATAGTCGGCCAAGTTGAATGCTCGGAAATGGACGGCGGACCGGTTTTCACCATCAAAACAAGAGAAGCCGGCGTATTGATCGGAGAAGACGGCAGGAACCTTGTCGCCCTAAGCCACATTGTCAAAAAGATGGCTGAAAATAAGCTCAAAAAGGATAATTTGGAAGAACTGCCTTTTCTTTTGGATGTCAATGATTATCAAATGAAAAGGATTGAAGATTTGAGAAATATCGCCCGAATGAGCGCCCAAAGAGTCTTGTTTTTCAAAAAAGAACTGGAAATGGAACCGATGTCGGCTTACGACAGAAGAATCATCCACTCCGTTTTGGGGAGTTATCCGGACATTAAGACAGAAAGCGTCGGAGACGGGTTTGACAGAAGAGTGGTGATTAAACCGATAATATAATGTTGGAAATAAAACTTTTGCCCAATTCGGAGGTGGAAATAATCGGCGAAATCTCGGCCGAGATTTTTATGTCCGGCCGAAACCTGGCCGTTAAAGAATTTTCCGAAAAAGCGGAAATGGACGGGTTTAGGAAAGGAAAAATTCCCGAGGACATTTTGATTAAAAACATCGGTCTGGGCGCCGTTTTGGAAAAAATGGCCGTTATCGCGCTGGAAAAAGAATATCCAAAAATAATAAGCGAACACAAAATCAGAGCTATCGGCCGACCGGAAATAACGCTGACCAAACTAGTCGAAAACAATCCTTTGGGTTTCAAAATAAAAACTTCCGTTTTGCCGGAGGTAACCCTCCCCGATTATAAAAACATCGCTAAAAAAATTTTAAGCGACAAAAACAAAGAAGAAAACTTAACCGAGGAAAAACAAGCCAAAGAAAAAGAACGAAGAAGAATGGAAATTTTGGAAAAAATGGCCGAAGAAATCAAGCAAGATATGCCGAAATTTCTGGTGGAAAAGGAAAAAGAAAAAATGGCCGAAGAAATGAAAAGAAATATCGCTCAAATGGGCTTGAAATGGGACGACTATCTGAAACATATCAAAAAAACGGAAGAAGAAATAAAGAAAGATTGGGAAAAAGACGCCGCAAAACGAGTAAAATACGGGCTGATTCTTGACCAAATGGCGGAACAAGAAAAAATAGAAGCGCCTGCCGAGGAATTGGAAAAAGAAGCGGCGGCTATGATTGAATACCACAAAAATCTAGGCCAAGAATTGGACAAAGAAAGAGTGAAAAATTATTTGACCGGCATAATGCGCAACGAGAAATTGTTTCAAATGCTGGAAAATCAAACGACATCCGATGTCGTTTGGGGAAGAAACTAAATTTGACGGCAGGTGATGCCTAGTGTATTTTAAGGATATGAATTATAAATTTACTACTATTATAAACAAAGAAGGCAAATGGTATAACGCAAAATGCGCTGAATTAGGCGTTGTAAGCCAAGGAAAGACAATAGAAGAAGCGCAGAAAAACCTTATAGAAGCGACAGAGCTTTACTTGGAAAACGAGCCAAGTGTTAAAAAGCATATTCCAAAAACATCATCAATAATAACCACTTTTGAATTAGCCAATGCGTAAGCCGTTATCGGGCAAAAAAGTCATCAAGGTTTTATGCAAAGAGTTCGGTTTTTATTTTGAGTCTCAAAAAGGCAGTCACGTAAAACTAAAAAAAGCCCATTCTGGCGGTGAAGTAATAACCATTGTTCCACTTCATAAAGAGCTAACAATTGGAACACTGAAAGGGGTTTTGGAATTGGCCGAAGTAAACGAATTGGTTTTTTGGGAAAATTTTTAAGTTTGACGCGGTTTAATTATTCCTTTATATTTTAATCATTATGTTAATACCCACCGTCATAGAAAAATCGCAGTTTGGGGAAAGGGCTTATGATATTTACTCCCGCCTTTTGAAGGAGAGGATTATTTTTCTTTCCGGGCCGATAAGCGACGCCACGGCCAACACCGTCATCGCCCAACTGCTTTTCCTCCAGCACGAAGATCCCAAAAAAGACATTTATTTATACATAAATTCGCCGGGAGGTTCGGTTACCGCCACCTTGGCAATGTATGACACGATTAGGCACATTAAGCCGGATGTTTCCACTATTTGCGTCGGCGTGGCCGCTTCAGGAGCCGCCGTCATCTTGGCCGCCGGAACAAAAAGCAAAAGATTCGCTCTTCCCAACGCCGAAGTAATGATTCACCAGGTGATGGGCGGAGCGGAGGGCCAGGCCACGGAAATAGAAATAACCGCCCGGCATATGATAAAAATCAAAGACCGGCTCAACAAAATTCTCTCCGACGCCACCGGCCAGCCGATCAAGAAAATTGAAGCCGATTCCGACCGCGACTTCTATATGGACGCCGAAGAGGCCAAAAAATACGGAATGATAGACGCCGTGCTCAAAGAAAAAAGCAAATAAAAATTATCACCGCCAAACAAAATTAGACTTTACTTGCTATCGCCGGTAAAATGCAATTTTAAATTGAGGTGTTTTTTAAATTCTTCCTATCAAGCTTTTGCCGGTCATTTCCGGCGGAATTTCCAGCCCCAATAATTCTAAAACTGTCGGGGCGACATCGGAAAGCGTGCCGGTCGCCTCTTTATATTTTTGATCCACCTCTTCCCCGCTCAACTCCTTGTTTCTTTTGAAATCATTGCCTATCAAGAAAAAAGGAACCGGGTTGAGGGAATGTTTGGTTTTATTTTCTCCGGAAAATTTGTAAATTTTCTCCTCGGCGTTGCCGTGATCGGAAGTGATAACGACTACTCCGTCCAACTCCAAAACCTTGGAAGTGATTTTGCCGACACATTCATCTACTTTCTCTATGGCGCGGGCTGTCGCCTCAAAGTTTCCGGTATGTCCGACCATATCGGCATTAGCGAAATTAACGGCGATAAAATGGTGTTTCGTAAGATTTTCCAGCACATTTTCCGCTATTTTGCCCGCCGACATTTCCGGCGTTAATTCATAATGCCCGCCGGACGGCGACGGAACGAGAGTTCGGTCTTCGTTTTCAAAAGACGCTTCCGCGCCGCCGTTTAAGAAATAAGTGATGTGGGCGTATTTTTCCGTTTCGGCGATGTGCAGCTGTTTCAACCCGGCGGCGGAAATAATTTTAGCCAACGGGTTTTCAACTTCGGCGGACTTGAAGGCGGCCGGACAAGAGTTGTCGGAAAAACACGGCAAACTTTTGTCGTACTCGGTCATGGTCACAAAAAATAGATTTTCCAGCTTTTTTCTGGGGAAAAACTGAAAGGTATCGTCAACAAAAGATTGGGTCAGTTGGCGGATGCTGTCTTCTCGGAAATTAAATACGATAACGCTGTCGCCGTCTTTGATTCTCCCCTCTCGGCTGGAAATGACGCCGGCCTCAACGGCATCGTCGCCCAAATCTTGGGTATATTGGCTTTTTATGTATTCGGAAGCGGAATCAAAACTGTTTCCTTTGCCTTCGGTGAAAAGTTCATAAGCTTTTCGGGTTTTTTCCCAGTCGCCGTTTCTGTCCATAGCGCATCCTCGGCCGATGATAGAAACTATTTTTATGTCGGGATAATTTTCCGCCAGGTTTTTTTCCAGCTCGGCGTAAAAATCGCCCCCTTCTTTTTTATAAGCGTCTTTTCCGTCGGTAAAAAGATGCAGATAAGCCGGCAAATTGTTTTGCTTGGCCAAGTCAAGCAAGGCTTGCAAATGTTCAAAATAACTATGAACCGTTCCGGTGGAATACAACCCCATAAAATGAAGCTGTCCGCCGGTTTTTTTTATGCGGCCTATGGATTTTACGAAAGCCTCGTTTTGAAAGAATGAACCGTCTTTTATGGCGGAAGAAATTTTAGGCAGATAATTGTGGATTATTTTCCCGGCGCCGATGGTCAAATGTCCCACCTCGCTGTTGCCCGGCTCTCCCCACGGCAAGCCGACGGCGATTCCCGAAGCTTGCAGGGTTGTGAAAGGAAAATATTTTTCCAACTCGGCGAAATTTGGCTGTTTGGCGATTTCCCAAGTGGAAATTGACTTTTCTTCCGGCGCGCCGAAGCCGTCTATGATGACAAGAACAACCGGACGATAATCTTTTTTCATTTTTATATTATAACCTGGTGGCGGAGTGAAGCGAAATTTTGAGACGCGTCGGAGCCCGCCCCGCTTCGGGGAAGGGTAAAGCGCGAAAAATTTCGCTTCACTCCGCCACCATCTGGACAAAAAGCGATTAATTTAGTAGGATGAAAATGTAATTTTATTGATTTAATTTTTTAGTCTTATGTTCAATTTCATTCCTTTGTTGGAACCGAGCATAGTACTTACCCAAATTTATGAACCTAACCAAAGTGTTTCTTTTGGCCGGTTTTTCCGGCTTGGGCGGGCTGGCAGTTGGATATTTTTTCCATATGCTGCTCTCTCTGCAGAAAAAAAATTCCGCGGACTTAAAGACAAAACAGCTTCTTCTTGAGGCTAAAGACAAAGCCCAAGTCGTTACGGAGGAAGCCGCTAAAAAAGCCCAAGCTATCCTGGATAGCGCCAAGCAGGAGGAAAAAAACTCCCTTATTCAGACGCGCAAATTGGAAGAAAGGATTTTGCAACGGGAAGAAAGCCTGGAAAAACAAAGGCTCGGCATAGACAAATCAAACGCGGAGATAAATGAAAGCATAGAAAAACTGAAAAAGAAAAAAGAAGAAATAGAAGGCGTTGAACGGCAAAAAATGGCGGAATTGCAGAAAGTCGCCGCTATGACCGAAGAAGAAGCCAAGACCGACCTTCTGAAGGCGACGGAAAAGAAATACGAAGAGGATATTCTCGGGCGCATCAAAAAATTGGAATCTTTGGGGCGGGACGAGTTTGAAAAAAGAGCCCGCGACATACTGGTTACGGCCATTCAAAGGTTGGCTTCTTCCACCGCTTCGGAGGTAACTACCACCACCGTCCCTATCCCATCGGACGACCTTAAGGGCAAAATCATAGGCAAAGAGGGGCGAAACATCAGGGCGCTGGAAAGGGCGGCGGGCGTGGAAATTATCGTGGACGATACGCCTGGGTCCATTGTCATCTCTGGTTTTGATCCGGTCAGAAGGCAGACGGCTCGAGTCGCCCTGGAAAATCTTATCTCGGACGGACGAATTCAGCCGGCCAGGATTGAAGAAGTGGTGGAAAAAGCCAGGAGCGAAGTGGAAAAAACCATCAAACAAAAAGGAGAAATGGCCGCTTATGAAGCGGGCATAATTGATTTGGACCCGCGTCTTCTTACTGTGCTGGGTCGGCTGTATTTCCGAACCAGTTACGGGCAGAATGTCTTGCAACATTCCATTGAAGCGGCTCATATCGCCGGAATGCTGGCCTCCGAATTGAAAGCGGACGTCAGTGTGGCCAAAAAAGGCGCCCTTCTTCACGACATAGGCAAGGCGATGGACCACGATGTCCAAGGAACGCATGTGGAAATCGGCAAAAGAATTCTCCAAAAATTCAACATTGACGAGAAAATAATCAAAGCGATGCAGTCTCATCACGAGGAATATCCGTTTGAGACGACAGAGGCGGTTATCGTGCAGGTGGCAGACGCCATTTCCGGCGCCAGGCCGGGAGCGAGAAGAGATTCTTTGGAAAATTATCTAAAACGCCTGGAAGACTTGGAAAATATCGCCAAATCGTTCGGCGGCATAGAAAAAACTTACGCCATTCAAGCCGGCCGGGAAATAAGAGTTTTCGTGATGCCGGAGAAAATATCCGACCTGGAAGCCAAAAAAATGGCCAGAGATATAGCCGATAGGATAGAAAAAGACCTTAAATATCCGGGAGAAATAAAAGTGAATGTGATAAGAGAAAGCCGGGTTATTGAATACGCTAGATAGTAACTTGCGGTTGCTATTGCCTAAAATACGGCTTAATATATAATCAACAGTAATGGCAACAATCCTGCCCGTCGGCAGGCAAGGTCGAATTTAAAAAATAAAATATCAAAAACACAAATTTATGAATAAAGCAGGAATAGCGGATGCGGTTCACGCTGTTGTTGGAGGCACAAAAACAACAGCCGAACAAGCGGTTGAGAAAGTTATAGAGGTTATAATCGGTTCTTTGAAGAAAGGAGAAGAGGTTTCTATCGCCGGGCTGGGCATCTTTACCGTCAAGGAAAGAGCGGCCAGACAAGCGCGAAACCCGAGAACGGGAGAAGCAATAAGCGTCCCGGCTATGAAAGTTCCGAAATTCAAGGCCAGCAAGCACCTTAAAGACGCTGTGAAGTAATTTTTTATATTACTAAAAAACAACCCCGCTGCAAGCGGGGTTGTTTTTATTTGCGGAGAGAAAAGATATACTGAAAGCAATGTCGCAAAATATCAAAGAATTACACCGGCAATTTCTGGAACATCTTGAAGTGGAGAAAGGGCGGAGCTTGAAGACCGTTGAAAATTATGACAGGTATGTAAAGAAATTTTTGGAATTTGCCAAAATAAACTCCCCTTCCCGGATAGACGATGAGCTGGTCAGAAAATACAGGCTTTTCCTCAATCGGGAAGAAAAAAGCAATGGCGGAAACTTGGACAGAAAAACGCAAAATTATTATTTGATCGCCCTACGGGTATTTCTGAAATATCTGGCGAAAAGAAATATCGCTTCCTTGCCCGCGGAAAGAATAGAATTGGCCAAAACTCCGCAAAGAGAGTTGGATTTGATAACGGAAGAAGAATTGCGAAGGTTGCTGGATGCGCCACTTCAAAAAAACGCTTATTCGGCAAAGCGAAATTTTTCGCGCTTTACCCTTCCCCGAAGCGGGGCGGGCTCCGACGCGTCTCAAAATTTCGCTTTGCCGAACAGCTTACGGGCTTTGCGCGATAAGGCTATTCTTGAACTCCTTTTTTCTACCGGTTTGCGCGTTTCCGAGCTCTGCGCGCTAAACCGCGATTCTTTTGGAGAGGCCAAAAACGGCGAAATTTCCATCAGGGGAAAGGGGGGCAAAATAAGAGTTGTTTTTATATCGGAAGAAGCCAAACAATCCGTCAAAAATTATTTAGATAAAAGAATGGACACGGAAGAGGCGCTGTTTGTAAGCGATAGATTGATGTCGTTTGCGACGCCTTTCACAGCGCGGCGGCGCGAGAAGAGCAAATTTTCAGCAGAAAATTATGCGAGCCGAGCGAATGATACCAATCTATCGCGTTTATCAAGTTATTCCCGCCTTACCCCCCGTTCTGTGGAGCGGATGATAAAACAACGCGCCATAGAAGCCGGCATTTCCAAAAAAGTTACGCCTCATATCATCCGCCATTGTTTTGCTACTGACTTGTTAAGCAACGGCGCCGACATTCGCTCCGTTCAAGCTCTCCTCGGCCACTCCAACATCGCCACCACCCAGATTTACACCCACATTACGGACAAACAACTCCGCGATGTCCATAAAAATTTTCACGGCAAGGGGAGGAAATAAAAAAACGAGCCAAACAATTTTATCTCATTATTTTTTCCGAAATTTTCGGAATTTCTTTAATGAAAAAGTTTTTCACCTTTTTCCAGCCGGCGTCAAAGTTGATTTCCGGGTCGGGGTCGCTTTCCGCGTCTTCAAAATAGACCAAACTTTTTAAAATATGATGATAATCGTGCGCCACCGACGGATATTGGATTTTAAGGCGCTTGATAATTTCCTCCAGAGGCTCTATGTTTTTGGCGCACCAGTAAAGGTCAAAAAAGTCCCTCTTTCTTCCCCGTTGGGATATGGCGGTTATCTTCATAACGGCAATGTCTCTGGCTTGGAGCACTCTAATAGCTCCATGCCACAACGGCTCTTGTTTTGGGATAAAAAAAGGATAAGCGATAAAACTCACCTTGGCTTTTAAAAGCTGACCATAGATTGTATTAAAATCTTCCACTTCTGTTTGCCAATCATTATTTCCCGCAAAACGCGTGATTAACTTTTTTCCGTCAAAACTTTTGTCTTGTGTAAAAAAGTCTAAGTCCAACGACTTGCGATTCCCCGCCTGAAGCGCCAGCGCCGTCCCGCCGGCAAGATACCAATTTGATTCTTTAAGCCATTTTTCTTTAGACAAAAACATCAGAGCCTTCTTGGTTTGACGGGGAAATATTTCATAATGCCAATTTATTCCATAAGAAATTGGTTTTTTCTTCAGGTTTATTTTTTGAGCATTAGTGTCCATAAAGCTTTTGTTCTTGGCCGCAGGCACCTTGATTTAAGGATAACCCTTTTTAACAGATTTTTGTCGTAATGATTTAATGCCCAGCGCGCCTCTTTGTCGTTGCCAAAATCGGCAATGCGCTCGATAACATATTGAGCGTTTTTCTTCGGATCTATTTTTTTGGGATTTACGTCCCAAAACAGTGTCGGCCTGAATTTCATTTTCATCGTTTTATTTTAATATTATATCATAAATATCAACGCAATAAAATTAATTTGCGGCCACTCCAACATCGCCACCACCCAAATCTACACCCATGTGACAGATAAACAGCTCCGCGATGTCCATAAAAATTTCCACGGGAAGGGGAGGAAATAAAAAAAGCCAAACAGTTTTTAAACTGCTTGGCTCGCCCTATTCGGGACTTTTTTAAATCTAATTTTTATTACAAATCCCTTTTCTTAAAGGGCGATTGTTAATCGAGAAAAAGTGGACATTAAAACACTCTGTCCCGCCTCGCGAACTCGTAAGTATTCAAGGATTCATCGAGGCTAACATTAGTATGACTGGGAAGACCGTGCCAAGTTTTCCCCTCGAAAGAAAAAGACGAAATGAAACAAAGCTCTATGCCACCATTTTTATTGTACCGCAAATTTCCAAAATTGTAATAGAATTCTAATCTAGGATTAGTGGCATTTCCTTTAAAATCTTGATAGAAAAAAGTTGAGTCTCTTTCTATGGCTTGCGCAAGTTCTAGCAGTCCGTTATGAACTTCTGGTGAGATATTCTTATCTGTAATTTTTTTTATCCTTTTTTTAACAGAAGAGATTATCTCTCCCAATATCTGGTTTTTATCTAGCTGACAAACAACTTTATCTTCTAAGGAGTACACACTTGACAACAACACGATTCCCCAACCCAACAAGAAGATAGATATTATAAATAAAAATCTATAATCAATTGTTTCTTTAGGAAGAATGCCCATAAAAAGACTGACTGCTAAAAATGCGACTGTTATAGAGTACAATCGGACAAGTCTTTTTGCTTTAAAGGATTTGTGTAGTTTTTTATAAATCTCTTTATATTGCTCTACTTCTTGACTACATAAATCGCTAATTTCTTTCCGGGCACTTGCTATATTTAATGAAGCAGTTTTTTGGAATTCTTTTAGGTCGTCCACCGGTTTATCTCCTTTCTAGAATTTAAATTTCGCGCTGGCACGCATTTTTAAAGAACTAAATCTTAACTGCGCCAAACTGGTTAAGATTTCTCACCCTCTTTCTTCCCCCTTTTTTCTATGTTTCTTATACCACAAGAACTTAAAAATTGCAAGCATTTTTGGAAAATTTATTTAAGCACCTTTAAAACAAATAAATCGGATATTCGCCGGCCGTTGCCGTTTCAGTTTTGCTTGCATTCCAATAACTGAATAAAATTTTAGCTTCGGGGTAGTTTTTTTTGAATGTTTCAGGGATTTTACGCGAGGCTCCTCTTAACGAAGTTTTTGATTCTATCGCAGAGATTTTTCCGTTGCCAAGCGACAAGACAAAATCCACCTCGTGTTTCTTTTTATCGCGCCAAAAATTAAAGTCAGTCCCCTGCTTGATAAATTGCATAGCCAAGCCGTTTTCCAGCAGCGAGCCTTTGTCTATTCTGTCGCCAAGCCCCCTGAAATCATTGATCACGGTATTTCTTATGCCGGTATCAATAAAATATACTTTCGGGTTTTTTACAATCTCCGTTCTTTTATTTTTAAAAAACGGCCTTACCAATTTGCAAATGTATGTTTTTTCCAGAAAATTAAGATATTTCTTGACGGAAGAATAAGAATAACCGGTCAGATTTGACAGCTCATTGTATTCTATCAAATTTCCGGTTTGCAAAGCCAAGCCCTTGATAAAGACCCCGAGTTTATAATCA
>Ga0209542_10001467_pt1 | contig 55290 bp, 63 predicted proteins | sample RifCSPhighO2_01_FD_184028 | JGI IMG/M metagenome (GOLD analysis project Ga0209542, IMG submission 184028) | Soil microbial communities from Rifle, Colorado - Rifle CSP2_plank highO2_0.1 (SPAdes) (version 2) | ecosystem: Environmental > Terrestrial > Deep subsurface > Rock core/Sediment ... | reverse complement strand
TTTACCGCATCGCACGGTGAGGGATATTTATCTATTAAGGTAATATAGCTGTTAAAGCATTCATCAAAACTTCCATTGCGATTGCTATCTATCCAATATTCAGCTTCGCCGCGGGTTTCCCGAAAAATTCTGAAAGGGCTAGGAAATTGCTTCCGATTTAGAAATTGTACAGTCCATAGCTCGCCTCTCTCGCTAATCAAAAAATGCCAAGCTTGATAAACGCCGCATGGTAATTTCATTTCATGGTAGAAACTAAATTTCTCCAATCCGACCGGCAACTTCGGTTGCTCCCACGCCAAAACGCTATTCGCCAAAAAAATCAGCGCGCCAATAGTGAAAAAAATCTTTTTCATTTCAACGTTTCCTTTCTGAGAACATTCTTAGCACGCCAGAATAAAATTTACCACCATTTTGCGCCGGCACCGCGCGAATAATAAGCTTTCACATAAGACGACGCGTATTTGTGTTCTTCGGTAAATTTCTTGTAAAGAAGAGCGAGCGCGCCGTCGCGCTTGGCGTCCAATATTGCCCTCAATTTTCTGCCGTCGCAACGGATATTTTCATGTTTATCAAACACGTGCCCGCTGTGATGCTCTATATCAAACACAACATCAATGAACACTGTCGGATCTATTTCTCCATGCAAACGCATTATTGTTTTATCGGCAATCTTTGCCCACGGTTTTCCGCCGAAACCATCGTCCCATTTCAGCTTGGAAAACGCTTTTTTTGCACTCATAAAAAAAGACAGCGCTTCCGCATAAGTTGGAACGTTTTTTTCAAAAAACTTCAGAAGGTCGTCCTCCTCTTCCGGCAAAGCCTTAAAAAGATCTCCGGCAACACTGGCAATCTTTTTCTCCGAAGCCTTAATCTCATCCTTATTCATGAGTTCCGTTGCAACCGCGAAAAGCAAATACGCAAAGAATAGATTTTCCAGGTCCGCCGTAAGTCCTTCGTGCTCTTTTTTCAAATCTTTCAGCAAGCCTTCTTGGGACCTCAAAAATGTGCCGCTCTGTTTTTCTTTGTCTTCCGCAAGATTTTTCATTGCGAGCACCAAATACCAGTTTGCGGCAATATTTATAACATCGGTCTTTTTTTTAAGCCTATCGTATTCTATCTTGCCTTTTGGTTTGGGTAATTTTTTTTGCACAACATTTCACGCGCATCTCGCTAAAGTTTAACACGGCGCCCGGACAAAAAGAAAAGCGGCGCCGTTAGGCCGCCGCTCTATTGTGTGGGTCGTTCATTAATACGAATCGTTACGAACAGTTTTCTAATTGATGATATTGCAATGGTCGTCATTGTCCCCGTACCGCGCCGCGAACGATTCAAAATTGTTAAAACGCTGATATTTTCCGTCGGAATTGCCGCTCACCCAGAATTCGCGTTTTTTGTAAAAAAGCCCGTTTTGACTCTTTACAGAGTGCACTATCAAGAAAGGATACCGCGACTTTTCCAGATACAATATCAGCCACATATCCCGGGCATTGACCTCGTACGCCCCGAGATTTGTTTTTACGCCGCATTTATTGTCAGACGCAAGAAAGGAAAATTCTGAACGCGGCGGCATATCTGACGGATATCTGCCGGACGAAAATGTATTCTGACACGCGCCAAATAAAACCAAAAAAACAACCGGTAAATATTTTTTCATATCAAAAACCTCCTTTAGGAGCCTCGACGGCTATGTAATCTCAATTCCGACGATTTTTGACCTGTCTTTATTGAAAATCAGGAATAATCCGTTCGGCAGAAATCTTTTTATATCGTCCGCCGATAACTCGTCTGCCAAAACGGCTCCGCCTTTATTCTTGCTGTCCCAGCAAACCGACGTTACTTCTGGTTCAAGTATCACGCAAGTATTTCCTTGCACAATCTTTTCGCGATCTGACCCGCCTAAAAATCTTTGAGTGAGCGGCTTTTTTGCGCTTCTTGCCCTTTTCTCATCCGCCTCATTTTTTGCATCACACCTTTGACACATCTTTTCGTCCTCCTTTTTTTAATCCTAATCTAAACTAGCACTAAACCGGTAAATCGTCAAGAGACAGCTCTTCGTCCAGATCTTCTTTCAAGATTTCATCGGACAAAAGCTCTTCTTTTGGAATTTCTTTTTCGTTTTCCATTTTATTTCTTTCCTTCCTTAATCAGCTCGGCAACAGATGCCGGAACTTCTTCGTAATGGCTAAATTCCATTGTATAGCTCGCCCTTCCTTCGGTCATTGAACGCAGTTTTGTAACATATCCGAACATTTCAGAAAGAGGAACCTTGGCGTCAATCACTTTTACATTTATCCGTTCGCCCATGTGTTCAATGCGTCCGCGCTTGGAAGAAAGATCGCCCGTCACATCTCCCAAAAAATTATCCGGTGTTACAACTTCAACTTTCATAATAGGTTCAAGAATAAACGGGCTCGCGCGCTTGGCGGCTTCCTGCAAAGCAATGGAGGCGGCAATTTTGAACGCGCCTTCAGATGAATCAACATCATGTGAAGAGCCGTCATAAGCGGCCGCCTTAAGATCTACCAACGGAAATCCTGCAACCACTCCTTTTTCCAAAGCTTCTTTTATGCCTTTTTCAATCGGATTAATAAACTCTTGCGGAATAACTCCTCCTCTTATCTCATTGATAAATTCAAATCCTTTTCCGCGTTCGTTTGGCTCAACGCGCACCCAAACATGCCCATATTGTCCGTGGCCTCCTGATTGTTTGATATATTTCCCTTCCGCTTGCGCCGTTTTCTTTATAGCTTCTTTGTAGGCCACTTGTGGTCTGCCTACGTTGGCCTCTACTTTGAATTCCCGCTTCATGCGGTCAACAATAATTTCTAAATGAAGCTCTCCCATTCCCGAAATAATGGTCTCCATAGTTTCTATGTCTCCTTTAATTCTGAAAGTCGGGTCTTCTTCGGAAAGTCTTCTCAAAGCCAGGCCCATCTTTTCCTGATCGGCTTTTGTTTTCGGTTCAATCCTCAACGACACAACAGGTTCCGGAAATACGATGGATTCCAGCCTGATAGGATTCTCCGGATCGCAAAGCGTGTCTCCTGTTTTAGTTGCTTTCAACCCTACGATTGCTCCAATGTCACCAGCCTGCATTTCTTTTACCTCTTCACGGTGGTTCGCATGCATACGGAGAATTCTGCCTACTCTTTCTTTGTCTCCGGTTTTAGAATTAAGAACATAAGAGCCGGCGCTAAGAATTCCTGAATAAACCCTGAAATAAGTAAGCTGGCCGACATACGGATCGGTCTGAAGCTTGAAAGCCAGAGCGGCAAAAGGCGCGTCGTCTTTCGGTTCGCGGGTTATTTCTGCTTCGGTTTTAAGATCATGCCCGATAAGCGGAGGAACATCTGTCGGGCTCGGCAAATAATCAACAACTCCGTCCAGCATCATTTGGACTCCCTTGTTTTTTAAGGCCGACCCGCAAAAAACAGGCACCAGTGCGTAAATAAGAGTGGCTTTGCGCAAAGCGGATTTTAATTCGGGTTCGCTGATTTCTTTGCCTTCCAGATATTTTTCGGTAAGCATTTCATCGGATTCGGCTATTTTTTCAACCATTTTTGCGTGCCACTCGTCCGCTTCTTTTTTTCTATCCACGGGAATTTCTTCAACAACGATTTTTTCACCGTGCTCGCCTTCAAACTTAACAAATTTCATCCGCATAAGGTCTATCACGCCTGAAAAATCCGCCTCAAGCCCCACGGGAATATTCACCGCAACCGCATTAGGGGTAAGGCGTTCCAGAATAGAATTAAAACTTTTTACAAAGTTCGCACCCATACGGTCCAGCTTGTTTACGAAACACATCCGCGGAACTTTATATTTGTCGGCTTGCCGCCAAACCGTTTCAGACTGCGGTTCAACCCCCGCGACGCCGTCAAAGACAACCACTCCTCCGTCTAAAACACGGAGTGAGCGCTCCACCTCAACCGTAAAATCCACGTGGCCCGGAGTATCAATAATATTTATGCGGTATTCGTGCGACTTATCTTTCTTTTCGTGAGGAATATATGTAGGCGTCCAGAAACAAGTCGTCGCGGCGGAAGTGATGGTTATTCCGCGCTCCTGCTCCTGCTCCATCCAGTCCATTATCGCCGCTCCCTCGTGCACTTCGCCTATTTTATGCGAAACTCCTGTATAAAAAAGCACCCGCTCGGAGACCGTGGTCTTTCCTGCGTCTATATGTGCGATAATGCCGATGTCGCGTACGCGCTCAATTGGATATTCTCGTGCCATAAATTATTTACCCCCACACCAATTTAGCTTTTAAGAAACACTCTAAACCTAATTTTTGTGTACGATAAAAATAATTCATAAATTGGTGTGGGGGTTTACCAGGCAAAGTGCGCGAACGCGCGGTTGGCTTCGGCCATGCGGTGAGTGTCTAATTTTTTCTTGATAGCCGCTCCTTCGTTCTTGTTGGCGAGCAAAATTTCCTCGGCCAGTTTTTTTGACATTGGTTTGCCTTTTTTGGCGCGCGCCGCGGCAACCAGCCACCTCATAGCCAATGTGTGCCTCCGCTCTTGCGAAACTTCGCGCGGAACTTGGTAAGTGGCACCCCCAACCCGACGAGGGCGAATTTCTACAATAGGAGCAACGTTTTTTAGGGCGGCTTCGAAAATACTTAGCGGGTTTTCAGATCCGGGTATTTTGCTTTTTTTGAGCTCTTCAAGCGCGCCCCAGATAACCCTGCGTGCAACGGATTTTTCACCCGAAATCATAATATGGTTCACGAATTTTGAAACAATGACCGAGTCGTAAACCGGGTCAGGGACAATTTCTCTATTTTCTCTTTTCTTTCTTCTCATAATTAAATTTATTGTTTAGGCCGTTTAGCCCCGTATTTACTTCTTTGCTGGCGCCTCTTTTCAACTCCCGTTGCGTCCAAAACCCCGCGGACAATGTGGTATTGCACTCCCGGCAAGTCTTTCACACGGCCTCCGCGGAGCATTACGACGGAGTGCTCCTGCAAAGTGTGTCCCTCTCCTCCTATATAAGCGGTTACTTCCATACCGTTGGTAAGGCGGACTCTGGCCACTTTCCGCAAAGCGGAGTTGGGCTTTTTTGGCGTCATTGTCTTTACCGAAAGACAGACTCCCCGCTTGAAAGGGCTGGGATAAAACATCGGGCGGTTTTTAAGCACATTAAAAGAACGCGCCAAAGCAACGGACTTTGCTTTCGCAACCGTTTTCTTCCTTGCGCCTCTTACTAGTTGATTAATTGTCGGCATAACTTAATAAATCCGAGTTTAACAGATAAAAAAAATAGCGTCAATGTTGGCGCTACTTAGACTGTTTTTGGCGGCGCTTGGCTACGCTGCCCCAAAATCCTTTTTTGAAAAAGCTTAGAGAAGTTTTAAATGCTTCTCGAGGGCTTAGCTCTTGCCAGCCGGATTTTGTCGGTATCCTAACAGGAAGGTCGCCACGGAGCAAAACCCTAGTGGCGCACCTTCGGCAAGTAAAATATGCCCTAGGACGCAAAAATGGCTTACCATTTTTTAGAAAACCGGCGACATATAACACCGCTCCGCTTAAATTTTCTCTTGATGAAAGAGCTTTAAAATAAGCATCTTCTTCTGCGTGCAAACAATAATCCAATCTGTATCGGCGGCCGGCCGAATCAATCCTTGATATTTGCCGCTCTTTTTTAGTGGACAGCCTGCACCGGCCAAAGCCGATAATTTTTCCGTTTTTTTCGATAAAAGCGCCAAATCTCACATCTGCTTTGGACTTTCTGGCGAAAGACCGGCATTTCTCTAAATGCGAATCGTATTTTCCCAAGATTCAAAATCCTGACTCTGCCGCAAAATTAGCAAAACAAAAAAATAGCGTCAATCCCGTTTAGAAATTTACAAACTATGTTGGTTAATCGCCATTGCTTATAAAAATAAAAGTCCGAATCTGTTATTCGGACTAAAATTAAATTTCTAACGGGATCAATGCGGCGCCTATAAGTTGTCCCGCACAGTCTTTAAAATTAAAATGTCGATAACCAACATTACTATGCCCGTAAAACCCATCACTCCACCCACGAATACTTCCCAAAACTTGCCCGCGCCGAATTCCGGAAAAATGTCATAACCCAAAACAGATTTAAGAAATACGCAGGCTAAAACAACAAAACAAACTCTGGGAAAAATCAGCCCCAAAACAATAACCGCAACAATCATTCCAATCCCTTCAAAAATACCCATTTTAAAATTCCTCCTCTGCCGCCAGCCTAACATATAAAAAAATAGCGTCAACTTTGACGCTATTTGGCAATTTTTGAATAATCTACTCCGAGTTCTTTAGGACCGAATCTCATAGGCAAGGCGTCACCGATAGTAGTAACCACAACCTCGCCGTTAACGGCGGCAATGAGCTGGACATCGGGATCGTTGAAGCAATTCTCCCAGATAATCTGCAGGCAATGTCCGCACGGAACCGGCACTTGTTCTATAGACTTAATTTGGTTTTCCGCACTGGGCTCATCGCAAAGCGATACACTTACGTTTGCGGGCGCCGCCACAAGGCCAACCGCAGTAACTTTACTCGGACCTTTCCGGCAAACCATCGTATCAATGGCGTTTTGTTCGGCGTGGGTCGTTTGAGTGTAGCTTGCGCGCTCAACATTGCATCCCCAAAAAAAATGTCCTTCTTCGTTCCGTACGGCAACCCCTACAAAATAATTGGAATATGGAGCTTGCGCATTTTTTCTCGCTAATGCGGCGTACTGCAGCAAAACCTGGTCTTCGTCCGGTAATTCACTGATATGCCCGACTTCCGCGGAAACAACCTTTTTTAAAGTTCTCATAAAAATTACTAAAATCTTAAATAAGACTAACAAACAAAAAAATAGCGTCAATGGTGACGCTATTATGTTTTTTTTATGCCTTTTGCATATTCAGTTGAACTGTACAAAGAATCTTTTGTCCAAAGCGGCTGCCAGGCGCCGTCAAAGGCGCCGTAAATTTTATCCAAACCGAATATCGCGAACATATTTTCGCAATACGTGCAGGTATAGCTCGGCTCGGTTCTCCACCACGGACTGCCGTCCGGCAAAAAACCGGCCTCATAAAAATCCGCGTGGCTAAGGTCTGCCGGTTTAGCCCCTAAATCAAAAACTTGTTTTATACACCAAATCGGCGCATGTCCGCAATCTCCCAAAGTTGCGTCGGTACGCGAAGGCATGCCGATGCGTACGCAAGTTGACCCGTCAAAAGAACAAAGCCTTTCTTTTCCGAATTTCGCACAAAAATTTTTGTTTGTGCTTTGGGTTACAAATGTGCCGCTATTGTAAACAAGACAGGCAAATTTCATTTTTGGGCAACTGGTTTGTCCTGAAAATGCCAGTTCCCAACATTTTTGAAATTTTTTATCCGTGAAAAGCGGGTTGGAATTTAAAAGCGCATCAACTTTTGCCTTAAGAGTAGTATAGCGGGTAATTGTGTTCGGGAATTTCAAATCCAAAAGGTAGCTCCGCCAATCATTGTTTTCGGACATCTCTCCAGCCGCGCCGGAAATAAAATCCTGATAAGGAAAATCATCCGGAAACTGACCGCGGGACAAATCAACAACTTCGGAGCCGTTTTGGCCGTAAACCATAATCTCATTCCAATAATGAGATCTTGACCCTAGTTTTTCGGTCCAATCTTTCGGAAAAAGAGCCCGCCGGATTTTGCCACCGAGAAAATCCTGAACAACCGCAGCAATAACGGCGCAATGACCAAAAAGAGGATTTTCTGCGGTCCATTTGTCGGGAGCGTCGGAGGTTTCTTTGGAACAAGAGTTTTTCAGCAGATACCGCAATTCAACCTTCGGGATATTCATTTGTAATCCTGTCAAAACCTTTTTCAAGGCTATCAAAATAAAAAAATAGCGTCAATCTAAAAACCGATTCCCGTGATTAAACGGAATAAAAACAAGATCGGGTATATTAAAATCCCCGAGAGAAAAAATATGAATATCAATATAATCATAAGACCCCAGCGTTCAAAAAATATTTCCAGGCTCCGGGCGCTGTCGGGTAAAAACGCGAAAAGCAATTTTGAGCCGTCCAACGGAGGAATGGGAATAAGATTAAAAACGGCCAGCCCTAAATTCATAAAAGTAATGACTATCGCTATCTGAATGAAAGCCGCCGGGAGCCCGAGCCCGGCGCCAAAACGCACCGCAAGACCGAAAAAAAGCGCGAGAAAAATATTAGAGGCGGGACCCGCAACTCCCACCAAAGCATCGGGAGAAATACGGCCGAGCCATTTGGGACCTGTTAAATAATACGGATTATACGGCACAGGCTTCGCCCAACCGAAAGCTGGCCCGCCCGAAAGTATCATTAAGGCCGGCAATAATATTGAACCGAAAAGATCAATGTGTGAAATGGGGTTTAGCGTAAGCCTTCCCGCATTTTTTGCCGTCTCATCCCCCATTGCATAGGCCGCGGCACCGTGCGAAACCTCGTGTATCACGATGGAGAAAACCAATATCAATATTTGGAAAATTGATTCAACTACTTGATTCATTTACATTTTATGATAGCATAATATGAATATGGCAAAAGCCTGTAAAATTTGCGGCAGAGGCTCAATAGTAATGGGAACGCGGAAACTTCTCCGCGGCCACTACAATCTTACCAAAACATCAAGAAAATATACCAATCTCCAGTGGGCTTCTTTGCCGTCGGCCCTCCTCCGCAAACGCTTCGGCGGGGCAAGCCGCATCAAGATATGCACCCGCTGTATGAAAGCGGGGAAACATCTGAAGGTTTAAAAAGCCCAGGCTCCGCTTGTATATACATAAGTAAAATACAGCAAACCAAAACCGCATGCCGGCAATAAAATTGCAAGTGTTTTTTTGTTACAACGCGCTAATACAAGGAAAATTGGAAAGACGCCAAAAGTATAACGCGCATTGCTGATTCCCCATGATAAGGAAGCAAACATCAAAATCGAGCCCAGAGAAAACAACGAATAAACCCAATTTATCTTATACAATCCGACGGCTGTTATTCCGAGCGCCGCCACCGTGAATAACGCATTCCATCCGCGGCTCATCATAAATGCCTGATCCCAAAAATTTGAATCCCGAAAAACAGCAATCAGATCCCAATAAGTTTCCTGAAAAGGAAACATAAGATGTTTTGTGGCATTAAAAGATAACGTTTCCTTAAAAAAATAAAAATAATCCCCATAATATATTTTATTAATCCCCAAATAAACCGCCAGACCCACTAAAGACAGAAAAAACGGATAAAGAGACCTCACCTTAAAACCCGAACGTTTCCATTGATACACAAAATAGGCCGCAAAAACAGGTATAAAAACAACGCCCGTAAATCTGGTCAGTATTGCCAATGCGCCGGAAACCCCGCACCAAAAATAGTATTCTTTTTTTAGACAATAAAAACTAAAAATTGCCAAAAACAAAAACAAAGACTCCGCATATAAGCCTATTGAAAAATAAGAGGCAGGATACAAATTCATGGCAACAACCGCGAGCATTGCTATTTTCGCGCTGCGAAATTCTGAAAAAGCAAGTTTATATAGAAAAATCGAAGCCGCGATAATAGATATAAAAGATATGAACAACCCCGATTGAGTTAGGGTAATTCTGAATAATCCGGCAACCATTCTTATAATAAAAGGATATAAAGGAAGAAAATGGCTCAAAAAAGCCCAATAGTCAGGCGTGATGTTTACAAAATTATAGCCGGTTTGCGCTATAGTTTTATAGGCATTCGAATCCCAGCGGTCCCAGATACTCAGCATGTCATCTGCCGGAAAAGCTGTGAAATTAAAATTCGCCGACGCCCAAAAAAATATTATCAGTTTTATCGCTATTACTACGAATACAACAAAAACAACTTTGCGTTTTCGCGAAATATCCATTGATACATTATATCATTTCATTTATCTATTTTATAGAGTACCGACCGTTCAGTGCTGAAAATTTTTGTATAAAGCGCGTCAAATTGCTGCCGGGACGCGTGCCATTCGTTGACCGCCTGACTGTCGAGCAGGACGAACCCGATGCCGTATTTTTTCAGCATATAATTATTTGCCTGCGGATCGGAATAAAACCTTTTAATTTCTTCTTCCCGCTCCCACGAAGGAATTCCTTCGGTCCACAACCATCCGCCATAGCCCGCAAGCACCGGACGTCCGGCAAGAGAAACGACAGGATTAAGCATGGTCTGGCTGGTTAAAATGAAAGCTTCTTCCGGCACCGAAGCTCTGATAAATTCCGCAAGCGCGCGGTCCTCCGCGGTAAATATTATGGGAAGATTTTGCATCGGGACAAAAAGACGTGGCAATACGTCAAGAACGCCCGTAACCGTACTAAGAAAAAAATAAACGCCGAAAAAGATACCCGCCGGCAATTTATATTTATCGTAAAAATATCCGAACATCGCGACGATAACGGGGGCACAAAAAAACGCAAAATATACGATTAATTTATTATTATCAAAATCCCACGGCTGAAGACGGACCGTCTGAAGCAATACGAATATAGCAAATGCCGTCAGCCACCAAAACACAAATTCGCGGTACTTTCCGGCAAATTTCCCCCGCACAAAAGGTTTGCGCCCGGCATAATATAAAAAAATCCCCGAAATAATAAAAAACGGCAAAAGAAGGCCCAGATTCATCCATAAAAATTTAAGGTAAGCAAAAAAATCCTGCGCCCAGCCGCCCGATACGGGATAAACAACCGAACCGATAGTCGGCTGCGCCATCCATCCAAATCTAAAAGCCAAAAAAAACTTGCCGCCTTCCCGCATGTTTGAAAATAAATAATATAATTGCGGAAGGGCGGCAAGTACAGATACTCCAAAAACCGCGAGGACATTTCTGAAGACAACTGATTCTTTTAGGAAAAGTTTACAGGCGCACAAAACAGAGAGAAACCCCAAAAGTATTATAAAAGTATAGATATGAATAAGCGGAGAAAGCCCTATGAGTATAGCGGCGCCGAAGACGGTCTTTTTATTTTTAAAGTCCGGATCCCGCGCCCAAAGCCACAAGACCAGAGCAAAGACAAAAAATCCCATTATAAAAGAGCGCTGATGCAAAAACACGAGAGCGAGCGGCGCCCCCCAGACAATATTTTGTTCCGGATATACCGCGCCCCATTTTAACAGCGGTGAAATATTTTTTGTTATTAAAAATTTAAAAAACTCTAAAAAGCCAAGATGGTTGCCGATGACTTGTTCATAGAACACGCCGTAAGCGCCCCACCCGCCTCCAAAATAAAACAAAACAAGCGCGAACAAAGCAGATATCGCCGAAGAAAGAAGCCTGCGGTAAATGAAAAATACCAAAATAGCGCTCGAAGCCGCGAAAACCATTACCGGCAAATTGAAAGAACCGCTCCAGCTTCCCGTCAGCCTCAAAAGCCAGCCGGAAAGCAAGTTTACCGCGAAAGAATAGTTTAGCTGTGTGCCGGTGAATATCGGGTTATCAAAAGAAAACGAGTGAAAAGCAAACTTGCTCACCTGAGTAAGATGAAAAGGAATGTCGCCGAAACCGGCACCGGTCGTCCTAAAATTGCCCTCAAAATCTACAACAAAGCTTTTATATATCAGAATCTCGTGCAGGATAATAAACAGAATTAAGAGCACCCCGGCAATCGCCGGCCATATAAAAGGTTTTTTCTCCCCCGAAAAGAATTTTCGCATGTCGGGCCAGGCGGAATCGAACCGCCACTACACCCACCCCAAGGGTGCGGACTGCCACTATCCCATGGCCCGCCTTTACTGAAGCTCCGGCCGGCTAAACCCGTTCATTGTTTTCATTGTAAATTATATCGCTTATGATAGTATAAATATCAGAATAAGACGAGGAGGTGAGAAAATGAAAAAAATGCGATTTTTTGGAATGTTGATTTTGTCGGTTTTCCTATTCAGCGCGTGCGTTGCGGGCCCCTTGACTACGCGTGAAAAAGGCGCAGGCATCGGAGCGGTCGGTGGCGCGGCGATAGGAGGAATTTTGAGCCAGTCATGGTGGGGAGCGCTTTTAGGCGGAGTTCTGGGTGGAGTAGGCGGCGGAATCATCGGCGATCAGTTGCAGGGAAAAGATCATGAGATCGAAAGACAGCAAGAGCAGTTAGATAAAAATCAACGCGAGCTCGACAAGCAAAGAAAAGAGCTTGAGCGGCTAAGAAACTGAAACGATGACAATGTACTTTAAACAACTTTTTTTCGCGATGCTTTTGGCCGTATTATTTACTGGAAACCGCCAGGGAAAATTCCCTGGCTTTATTTTTGACAAAGAAATTTGTACATGCCAGTTTAGTCATCAGATTAACAAACTGGCGGGTTTTAATATGCGTAATATCATTCGCTTCGCGCAATAATAGTCCAGACAACGTCTTGGACTATTTTTTTTGGCACACTTTGCAAAAATATGTCCCTCTGCCAGCAACTTTGCTTTTATTAATTAAACTTTTGCAGGAAAAACATTTTTTGCCTGCCCTGCCGTAAACCGCTCTCTTTTCAAAATACCCGCCCGAATCTCCGTCCGGATGAAACCAGTCGCGCATCGAAGATCCGCCCAGTTTGATGCTTAAAAGTAGAACCGCCCGCAACGAGCTCCAAAGTGTTTTTATTTCGTTGTCGTTTAGGTCTGAAATTTTCCTTTCCGGATGTATTTTTGCCTTCCATAATATTTCGTCGGCACAAATATTTCCGATTCCGGCGATATTTTTTTGGTTGAGGAGGAAGGATTTGATCTTTGTCCCCCTTAAAGTAAGGGGGATTAAGGGGGTTATGGATTTTGCATTTAATAATTTCTTTAAACCTTCCAACGATATCGCCAGAGCATCCTCACCCAGAGTTTTAAAATAATTATCTTGTAAAACTTTTTTTGCCTTGCCATACCAGACAACGCCGAACCGACGCACATCGTGAAAAGCCAGATCTTTCCCGTCAGATAATTGAAAGCGTCTTCTTATATATTTATCATGATGATTGCGGTTCACCATCAGAAGCTTCCCGCTCATGCGCATATGAAAAGCTAAAAGATACGAAGCCTCAACGCCTAATTTCGGCTCTAACCAGATTAGAATTGCCTTACCTCTTCTTTCAACGCCCGATATTTTTTTCCACAAATTCCCGCCTTTGCCGAGGCTTCGGCGGACAAGTAAAATCCGCTTCCCTTTCAGAAGAGGTTCCAGCTTTCTTTTGGTGATTTCGGCTTCCGGAAGTTCTGGCATCCCAGAATATTATATGATATTTATATATTTTCAAAATATTCATTACAAAAAAGCCGCCTGAAATATCAAGCGGCAAAAAAACAGCATTCCGGCTCTCAATCCGGATATATAAGCATCGCGTCCTCACCACACTCAAGATAGATGCACTCTTCTCCGATATCCTCGCAAATCTTCGCCAAAAATTGTTGCAACAAAGGGACCTTTGTTCTCTTTTCGTCTTCTTTGAACGCAACTCGGAACTCCCTCAATTCGTCATATTCCATCTTCTTGATGCCCGCGAAATATCCGTAAATGTTGCCGGAGGCGCAAGTATATCCGCCAAAAGTCTTTGTGAGAAATTTATGGATTTTTTTTGCAATGCTCCGTCCGGATTTGGAATATTTGGAATTATAAACCTTTATAGAAGGTATTAAAAAGGTGGCGCGCTTCCCCAAATCTTCGACGCGCATGTTTCCTCCTTAGATTTTTTCTATGTTATTTAAAGCACAAAGCCAATTATTTGCCAAGAACGTTGACAAAAGTGTTTTTTACTTTAACATCATAACCAGATAACGGGGGCTAAGCCGATGCTTGCCGAAAAACGCACAATTTTGCTGGCGGGAGATGTCAGCTTTGAGAGCGCGGAGCAGATCATACTGCAAATCCGGTCTTATTTGCAGGAAAACGCGAAAGAAGATATTTATCTTATTATTGCTTCAACCGGCGGAAATCTTTTTGCGGCGTTTTCACTCCACGACTTTATAAAAGCGTCCGGGGCGTCCATCGTGACAATCGGTCTCGGCGAAGTGTCGTCCGCGGCAATAATGGTCTGGCTTGCCGCGACCAAAGGCGGACCGAAGGCGACTGAAAACACGTTTTTCGCTCTGCACGAAACAACCGGATCAATGACAGGGTCATACAAAGTAAGCGAAACAGAAACCCTGTCCGCTCACCGTGCAATGCGCCAAAACAGATATTTTGAAATATTGGCAAAGGCAACAAATAAAACATTTGAGGAAGTGAAACGGCTCGCGTGCCAAGATACGCTGTTTAATGTTGATATGATGGTAAAATCCGGCTTCCTTCACCGGAAAAACGTAATCAAAACAAGCGGCTCATAAAGCCGTTTTTTTATATTTAAACCTAGGTTGACAATAAAATTTAAGACGCTACACTAAACCCAGAAAAGAGAACCGTCATGGAATTTGATAAACGAAAAAAATCTTTTGGGGAGATTGTTTCAAAAAAGGAAGTATTAAAAGAGCTGGGGCATCCGCGAACATGGGGACCGAACGAAAGAAAATTAGAATTTCAAAGACATTTAAAGTACGGCCGAAAACGGCTGGACATACAGGGCCTCAAAGGTTATGTTGCGTATCTCAAACAATCATTCGAAAAACCGACCGGTTCGGATACGGGTCTTATCGGCAAAAACGAAAATAAAAAAATATTAGCCTCCGCAAAAAGCGTTATAACCAAAACTCTCAAGAAATGCAAAAAGCGCCTTGTCCGCCTGGAAAAAGACCCGCTTGAGGTCGCTTTTTATATAAGCGACGTTGCAAGAAACATCGACATGTATCAATCGATGGGATGGATGAATCCTGAGAAAGAAAACCTAGAAGAAATGAGAGCGTTGGCGCTTGAATCGAACATAAAAAATTCAAAAAAAATAAGTGATCTGAAAGAAGAACTTAAAAAATACAAAACTCTTTTCACGGAACTGCGAGAAAAGACTTATCAAAACCGCAAATAGCGGTTTTTTACTTATGCAATATGCCTGAATTAGTCCGAACCACTTCGCTAAAGCTACGGACAGACAAGGAACCTCAATCCCGGCCTTCGCCGCTTAAAACGCCCGTTTTTTCTGTGCCCCCATCCCGAGTTGAACGGGAATTTCAAGCTTCGGAGGCCTGCGCTCTATCCATTGAGCTATGGGGGCGTAACGTGGTAAAGAATTCTACGCTTTATCCGTTAAGCTATAGGGACCAGTCACTTAGGTGTCCGACACCCAAGTGGTTTAAGTATGCCTGTCGGCAACCACAGACGCGCCGAAAGAGTTTGGTTTTATCAAAGCGTCAAAGCCGTAGCCTTTGACCATGCCTACGACCGTCTCAATAAAATCTTTTGTCGGGCCGTTCTCGCCGACATCAATATGTATCTGGTCGTCCCAGAAAAATTCGTGGCCCAGCCTTTCCTGAAGCCGGCCGCGCAATTCCTGCGCCAAGGTTATGGAATGAATTGTCTCGCGGTAAATTCTGTCGCGCATATCGTGGCATTTTGTGGTTTTTGAACGGGTCCAGAAATGTATGCCTCCGTTGCCGACGCGCCAGACGGTAACCGCGGTAACAAAATTTGTTTCAGAGCGCGCCGCGGAATCCGTGCCGACAATTATTTTATATTTCCTCTGGGGTTTAGCATTCACAAACGCATAAACGCCTTCGACTACTTCAGACAAGCTCATTGAGTCTCCGACTATATTAAAAAAATTCATTTTTTCCATGATTTTTTAAAAAAGGCTTGTTTGTTTGATACCGGCCAATTTTGCTTCCATATTACTCCAACTTACGGGAATGGCAACCCTGCCTCCGGTATGTTTGGAATAAAAAAGCACGTGCCCGTGCTGTTTGCCGTATTCCAAAAGTTTTTTGGTAAGCTCAACGTCTTTTAAGCAGTATTTTTTTATATCTTCTATCCGCCCTTCTTTGTACCATCTAAGCGCCTGCATTCCGTCGCCGGATTTTCTGGCGCCTAGAGACGACTCTGAAAGATTGTCCAGCGAAATACGGAAACCCGCTCCTTTCTCAACATCGTCCATCAGATCCAGGGTGTTCAACGCTTTTAAGCTCCAGCCGACATAAGGCTGAAGAACCGGTAGATCAAAATGATGAATATTAAAACCGATAACGCACCGCGCCCCTTTTATCATCTTCTCAAACTCGGGGATTTCATGCTCTTCAAACGCGTAATATTTGCCTGTCCCGAGCGAGGCCGAGGAATCCTCAGAAATGTGCGCGCCGACAACGGAAATCCCCAATTTATCAAAATGAGCCTTTCCCCCGACTTCATCGAAGGATTTTTTCGTCTCAATATCAAATACAACATCGTAAGCCATGTAGATTATTTAATCATAAAAACACGGAAAAAAACAGAAGAGACCCGCTTCATTGAAGCGGGCCCCTCCCAGGTCGACGTATAAAAATTAAAAAAATCGTTTTATTTTTACATTTTTTTACATTTCTGGCCTCCCTTTTTTGCGCTCCCTTCGGGAGCAGGCGCGAAGACACTGGGATTTGCGGATAGCTCGCAGGTCCAATGACCCGAGCACCGCACTGAAACAGTATAGCACCCTTAGAGAGGCAGGTCAATGGCAAATCCGCCCGCGTGGGAAACCAAAAGCGCCAAAAGCCCCATCAAAATAAGAAAGTCCAATTCCCGGCTCATGCCGGGCGCGGCCGCCGTCGCAATAAAAGGCTGGCCCCGGCGCACCCATAAAATAATAAACAAAAATTCTATTATTAAAATAAGCGCCGCGAACTGCGTTAAAAAACCGAAAAGTATCAGCCCCCCGCCGACGGACTCGGCAAGCGCCACGGTCCAGGTCCAAAAAAACCTATGTTTAAAGCCCATTGATCTAAGCCACTCCGCAAACAGTGCACGGGTAGCGTAAAGTTTGGGTAAACCGTGCGCCAAAATAATAAACGCGAGCCCGACCCGTAAAAAGGTCGGGGCAAAATACTGATAGTCTAATAATTGCGGGAATAAAGTAAGCATTTTTATTTTTTTTCTAAAATTTCACCTCTAATATTTTGTAATTCATCTGCTTTTTTTTCTTTTTGTCTGGCCCCGATATATCTGCCGAGCTTGCGTATATCCGAAATCACGGACTTTGATTTCTTTTTCTTGCGCCGCTCCGTTATAAGGTCTTCTTCAGACTTTTTAGCAATATCGGGAAACATTTCATCTTGTTCCTGAATACCTTCCATACTGGTTATTTTATACTATTTTAGCTTAAAATCAATCTATTGACTTTTATTTGACTATGATATATAATGAACAAATGAAAAATGTGCTGAAAATGGGGTTATTTTTGAGTGTTTTTGCGGCGCTTTTGGGAGCATCACATGTTTATGCTATGAACCTGAATTTTACCGCCAGCACTTATCAAATAAGCTCCGGGCAAGAAGTTATACTGTCCTGGGTAACAAATAGCCCGGTAGCTTTGCATTGTTTAATTAATGACGCTTCCGGTGGCGGCGGATACGGATCTGTCAAAGTAAGCCCAAAAATATCTATCAATTACACAATCGTCTGCCAATATGGGCTTTCAAACGGCGGGAATCCCGACAGCGCAACGCAAACCGTTTCCGTCTCTGTTAATGGAGTGCCTTACCCGACGCCCGCATCTTATTATTATCCAGCCCCTACACCAACTCCATATTATTATTCCCAACCGCAATATTATTATCCTACGCAGACATATACACAGACAATTAATGTTGCCTGCGCCACCAGTCCGGCTTCTCCTAAAACCGGTGAATCGGTAACTTTTGCTGCGGCTGCGAGCGGAGGCGTTGCGCCTTACACCTACGAATGGTCGGGGGCGGTTTCCGGCGACGGCCAGTCTATCAATGCTTCTTTTTTGGCTTCGGGCTCAAAAACCGCTACCGTAATTTCAAAAGACGCTCTCGGACACTCGGCTCAGTCAAGCTGCAGCATAAATGTAACGTCGGGCACAGTAAATGCTTCTGCACCCACACCGACACCGGAGTCCGCTTCTGCGGTAGCGTCCAATCCGGAGGAAGAAACCGGCAAAGTTGAAGGAGCGTCAACAATCTGCAAACAAGTGACCGTTTGCTTTGACCAAAACACCGGAAAAATTACCGAAACAGGAACGCTTCCTTCCGTATCACCGACGGGCAAACCTGCCGCCACAACAGCTTCCTCAGTTTCTAAAGACAGCTCAAAATCCGCGACGTCCTCTCTTTTTGCCTCCCTATTCAATATCAAAGGAGATGTCGGCGGAAAAATAAAATCGCTTGTAATCTGGTACGTGGTTATACTGCTTGTAATATTGCTCATTGTCCTCTCGTATATGGGCATCAAAAAAATGAAAAACAAAAAAGAAGCCGCGGAATCCGATCAGCAAAACCGCAAAGCATAAAGAGCAATTCCGGCGGCGACGGAAACATTCAGCGATTCTTTTTTCCCCCGCATTGGGATTTCCAAAACAGCATCCGATTTTAAAAGGATGCTTTTTGGTATCCCTTTAACTTCATTGCCGAGAATTAGAGCTAAGCCCGCCTTGCCTCGCGGCAGGCGAGGCAGGCGGTTCAGCAGAACGCTGTTTTTGGACTGCTCAAGAGATGCTATGAAAACATTTTCTGACTTCAGTTTTTTTATCAGTGCCGCAGCACTTTTTATTTTTTCCCATTCCACAAATTTTTCCGCCCCCAAAGCGGTTTTCGCGAAATCTTTTTTCAATTTTCCGAACATGTCATATGGCTCGGACGTGTACCCCGTCAAATATATTTTTTTTACCGCAAAAGCGTCCGCGGTCCTGAATATCGCGCCGACGTTGTGGGTGCTCCGGATATTGTGAAGTATTAAAAAAATTTCCGCCATGATTGACATCTTAAAGTATTTTGATATTTTTAACAAAGAGTTCTTACTGCTGATGCTTACTGAAAACGAAATTCCTGTTTTACCGGGAGACCGGGTTGTTGTTCTTGCTGTTGATGGCGATATGCATTATTACTTCGGCGTTGTAAAGGAACTTTGCATAGAAAATACTACCCTCCTGTTCGCGAAAAAAACAAATATCAAGGCCTCCGATATGCCCGAATGCGCTATGGTGCGGAAATGGAAAGAAGGCCAGCGCGCAAAATGCAAAGATTTTCTGGAAAACACCGAGTTGGCGCCGAAAAAACACGCGCATCCGAAAAGCGTGTGGGCCCTGATAGAATTTAAGATCCGGGTAGGGCGCACAAAGAAAAAGCGCCTGTATATGGAGGATATTTTAAGACTTCAAAAAGAAAATCGGCTGACTATTATTACGCCGGACAAATTAAAATAAAATCCCGTCCGCGACGCTTTGTCGGGACGGGTTTATTTTTATTTTGAGACCTTGGTTACAATCTTATAAATTTTTTCTTCTTTATTGTAAAAGAATTCATATTGTATATACGGATCTTCCCGGAAATTTATACTCAACTCTCTAATAACATTCCCCGCATAATCGTGGGTCAAACTGTAAACCTGTAATGTTTTTTGGTTTGCGATATCTCGAGCAACACCGGACCCAAATTGTCTGGACATTAAGTCAAGTGACGGCGTTAATAGAATATTTTCACACACACTTCCCGAACAACGGCGCATCATTAATGGCTCACTTCTTTTCTCGCGCGAATTAAAATATAAAACTTGCGCCAAAAAAAGTTCCGCCGAATGATCTTCTTTAACCCACGTGGTTGAGGACACAAGCTCAAACGGCAGATTAAAATCCAGCTGTCCATAAACATACCTGACTTTTATTGCTGTCCGGTTATCAGGCAAAAGCCACTCTACAACAACCCCGTTTTCCCCGGTCTTGGTTTTCTTTATCCGATATTTTACAACCTCGCCCAATGGATAACGCCACTCAATATTATCCGCCCAGACATCTTCTGCACGAAGTTTGTTGCCAAAAAACACATCCAGCGTTTCCGCCGAAACCGAACTTCCAAACAAAACCAAAAAGAAAATCGTTGCCAAAAAACGTCCTATCATAAAAAGCCCCTTTTCAAATCTACTCAAATCTTAGCGCTTTCTAAATCAAAAATCAAACAACTTCGCTTATTTCAATCTTTATCCCGACTTTTTTAAGGCGCTCCGCGATCCCTTCCGCCATTTCTTTATCCAGCGCTTCCGGAGAGTAGACACCTTTTTCTTTGAGCTTTGGAATTTCCAGCGCAAAAATCGCGGCCGACGCGCCGGCCGCGTAAGAAATATAATTGGAACCGGCGAGAAGCCTGTTTACTTCAGCCTGCGGAGGAAAAAGGATGTCCCCGCGGATAATTTTTTTTCCGGCCCTTGGCTGGCCAGCCTTGGGCTGGTTTTTCTCGCCTATACCCGAAACTATGACGCTTGCCCAAAAATGCGCGTCTCTGAATTTCGGAGAAGCAGCCAATTTTTTCATTTCCTGCGGGGAAGGAACGTCCGGCCAAACTTTTATGATAAGCTCGTATGCGGAAACCAAGGCGTTTCCTATCCGCACAAGTTTGTTTTTTAAAAGCCCGAGTTTAAAAAGCGTATATACAAATTCTATTTCCGTTCCGCCGATCTTCAGATCAACATATTTGGTTTTTATATATGCGGGAAGCGTGCCGACCTCCTCCTGTGATACCAGATAACATTTTCTGTTCGTGAAAGGCTCCGGAAAACTGAAAAGCTCTTCTTCGCCAAAATTATCTTTTGCAACAAAATGGTTTTTGTCCCAGACATACGGCGTTTGGGTAACCTCATCAAAGGCTATCTCCTTGGACCAGGCCGTAAAAGGCATATCGGACGAAACATTTTCCAAAAGCCTTATTTTAATTGAATCTACGCGGTCAAATTTCAATGACAATAATTTGGCAACCAAATTTGTCATTCCGGGAGACGCGGAAGCATTTATCAGGCCGACTAAATTTTTTGCTTTGAATTTTTCATGAAAATCCAGCTGTTCAACTTTCGCATTGTCCCACTTGGAAGCAAGGTCCTGATAGTTAACTCCCGCTTCCAGGGCGGCGTCCAGTAAGATTTTGTTGAACTGCGACAAAGACGCGTTTATTAAAAGATCAAAGCCCTTGGCAAGAAGCGCAACCTTATCTTTTTGGGTCGCGTCCACCTGCTGCAGAGATATCTTAGGATGATTGGGCAAAAACCTCTTGGCCTTTCTGGTATTGATATCACCCACCAAAATAGCGTCAACCTCCTTGGCCTCGCTCAAAAAATGAGCAATTACCGACCCCGTCGCCCCTCCTCCTATGATTAAGACCTTCATGCCTTAATCCTACCCCTTCACAACAACCCCCAGCCACTTGACAATTTGTGTGTTTTAAGCTAAGTTTATTTTTAGAAAAGGATGTTTTATGTTTGAAAAATTTGACTTTTGGCTCATTGAAATATTGGAACCGGAGATGCAAAAACTGCAAAGATTTACCGGCTACGATTGTTTTTGGTGGGCAAAAATTTTTGTTGTCTTGTTTATTATTTTCGTGAATAGCTTCGCCGTACTAGGAACATTATTCGGCAATAAATTCAGTCCAATTTTATCAGGTTCGTCCTTATTAACACTGCTTACCTCTCCGCTGGCATTTTGGACAATAAAAATAGTTCAAGCAAGAACTTATCAAAATCAGATTAATGGTCTGGCCAATGAATACAAACTGCAACTCCGAGGCAAAAGACTGATGTTGTTGACGATATTTGTTACTACGGGATTTGCATGGGGGCTGCACGAATTACACAATATTCCGATTTATATTGCCGCCTTATGCTTATTGGGTTTTTCTTGCCTTGGAATAGTATACTATGCCATATCCTGCGACCCGTTGCCTCCGGCGAAATCAAAAGTAAGGAATTGGCTAGGAAATTTATTGGAAAAAACCAAAGAATTTCTTTCACCGGAACCGGAACTTGTTCCTGTTCCCGCGCCGGCTCCGAACAGAAGACCCTACAGATAACCCCGCGGCGGCGGGGTTTATATTTTTTTTAATTCTTCTCTTACAACTTCCCTGTCGTCCCAGGGAGTTTTTGTTCCGTTGGGGCCCATCATCCACGGCTCGGTACCCTTGCCGGTAACGATTACCGTATCGCCCTGCTCTGCCGAATTTAGCGCCGTCCCGATTGCCTCTCTCCTGTCAATAATTATTTGATATTTCATAGTTTGCGACGACCAGCTGAAAAGAACCCCTTTTTCCACATCCGCAATAATTTTTTTCGGGTCTTCATCGTAAGGGTCTTCATTGGTAAGTATAATACTGTCGCAATACTTGGCGGCAATCTTTCCCATCTCGGAACGCTTCCATTTGTCGCGCCCGCCTCCAGCTGAACCTAAAACACAAATCATTTTATTCGCTGTAACGCCGCGTAGAGTTTCGTAAACTTTTTCGAGAGCGTCCGGCGTGTGCGCGTAATCGACAACGGCCGAGAACGGCCCGTGTTGAATAAATTCCACTCTGCCCGGAATATTTTCGAAACTTTCCAGAACTTTTTTGATTATCTCGCGGTCAACTCCGAGTATCCGCGCGGCATGGTAAGCCGCAACCGCGTTTTCCGCGTTAAATCTGCCCAAAAGCTTGAGATTGAAATCTTTCGGCAGGTCTTTCTCGGAATAAATGACCTTTTCCCCGGACGGTATTTTTATAAAATACTCTATGCTCGGGTCTTCCCCGTTTAAAATATGTATTTTTGCTTCCCTGAAAAGCTCGGCTTTTGCCGCGCGGTAATTTTCAAAGGTCCCGTGCGACTCAATGTGTTCGGGCGTGACATTGGTAAGTATGGCCATATAAAATTTTATTCCTTTGTGACGGAATTGTTTTATGCCTTCGGATGTTACTTCCAAAACAGCATATTTGCATCCGGCGTTTGCCGCTTTCCTTAAAAATTTTTGCACCGCGAACCTCCCCGGCATGGTCATCTTCAGCGTATTTTTCCATTCGTCGTTTTTCACGCCCAAGTCCGGTCTGGTGAATATCTTAAAACGCAGAGAGGAAACCGAAGCAACCGGCTCGCCCGCTTCTTCCAAAATTGCCGATAAAAGATGCACAAACGTGGTCTTGCCGTTCGTACCGGTAACCCCGATTACTTTCATTTTTTGCGAAGGAAAACCGTAGATTATCATGGCGGCCTCCGCCAGCGCCCGGTGATAATACGGCTGAAAGAACCGGAAAACCGGCTTCGGAATAATCTTTTTTATGAGCCTTAAAACAGATTCCATAATACCTACTTTAGCGCAGATATTGTGTTTTTCCCAGAAAAGAGTAAGAGTAAAACCAGAAACAAGAAACTATTGAAAATTATAAATCTGTTTTTAGCGATTTTGTTTTGCGGTTGCAGCATACAAAGCACACCAAAGGTGGCGGGTATCAACGACGAATTGCTTGCCGAAACCGTTAAACTATCCAAAGAAGCAAAAAAGTTCGGGCGCACGCTAGGCATCGAACCGACTGAGATCTTAAGCAAAAGTTCTGATGAGGCGCCTGCAGTTTCATTCCTTAATATGTACGTCCAGGAAAAAATGACCATATCTAGTCCTGGAAGTTTTTATGTGGCGTTTTCTGCGCTCTGCTCAAATTTGCCGATAAAATCGCTTGTCAACCAATTGCGCGGACATTCGGTCTATTTTAGATGCACAAATGAATTCGCCTCTAGCGAAGCGGTGATTACTTTAGATTTTGCAAAAGCGTCGCTGACCAGAAAAGCAGAAGTGCTATTTCACGAAGACCTGCATATGAACACAAAACAAACGTGGAGTTCCGATTATGTTGAATCTTTGGTAACGCCCCTGGCCTTTCTTGCGTCTCTGGAATTTCTCAAGTCAAAACACGAATGGACATCCGTAAGCGATTTAATGTCGTACATTGTTTCATTAAGGCTGTTCTCACAAGAATTAACAGATTTAGTGGCCAAACTTACCGTTCTGTATTCTTCGTCTTCGCCGGACGATCCGAATATACATGCTGAAGCCGAAAACATACTGATGTCATTCCCAAATTACCGGCGCTATATTCTTACGGCACTGAAAGACCAGTATTTTGACGGCGCGTTCGAGGCGAAAATAAGCCACGATTTGATGTACTATAAAGACTTTAACCGCATCATAAAACTGTACGACAAAACCGGCAACCTAAAAACCTTAATTGAAGATATTAAAAAGGCGCCTTCCGGAACAAAAGAAATAGAAAAATATCTTGAAAAACTGGAAGAAAAATATTCAAAACCCCGCTAACCGGCAGCGGGGATTTTTTATGGCCTATGCACCACGCTTCCTAAATAAATAATGCCTATCGACAAAGTTAGTGTGATAATAAGCTCCAGTGTGCGGGTAAAGGTGTAAAAAGGGAAAACAACCGTTAAAAACGAGGCTACGCCCAGCAAAACAAGCCACGCCAAAACAAAGAATTCGCCCCAATGACGCGAAGAAAGGGCGTATCTCCTCTTCCGGGATTCCTTAAGAACGGTATAAATACCCACAGCTCCCAGATACGGCTCCGCCAGCGCCCTTACTATCTTTGAACTTATGGTATCAAAAGAAGACGCGCCCGAAAGATACAAAAACGCCACTGCGAAAAGATATATGTAAGTAAAAACACCGAGAAAAAAGAATAAAATATCAACCGTTTCCTGAAAAAAAACATCGTAGACGCGTTCCCAAAAATATTTTGGCTTGTTTTTATCAACAAGCTCTTCGCCCGGTTCAAGTCCGGTTTCATAGATATATTCTGTATTATCTTTCCACCAGACCATTTTTAATAATTTATCGCTTAGTTAGTTTTAACGCGGCCTCTAAACGTTTGTCTCTGCCGGCAACGCCATGCGGTATCTTTGAGAGCATTTCGCGGGCGTCTTTTTGGGTATATCCCAAAGATACCAGCGCCTCCAAAATATCCGCATCGTCTTTGAGCGTTTCCGAAACAACCGAAACTCCTCCGCTTAATTTATCTTTCAATTCCAAAACTATTTTTTGCGCGGTTTTTTTTCCTATGCCGGAGACCTTGGTAAGATAAGAAACGTCCCCTGCCGCGATTGCTCGCTTTATTGTATCCACCGGGGCAAGCGCGAAAACACCCAAAGCAGACCGCGGACCGATACCTGAAATGGATATTAAAAGTTCAAAAAATTCCAGCTCGCCTTGATGTAAAAATCCGTAAAGCTCCAGTGCGTCTTCTTTTACATGAAGATGCGTCCACAACTCTGTTGTGCCCTCCGAAGCCTTGGCGAAGGATGGGCTTTCTAAATTTTTCAACGTCGCTGGCGCGACAAAAATTTTGTAGCCTACGCCGCCGACATCCAAAATAAGATGCTTTTCGCCCTTAAATATTATTTTCCCGCTCAAGTGCCCTATCATTAACCTTATTGTAACATAAATGCTATACTCCCGATTATTATGCCGCTTTTTAAGCTCAAATCTAAATATAAGCCGGCGGGAGACCAACCCGTAGCCATTCAAAAGCTTACGGAGTTTTTAAAGTCCGGCAACCGTCACCAAACTCTTTTGGGCGTCACGGGCTCCGGAAAAACTTTCACAATGGCGAATATAATAAAAAATCTCGGCCGGCCGGCGCTTGTAATCTCCCACAACAAAACCTTAGCCGCCCAGCTTTATCAGGAATTCAAAAATTTCTTTCCTGAAAACGCCGTTCATTATTTTGTTTCATATTATGACTACTATCAGCCCGAAGCATACATTCCGCAAAGCGATACTTACATTGAAAAAGACGCGAAGATAAATGATTTCATAGACGCGATGCGCCACGCGACTACTGCGACCGCCCTTACCCGCAGAGACTTCGTGATAGTCGCATCGGTCTCATGCATTTACGGAATCGGCGACCCGGAAGAATACGGAAAAGCCGCTTTGGAAATAAAAAACGGGATGAAAATTCCGCAAAAAGAATTTTTAAAAAGATTAGCGGAACTCCGCTACGAAAGAACCGATTACGATGTCCGCGCGGGAATTTTTAAAGTCAGGGGCGAATCTGTTGAAATAGTTTCTCCGGCCGCAGACTCTATTATAAAAATAGAGTGGGATGGAAATATTATTGAAAAGGTTTCCGAAAACCGCGTAAATTTTGAGCGGTTAAGTTTAGAGTTGCCGAAGGCAGAGGTTTTTCAAGACTTTTCGCAGCGCGACGGCGCGAGACTTAGCAATTCGCCAACAGGCGAATATGCGGGTCTTGAAAAATCTTCTGCCGAGGCAACGATAAAAATTTTCCCCGCCAAGCACTTTGTGACACCGCAGGAAAAGCTCGAATTAGCCCTAAAAAACATCGAATTAGAGCTAAAACAGCAGTTAATCAGGTTCAAAAAGGAGGGTAAGCCGCTGGAGGCGGAAAGGCTCTCCCAACGCACGAATTTTGACCTAAAAATGCTACGCGAGATGGGGTATACGCACGGAATTGAAAACTATTCGCGCCAGCTTTCGTTCAGGAAAGAGGGAGAGCCGCCGGCAACGCTTCTGGATTATCTGCCGAAAGATTTTGTAACTTTTATAGATGAGTCACACATGACTATTCCTCAAATCCGCGGAATGTACAACGGCGACCGCGCGAGGAAAGAAGTTCTGGTAAATTACGGCTTCCGCCTGCCGTCCGCGATAGACAACCGCCCGTTAAGATTTGAGGAGTTTGATAAAAAAGTCGGGCAGACGGTCTATGTTTCGGCAACGCCGAGCGCGTACGAACTGGAAAAATCCGGAAAAGAACATGTCATTGAACAGATAATCCGTCCGACCGGACTATTGGACCCGCATCTGGAAATAAGAAGCACAGAAGGACAAATCCGGGACGTTATCTCGGAAATAAAAAAACGAGTTGAAAGAAATGAACGCATTATCGTTACAACCCTGACCAAGCGCATGGCTGAAGATATGGCTGATTTTTTAAAAGAAGAAAAAATCAAAGCCGAATACCTGCACTCGGATATTAAAACCATTGAGCGCCATAAAATTTTAACCGAACTTAGAAGGGGCTCTTATGATGTCATTGTAGGAATAAATCTTCTCCGTGAAGGGATAGACCTGCCTGAAGTTTCTTTGGTAATAATTTTAGACGCCGATAAAGAGGGTTTTTTGCGCAACGCCCAGACACTTATACAAACCATCGGGCGCGCCGCGAGACACACGGAAGGCGCGGTTATAATGTATGCTGACCGAAAAACGGCTTCCATGAAATTTGCCATGGAAGAAACCGAAAGAAGAAGGAAAATACAGAAAGAATACAATAAAAAACACAGGATAACCCCGAAATCAATTCAGAAAGAGATAACTGAAAACATTTTCGGAGCCGATGAAAAAAAGATAAAATTTGACCTGACAAAAATGTCCAAGGACATGTCCCGCGCCAAATTAAAGCAGGAACTGGAAGAAGAAATGCTGGAAGCCGCAAAACAGCTAGACTTCGAAAAAGCCGCCGAACTCCGCGACGTAATAAAAACCATAAAATAAAAAACCCGTCCCGACATAAATGTCGTGGATGGGATTGTTGCTTTGCTACTCAATCATTTTATAAATGGAAACCAGCCACATGCAAGCGACGAGGCTCCCCGACAGATCAATTACAAATAAAAATTCGGCGTAGGGACCCTGCGTATCTGCTAGCCTTTGTCTAATAAATAGCAAAAGATTCAGCGACACAATCGCAACGGTAAGCAACACCACACCGAAGAATGTCAGCCATGCGCTTGCCAAAAACAACCCGATTACAGCTCCGATCGCTATCAAAAGCATATTAGTCTTCATATCCGTCCTCAGATCTATTATCATTTTATCGCCCTTTTCTTTTTTATTCAACGTGCTATATTGCCCCTATGGCAATAACAAAATCAGCTAAAAAGGCGCTAAGACAATCAGAGAAAAGACGGACAGTAAACCGCGAATGGAAGGATAAATTGAAAGAAGCAATAAAAAAAGCGGAAACGGAAAAGACGGCAGCCGCTGTCTCTTTTGCATACAAAATCGCCGACAAATCCGCCAAGAAGCATATAATCAAAGTCAACAAAGCGGCGAGAATAAAATCCAGGTTATCTAGGCTTTTATCCCCGCCTGCCGGTCGGGCAGGGAAAAAATAAATTGCTCCAAAATTTCCTCTGCGTTTTTGGGGTCTCTTCGCATTTGAGATTCGGCCTCTATGCCCGCAAAATAAGCGTCGGGCCAGCCCGAGGCTGGCCCGCCTTGGGCGGATTTTTGTTTTAATTTCCACAAAAAAGCGTAAATGAATTTTTGAGGCTCAATGCCGGCCAGGGACATTTCTTTTAGCGCAAGCGGGGCTCTCGGTCCGAACATTTTATCTATGAACGCAAAAGGTGTGGGCGCAGGACCGTGTTTTTTCTCCTGTTTAGACGCATTCCCATAAAATTTATCCAATTCGACGTCCGTTACGTCCTTAATTTCCTGCGTCTTCTCAGAGTATTTCTTGAAAAAATTCAGTGTTTTTGTCTCGGGCTCGCGCTCCCAGAAAACAAAAACGTCTTTTATTGATTTAAAATAATCCGCATTATTTACCAATTCTTCGAACAGTTTTTCGTCTTCACCCAGGACATTCCTGTAAATCACAAGCCGCGTCCCGGAAAAAAGATTTTGCTGTCCCAATGAAGCGTGAAATTGCCCGAAGGAAAGCTCTTCCGTTTCTCCGTCAAAATCCTCAATTAAAAAATCTGCGCTTTTCTTTTTAAATGCGTTCTTAAAATCGGAAATTTTTCGGAGGGCGTGGTAAGAACTTTCTCCGTAAAGAAAATAGAGCATTTAGATTTTGGAATCAAAAATACTTTTTCTGCAAAATTTGTTTTATTTTTGCAATGATTTCGCCGGGTGTAAAATTCGCTTTTACCATAAACTCTTCGGCTCCTCCGGAAAATGCCCGGTCCATGTCTTCTTTCTGCCCTAAATTAGAAAGGACGATAACAGGAATCTGTTTGGTTTGCGCATCGGCTTTTATTTGTTTTAATACTTCAAACCCGTCCAGTCCCGGCAATATAAGGTCTAGCAATACCAAATCCGGCATTTTTTCTTTGGCCAACTTCAACCCCTCCTCTCCGTCTAAAGCCGGAACCGTGTCAAATCCTTCGCGCTGCAATTTTTGCAGAATGAGGTCGCGTAAAAACTTATCATCCTCCACAATAAGAATCTTTGTTTTGCCTGATTTGGCATCTTTGCCGGCCGGACTGATAGACGCGGCCGAAACCGGAGTGGCTTTGTTATTTGCGGCAACTTGTTTTCTAGGAGATAAACCCAAAACCGTTTCAGCCTTCTCTAAAACATCTGACGGGTTAAACTCGGCTTTTATTAAATAGTCTTTTGCCCCAAGCTTTAAAGCTTTATCTATTTCCACCGGCTGACCGGAATTTGAAACCACAATAATGGGGATTTTACCCGTTTTCCCCTCTTCTTTGGCCTTGGCCAGAAACTCAAAACCGTTCATTTTCGGCAACATTATATCTAAAAGCACAAGGTCCGGCTTCTCGGAATCAAGCATTTTATAGCCTGTTTCCCCGTCGGTAGCGGTAACAATCTGATACCCTTCATATTCCAGCTTTGCCTTCATTACATTCAAATGCACCATCTCATCCTCAACTATTAAAATTTTGTTTTTAGCCATAAATTGATTATACCACTATCTAAATAGATTCCAAGAACTCGTTTAATTCCGGCACTTCCTGCAACGGCATGTCCTGCTGCCTCAGCGGAAGAGTAAACATAAAGAATGTGCCGTCTTTTCCGGAATCAAATGTCAAATTCCCTCCATGTCTTTTTATGATGTTGTAAGATATGAAAAGTCCCAGGCCCGTGCCTTCGGTTTCCAGACGCACAACATTGGAAGCCCTGAAAAATTTTGAAAATACCCTGCTTTTTTCGGCTTCAGGAACATCTATGCCGTTATCAAAAACGGTGATTTTCACAAATTCTCCTTCTTTTTTTATAGACACCGCAACCTTGCCGCCGTTCGGAGTATACTTGATGGCGTTTTCAATAATATTAGTCAGCGCGAGAGAAAGCTTTTCTGAGTCCGCGTAAATAGGAAGGCTATCTTCAACTGACTGCTCAAAAGTATAAACTAGCGACTTACTTTTGGCGGCTGTTTCGTAATTCGTAAAAATTTCTTTTGTAAAAGCAGTGACGTCCATTTTTTTGAATTCGTACCCAAATTTACCTTCCTCTATCCTGGCCGCGTTCAGTAAATCGTTAACCAATTTAATCATCCGCTCGTTAATGGTGTATCCTTTTTCCAAAAATTCCAGCTGAGAAGCTGATAGTGGCCCCGCGTCTCCTTCCAATAACAATTTTAATGTCCACTTGATTGCCGACAAGGGCGTCCTCAATTGGTGCGCGGCGATAGAAACGAATTCTGATTTTAATTTTGAAACAAGCCGCTCTCTTGAAACGTCATGGATGATTTTAAGAAATTCTTTCACTCGGCCTTCTTTGTCCAAAACCTGCGTCATAGTAACCAATAATTTCAGTTCGGGCTTTGAAATATGAATCTCCATCGCTCTGGCGGGAGACCCGGCAAGCTGTTTTGTCGCGGAGGCATAAGGAGCAACCGCCGGATAGATTAGCTCAACCAAAGCGGTTAACTCGGGTCTGGTTTTCACTAGATCGGGCGATATTCTAAGTCCTTCTATTTCACGAAAACTTACTCCTAATATTTCTTCCGCCTTAGGATTCATCAAAACAATCTCCGAGTTTTCATTATACTCTATAACCCCGTCATATAGGCTGTTCAATATTGCCTCTCTTTGATTTCTCTCTCGAAAATACAGCGTGGCTGATTTAATAAGATTCATATAATTCCATATCAGCAGTACCACCATCAAAATTTCCAAAACCAAAGAAATAACCGCCAAATTAAATACCCTATTCGAAGCTTGGTGAGCCAGAGAGTAGGGCTCTTCCACAACCACGGCCCATCCGGTAAGGTCAAACGGTAAAATGACGGCAAACATATCATCACCTGCTTCATTTTTATATTGAAAATCCCGATTTTGCGTGTCTGCCTCTCTTCCATTAAGAGCTTCTGTGATAATTTTTCTCTCTATTACATTGGTTCTCCCGAATACCAGAGACTGGTTCGGGTGAGCGATTATATACCCTTGTTGGTCGACGATATAAGCCACTTCCTCTCCTTCGTTTTCCGTAGAGGCGCTTCTTACAACGTCCGATAAAAATTTCAGGTTAATATCAGCTAATATGGCGGAGAATCCGCTGCTTTCTGTAAGCGGGACCGCAATAGTAATTAATGGCTCCGAAAAACCGGACAACGATACCGGGCTTACGTATATCTGGTTTTCCGTAATTGTTTTGAACAAATTTTCTCCCGAACGGTCGCGCAGGTCGGAAGAAGAGACCAAAAGAAATCTGTGATTTTTTAAAACCTCTTTCCCGCTCATATCTAGCAAAGCTACGAACTCAAACGGCTGATTCTCTTTCATAAGGCGCGATACAATATATTGGTTTCCTTCTATTGATTGGTTAATCACGTCGGCGCCGTCAATCAAAGATTTTTCATACTGCGACAAAAAAGCGGCGAGCTGGTTCCGCATATCAAGAACTATTGTTCTGTGCAGTAAATAAACCTCCGTATCAAGCTCGCTTCTCGTCGGGAAAATCCACGCCGCATTAGCGGAAAGAATGGTTAAAATTGCAACAAAACCAAGCAACCACAGCTGGTACTTTTTAACAACGGAAAATTCAGAAGTAGCTCTGGCCATTATTCGTTATAAATTTTGTTTGCGCGGGAAATTATACTTTGAGGCATTATTACTCCTATTTCTCTGGCTGTTTTTAAATTGAGCTCAAATAAAATATCACTCGCAAATGTAACCGGAATTTGCGATATTGGAGTGCCTTTTAAAATTCTGACCGCGCTTTCGGCCGCCAACTCGCCCGTTCTGGTCCTATTATTGGAATAGGTAGCCAACCATCCAATGTTAGCTCCTATGCCGACTTCGGCGTTGATGGAAGGAATTTTTTCTTTACGAAAATAAACCGCCAGCTCTTTTGCGTATTTCTCGTTACTTAAGCACGTGCACGCAATATACCCGCCTATTCCGTTTTTTCTTGTTATTGTATTTAGCTTTTCAAAAATCTGCTCGTATTTACCCGCCTCTATTTCAATGACCACGGTTTCTATCCCTAATTCTTGCGCGGCGGCATCAATCTTTGCCTGCGCGGCGGCGGCGGTCGTATGCCCTTTTTCAATAATAGATGCGACTTTTTTTATAGAAGGATCAATCTCTTTCAAAAATTCCAAACGCTTGCCTGCCAGCGAAACAACCCCTTCGGATATGCCTGTTATCAGCCCTTCCGGCGCAACAAGGTTTTTAACCACCAATTCAGGCCTTGCGGCTGAAAGAAAATAGACCGGGGTTTTTAGACCCGCCAATTCTTTCAGTGGAACAGTGGAAGTTGTACCTCCGGTCAAAATCAGGTCCAACCCGGACTCATTAAGCTCCTTGGCTCCATTTTCAAGGTCACCCTTTATATTTCTGTCGCCTTGCTTAATAATGTATTCAACATTTTTACCTTCTTCGTAGCCAAGTTTTTTCATACTTGCTTTAAATGCCATATAGTTTTCGCTTTGGACGTCTTTATCGCTTAAAGCTAAGAATCCTATTTTATAATTTTTAGGCGGAGGAGGCTGGTTTTGCCCTCCGAAATTATAAACCGAGTAAACCACCCCTAAAACTATAATAGTCAGGAGAATCGCATATGAAGCCTGTTTGAATGTTATATTCATATTTATTATTCGTTATAAATTTTGTTTGCGCGGGAAATTATACTTTGAGGCAAGGTTAAACCTATTGCTTTGGCAGTTGCGAGATTAAGTTCTAAAATAACATCTGTAGCAAACTCAACGGGAATTTTTGATATCGACACGCCTTTTAAAATTCTATCAACAGAAACGGCGGATTTTAATCCTGTTTTGAACCGGTCGTCGCTGTAAGCCACCAAAAAACCAACATTAGCTCCTGTTGCAATATTTGCACTCACTGATGGCATTTTATCTTTATTAAACTGCGCCACCATTTCTTTCGCAAACCTGGCATTGCTAACACAAGGACAAGCAATATATGAATCTCCAGCTTTTTTCAAAAGCGGAAGTTTGCCCGGCAAATCTTCCGGTTTATCTATTTCAATAAAAACCGCTTCCATGTCCAAAGCCTTTGCCGCAGCTGTTATGCGCTCTTTAAAAAGCGGGGTATTGCCGTGTGACTTCTCCACTATGGAAACAACTTTTTTAATTTGAGGAGCAACCTCTTTGAGAAAGTCCAGCCTTTTGCCGCTAAATTCAACAGTCGCCCCCTCTCCAAAACCGGTAATCCGCCCTTCAGGAACCGCAAGATTTTTAACTATCGCTCCGGGCCTGCCTACGGAAACAAAAAAACCGGGCTTATTTATTTCTGTTATTTTCAACCATTCTTCCGCCACGGTTGTTGAATTCATGATAAAAATATCGACGCCGGCCGCATTTAGTTCTTTTGAATACCCAGCAACCAGTTTATTATCTCCACCGGCGTTTTTTGATATGTATTCTACATTAACACCCTCTTGATACCCCAAGTCTTTCATCCCTGCTTTAAAACCGGCCAGGTTGTCATCCAAAACAGTACTTTTTTCATTAAGTAAAAATCCTATTTTATAATTTTTCGGCGGAAGAGGAGGCTGGTTTTGCCCTCCGAAATTATAAACCGAGTAAACCACCCCTAAAACGATGATTGTCAGGAGGACAGCATAAGAAGCTTGTCTGAGCGTTATATTCATATTTATTATTCGTTATAAATTTTGTTTGCGCGGGAAATTATACTTTGAGGCAAGGTTAAACCTATTGCTTTGGCAGTTGCGAGATTAAGCTCTAAAATAAGATCGGTCGCGTATTCCACCGGAATATTAGAAATGGGCTCACCGTTCAATATTCTTATTACTTTGCTCGTAGCCTGAATACCGTTTTTATATCTGTCATTGCTGTGCGAAGCAAGCCAGCCTATCTTTGCCCCGATTTCCGTCTCCGGATTGATTGATGGCAATTTCGCTTTTAACAATGCGGCTGAAAGCTCCTTTGAATATTTTTCATTGCTTCTGCATGTGCAGGCAATGTATGCGTCTCCCAAAGATTTGCTAAGCAATGGGAGTTTACTTAAAATCTCATCAATTTTATCCCTGCTTATTTCTATATAAACCATCTCTACCCCCAAAACAGGCGCGGCTTCATTCAGTTTTGCCCTAAATACATCTGCCGTCGGATAATCTTTTTCAACAATGGATATTATTTTTTTTGCGGACGGGACCATTTGTTTAAGGATTTCCAGTCTCCGGCCTGCGAATTCCGCCGAGGGCTCGCCCAAGCCGGTAACCATTCCTTCCGGTTTTTGCGGATTCTTCACAAGTTGGCCGGGAATGCCGGCGGCCAGGAAAAATACCGGTATTTTAAGGTCCAGTTTTTCCAATGATTGCGTAGCAGATGTTGAGCCTGTAAGAATAATATCCAGCCCCATGTCATTAAGTTCTTTCGCATAACCGTCCATAACCGCCGCGCGGTCCGCTCCTGCGTTTTTTTCAATATAAGTAACATTGACTCCTTCTTTGTAGCCGGCAGCTTCCATTCCGACCTTAAATCCGGCTATATTCGCGCTTCCAATATCTTTATCAGTCAATAAAAATCCTATTTTATAATTTTTCGGCGGAAGAGGAGGCTGGTTTTGCCCTCCGAAATTATAAACCGAGTAAACCACCCCTAAAACTATAATAGTCAGGAGAATCGCATATGAAGCCTGTTTGAATGTTATATTCATGTAATTTTTTTATTAATAATAAAACAACAAATTGTTAACGATAAACTTTATTTGCCTGTAAAAGCAGAGGGTCTGGTATCTCAATGCCCATCTCGTCCGCAAGCGCTTTATTTATTTCCAAAGAAGGCGTGGACGCGAATTCGACGGGGATGCTTCCGGGGTCTTCTCCTTTTAAAACCTTATCGATTATTCTTGCGCTTTGTTTGCCTATTTCAAAACGACTGACTCCATAAACCATCAGGTAACCCGCTTGTATGCCGACTTCAACATTAAAATCCATTGATGGGATTTTCGCTGTCCTCAATATTGGCGTTATCAGGCTTGGATTGTTTGAAATTAAGGCTTCGGAAGTGGTCATAACGGCATCAGGCTTTTCCTTGACGAGCTTAGCCATTGCCTTGGCTATGTCTTCTTTTGCCGCAATTTCATACCATATTAATTTAATACCGAGCTTTTCCGCTCCTTCACCGGACGATTTTAAAATATCCTGATAACTGACATGTTTCGGATTCAACAAAATCCCGATGGTTTTAATCTTGGGACTCAATGATTTTAAAATTTCCATTCTTTTCGGCGCTACCCCGACATTATCAACTACCACGCCGGTCATAACTCCGCCGGGGTGTTTTATGTCGGTAATCCCAAGCTGCTGAAAATTTCCGACGTCGCCGAATACTAATGGAAGTTTAGCGTCTTTATTGGCCTCTATTAAAGCTGATGAGGCCGAGGTAGACAACCCAACCATTAAGTCCGGCTTTGAAGCCACCATTTGCCTGGCCATTTCAGCGGTAAATTCCCTGTCGCCTTTGGGATTATTTAATTTAATAATTACGTCTTTGTCTATTTGATAATTAAGCTCTTTAAGGCCGGCTTTAACGCCTTCTACCGAGCTAAGCTGTAAATCCGAAGCAATAAGCACCGCAATGACCTTGGGCGGGCCTTCTTTAACAACGAACGAAGGGGTGGCCAGAAAATAATACAAAAGCGCCCCGGCAATGACTAAAAACACAAAAATAGTAAAAACTATGCTTTTTATATTCATTCTTTAATTATTGCACTAAAAACGGCCATTGTTATTATCTACGTGTGCATAACTCTGAATTATATTCTGGAGACAAGGCTGCTAAAGCCCAACTCAATAAAAAGCCTTGTTAATTCTTCTTTTTTTAAAGCAAAATCCGCCTCCGGCATCTGAAATTTGATTGGCGCGTCCCGGCGGATAGTTGCCAGGGTTTTTGAAAAAAAAGCGTCTTTTTTGTGGTCTAGAAGCAATTGTATTATTCTTGGCTTTAAAAGTCCGCTTTTACCCTCCAACCTGCCTGCCGGCAAGGCAGGAACCTTGGGTTTCTCTATTTCTTTATATAAATTCTCAATATTTCCGAAATTTTTAATAATATCCGTCGCGGTTTTTTCGCCAATGCCGGGCACGCCGATTATATTGTCGGAAGCATCTCCACGAAGCCCTTTATAGTCGGTCAGCGCGCCCGGACCGAAGCCGAACCGTTCCAGAACCTTTTTTTCGTCATATATTACCGTGTCTTCCAGACCCTTCCTCATTGTATAAACGACTACTCGATCATCATCAACCAGCTGTAAAACATCCATATCACCGGACACTATAATTATTTTCAGACTATCTTGTCGAACGTGTCGAACGTTCAATGTTCGACATTGCTCAACTATTGTCCCTAAAACGTCATCAGCCTCAAACCCGGGCGCGGAGATGTCGGGGATACCAAAAGCCGCAACAACGTCGTGCGATCTTTTAAGCTGGGCAACCAAATCAGCTTCCGCTTCTTTTCTTGTTGCTTTATAAGCGGAATAGGCCTCGTGCCTGAAGGTCGGAGCCGGCAAATCATAAGCCGCAACCAAATAATCCGGTTTAAGCTCGCGGATTACTTTTAATAGCATTGTGGATAGTCCGTAAAGCGCCCCTGTCGGCTCGCCTGTATTTTTGGACGTGAATTTCGGCAATGCATGATACGCGCGGTGAATTAATGCGTGAGTGTCCAATAAAACAAGAGTTTTTCCCGACGCAGTCGAAGATCCTCGATCCGCAGCGGATCGGGACATATTTTTATTATTCATACTGACAAATTCTAATTAATCTTTTATCTTTATGTCCGATATGTCCGAAAGAAATAATTAAAGACTTTTTGGGTAAAATATTTTTTATGCGGTTGCCCCATTCTATTAAAATTATATTGCCGGGTTTTTTTGAAAATTCATCCCAACCGAGCGTTTTCATGTCTTTTGAGGCAATACGGTAAGCGTCGATATGAATAAAATTAGCAAAGCGGTCGGAATTTTTTATCTCATACGCTCTCATAATCACAAACGTCGGACTTCTAGGATTTTCCTTAATCCCCAATCCTTTCGCAAATCCTTGTGTAAAAGTCGTCTTCCCCGCACCCAATTCTCCCTCAAGACTTACAACTAAAGCTGTTTTTTTTAATGAGAGAAGTCCGACTTCTATCATTATTTCACAAGCCAATTTTTCGCCGAGTTTTTTCGTTTCTTCGGCACTTTTAGTAAGGATGTCCAATGAATCCATTTTTTATTTATAGCACATAAATAAAACAGGGGCGCCCGATATGCGGACGCCCCTGGGACAAAACTAGAGGTATTTAAGGCTGCTGACGGCGGCGTGAGCGGCTTCCCGAATCGCTTCGAGTTTTCCCCACTCACTCCGGCTTTTGTATGGATAGCTTCCATCAGAAGCCGAAACGATACGGTTAACCTCGAGGTCAATCAGTTCAAGCTCGATTCGGAACCATGGATCGCCGATTATTTTCTCGGAAATCTTGAGCTCGCTTGCGGCAGACGAACGGTCGGTTGTTATTAAAACTTTTTTGTCTAACAACTCCTTTTTCACTGCGGCTTGGACCTCCGGGCTTCCGCCGCTTAAAAATAAACCTGACCGATACTGAGGTGCGGGCGCAGAAGCCTCGCGCTCAACGATAACTGGGCGCTCCACAACCACAACCCGCTCTCGTACGATTACCTGTGGGTGTGGATACTGATAAACCGGCGCAGGACCATATATCGGGTACCACGGGGTATAAACGGGGCGCCTCGGAACAACAATAATCGGAACCGGAGCGTATACGCGGTGTTGAGGCCGATAAACTCGGCGTTGTTCGTGTCTTTGTCCATAATGCCGATCGCCGGCCTGAAGCAATTCAGGAGCCGCAAACCCAAAAAACTGATAAATGAGATACACAATACCAATCGTCAGCAACTTTTTCATATAAAAACCCTCCTTTTTGGTTTTCAACGTTATTGTTTCGCCCTTATTTAGAGCCGTTTTTTGCTTATCTGTTTTTAATTATACACCTAAATTAGGTATAAGTCAAGTGGCTAAAAGTTATCCACTTTTGCATAAAAAATAGGCTTTGTGCTACGAATGAAAGCAATTATGAACGACGCGGTAAAAAAATTCAAAGAAGCCGTAGAAAAAATAAATACGGTATACGTGAGAACCGGCCAAACGAACGATCTCGCAAAAATTTTGTCAGCCGCGATACTCCATAGCCTTTTTTTGCGCCTGGGCAAGCGTTCTTCGCTTGATATCAATAATTATTCCGAAAAAGTTTTAAAACTTTTAAGAATTTTATTCACAGATTCGGTTTTAGATAATAATTTCTCCGCTCCCGAACGCGTATTAATAAAACTTGATACCGCGAAAATACCCGTTGAGGAGCTAAATTACGAAAAAGACGGAGAGATGCTCAAAATTATACTGAAGGGGAAAAATATCTTAAATACCGACGGCATAGTTATAGAAAAAGAAAAAGAGCCCGTGGATATGCTGATACTTCTGGATACGGCGGCAGAGGAAGCGGAAAAAATATTAAATTCAACGCCTTATAAGGACGTTGTAAAAATTACCTCAAAAGAAAGAGGGCTTGCTAATAAAACCGCCGGCATTATCAGCGCCTTCTGCCCTGAAATACCCAAAGAATTCATTGAACCTTTGTGGGTGCTTCTGGAAGAGGAAAACAAAGAGCTGGCTTTTCCAAACGCCGAAAACCTTGCGCTCTGCTCTCTGCTCGGCGCGTCTGTAAATAAGGAAATAATTTCACAGGCCAGGGAATCATTTTTTGGACGGGATTTCTGGAAAACCTTAGGAAGGGCGCTTGGCAGAAGCAATTTTGAAAAAGAGCTCCAAACTCATTGGACGTTTTTAACCAGGGCCGACCTTGTAAAAACCGGCGCCGGCCCGGATATTTTAATATCCATACTCAAAGAAATCAAAAATCTGACGAAGAACCCCAAGTATTTCGCTCTTTTATGGGAATCTGAAGCGGACGAGGAGGCCCCTTCGCGGAACATATCCGCTATTATCGGCGGCGAAGAAAAACTCCCTGCGCTCGCCTCGTCCTTCGGGCTGACTCCCTCATCAAACTATTTTTTTGTACACGGATTCCGGGCATTTTCAGAAGCTGAAATAAAGATAAGGGCGCATCTCCGCGGGCTCGCTTAAAAGATTAATAAAGTTGTTCTTTAACAAAAACCGCCCCAAGAGCTAAGATAAATTTATGGATACAACCGATAGGCTTGCCGAATTAAGAAAAAAAGAAGAAGAGGAGCTTGCTCAAGTTTTGGCCCAAAGGCACAAAATCTCTTACCTTGACCTGTCAAAAATGACCATTGATCTGGATTCCCTTAAAATAATCCCCGAAACCAATGCCCGCGCCAACTCTATGGCCGTCATCCAAAGCGTGGGTAAAAAACTGCAGGTCGCCCTCACCAATCCCGATAGGCCCGGCGTTGCAGATGCGCTGGACAGCCTAAAAAGAAGAAAATACGAAGTACAGATTTTTTTGGTTTCGCCCACGGGCCTTGATAAGGCCTTTTCAAAATATAAAGAAATACCAAGATTTGAAGAAACCAAGGTAGGAATAATTGATATTTCCAAATCAAAACTTGAATCGTACGGCGCCGCGCTTCATTCCATTTCTAATTTTAAAAAAGCGCTTCTGGCCGCGCGGGAAAAAGATGTGCGCAAGGCATCCGATACTCTTGAGCTTTTATTCGCGGGAGCGCTTGATGCCGACGCTTCGGACGTCCATATTGAAGCGGAGGTCGCGTCCGCGAAAATAAGATTGAGAATAGACGGTGTGTTGCAGGATATAGTGGACATACCGACGCCTCTTTACCAATTATTGCTTTCGCGCATCAAGCTGTTGTCCGAAGTTAAGCTTAATATCCGCAACAAACCACAGGACGGCAGATTCACTATTAAAACCTCGAATGAAAATGTGGAGGTCAGAACTTCTTTTCTTCCAGGGCCGTTCGGCGAATCCATAGTAATGAGGTTGTTGTTGCCGAAAACTATCGCTATTAAATACGAAAGTTTGGGTATGCAGCCGGCTCTGTACGAATTGATGAAAGCGGAACTCTTAAGGCCGAACGGCATGATATTGGTTACCGGGCCTACCGGTTCAGGAAAAACCACGACTCTTTATGCCTTCTTAAAATCGATTTCATCGGCGGAGGTAAAAGTTATTACCATTGAAGACCCGATTGAATATCATATTGCTCACATAACCCAGACGCAGATAGATCCCGGCAAAGGATATGACTTTGTAAACGGGTTGCGCTCAATATTGAGGCAAGACCCCGACATTATATTAGTAGGAGAGATCCGCGACCTTGAAACAGCCCAGATTGCAATGCATGCCGCGCTTACGGGGCACTTGGTTTTCTCAACTTTGCACACAAACGACGCCGCAGGAACCGTTCCCCGGCTTATAGACTTGGGAGTAAAAGTAAATGTGATTTCACCGGCTCTTAATATCGCAATGGCACAGCGCCTTACAAGACAGCTTTGCGCTTTTTGCAAAAAAGCGGACAAGCCCACAGCCGAAGAAACCTCTCTCTTTAAAAAAACCGCAAAAACAATACCGGAATCTTTCAAAGCGGGATTACCTAAAGAAATAACCGTTTTCAGGCCGGTCGGGTGCGAAAAATGCGCCGAAACCGGATATAAAGGTCGGATAGGGGTTTTTGAGGCATTTTTAGTGGACGATGAAATGGAAAGACTGATAATTACAAGCCCGCCCGCAGCTGATGTTCAGGCGCTGGCCATAAAAAAAGGAATGCTAACCCTGTATCAGGACGGTATTATTAAAATAATGCAGGGCATCACAACCCTTGAAGAGTTGAATAGGGTTGCGTCTGAATAAAAAAAATGGACAGATTCCGCCGGTTAGTCTCTAGGCAATTGCTCTTCCATGGGTAGATAGAGCTTAGATTTTTTTCGAGGAATAGCCGAGTAAGCGCCGCGTAAAGCGGACAACAAAGCCATCCTATAAACTAAAAAAGAAATCAGCTATCCCAAAAATGGGATTATTGCCTAGAGACTAGCAGGCAGAATCTTGGTGCATTATAGCAAATTAAATTAACTATGTCAAGTGAAGAAAAACAAAATAGCCTTAGCCCCAAACAAAGAAGCGAAGACGCGTCGTTAGACTTGGCTTTACGGCCTAAAAATTTCAATGAATATGTAGGTCAGGATAAACTCAAAAAGAACCTTAAAATTTTAATAGAAGCCGCCAAAAAACGCAACGAACCGATAGAACACGTGCTTTTTCACGGACCGGCCGGTTTGGGCAAGACCACGCTCGCCCATCTTGTGGCGCGCGAGATGAATGCGCAGATAAAAATTACTTCGGGCCCCGCAATAAGCAAAGTCGGAGACCTTGTCGCTATAATTTTACGGTTAGAAGATGGCGATATTTTGTTTATTGATGAGATCCACCGCTTAAGTAAATTGATTGAAGAAATTCTTTACCCGGCGCTCGAATCGCGTTCTATAGATTTCGTAAGCGGCAAAGGGCCATCCGCACAAAGCTATCACCTTCCCTTAAAACCGTTCACTTTGGTCGCGGCGACCACGCGCACATCCTTACTTTCTTCTCCTCTGCGCTCGCGCTTCTCCGGAGGCTCTTTCAGGCTGGATTTTTACACCGAAGAAGACATAGAAAAGATACTGGAAAGGAACGCAAAAATATTATGCGTGGAAACCAAACCGGAAGCTATCAAAATGCTTGCGTCGCGCTCACGCTTTACTCCGAGGATCGCGAACCGCCTTTTGAAACGCGCCCGCGATTACGCGGAAGTAAAAGGCGAAGGCATCATAACCGCGGACCTTGCGGGAGAAGCGCTGAAGCTTATGGATATTGACGAGATGGGACTGGAATCTTTAGATAGAAAAATTTTAGATACTTTAATTACAAAGTTCGCCGGAGGCCCCGTCGGGGTCGGCACGCTTGCGGCCGCGGTTATGGAGGAGGCCGAAACAATAGAAGAAGTTTACGAGCCGTATCTTATGCAATTGGGCTTTCTTGAACGCACTCCGCGCGGAAGATGCGCCACCGCACGCGCGTATGAACACCTGGGACTGACTCCTCCTGCCACAACCCAAAATCAACAAAAATTGATATAAAAAAAGACCCTATATTTAATAAAGTCTTATCTCGCCGGGAGCAACAAGAGCGGCCACGATAAAATCTTTATGTTTTTCTTCTGCCGCGACGCAGTCGTTTTCCTCTGTTTCGAACTTTTTTGGGCGGCAACATTGGACTTGAGTGCAGCACCTAAATACGAAGCCTTCTTTATCAAAATGTGTTCGAGCGGCTAACGGATCAATTATATTCCAAAACATGTGCCTTAACTCGTGAATTACGGTTAAATTAAATTGCTCCGGCGTCGATTGGACATAGTGATTATTTATCTTAATAACATGTTGATTTCCCTTTTTCCCGCCATATTCTCCAATATAAGAATCTATGGTGGGCCAAAATTCCAAACGCATAGAGATAGAATTTAATATTTTCTGAGATAATCCCCACGAACACAATAACGCACAAATATTATTTTCGCTGAATGTGGGTATAAATAGGTTTGGGTGAGACAACAAAGTCCGCCTGTAAAGCACCTCTATATCCATTAATTATTCTTAAAATCTTTTCGAAAATTAGCATAAAACTAAAAACATATCAATCCGTCGGCCTGCTGGCAGTAAATTTTAATATAAAAAGGAGCTTATGGCTCCTTTTTGATTTAGATTAACCTACTTAGACGTCCGACATCTAAGTGGTAAACTCTGGACTGCACAATGTATTTTATTCGCAAGCTCTTCGTAATATTTTTCTACTTGCTCGAGTTCCGTAAAATAACAAGGATAACAAACAAAGGCGGTTCCCTCAAGTAATAACATTGCGTTTACGCCGATCTCTTTTGAAGTATCGGTGCGGATATCCGTCCTATACACAACCGCTTCATCTTTGGCACCGATAGCTAAACCGTATTCCACGGCCGTTCCGCCATCCGCATCCGCGCCGTCGGCGCTCCCGACATAAATATTGCCCGGATCTGTAGAATGTTCTTTGCATTCCTTTTTCACGCCGTCTAAATTAAATCCTGCGGAGCTATCAAATTTCAGCGCTTCCCTTTGCGGTAAAACGACATTGTGCCCTAATTTTTTCAGATACTTTTCCAAAAAAAGATTATGCAGCCTTTCGCCCGCGTTGAACAATCCGCCCGCCAGATAGATAGTTTTCATTCTTCACTCCAAGATATTTGATTTATCTGAACCAAACATATATCATCTATGTAGAATATTCAAGTTTTTAGGTGTCAAAATGGCATACGATGCTGAATTTTACAGAATGTATCGGGCTTATCTTCAGGAAAAAACGGTGCGCAGAAACCACAATAAGGTCTTTGAATGTTTCCGTAAATTTACGGGGCTAACTCCGCTCTTTGTGGCAGACCTTGGCTGCGGTTTGGGAGAATATTCGCTATATGGGCATTACAACGAATATGCCGGTGTTGACATGAATAATGCCGGGCAGATTCAAAATTTTGTCCGGGCGGATTATAACAATTTGGATTTTGTGCGCGCCCTGCATTTTATGCCGACTGTTTTCGTGAGTTTATTCTCAATAGAATGTTGCCTTTCGGCAGATGATAAGTATGCCTTATACAAAAAGATTTTCTGCGGTATTCCGTGGATACAGCACGCGTTGGTAGGCGGGTTTTTCTATGAAAGTAAACGCGACCTTGAAATGGTCGGCGAAACCGGCGGGATAGTAAGCTACCAAACGATTGAAGACCCTTCAAAATACATCTCCGAAGTGTTTTCAGAATGTAGAATTCATATGCGCACTCCGTCAAAAATGTTCGGCGATGACGTTATAGAGGTCTGGAAAATTCTAAGCCGCTGTTAATACAGCGGTGTTTTTTTAAATCACGTCGTTAATAATAATGGCAAAAAAGTGCTAATATAGCCATATGGGCTTTCTTCCCGCGTTTATCATTTATATTCTGTTCCTCTGTGTATACGGATTTTTTGTGGCGGCGGTTTTATGGCATATCAAAGAATACACAATGAGCCAGGACCTTTCCAAGGTAATTATTAGGGCGTTTTTGACCGTTATTTTGCTTTTAGGCGTGCTGTCTATGATATTATTTTTTAATATTCCCCTTTCATGATTCATTTAAACCAAAACGAAAAAATATTAATGGTATTGCACAGACACTGGATAGTCATCGTCAGCAGGTTTCTTGCGGGTGCTTTTTTAGCGCTGCTGCCTTTAATCGTGGTTCCGGGCATTTTAGCTCTGGATTCGATGCAGAAAGTTGTTCAGCTTGATAATGCCGGAGCGGCAATATTATTTTTTCAGGTAATTTATCTGATGATAATCTCCTTGTTCCTTTTCATGTTCTGGGTGGATTATTACCTTGATATGTGGGTAATAACCAGCGAAAGGATAATAGACATAGAACAGAAAGGGCTTTTCCGGCGCGAAATATCCGAATTTATGCTGGATAAGGTTCAGGATATAACCGTTGAAATACCCGACATTATGGCTACGCTTTTAAAATACGGCAATATTAATATACAAACCGCGGGAGAAAAATCTTTCACAATAAAACAAATCCCGAAAATTTATGAAGCTAAAAATTTAATTTTGGATTACTCAAGCGGTAACCGCAAAAAAAATAACAATGTCGGGGCATAGCAAGTGGGCTCAGATAAAACACAGAAAAGCGGCGACTGACGCGAAGCGCGGGAAAATTTTCTCAAAACTTTCGCGCGCGGTAACGCTCACGGCGAAAGAGCTGGGGGCGGACCCAAAAATAAATCATAAGCTTGCCGGCGCGATAGAAGAGGCAAAAAAAGCAAATATGCCGTCGGAAAATATTGAGCGCGCAATCGCAAAAGCCTCCGCCAAAGACGGCGTTGAATTAAAAGAAGTTCTCTACGAAGTTTACGGGCCCGGGGGCTCGGCGATAATTATTACGGCGGTGACCGACAACTCAAACCGCACGACGAACGAAATAAAACATTTGCTTTCCGAGCACGGAGCAAAGCTCGGCGAACGAGGCTCCTCAATGTGGGCGTTCAATAAAGATGGGAAGGAATTTACGGCAAAGTTCCCCGCCCAACTTTCAGGCGGCGATATCCAAAAATTTGAAAATCTCCTGTCCGCGCTAGACGACCAGGAAGACGTTCAGGACGTTTATTCGAACGCAGATATCGAATAACCGCTATATGGCCTCTTGGTTTCTTTTTGCTCTAGCCGCCGCGATGCTGTGGGCTCTGGATAATATCCTGGATAAACGCCTGTTAACCGGCGGGCGGTTAAGTGCTTATTCCTACGATATTTTAACGAATTTAAATGATATTTTGCCTGCCCTGTTAATACCGCTTTTTCTGTCCATCCGCTATGACCCGGTTTTTTCCTGGGTCGCTTTTTTATTCGGAGCGCTGATTGTTTTTTCTCTTTTGTATTACAACAAGGCGATGATGCGGGAGGAAGCTTCCAGAATTGCTTCTTTCGAATGGACGTCACCGATCTTTGTGGTAATTCTTTCTTATATTATATTCGGGGAGGTATTATCGTTTTGGGCTTACATAGGAATATTATTGATCGTCTCAGGCGCGTTTATTATTTCACATAAAAAGCGCGGGAAAATTATTGTTTCTCCGGTTCTCCGGACAATAATCGTTTTTTCTTTTTTATTCGCCGTCGGAGACATTGTAAGTGATTTTTCTCTTAACTATATCGATTTCTGGTCGTTCTTTTTCTGGGCCAGCGCCGGCAGTGTTGCAGGTTCGCTATCAATGCTGGGTTTCCCGAAAATACGCCGCGGATTTTTAGCTGATATTCAAAATCTTAAAATTAATATTTTTTTGATGGTGCTGGCCGTTTCAGTTATTTATTACGTTGCCGAAGTTTTTTTCTACGCGGCTTTATCGCTTGGACCGGTTTCGTTGGTTGTCGCCGTCGTTGCGGTACAGCCGATGTTTACATTCGTTTATGCGCTTCTTTTAAGTTTTTATAAACCGGAATTTCTTAAAGAACAAACCGATGAATTCAATATTGTTACAAAACTGCTCGGAATATTAACAATAATGTGCGGTGCTGGCTTGATAGCTGTTTTTTAAATAAAATAATTATATATGAACACGCACGCCGAACGTATCTTAGGAGTAGACCCCGGCATAGAAAGGCTGGGGTGGGGCTTGGTAGAAAAAAACAGCAATAAGATTGCGCGGGTTAATTCGGGAGTCAAAAAAACTTCTAAAAACAAACCCGTGAGCGAGAGATTATGGGAAATATATCAGTTTTTAGATGAATTAATCGCAAAAGAAAAACCGACCGGGCTATCCACGGAAAAATTATTTTTTTCTAAGAATGTGAAAACCGCCCTTGTAATCGGCGAGGTCCGTGGCATAATTTTAGCGCTGGGGGCAAAGCATGGCCTATCCATAAAAGAGTTCGCTCCTTCGGAGGTCAAATTGGCTATCTGTGGATATGGGCATGCCTCCAAGGAAGGGGTTGCTGAAATGCTCAAACTGACGATAAATATGCCTAAAAATAAGCTTTTAGACGACGAGACTGACGCATTGGCTCTGGCAGTGGTTTCCGCATCTTTGCCCACCTTATCCACTTATCCATAACTTATCCACACCCCTGGCATTTGCCAGCAATTAAGAACTTTTTTAGACTTTGAAGCATTGTGTTGAAAGTGTTAATTTAAAGGCCGATAAACATATTAAAAAATGGCAAACATAAAGACCAAAAAAATGCCGGACGACGACACTAAAGATGAAGGCCTCGAACCCACCGATGCCGCGCTAGACGGAGACCTTGAAGATGAAGAAGATGAAGATCTGGATTCCTGGGAGCTGGAAGAAGACCTGGAAGAATAGCCCGGCAGCTGCCGGGTTTTTCTTTGGTAAAATTTATACTTCTATTTTTATGTATTTGTATTTGCCTATCTTCGCCACGCCGCTTTTTGTAATTTTCTCGCCGGCCCACACAACCTTCACTCCATCTAATTCAATCGCTCCGCCACTTAATAATCTTTTAGCTCCTGTTCTGGAGAAAGCAAACTTGTTCCCCAAAAGAAAATTTATCCAGCTCTCTCCTGCTTTGACTTTGTAATTTTTTAAATCTTCCGGGGTCTCTTTTTTAGAAAAAGTTTTCTCAAAATATTCTTTGGCTTTGTTTGCTTCTTTTTCTCCGTAAAAATTTTTTACAATTTCCCACGCAAGATTTTTTTTAGCCTCCATCGGTTTTATGTTTTGCGCCTGCGGCATAATATCGGTAAGCAAAGAAAAATAATTGTCTACCTCCTTGTCCGGCACCATCATTATTTTAGAAAACATTTCATTCGGCTTTTCGTCCAGTGCAATATAGTTGCCGGCGCTCTTGCTCATTTTTTTTACTCCGTCGGTCCCCACCAAAAGCGGCGCGGTTAAAATATCCTGCTCCGGTATATTAAACGCGCGCTGAATTTTCCGTCCGGCTATTAAATTAAATTTTTGGTCGTTACCTCCGATCTCTACATCGGCATTTACCGCAACCGAATCGTAACCCTGAAATAACGGGTAGAGCAGTTCTAGCATGGTAATGCTTTGGTGCGCGCTGAGGCGCTTCTGAAAATCTTCCCTTTCCAAAACCTGCTGGACGCTTACTTTCGCCGAAAGCGTAATCGGCAAAGACGCATCACATAGCCATCTGCTGTTGTGTAAGATTTTTGCCTTTTTTATGTCTATTATTTTGCCCGCCTGATTTAGATATTTTTTAGTGTTTTGTTTGATTTCCGCCTCTTTAAGCGGTTTTCTTGCTGTTTCTTTGCCCGATGGATCGCCTATTCGCGCCGTAAAATCGCCTATAATCAATATGGCCAGGTGTCCAAGATCCTGAAATTGCCTTAGTTTTCTTAACAGGACCATATGCCCAAGATGCAGGTCGGGGGCCGTCGGGTCTATTCCGAATTTTACTTTCAGTTTTCTGCCGGACCTCAGAGCCTGCTCTAGGTGCGCACGCTCAATGACCTCAGCGGTTCCTTTCTCTAAAATTTCTTTTATTTTACCTTCGTCTGCTTTCATTAATAATACTCTATCATAAATTGAAAAAAATAAAAAAAACAGCTATAATGGCCGGTATGATGGTCCGTTGGAAAAATAAAAAAATAAGGAAAAAAATATTGCTTTGGGCGTCCGCGGCAATATTATTTTTCGCGCTGTTGGTGGTCGTTTTTGCCGCAACGATAAATCTGCCCGATATCGCCGATTTCAACGAGCGCAAGGTCGCCCAATCCACAAAAATCTTTGACCGCACCGGACAGATACTTCTCTACGATGTGCACGGCGAAGAAAAGCGCACCGTTATTCCTTTTGAAGAAATACCGAAAAATATAAAAAATGCCACGATTGCCCTTGAAGATGATTCTTTTTACAGGCATTACGGTTTTCGTCCGCTTTCTTTTGTAAGGGCGGTCGTCAACAATACTTTGCACGGAAGTTACGCGCAGGGCGGGTCCACCATAACCCAGCAGGTAGTAAAAAATACTTTGCTTACCGGTGAAAAAACAATAACAAGAAAATTAAAAGAAATAATTCTCGCGCTCAAACTGGAAAGAAAATATCCAAAAGATGAGATATTGAACCTATATTTGAATCAGATACCTTACGGCAGCGGGGCGTATGGAATAGAATCCGCCGCACAGACTTTTTTTGCAAAACCCGCCAGAGACTTGACTGTCCTGGAATCCGCGTATTTAGCTTCCATGCCGAACGCGCCAAGCTATTATTCTCCTTACGGAAAACACGTGGACGAACTGGGTGACAGGGCCAGGCTTACTTTGAAGCGAATGAATGAACTTGGATATTTAACCAAAAAAGATTATGAGACGGCGGTAAAAGACAAAGTTAAATTCTCGCCCATAAGAACCCAGGGAATAATCGCTCCGCATTTTGTGATAGAAGTCAGAGATGAATTAAACAAGCGCTTTGGAGAAGACATTATAGCCACGGAGGGGTTTAAAGTTATCACAACACTCGACGCCTCTCTCCAGCAAAAAACCGAGGAAATTATTAAAAATCATTCTGAAAAAATAGCAAAAAATTTCAACGCCAACAACGAGGGCGTAGTTGTTATAGACCCGAAAACAGGCGATATATTGGCCATGGTAGGTTCGCGTGATTATTTTAATATGGACCGCGAGGGTAATTTTAATGTAGTAACCACTCATAGACAGCCCGGTTCATCTATTAAGCCTTTTATATACGCCACCGCGTTTAAAGAAGGATATACGCCTGAAACGACGGTTTTTGATGTGCCGACGGAATTTAATCCTTCGTGTGATCCTGCGGGAACTCCTCCGCCCGGAAAAGAACCCGATATATGCTACCACCCGCAAAACTATGACGAGATATTCCGCGGACCGGTTTCTTTGCGCACCGCACTGGCGCAATCGCTAAATGTGCCGGCGGTAAAAGTGCTTTATTTAGCCGGACTCACCAACGCTTTATCAACGGTAAAAGATTTCGGAATAACTTCTTTAAACGAGCCCGACCGCTATGGGTTAACGCTGGTTTTGGGAGGAGGAGAGGTTTCTTTGCTCGAGCTCACTTCAGCTTACGGAGTTTTTGCTAATGATGCAGTTAAAAACAGTCCGCGTTATATTTTAAGCGTAGAAAACTCTTCAGGACAGGCTATTTTACAATCGGAAACATCTCCGACGGAAGTAATAGATAAAAATATTGCGAGAGCTATATCTGATATTTTATCCGACAACAAAGCGCGCGGTGACGAATTCGGCACCGCATTGGAGTTTCCGGGTAAAAAAGTCGCTGTAAAAACAGGCACAACAAACAATTATCGCGACGCCTGGACCGTCGGATATACCCCCGACATTGTGATAGGTGCGTGGGCCGGCAACAATGATAACACGCCGATGGAGAAAAAAATCGCCGGATTTATAGTCGCGCCGTGGTGGCATGAGATTATGGACTATGCCCTGGAGTATATACCCTCCGGCGGCGGTTTCGTTCAACCTGAGCCGTTTAAAGCAGATAAGCCGTATTTGAGGGGGGAATGGCGCGGCGGGCAGGAATTTATAATAGATAAAATATCAGGAAAGCTGGCTACACAATATACCCCCAAAGAAACGCAGGAAATAAAGGTTATAAAAAGTGTACACTCGGAGCTTTATTGGATAAACCAATCAAGCCCTCAATTTAATAACTGGGAGATGCCTGTAAGACAGTGGGCTTTAACAAACGGCTATCTTGATGAAAATAGCGGCGTTATCCCGACAAGTTATGACGATATTCATATTCCGGAAAATTTTCCTAAAATAACCGGCTTTCAAATAAGCCCGCAGTTAAATTCATATTCAAAAACCGACAACATTGTTGTAAGGATTCTTACCGATAATAAATTTCCTTTAACTGAAATTGATTATTATCTCAACGACGAATTCGCTGGTTCTTTTAAAGAAAAACTGTTTGATATTGTGATAAGTTTGGATAGCGCGCTTATCGGAGAAAATATTATAAAAGTAAAAATATACGACTCCGTAGGAAATATAGCCGACGGCTCCCTGATATTTAATGTTTCCGGTTAGAAAATATATTAAGCCCCTCTCATCGGCATAATAAGATAGAAACAAGAACTATCTCCCTTTCCTTTAATCAGCAGGGGTGATTCTGATCCGTTCAAATTAAAAACAATATATTCCTGATTTATTTGCATTATCCCGTCCAAAAGATATCTTACATTAAATTTAACGCTGACATCATCTCCTTCCCCGCCGGCTGGAATTTCCGAAGAATATTCTCCCGTGTCCTGATTTGAAGCCTGAAGGACCAAAGATTTTTTAGACCCGCCGAAAGAAATATTAATATCGTTCAGTTTTCCTACAAATACACTCGCAAGCTTAAGATTTGAAACTACGTCCGATTTTTTGGCGATAATTGTTATTTTAAAATTCTTCGGGATAATTTGTTCATAATCAGGAAATATTCCGTCCGTAAGCCTTGATATAAACCTGATGTTATTTACAGATACTATTAATTGGTTTTTGCTAAATCCGAATTTAACACTCTCATCTTTATCTATAAGTTTAAATATTTCATGAATTGATTTTTGAGGTATTAAAAACATCAGTAATTTTTCTGAACTTATGTTTTTGGAAACTAACGTGTATTCGGCAAGCCTGAAAGAGTCCGTTGCGGCAAGTTTTATGGTGTTTTTAAAAACTTTAAAAAGTATACTCCCGAGTTCCGGTTTAAGGTCTGAAAGACTTGCCGCCGTAACAACGCCCGATATAGAAGCTTTTAACTCCTCTGACGGTATTTTAAAACTCTCTATTTCCTCAACTTTCGGCAATAAAGGAAAATCTTCACTGGACAAGCCCTTGATTAAGGTTTGGTTTTTTCCTGTTTTAATAAAAAGGTTGTCTTTTTTACTCTCAAGTGTTATTTGGTTGTCGTTGATATTGGATAAAAACATACTTAAAGTTTTGGCCGGAACGGCTATATTCCCATTTTCCTCTACTTTTCCTGATATGGTTATTTCAACGGCAGTTTCAAGATTTGTAGCTTTGATTTTTATTTTTCCTCCGTCGGCGCCGATAAAAATAGTATTCAAAATAGGCATGGTCTGGTTTCTTGCCGTATTGCGTTCGGCGACCTGTACAGCGTCTTTTATATTTTGTGTCATACAATTGATTTTCATAAATTAATAAGTTATTTTTTTATATTAAAATCTATTACTATTAATAACTGTGGAAATGTGGAATTTGGAAAAAAGTTAGATATTATTTGGTTAATTTGCGGTTTATAAATAAAAAAACGTGTGAATAAACACTGGATTTGTTTTTAAATTAATATTCAGCACAGGTTATTATTTTAATTTTTGATATTTTTCTCTGATAGATTTTATTTCTTCTTCCAGACCCGGATTCTTTTTTAATTCCTCGGAAACTTTTTCGTATGCGTGGATGGCGGTTGTATGGTCCATTCCACCGAACTTTTGCCCGATATAAGGGTAAGAGCCCTTTAAATCTTCTCGTATAAGATACATGGCTATTTGGCGCGGCCTTACTATTTCGGTCTTTCTGGTCTTCTCAAAAATAGATTTTTCCGGAATATCGAAAAACTCTGCTATTGTCTTGATAATCTGGGTGGGTGTAATCGTAGACTTTGGTTTGATGTTTTTATTTAAAATAGATTTTATTTCTTCAAAAGAAAGGGTTTTGTTCTGGTATCTGGACTGGATTTGGATGGTATTTAAGGCTCCTTCAAGCTCTCTTATATTTTTTTGCACAACCGTCGCAATAAGTTCAAGACAATCCTCCGATATATCCATTTTTCTTTCGGCGGCTTTGGATTTTAATATTGCCAGCCTTGTTTCATATTCAGGTTCTGAAATATCAACCGTGGCGCCGGCTTCCATCCTTGAACGAAGCCTTTCTTCAATGTCTTGTATAGATTTAGGTGGGCGGTCGGACGAAAACACCACTTGCTTCCCGGCGTCAAAAAGCGCGTTAAAAGTATAAAAGAACTCCTGTTGGGTTTTTTCCTTACCGGAGAAGAATTGAACATCGTCCACGATTAAAAGGTCATATTCCCTGTATTTCTCTTTAAAATTGTTGGCGGTATTATTTTGTAAAGAAGAAACAAGCTCATTGGAAAACCTCTCGGAGGTTATATAGATTACCTTTTTATTTTTGTTTTCTTTTATTAAATAATTTCCAATAGCCTGCAATAAGTGTGTTTTACCCAAGCCCACCCCGCCATATATGAATAAGGGATTATAAGCCCTGCCCAGATTTTGAGTTACCGCCAGCGCGGCAGCGTGTGCCAATTCGTTAAAAGAGCCCACGATGAAGGTTTCAAAGGTATATTTAGGATTAAGATTGGTTTTGGGATCTACGGCAAATTCTTTAAATTCAAGCTGTTCCTCGGCCGGTAAAGAAAACTCCCTCTTTGGTTTCATTTTCAAAGACGCATAGCCGTTAGCAACGCTTGTGTCGGGGGAAATGATGCTATAGCTTACGGATCTGACCTCCGGTACGAGCGCTCTTATGGATTTAAGAATGAATTTATGATACTTATTTTCCAGCCATTCCTTTGAAAAGCCGTTTGGAACAGCGACAATGACGGTTCCTTCTTTCTGGTCCAGAATTTTAGTGTCTTTAAACCAGGTAACAAAATTGGCGCGAGACACCGAAAGCTCAATTTCCGACAACGCCCGCGTCCATAGTTCTTGGTTATTCATTATTTCTTTGGTTTAAAGTTTATATGTTAACTATAAAACAATTCTATAGTTTAAGATTGCACCCGAATGTTAATAGATTGTGGATGAACTGTGAATATTGCAAAAATTTTGAAACGTTGTAGAATTTCATTACATAAGAATTATGTCATTTACTTATAACCCAAAAAAGAAGAAGCGCGCCAGAACTCATGGGTTCCGGAACAGGATGGCAACAAAAACCGGAAGGAACGTTCTTGCCAGGCGCAGGCAGAAAGGCCGCAAACGGCTTACGGTTAAGAGCGCCGGATAGCATAAATTTTCCGCCGGGCATGCTAAAAAAAAATCTAAGGCTTGACCGCAAGGCTCTTGAGGCCTTTTTTAAGAAGAAAACCGGCTACGCGGCCGGCAATCTTGTATATATCAGATATATTAAGAATAATCTAAACAGGAGCAGATTTGGCGCGGTTATTTCGTTTGCCGCGGGTCAGCCCCAAAAAGGCAGGGCGGTATTAAGAAACCTTACTAAAAGGCGTGTTTTGGAGGTGATGCACCTGTTATCAAAAGACGCCGGCTCTGGATTAGATATGGTGTTTTTTGTTAAGATTAAAGGTAAGCAGGCGCCGAAATTTACCGAGTTAAAAAAAGATATTCTATATGTCTTACATAGTGCTCATATATCACGAAGTATTTTATAAACCGCTTTTAAACGGTCTTTTAGTTTTAACCAGCGTCTTACCGTGGAACGATCTCGGTTTTTCGGTAATATTGCTGACAGTTATCCTGCGTTTTATTATGTTTCCTCTGACCCACAAAATGATCCGCACCCAGCGCAAAATGAAAGAGATAGAGCCAGAATTGAAAAAAATACAGAACGAAAAAAAGAATAAAGAAGAACAAGGGCGCGCGGTCATGGAGCTTTACAAAAAACACGGCATCAACCCATTTTCAGGTTTTTTAAATATATTAATTCAGTTCCCTCTTCTTTTCGCGATGTATAAAGTTTTTTGGACCGGCATTCCTTTTAAAGCAGGAGATATATACGGCTTCCTGGCGATACCGGCGCATATTAACGTAATGTTTTTGGGTCTGATAAATTTAAGCACTCCGAATATATTTTTGGCGGGGATGGCCGCGGTCTCTCAATTTTTACAAGTATGGTTTGCGATGCCTGCAAACTCGGGCGGGTCAAAGGGCGTGGTTGCCGGAAAGCCGGATATGGGAACAATGATGCAAAAACAAATGCTCTATATATTTCCGGTTTTGATATTTATGATAGGGTTTAGCCTCCCGTCCGCGGTTGCTCTTTATTGGACAACGATGAATGTTTTTGCTATAGTCCACGAAGCAACAGTAAGAAACAACGCAAATAATGAACGAAGACAACAAACAACAAATTGACCTTATAGAAACTACCATTAAAGACGTTCTCGGCTGTTTGGGCATTTCTTATGATTTGGAATTCCAAGAGGGAGGAGACGGTTCATGGTTCCAGATAAAAACAAACGACGCACCGCTTTTAATAGGCGAAGGAGGGCAAAACCTTGCCGCGCTCAACCATGTTGTTAAAAAAATAGTTGAGAAAAAAAATCCTGCCGGCGGCCAATTCAGGTTTTCGCTGGATATAAACGATTATAATAAAAAAAGAGTGGAGGAAATTAAAGACCTCGCGCGCATGCACGCTCAGCGGGTCAGATATTTTAAAAAAGAAGTTGAGATGCGCCCGATGAACGCCTACGAAAGGCGCGTGGTTCACTATGTTCTTCAGGAATACCCCGATATCGCGACCGAAAGCCGCGGAGAGGGCCTTGAGCGCCGTGTCGTGATTAAACCGTTGAATCTGGTTTAGAAAAAAATAAGTGAATTTGACATACCATGCGCGTAAGTTAATATTTATAATATGGAATCACAAGAAACAATAAAAAACCTAGCCGACTTAAAAAGGACGATTTTAACAAAAGAAATCAATCAACACACAGAGTCCTTAAAAGAAAAATTTGACGATATTCCTAACGGTCAAT
>Ga0209542_10001464_pt1 | contig 55347 bp, 50 predicted proteins | sample RifCSPhighO2_01_FD_184028 | JGI IMG/M metagenome (GOLD analysis project Ga0209542, IMG submission 184028) | Soil microbial communities from Rifle, Colorado - Rifle CSP2_plank highO2_0.1 (SPAdes) (version 2) | ecosystem: Environmental > Terrestrial > Deep subsurface > Rock core/Sediment ... | reverse complement strand
CTGACTCCAAGGAATTATGGCGGAGATGCATGCTTTTACAGACATTGAGCTTGACTGTCGCGCTATATGTTTTCTTAGCATCTCCCATATCAAACTTGATGATCTTCAGCTGTGGAAAGCCGCCCCGTACGTAGTTCTTTTTGGTATATTTACTAATTCGGGTATAAGGCCGTTCCAGCTTCTGGTATGCAGCGTTTTTACGTAGGCGTGCCATAAGTCAGCAAAATTAGGGCTTCTTTATAAAGATTTCCACTGCTGAGAATTACACTTTTGTGGTTCCAATCTAATTGTAACATATACCAATTGGCTCTTTCCTATTTGGCATAATGCCTGCATTTTCCTATCCCCGGTATGGTCCGGCTCTTGATCATATAAACGATCTTCTTTAATAGTATCAGTTTCATGCTGCATAAAGCAAGTCAGTCGTTCAGAATCTTGCTGTTCAGCAATTTCACCTAATTCAACCAGCCGCGGGACATAGCTTCTAAAATAATCTACATCTATTTTGATTCTGTTTTTTCGCCATTGTACAGGCGTCTGCCATTGAGGTGCGCCTGGGATGAGAATATTTACCTGCGCTGCATAATTTAAAGCCCAAGCAGATTTAGGTCTAGTTTCATCATCATCTACCTGTGCAGGAAAAAATCCTAATTCATACAGTAGATGTATCTTTTCATCACCCATATGCCTGTCTGCAATTTCCCATAATGAAGAAAGCATCCCATCTAGTGAGTGCTTGAATCTTACCCGCTTAGATTGCGTTCCCAGTTCAAACCTACAGTTGTGGACATCCAAACGGCTAGCTTTTTTCATAGTCGCATAACTCCAAATGCTTTCAATGTTCAATCCAAAGAAGGAACTCTCAATTCATCCCCTACCCCTATTTTGTCCAGAGTCTTTAACTGAGGGTTTTCTGCTTTTACTTCATTAAGAAATTGATTAAAGGAAAGAGACCCATCATAGCTGTTCTTCCATAGTCTAAATAACGTGCTTCCCCTGGCTACGGTGTATTTTCGGTAATGATCTGCCTGTTCGTAGAACGTATCGCTTTCTGCTGTTGTAGCCTCACGTGTTGTAGGCGCTGTATAATCAAGCCAGGCATAATCATCATCTTCGAAAGTGTAATTATCACTTCTGGGAGCAGCTTTTTCCCATTGAGCAGGGCTGCTTGATTGAGGGTCAAGTATTTTGATTTCCTTTTCCACAGGCCCGACTACTGTTGCAGATACATTTACTTGTGTTGATCCAGATTCAGCATCTGCGATGTTAATAGAGCAAAGACTGGTGTATCCAGCAAGTACTGCTGCCAGTGTTGGTCTTATCTTTCGGAAAGTGTTGGTGTACATTTTGATCCTATATCCCTGTTTTTCCATTGATATAAAAAGATTTTCTTAAAAATCATTCAAATTACCAAAACCTAATATTTCAAAATACTGGTCTGCCCTTTTCTCTTCCCTTCTGGAACTTCACTGATCCCTTCCCCAACTTGCTCTTGTACGCTTTCTGCAACTGCTTTGCCCAAAAGCTGGGATAGCGTCGTCAGATCTGTTTTCTTTAGATCTCCCAGATCTTTAATGCCATGGGAATGCAATCGTCTGGCCCTCACCCGCCCTATACCTCTCAGCTTTAGCAAGGGCAGCAATTCTTCTTTTACGCCGTACTGGAGGCGTGCACGTACTTTCCGTATCTCCTTCACGGCAGCAGTGTTGTGCAAAAGTCCAGCCAGCTCTTCCGCAGCATAAAGAAGCCAGTCTGCGACAGTGATCTTACCCCGTACTTCTCCAGGAGGGATGGAATAGGCCTCCAGAAGAAACTCTTCATCCTTTTCGTCAATCCAGGCTTCAAAAAATAAGGCTGTTTTAATGGAATTCATGAAATCGTCAAAGTTGATATCAAAGGCGCTGGGCTCGTCCTGCAGCAGCCTCTCATATCGCTTTACCAGTTCTTCCTGGATGGAATCCTGCTCCTTGCTTTTGATTCTCAACAACGGCCGCATCTCCAAGGTATTGCAGATCATCTGCAAGAGTGAAAAAGAATTTTTCTGCCCATCAAAGCGCTGCAGGCAGTCCAGCAGATGCCGTGCAGTCAGAGGATCAAGATATAGTTCTGAAATTCTTTTCCCGATCAAGGTCGGGCGTAATTTTTTTCCTTCGAGATTGTTTGCAGTTACAAAATCATTATCGCCACGACCTCCGATAAACTTCCATCCTTCCAGGAGATGAAGCATCTTCTCCATGATTGTTTCTAACTTCGGCAGATCCTTAAACTGATGCGCCCAGAAAGTCCTGGCAAAGAATTCGCTGCTCGTTTTCTGATCACGGATGATGCCGGAAGAGATCAGGGACAATAAATAGGTCCGTAAGACCGGCTCGACAGCCAATTTTGAATAGATCTCTTCCGGAACACCGCAGATGTATCTCTCGTAGATTTCCTGTTTCTCAGTCTCGCTCTTGGCGATAGAGATAGCTTCACCAAAACGCTCATATTCCGGCCTTCCTGCTCTGCCAGCCATCTGCAGGTATTCCAGGACGGGAATCCAGTCCATGCCCCAGCTTCCTGAATAGCGTTTCAGTGAGGTGATAATTACCCGAAACACCGGAAGGGACAGCCCTGCCGCTAAGGTAGGAGTGGCGCAGATTACCTTTACCGTCCCTTTCTTGAATTCTTCCTCGATAAGGTCTTTTTGCTCCTGCAGCAAGCCGGCATGATGAAAAGCTATCCCTTTCCGGATGCAGTGTGATAAGCGGCGGCACTGCTTTGTCGGCGAGGAGGCTGCGTTGAGAATTTCTTTTTCCAATTCCAGGCACTGGAGAGATGTTAATTTGGATAATTCCTCAGCCGTTTTTTCCGCAGAAGCCCTGCTGGGAACGAAAATGATAGCCTGCTTGTTGTTCTGGATCGTTTCCAGAGCCAGCTTGTGCACGTCGTCCATGGATGCTGGGGATGGCGCTGTTTTATTAAATTAATGCATGTCAAGGTTGGTCTAGAAGGGCCTGCCCTATCCATAACTATATGTCATTTTTCTTAAAAATAGGTCAAAATATCCTAAATCACCCTAATTTTGTCACAATGTTTATTAAGGATAACTAGTTTTTATTGGTATGAGGGTAGGAGAAGAAACAAACCAGTATGAGGATTCTGTCCAGTACGTATTATCGCCGCACGGCAGAGTAGTTACTATTTCTCCCAATCTCAACAGCTCGAGCAGGCAGCGGAAAAAGGGTCAGCTTACTAAATCATTGTATGAATCTATGCCGGTAGGTACGCAGTTACGTCTGCTTCGCAGGAAGCATGATGATGAATTATCTGATCTGGTGAATCTTAAGGCAGTCTCACAAGAGAGACTGATGGCCTTACGCCCTTTACAAACTGATGAGGAAGTAGCACACTATGAAGCTGTACGGCCAATTGATGACCGGGAGATGGATCCTCATCTTATGAGACGATTAGAACAGATGGGTGTGTATCATCCCGGCGTTAAGGTTATGGATTTTATCGTTCTCTACAGCACAACTGGCAGGAATGCCGGGCCTATGAACCGGGCTGCAGAGGAGATTTGTTTAGAAGGTTCTGGGAATGTTGAAGTGATTCCTTTTGATGCGTATAAGCGTAGATTCGAACAAGCCCTGAGATCACTTGAAGCAGAAAGAACAAGGGAAGCAGATGAGAAAAAAGTTGAACCTCAAAGAGCCAGCGTCGGCTTACATGGAATAAGAGAGACACTTTGCAGCGATGGCTATTTCTACCGCGCCCCATAACTGTTGATCGTTTAATTCTTCAACTCTAATAAAACTCGATGCGCTTCCACCAGCGATTTTTCTTTGACGTATAATAACATATCTGGGATGCTGTATACCACTTCCTCAATGTTGATGTCATGAGTAGCCAATTCTGCTCCGGCCCGGCCGATGACTCCTTTAATGTTCTGGATATCTTTTGGAAAATGCAGGCGCAGTTCTGCAAGATTTTTCTCAACCAGAAGAATATCCGATGATTTGAACAGGCTCAGTTTTTTTTGCAGCTCTTTCTGCGATACAACTAAGGTTATAGTCTCCTTTGCTTTGATGATCCGGGCATTTTCTTTCAGAAGTTTTGCTCCCAAATAATCTTGGCAGATTTCCCTGAAAGCCCGGTCGCGGAGAACTATTTTGGCCACATCATCCTTCGTAGAGATGGACATTTTGGTAAACATTCTCAGCGCTTCTTTTGAGCCTATCAAGGAGACCTGTTCAAGATCATATCGGCGGATGGCGCTGATCACTGCATCTAAAGAATGCTCCAGATTATAGGTCTTAATCAGAAATGCAGCAAGCGCTCTGACATTGACAATCTCTCGTTTTAGGCATTTCTGTATCGAGACATGCTTATTGAGAAGATTGGCTATCTCGGCATTGATGCTTTTCATGGGATTTAGAAGTGAGGAGAAGTTTAAAAAGGTTTATGGTAAACTCATCGGTCGCTTTCAACTAACCCTGTTAAATCGTTGTAAAAAGTAACATTATTATCTAAGTCTACAGCTTGCCATCGAAATAAACCCCTGATCTGTTCTGGACTTCCCCCGGCAGCTTGATAACAAAGTCTAATCAGATCGTAGGAGTGGCGAACGTCAGCTTGGATGTGCTCATCAAAATACCGCAATTGGTGTGGTGTACCATAGCACGACATTGCTTCTAAGAACAGGGGAAATTCATTTGGACAGATAAGTTCTTCACTGGCCATCATGCCTAAAATTGGTATAGGATCGGTTCCTCGCGAGGATTCTAACAAGCTATAAATTATTCGTTCTGTTCCTTGCGTCATCGGTGTAGTTACGTATTGTTCGGTACTTACCCCAATTGCTTCAAGAACATCCTGAAATAGTGTGAAATGTTCCTGTCGCGGATTTCCATTTCCAAGCTCATCATTAAGATTTTCCCTTATGGCTGCATACATAGATGGATTGATAGTCGGATTCGCAAGCATATTGGTAAGAATCTCTGCAAATGCTTGATCAATCCTGCCGGCCTGTATAGCCCATTGCTGCAGTATTGCTAATGTTGGATCAGTTCTTACTAATTGGAAGAAAGGGTGCTGCCACAAAGGATGAATCTGCATCCTTCTTACAAATTCTTGTACAAAATCAGATTCATTCATGCCTTGATTGCCGTAGCTTCCGACAATCACCACGTTCATTAGTTCTCATAGTGTTACTATCCTTTAAGCTAATTTATTAAATATTCTATCTATTTTTACTTAAAATACGAAAAATATATAAATAATGTTACCATAATAAGAAAAATGTCTGGGGAAGAGCATTTAATTGAATATGGGGAACAGCTTAAACTAGACAAAAAGGACAAGAAAATCTTAACTATCTTAGATCAGAATGCACGGCTCTCTGTAGCTGAAATCAGTCGTAAAACTGGTATACAACGAGACAGTGTTCTGTACAGAATCAATCGCCTGAAGAAACTAAAAGCAATACGTTTTTTTCATACAGTCCTGAATCCATCAATACTTGGCTATGAGATTTATTCTTTCGTTAGTTTCAATTTGCATAATCTTACTCCTCAAAAAGAAAAAGAACTGACAGGGTATTTCAAGAGTCACCCAAACATCGTATATGTAGCCAAGACGACGGGAAAATGGGATTTTATGATTAATATTGCTGCGAAGAATCTCAAACAGTTCGACGAAGTTCTACATTCCATTAGAATGAAATTCTCCGATATAATAAAAGAATATGAAACCTCATCCATTATTCAGGAATACAAGTATGATCACATGGTGGATTTGATCTGAGAATGGGATAAAAAATCTAAAGGATATATACTAAAAAGAATTAGGTTTCAAACCTAATTCTTTTGGTATATACCAAAATCCATAGATTCCTGTTTGAAATCTATGGATTTTTAGTATATTCCCGAAATCTTAATAAACTTCCAGAATACCTCGTCCACATGAAGTTAAGGCACTTCTCCCTAGCAGCCCTGCTTAGTATTGCCAGCTGCAATGAACAGTTACATGAAACACCGGAAGAACCGCCTGCTCCTAGGCTGATCACAGAAGAACAGCAGCAAACGTTAGATGATTTCCTCCAAGAGCAGCTCGCCCAGGAACAGCCTACTGAAAATATCTGTCTCATTGATCTTTCTAATAACTTTACTCCGGAACTTCTCACTAGAGTCAAGGACGGCCAGCAGTATTTCAGCAGGCAAAATGAATTAGCTATCTGGCAGTATCGGCTTAGGTTTGGGTTATATCACTCATTCCCAAAGCAGATGAAAACTGAAATCCTGCACTACCAGAAAGCCATGGAACGTCAGGGAGAAGCAGTAAGGCCAAGGATAGAGTTTACCGGAAGAGTAAGGGAGACCAGCAAACAGACTCTCAAGTTAATCGAGGATTTAGGAGCAAAATCAGAGAGAACTGAACAGGAACAAAAAAATCTTGAAAAATTCCAGGATGATGTTGAAACGGTCAAAAACATCCAGCAAGTCCTGGCCTGGGAAGGTTTCTACACGGGAGAAATTACTGGCATTTACGCAGATATGGCCTCTGCCGTGGTCAAGTATAAGCGCTTTCACACTAACAACTTCAATTATCAGCAAGAGATCGACCATAAAATCTTCGAATGGACAGGAATGAAGGAGCTGTTAAACCGCGATTTCGACGCTTATGCGAAAAGACGCTTTATGGACATCTTCCATGAACGCGTAGCGCATATGCAATGCCTGTTTGACGGATCTTCCCGAAGACCGATGGTCATTAAACCGGAACATCTAGATAGCTTAGCTGAAAGTGCTGCAGCGCAGCTGGGAGTTGACAGTATTGAAGGCATGCTCGCCTTTTTGGAAGCAGAGCATGGTACTGAACGCCTCCTTTTGGATGTCCCAGACTTTTACAACCAAGGATATAAGAAATTCAAGATCGAAGTCCAGAAGTGGGAAGATGACCGGAAAAAAACAAAACTGATAGTTTACACCAGGGAAGGTGATCACTGGGAAGAGTACATGAAAACACCTGCTGTTGTCGGCGGGAAGCAGGAAATGCCAAATAAATCAAAAAAGATGTTCCATACTCCTACTAGTTCGGAAGAAGAGCCGCTCTGGATAAAATCATTCTGGTTCCTGCAGCACTGGCATCCTGATGAGAAATGGTCGGAGATGGAATACGAAAAAGACGAGCCACAGACGCAACCGGGACCGTTAAATGCTTTTGGCATGGCTGGCGCAATCCTTCATTTTACTAATACTCCTCAAAAAGATCCATACAAAGGCTGGTGGGATGATGATCAGAATTTCCGCATTCATCTCACTCGAGCTCCCTGGAGCGTGGAGCGCGGCGGGGCATCGCATGGCTGCGTACGGATACATCCAGATATGAGCAGGATATTTTATTTCCTGATGGAATACACTCCGCATTTTGAAAATATGGTCTATGATAGAGAAGAAGGGCGGATGATCCTGCAGCAGACTCCTGGCAGGGGAACTTTTTTACCCATCCCGTCTGAGAATTATATTCCGGTTGTTATCTGTGAAAGGGAGTGTGAAAAATAGCAAGCAAGATAGGTATCTTTGCCCTTACACCCTTACTTCCCCAGCAATCCCTTCAATACCATCATACTTCTGAAGCAACGGCCAAACAACATGCCTAAGGTATTCTTCAGTTTGTTGTTCTGCCCTTCCTGCAAATCTTATCGCGTCTTTAACATATCTCTTCAGTTCGCGTTGGCTCAATGGAAAAGCAGCATCATTCCCTAATCGTCTGAATAAATCATTATCGCTTCCCTCTTCCTTGATTGCGTTACCAGCGTCAATAGAATGTTTTTTAATAATTTGGTGCATTTCCTGCCGATCATAACCTTCCTTTGCTAAATCCATTAAGATAGCTTCTGTTGCCATGAACGGAAGCTCTTCATCTAATAATCTCTTAAGCCTTTTCGGATAAAATGTCAATGGCCTGGTTTTTTGCAGATCAACATCTTGATCAGTAACATTATAAGCAAGTGTAACAATCGCATCTGCTAACAAAAATAACTGTGGAATATCCATTCTCCGTATTGAAGAATCATCAAGAGTTCGTTCGAACCATTGTTGTGCTGCTGTTTGTTGGAAATTCGGCACTAACCCCATTAATTTTCTGGAGAGGCCGGATATCCGTTCACTCCTCATGGGGTTTCGTTTATAGGGCATGGCGCTGCTGCCTGTTTGATCTACTTCGAATGGTTCATCCACACACTTAAGGTTAGAAAGCCTCCTCAGGTCATCTGCAAATCTAGTGCAGGAAACACCTATACCCGCAACTGCTTCTGCTACTTTTGTGTCAAACTTTCGTGGATAAGTTTGTCCAGTTACCGGAAACATGTCTGTAAAGCCTAATTTTGCTGCAACTAACTGATCTAACGCCTTTACTTTTTTATGATTACCGTCAAATAGTTTTAGATGGCTTGCCTGCGTCCCTGTAGTTCCCTTCGTTCCCCTGGCTTTAAAATGAAGCGACTCAAGAGCTTCTAGATCCATCACCAAATCTTGAAGATAGAGGGTAAATCTCTTACCTACCGTTGTCGGCTGCGCTGGTTGGTAGTGGGTATAACCAAGGCAGGTTAATCCTTTATACATCTCTGCGATTTCAGCCATATTAGCAATGACATTCACCAACCCAGTCTTAACTAATTGCGTTGCTTCGCGCATTTGTATTAAATCGGTATTGCATCCTACGAATTGGGACGTTTCCCCAAGGTGGATGATTCCCTTGGCGGTAGGGCAGTGAGTGCCATATTCGTAGACATGTGCCATCACGTCATGTCGTATTTCTTTTTCCTTAGCTCTTGCTACACCATAATCAATAGTTTTCTGTGCAGCGACAAGTTCATCAATCATCTGAGGAGTGACAACCTGCAATCCCAACTCCATCTGGGCTTCTGCCAGCGCAGTCCAGCATCTCCGCCAAGTCTGGAACTTAAAATCCTCAGAAAAAAGATGCTGCATCTCTTTGCTTGTATATCTCCCAACTAGGGGGTCTTCATACCTGTCTGTTCCCATTTTTTAAAAATCCACATCTCAACTTCTTGTCTCAACAACATACACCTTAAAGTCCTCTGCAGAAAAATGAACTGGAGCATCGGCAACTGGTTCGTCCACAACCTGCACGAGCCATTCCTTAGCTATCTCTTTAGGGCCATCACTCACCACTACCATCACTCTCTTCTCTCCAAGAGCGGTGAAGGTTCTTTCAATCGTATCAGTACCCGTGACTTTCTTTTCGCCTAATCCAAAATCCCACCGGTAGTGTAATTGGTCGCCGTCAATATCCTTGGCAGCAACATGGAACACCACCGGCTGGTGTAGTCTTGCTGTAACCACTTCTGTTGGCAGGTAATCAAGTATAGCTGGCTTTTGATTTACATTCTTGACCACTACTTTAACCGGATGGACGACATCAAATTCCCCGTCAGAAGCTACGAACGTCAGCCATAGCGTTTCATCTTCCTTGCTAACTTCAGCATTGAAAGATTGTGATTCTCCAACCAAATTATCTGTAGCATTTCTCGCAAGAACGGTTTCAAAACCTGGCTGCCACGAAAATACTCCCTCTGCGAATGACGCTCCTGAAGGCGTGCTCTCCAGGCGTATTGATACTTCATCATTATCCGGATCGGTTGCGCGTACAGTAAAACTAAGCGCCCCCCCTTCATCGACCACCACTTCATCATTTTCTACCAGTAAGGATGGCTGCCTGTTGCTCTTGACTATATTTACCTCAACTGGAAATGTTGTGGTAGTTCTACCGTCAGTTGCTGCAACATAGGCTAGATGCTGCCCTTCGTCATCATAGTCAGTTTTCCAGGCCCCCTTGGGATTAAAAGGAGCTGAGAAAGTCACCCTGACAATGTCCCCGTCGGGATCGACTGCTTTCGGTGTCAGGAACACAGTTTCTGTTTCTGAGGCAGTGATGTTGAGGACATTCTCCAGGACAGGAGCCCTGTTGACATTATGAACAAGTAGATTAAGCTGTTTTGAGACACATAAATCCTTGCCGCAGCTTGTTACTGTTACGGGAACTGTCCTGACACTCAAAAACAGATTTTCCAGGCGCAGCGCGTTAAGAACATTGCTGACAAATCCTCCCTTCCGCTGGATAAAATCATAGCCAGGCTGCCAGGAAAATTCCCCCCTCGTTTGGAAGAGAGACGACCCTTCCGGCGCATTTTCGAGATGGATAGTAACATCATCGCCGTCAGGATCAACTGCATCAACAACCAATGAAAAGTCTTGACCTTCGTAAACATCCACATGCCGTGGAAGATTGAGTTCAGGAGCCCGGTCAACATCGATGACTGTGACTTTGACTGCGCTTTCTGCAGTGAACTCGCCATCAGAGGCATAGACAACCACTTCATGTTCGCCTGCGTCATCAAAGCCAGTATCCCAGACCCCAAAATAATTAAACTTTTCAGCAAACGAATAGGTCAGCTTGTTACCATCAAGATCTTTTTCTGGCAGCTCCAGAACAGCTTTCTCCCCTTCCTGTAAAGTTATAGGAGCTAGATCCAGTTCAGGCTTGCGGTTCACATCTTCCACAGTAAGAAGCCACTCCTGCAGCACTTCCTTATTTCCGTCGCTGACAGAAAGCGTCAATTCATGCTCACCTGAGGAATCAAAGTCGAAGTAATGAGTGCATTCTTTTTTCTCGCTGACTACTTTGCCATCCAGTTTCCAGATGTAGACAAGCTCATCATTATCACTATCCTCAGCAGCAACATAAAAATGAAGATTCCCGCCCTCTTTCACCTTCACCACATTGTCGCTAGAAAAGGAATTGGCGATCTGCGGCGGCTGATTAGTGTTAAGAACATCAACTTCAACCCTTGCTTTAACAGTAACTTCAGGATCAGAGACCATGAAATCAACAACATGAGTTCCAGCGTCACCATAGCTGGTTTCCCAGACCCCGTTCCTGTCAAATGGTGTCGTAAATGCGTAGCGTAAAAGATCACCATCCGGATCGGTCACAAAATTCTTCAAATCGAGGCTCTGTGTTTCTTTCACCACTACTTTTGTTTCCGTAACAGCAGGAGGACGGTTTTTGTTTTCTACGATAAGAAGAACCTTCTCTTCCGTCTTGGCAGCACCATCGGATGCTGTTATCGTAACTGGATATTCCCCTGCATCATCATAGCCGGTCTGCCATTCCCCTTTCTCGTCCAGAGGAGAAGAATATTGATAGGTAATAGCATCGCCATCAGCATCAACCGCTTCAGCAGCCATTTTAACAAGATCAGTTTCCTGGACGCGAAATGTTTTCAATGCCGCGACAGTACTGTGTATAGCAATGACAAGAATAATCAGTACCACCAGTAATTTTATTTTCCGCGACGCCATTGTCTTGCTATTGTCTTTGAAAGAGAAAAAAATTAATTGGTAGCCAGAGTTACTTCAACAAACTCAGGTGCTTTATTGACGTCCTGGACAATTACCTTTACGTTCTGGGTGACAGTATCCTTTCCATCGTATGCAGTAAAGGTAACTACATATTCGCCATGATCTGTATAGCCAGTTTCCCAGACACCATCATCCCCCACCGGTTCGCTGATGGTAACGGTAACGTCATCTCCGTCAAGGTCCACTACCGTTGGAGCAAGTGTGATAACTTCTCCTTCGTTAACTGTGACATCATCCAAGCCTTGCAATTCAGGAAGGACGTTGACATCTTCTACAACCAGCAGGAAGGTTTTTTCAGCCTGCAGCTCGCCATCGCTGGCCACAACTTTGACGTTGTATTCGCCGGCGCTGGTATGGTCGGTCACAAACGTGCCGGTCTTTAACGGTTCGGAGAGAGTAACAGTCACCGCATCCCCGTTCGGATCGCTCACCTCGGGCTTGACTGTGACAGTCTTGCCTTCTTTTACCATAAGATCCTTCAGCAGCCCGATAACTGGAGGGACATTGACACGATTAACAACAATCTTTACTTTTTTGGTGGTAGTGTGTACCCCATCGGTGGCAGTTAAGGTCACCATGTACTCGCCCTCATCGCCGTATCTGGTTTTCCACTCCCCCATGTTGTTTAAGGGAAGGGTGAAAGTATATTTGATTTCATCATTATCTGCATCATTCGCTTTTACGTTTAGTTTTACGAGTTCATTTTCATTGACGGTAATCACTTGAGCATCGCTGTCTTCCTCGCCGAGAGCCGGCAGTACGACCTCTTCTTCCTTGCTAGCATCTTCAGCTGGTTCAGCCGGCTTGGCAGCTTCACCTTTATCACCGCCCAAACCAAGCTCCTCTTCGATCAAGGCAATCTCATCGAGTAAGTCTTGCTCTTCAGGCTGGTCTTTTCCTGGAAATGATTTATATTCAACACACCCTGCCAGAAAGACGAAGAGTATAATAACGGACATAATAACTACTGCTTTTTTCATGATACTGTACACCCCCAATAAAGATAAATTTTACGATTTTAGAATGATAACTTGTATTTAAAGATTTAGAGGCAAAATAATATATTCTTTGTTGGTTATGTTGGGGATTGTAAGAAGCGAGGAAGATTAAATTACTTCATAATTACAACGGTTCATCCTCTTCAGATTCCATCATGACCACCGCCGCGATGCTTCTGAGAATCTCGTCTTTTTTGTATAATGAATTAGCGTGTTTTACATCCACAAGTTGTGTTCTTAAATCATATCCTTCGCGATGAAGAGCGAGAGGAAGATGCCCTGCATATTCCATCATCGGAGCTTGTCCTTCCCTAATCTCAAAATCAGGGCCCATGCCCAAAACAGAATCAATATCATATACTTCAATTAGTACCAGCTCGCCCCTCCTGTCCTTGCTGACGGTTACCACTACATCAGAATTTGACGTATGATAGGTATCTTCCATAACTATGCTCGGATGCCTCTAGTTTATTAACTTTTACCATCTGTTTTTGAGGTTTGATCTCACTTTTTTCTGTAATCTTTATAACTCTATATTCTTTAAGCATCCCTAATCCTTCTAGCAATCTCTACAGCTCTCCTGCATTCCTTGATGTCATGCACTCTCACAATATTCGCGCCGTTCAAAACAGCTGCGGTTACTCCCGCTAACGTCCCTTCTAGTCGTTCATGGACATCTGCATTTAAGATTTTGCCGATGAATGATTTTCTTGATAATCCTATCAGTACAGGATAGCCCAACTCTTTGAAGGATTGGATATTTTTTATTATCTGTAAGTTATGCTCAACAGTTTTGCCAAATCCAATTCCCGGATCAATGATTATTTGTGTTACTCCTGCTTCTTTAGCTTTCTGTGCCTGTGTTTTTAGGAATTCCTTAATCTCTGCAATCGCATCTTGGTATTCTACATCTGCCTGCATTGTCTTTGGCATCCCTTTCATGTGCATGATGATTGTTGGGATATTATACTTGGCTGCAATTTCTAACATCCTGGGATTTTGTAAACCCGTAACATCATTAAGAATTTTTGCTCCTGCTTTGATACATTCTTCCGCCACTTCTGGTTTCATAGTGTCAATGGAGATAGGAACATCAATTTCTGTAGAGAGTTGTTTTATTACTGGCAGGACCCGATTCAATTCTTCTTCGACTGATACTGGTTCAGAACCAGGTCTTGTTGATTCACCACCGATGTCAATAATATCTGCACCTTCTTCAACCATCTTTTTGGCATGTTCAACTGCTTTTTCTATACTATTGAATTTTCCGCCGTCGCTGAAGCTGTCTGGCGTGACATTGAGAACACCCATGATCAGAGTTTTGCTGAAATCCATAGAAGAGTATTTTTGGATTTGTTTTAAATAAGTTTGGTTTTGGAATTGTTAAATCCAATCTAGGTATCTGACCACGGCGCTGATAGGTGTGTAATCCCTACAAAAGCTTTATATTGTATTCAGCATAATACTTATTTGAGGCCGGTTTCTAGAAGTTTAGACCATGACGTTAGACAAGATTGTAAAAGACGAAGAGCAACAGCAGGGAGAAGTCTCTCCGATACCATCGCGAGGCCGGGCTTTTGTTGCTGATTCACTTAGCTATACAGCCCTTTCAACGCTAGCTGGAAGTGCGCTTGATTTTTTCGCCGGCCTCAATGGAACTGGTATCCTTGTTTCACGGGGTGTTGCCTTTTCCCTCAATGCCGCAACTTCAGGAATATATGGCCGATGGCGGGAAAAATGGTTTGCCTGGACGCATACTGATCAGCATAGCAGTTTTCTGAGACGATGCCTACCAGACATTCTTGCCTTTGACAGCTACCAAGTGCCGGCGTGCGCCCTTGGAGTAGCAGTAGGAAGCTTTATTTCAGACGAGAAGCTGGATCTAGAGAAAGTTAGCGATGCTGCGTTATACCTTACTGCTGCATCCCCTATCCTTGCTCCTATAGCTGGATGGAGCATGGATAAGTCGCGACAGAGGTTAGGCGTTAAGGCTGCAGATGGAACTGCGTATCGACAGAATAAGACGTCAACAGAATAAAAATGGCCCCGCGGTGACCCACTCCCGCACATGAAAATAAACAACGATTTATTTTCAGTGCTGAAATGAGGTAGTTTCCGCATTTCATGCACTGGACAGGTTCTGGTAACGTATATAAACAACCCACCATCTAAGAGTTAAACCAAGAAGAGGCAAACGTAAAACTCTCAATAAAATTCTTTCAGCCTTCGGCAGAGAAGAAATTTAATGAGTTGTGCTGGATTACCTCTTTTCTTTAGCGCCAAGTTTTGTACTAACGTAAAACTGGGAGGTATTTAAATGAGAAAAGTCAAGAGAGAAGAAATAAACCATTTCTTAGCCCTATATCAACGATACTGTTCCCTTAGAAAAGTTAGTACGTACACCGGAAGATCTGTAAATACAATAAAGAAATATCTTAACGGTCGCATTCAAATTCATTTGAAGAACATTGTTACTGAAGCTGATTTGTCCAATGATTTGTTGATTGGAATATATGTTGGTATTTGGATGGGAGATGGAACACAATATTACGATAATTCTTATACCATCAAGATATGTTCCAACAAGCAACAGCTTAAGCTAAATAAATTCATACAAGGGGTAGTAAAAGATATATTTGGCAAAGACTCTTGTTTAATCGAAGAAAAGAATACTAATCGTGCCTACATTAAGTTCCATTCAAAGTTTATTTATAACTTTATTTTTGACTTTGTCAGTATCGATGAAAATAAAACAAAAACCGTTAGATTAAAAGAGCCTATAAGGTCCTACTCAGTTGGATTTCTTAAAGGTGTATTGTTAGGACTGTCTCTAAGTGATGGATATCTTAGAAAAACATTCAAATTCAATGTAATTTCAGAGCAATTATCTAATAATGTTATCCTGATATTACAAAAATTAGGTTATAATCCTAAAAGATATATTCACAATCGTTCAAAATATCATTGGAATGACTTACACATGGTTAGTCTTTCAAGAAGTGAAAGCAGAAAATTATCTTCCCACTTCGATGAAATCCTAAAGGATATGGATAGTAACGCCACTTTTTCCGAATTAAAAAAAGTGGCCCCGCGGTGATTTGAACACCGGACCTTTATCGGGCCATTTGCCTCACGATGTCTACATATCTGATGTATCAGTCGTGCGCACCACCAGACTATGCTACGGGGCCGTGAGGATGGATAATAATAGCCCATTTTTAAAGATTACGGGAATAAAAGCTACTCTTGCACCAATGATCTTTGTGTACTGCCGGCTACAGAGAGATACACTGCCAGCATTTCACGGATCTTTTCTGGCCCAGTATACACCGTCGTATTGGGAATCTTTGGATTGATACTGTTTATTGCTGTTGTCACCACTCCGGTCTGCCTGTTTACGATATCAAAGACCGCTGCTCCGGAATTGCCCTCGATCATCTTTGCAAAGAAGGCATATCGTTCGTCATTCTTAATCTCTGTTCCATCCATGGCTCTGGTTACCAAGGCGCTGATGGAAATAAAAGGCGCATACCGTGAGCGATCGTCATTCAGCAAGGTGTGCTGCGTAAAGGTACAATCGCTATTGACAGTACCGCTGCGCATCACTGCCTCAAATAATCCCTTGATGAAATAATCAGTATTATTGAATGTGTAGATATAGACTTCCTCAAAGACAGGCTTGCCATCCGGCGAAATGACTGTCGTTGCGATCGGAAAATCTTGATTAATATCAACTTTGCCCAAGAGGATATCGTATTGCTTGGAAAAGATGAGCGGATAGGCAGTTGCCGCAAAGCCATGCCTGGGATCGTACATCAGCATCATGCTGCTCTTCCCTTCCTGCTGATCCTCGAGATAATCGTCAAAGACATGATAGGCTGTAAGGAAGAGTCCATTTTTATGCAGAAGAAATGAGCTGCCCATGGAGCGTAACTGCGGTTTAGGTGATGTGAGATCAATATAATACATCATTTCCGGCTGTGCTTCTGACACGGAAATAGTTGCCACCAACTGCGTTTCATCGTTGGGATCAACAGTAATAACATCCTCAAGTGCCTGTGTATTTGTCTTTGTCGCTTTCCGGCCAAGAATCTCTTCCAATGCTGCTGTATCTTCTGCTGGAGCGGTGTCGACAAGAGTGAACTCATCAAGAGAAAAATACCGCCGTGGTTCGACCCTGATAGATGATTGCACTCCTGTCTGCGCAGCAGGGGAGCAGGCAAGAAGGGAAAACCCTAAGACAACACTACGAGCTGCTTTGAATGAATGGGGCATTCGATAATAGGAATGAAGTAGATTATATAAGATTTATTCTTCTAGACACTGTTAACTTATCGGCGGACGGTATTGCGGGGCCTAGCCGGCTTCTCAACTTCACCTCATTTTATTCGGCTCAGGTCGTCTCAATCAACTCTTGCTGATAGGCAAGTCACGAACGGAGTGACTGGACTGTGAGACTCAGCAAATCGGCGATTACGCAATACCTGCCGATAAAGTTACAGTGTCTTCTTCTACTCAAACTACTTCTACCGGTTTCTTATCTCTTACCTTCACTGAACGGTAAAAGAAATACGCCAAGACCCCTACAGTTATCAGGGGAGAAAGCCATGCTGGTATGTGCGCGCCAAAGCTTTCTGCTAACATGATTCCGCCTAAGAAAAGCACTGAATACATCGCTCCATTTTTCAAATACTTATACTTCTTGAGCCGTTCAATATTGCTGGTAGTCAATTTTCGCACCACTAAGGCGCCTAAACCGTTTCCAACCAGAATCAAGGGGATTGAAAGGGTAAACGCAAATGCTCCCAGCACTGCATCGACGGAAAAAGTTGCATCAATCACTTCTAAGTACATGATTTTGCTGATGTCGCTTAAACCTTCTTTTTTATGCAGCATCTCATGCTCGATTTTTTCTGCATTTTCTTTAAATCCATGCGTGATAAAAAATGCAGTTGAACCTAATACTGCTGAAAAAGCCATGAAGGGATTCTTCTGCAGGGTGAACCATACAATTGAGGTAAGGATTACTGATGCGACTGCAAAAAACCAGATAGCATGCTTGTGAAAGAACTTTTCGAAGTGCAGCCCATATACCTTCGGCTCCATGAACAGCCAGTGAAAGAAAAGAAGCACCAGGAACGTTCCTCCTCCCGTCAACAATAAAGGCGCAGAAGCTTCAATTGCTTCTATCACCGCAGGATCAGAACTGAACGTAGCCGTCAAGGAACCAATCAATCCCAGAGAGGGATTGGTAAACCAGATGATTAACCATGGTAATAAGCCTCGAACTATAAAAACAGCAATAAGAATGCCCCACAGTAGGAACCATCTTCGCGCTTTTTGAGACATGGTTCTGAGAACTTCTGCATTGATGACAGCGTTGTCGATACCGCTGACTGTTTCAAATAAACATAGACCTATTACTATTAGAACCATGGAAAGGATATCGAAAGCCATTTTGAGATTGATAAAAAGAGTAGTTTTTAAAGGTTTTGAGAGCCCACAGTTGTTACTTTTGTGTTACAATTACCACAAGTTTTATAAAACAGCCTTATTCATTCAAGATAAAATGGTAAAACCTAAAATAGTAAAGAAGGTTATTGTTGCTGATGATCATCCAAGTTGGAGAGAAATATATGTTGGTACAGTAAAAAACGCTTTTCCAGACGTGCATGTTGATGTAGTTGAAACTGGACGTGATTTAGTAGAGCGTGTTGTATCAGGAGATTATTCTTTAGCTATTAGTGATAACGACATGGAAGAAGAAGGTGCGGGGATAAAAGCTCTCCGAACACTTAGAGAAGCAGGAAATAATATTCCATTGTATATAGTAAGTGGTGGAAGTTCAGATGTTGCCAGAAATGCTCTTCGTTATGGAGCAAGTGGATTCTATACTAAAACTGAATTTGACTCTGCTACTGTGGTAACAGAGATAGCACAATATTTACAATAAAATTTTTTAAACTTTTTGTAGAATACATTTATAAAAAGATTCTGAAAAATATACTTCATGAAATACACAATCCTGGACTGCTACACCGATGAAGCTTCCGGACTAGGTGTACCGCCGTATCTCGGCACTTACCCAAGGTATATTTACGGGCAATTGAAGGCAGAGGGACATGAAGTTTCTTACATGACTATTGATGATTTACGGTTATGGAAAAAGTACAAGAAGATCAAGAAGGAAACTTCGGAAAAAGAAAAAACAAACATACTCATTTACAATCTCACCAAGAATGATGCAGAAGCAGTCCTCTCCAACACTGAGGTTTTGATCATTGTTTTAGGTGTGCATGTGCCTGGAAAATACCTGACAGCATTACCGGGAACATTGCATGAAGTTGTGCCGATGCTGAAAGATCTCCCTTGTAGAAAAATCCTTACCGGTCCTGCTGTTTTTGGAACACAATTGGAAGGCGGCAAGTTCTACGAGAAAGTACAGCATGACTTTGAAATTAAAGATTATGGTGTTGCCTTTAATGAACTAGACAAATATGCTCTTGCCGGAGCGGAGATCCTTAAACACATTCCTTATAGAGCCATGATTGAAATAGAAACCGGCAGAGGATGCAAAGTAGGCAAATGCAGTTTCTGTACTGAACCGATAAAAAGCAGATTCATCAATCGAAATATGGAATCAGTCGTGAAAGAAGTAAAAGAGTATTACCGGCATGGAGCAAGGTATTTCAGATTAGGAAAACAAGCCGATTTCTATGCTTCAGACAGACCGATCGAATTGCTGCAACGAATCCGAAAAGAATGTCCGAAGATAGAAGTGCTGCAGATAGACAATGTCAATCCTAATTCTGTAGTTGCGCCCGGTGGGGAAGAAATTACCAAAGCTATTGTTGAATACTGCACGCCGGGAAATATCGCTGCTTTTGGCGTAGAGAGTTTTGATCCAGCTGTTGTAAAAGAGAACCTCCTAAATACCGCGCCAGCCATGGCGATGAAAGCTATTCGTATTATTAACCAGTACGGTGCAGAGCGAGGAGGGAATGGCTTGCCCAAATTCTTGCCTGGAATAAATATTATTTTCGGCTTGTTAGGAGAAAACAAAGAGACGCATAAGAAAAACATGGAAGCTTTGCAGCAGGTTATGAAGGAAGGCCTGATGCTGCGCAGGATCAATATCCGCCAGGTAGCCGTGCTGCCTGATACGTATTTAGAGAAACATGGCGGAACCAAATATCTAAGGAAGAATAAGAAATATTATTGGAAATGGCGCAATGAAATCAGGCAGAAGATTGATTATCCGATGTTAGGGAGAATTTTACCGAAGGGCACTATTATGACTGATGTTTTTACCGAGATGTACGATGGGAAAACGACGTTCTGTAGGCAGATGGGAACGTATCCGTTAGTGATCGGCGTGAAAGGACGGCTGCCGTTGAATCAGAAAATCAAGATTAAAGTTGTTGATTATATGCTGAGGAGTATTGTAGGAGAAGTGGTGGAGTAAAAATTTAAAACGCGGAGTATTCCACCATTCTAGTGACCGATGGTCCGCCCAGTCCTATTTTGACAAATCTAAATACCGATTTTTCTTTGTCGGTACCTAAACGCTCCTTTTACCAATTCCGAGCTATAAGCAGAAGGCACTTTTCCAGTCTTGGCATAACTGTACATCGCAGCAACAAAGATGCCATTTAAGCTGGTGCTAATGATGGCCAAGAAAACAAAGTAAAGTAACGCCAGTCCGCCCACCACCACAAGTACGGGCAAGGAACCAGAAAGGAAGGCTAAAAAGACCGCTGCTGCACCTGCTAAAAACAATAATCCAAAGATCAAGCCCATAGAGAACTGTCCGATAACATTTTCTCCCCAGGTTTTCTTGAAAAGGGATCCTGATTGCTTGATAGAAGCAAATACTTTCTTATTTTCAAAAATCATTACCGGGATGACAAAGAAAGTGAGAAAACTCCAAGCCATGCCTAAAAGGCCGATGAAAATCATGCCCACCAGTTTACCGATCGGGCCGAGGCGTTCGCTGTTCTCGATTTTATCCACTATCATACGTAAAATTAATCCGACCGTGGCAGAGATCAACGACCAGACAAAAATGTTCCCAACATGCTTCCAGGCATGTTTCAATCCATCTTTGAAGATCGGATCTTTACCATTCAGGCGCATATGTGCGCAGGTGATTAATCCGGTGTTGAAAAAAATAACGATGAAAGAGGTGATTACATAGTAAATGAAAAGGAGCAGATAAAATAGTGGTGAGGAGAGGTCATTTCCTAATGTCAGAATGCCTGCCGGAACAAAAAGTAAAAGGAAAGCAATAACTGATAAAATGCCAGAGACGATGGGGAATAACATGATCTCTTTATCTTTCTTGAGAACGGCAAAACTTTCTTTTACCAATTGCCAGCTGTGAGAAAAGTGTTGAAACATGGTAATACTAAGTTAAACATTTTATATATAAACCTTTGGCAAAGCTATTTAAAGGTACACAATTTACTATCTTCTACAATTTTATTAAAGAGGTGAAATTTATGAAGAAAGTGATAATTATGATAGGAGTTCTGGCGCTTTTCCTTCTGGCTGTAGGTTGTGCTCCTCCTAAAGAGATGGAAAAGGAAGAGGTTGAAGAAGCTGCAATGGAAGAAAAAGAAGGAAGAGTTGTGTTTACCATCACCGACGCAGCTGCAGACATGGGTGCAGTAACTAGTGTAATGGTAACTGTTGATTCAGTACGAGTACATAGTGCAGCAGAAGGGTGGATCACAGTCTCTTCAGAACCGCAAACTTTTGACTTGTTAAAATTAAAGGCAGAAGGAAGCCAGGAATTGCTGGCAGATGTAACTCTGGAAGAAGGAACGTATCAACAGCTTCGCTTAGATATTTCAAAAGTAGTAGTAGCTGATGCTGAAGGCGAACATGAAGCTAAATTACCTTCAGGGGAATTAAAGATAGTAGGAGATCTAGAAGTGAAAGCTGATTCAACTTCTACCGCAACTTTTGATTTTATCGCTGACGAATCGCTCCATGTAACTGGAAATGGGGAATATATCTTAGCTCCAGTAGTGCAATTAGAAACCAAGACTGATGCTGAAGTGGAAGTTAAGGCTGACCAGAAAGTAGAGATTAAAGCTGGAAAAGTAAAAGCGAGTGTTAAGGTAGGCATGGATGCAGAAGGAAATGTTGGCGTCGGTTTAGGAATTCCTGCTAAAGCAAAACTTTCCTTAGGCCAAGGCAAAGTAAAAGTTGAAGGCGGCCTTGGAGTAGGCTTGGGCAAAGGAAAAGAAGAGGAAAGCAATGACAGCGCCTCTGCTGAAGCAGAAGTTGAAGTAGGAGTTTCTTACTAACTTTTCTTTTTTTTTATTTTTCTCATTTTCTTTCTTCCCCAGCTCTGTCAGCAAAGTGTGGGGAAGGAGTGGAATAGACAATTAAGGATATAGATTCAGCTATCGTAAACCTTATAAATAGTAGTTTTACCTTTACATTTTTTGATGGATAAAATAGGCAAGCTTATTCTCGAAGACGGTTCAGTCTACGAAGGAATTTCATTTGGTTTTCCTGTTTCTAGTTCAGGCGAGATTGTTTTCACCACCGGCATGGTCGGCTACCCTGAGTCTCTTACTGATCCTTCCTACCGCGGGCAAATCTTAGTCTTTACCTATCCTCTGATTGGGAATTATGGCGTTCCTCCGGACAGCCAAGAACAGGAGCTGCTGCAGTATTTTGAATCTGATCGTATTCAGGTGCAGGGAATGATCGTTTCTGATTATTCCCATGAACACAACCACTGGAATGGAGCGCGGAGCTTGTCGCACTGGCTTCAGGAGCATAAAATTCCCGCATTATATGGAATAGACACCCGAGCCTTAACCAAAAAGCTGCGAGAGCGCGGTGTTATGTTAGGCAAGATTGTTATCGAACATGATATCTCTTTTGATGATCCTAATTCCCGAAACTTGGTTCAAGAAGTGAGCATACCAGCTAAGAAAATATATTCCCGCGGTCCCTGCACCGTAATAGCAGTTGATTGCGGAATCAAGAACAATATCCTCCGTCACTTTCTGAAACGCGATATCACTGTCATCCGCGTGCCCTGGGATTATGATTTTACTCAGGAACAGTATGACGGGGTATTTATTTCCAATGGGCCTGGAGATCCGAAGCAATGCCATGCTACTATCAAACATCTCAAAACAGCGCTTCAGCAGGACAAGCCCATCTTCGGCATCTGTTTAGGAAGCCAGTTGCTGGCCTTGGCAGCCGGGGCTGATACATACAAATTAAAATATGGGCACCGTGGGCAAAATCAGCCCTGCGTTGAATCTGGAACACAACGATGTTATATTACATCCCAAAACCATGGCTATGCAGTTGATGAAAAAACGCTTCCTGAGGATTGGATTCCTTGGTTTAGGAATAATAATGACAACACCAATGAAGGAATCAGGCATAAGCATAAACCGTTTTTTGCTGTTCAATTCCACCCAGAAGCCAGTCCAGGTCCTGTAGATACGGAATTTCTGTTCGACCGGTTTGTGGACTTGATTACCAGGAGACAAGAATAATGCGATCTCAACATTTTCAAAAAGTAATCGTTTTGGGAAGCGGCGGGCTCAAAATAGGCCAGGCTGGCGAATTTGATTACTCCGGCAGCCAGGCTGTTAAGGCCCTGAAAGAAGAAGGGATTTATACCATCCTTATCAACCCTAACATAGCAACAGTGCAAACCAGTGAAGGCCTTGCTGATCAAGTCTATTTTCTACCGGTAACGCCGGAATTCGTCGAGAAAGTTATTGAAAAAGAACAGCCGCAAGGAATTTTGCTTTCATTTGGCGGACAGACCGCGCTCAACTGCGGCGTGGAGCTGGCGCGAAAAGGCATTCTTCAAAAATATGGTGTGCAAGTTCTAGGCACCAGTGTTTCGACTATCGAGACTACTGAAGACAGGGACTTATTTGTCCGCTTTTTAGACGGCATCAAAGTCCTCTCCCCTAGAAGCATCGCTACGGCTTCCATCCCTGAAGCACAGGAAGCAGCTAACCGCATTGGCTATCCAGTTATGGTTCGGGTTGCCTATGCCCTCGGCGGGCAGGGTTCAGGCATCTGCCGCACGGAAGCGGAATTAGTAAGACGATGCACTGAAGCCTTCACTGCTACTCCGCAGGTGTTGGTGGAAGAGTGGCTGGGCGGCTGGAAGGAAGTGGAGTATGAAGTGGTAAGAGATTCTTATGATAATTGTGTTACTGTCTGCAATATGGAAAATGTTGATCCATTAGGCATCCACACTGGAGAGAGCATTGTTGTCGCTCCTTCGCAGACCTTGACAAATAGAGAGTATCACAAGTTGCGGGAGATTTCCCTCCGTGTTATACGAAACTTAGGCATCGTCGGCGAATGTAATATCCAGTTCGCCCTGGATCCTTTTTCAGAAGATTACCGAGTCATCGAAGTAAATGCGCGCCTGTCAAGAAGCTCTGCCCTGGCTTCGAAAGCAACTGGTTATCCATTGGCGTACGTTGCTGCAAAACTGTCTCTTGGACAGTCCCTTCTGGAAATAGAAAATAAAGTTACCAAGAAAACCAAAGCCTGCTTTGAACCTGCCTTAGATTATGTCACGGTGAAAGTTCCTCGGTGGGATTTTGGGAAATTTAAGAATGTTGATCGCACTATCGGCACGGAGATGAAATCAGTAGGTGAAGTGATGAGTATCGGACGGACGTTTGAAGAAGCATTGCAAAAAGCACTGCGCATGACTGATCCAAGCATCCCTGGTTTAGTTGGAACTACCTTCTTGTTTGCATCATTGGAAAAAGAACTCGCTCATCCTACTGATAAACGGATCTTTGCCCTTGCCAAGGCTTTGGAGCAGGGCTGGGAGGTAGATGCTCTCCACGATGTTACCAAGATAGACAAGTGGTTCCTGTATAAGATGAAAAATATTATTACGTGCAGACAAGAACTGCAAGGGGAATTATTACCGAAAGCTTTGCTGCGCGCAAAACAGTTAGGATTCAGTGATATGCAGATTGCAGCAATTCGACAGAGTTCTGCAGCAGAAATACGCGCATTACGAAAAAAACTTGGCATCATCCCTTATGTTAAACAGATCGATACCCTGGCAGCAGAATACCCTGCACAAACTAATTATCTTTACATGACTTATAATGCAACATCCCACGACGTTTTTCCCACCACTAAAAGTGTCCTGGTCTTGGGAAGCGGCAGTTACAGGATTGGCAGCAGCGTGGAATTTGACTGGTGCTGTGTTCATGCTGCTTTGACTGCTGCAAAGCTCGGGTATCAGACTATCATGCTGAACTTTAATCCTGAAACAGTAAGCACTGATTACGACATGTGCAGCCGTCTTTACTTTGATGAAATTTCCTTAGAACGGGTCCAGGACGTGTATGAGTATGAACAGCCGGAAGGAGTGATCTTGTCAATGGGAGGACAAGTTCCTAATAATTTAGCTCTTCCTCTGCACAAGGTAGGAGTGCGGATTCTGGGAACATCTCCTGAAAGTATTGATCTTGCCGAAGACCGGCATAAATTTTCAAGATTACTGGACCAGCTTCAGATTGAACAGCCACCCTGGAACGAACTTCGCAGCGTAGAAGAAGTAAAACATTTTGTTGCTAGAGTTGGCTATCCAGTCTTGGTACGGCCAAGTTATGTTCTCAGCGGAGCGGCAATGAGTGTAGCCTGGAATGAGCATAGTTTGCTAGAATATCTTGATAAAGCTTCTGGCGTCAATCCCGAACATCCAGTTGTGATCAGCAAGTTTATCGAGAACTCCAAAGAGGTAGAAATAGATGCGGTGGCGCAGCAGGGAAAGATCATAGTCTACGCAATCAGCGAGCATATTGAAAATGCAGGAGTTCATAGTGGTGATGCAACCCTGGTCCTGCCGGCGCAGAAACTGTATATTGAAACAGTTCGTCAGGTAAAGAGAATTGCAGAGAAAATTGCCAAGACCCTGTCCATCTCCGGGCCTTTTAATATCCAGTTCCTGGCATATAAAAATAAAGTAGAAGTTATAGAATGCAATCTTCGGGCCTCGCGGAGTTTCCCATTTTGTTCAAAAGTATTCAAGCACAACTTTGTGGAATATGCCACCAAAGCCCTCCTAGGACAGGAGATGAAACGAGTGGAAACATCTTCCTTTGATCTGCCATACTTTGGCGTAAAGGCGGCGCAATTCAGCTTTTCACGCCTAAAGGGAGCTGATCCAGTATTAGGAGTGGAAATGAGCTCAACAGGAGAAGTGGCTTGTTTTGGCTCGCATTTCCAGGACGCCTTCCTCAAAGCGTTTTTATCTGCCGGGTTTAAGATTCCTGCAAAAACAATTCTTCTTTCTACCGGCCCGATTGAAAGCAAGGCGGAGTTTTTGGAAAGTGCACGAACACTGGTGCATTTAGGATACCATCTTTATGCCTCAGAAGGAACTGGTAAATTTCTGAGCGAGAATGCTGTGCCCGTGGAAGTATTATGCTGGCCGCTGGAGCATCAGAAGCCAAACATCGTTGATTTTATTACTCAGCATAAGATAGATTTGGTCATTAATATCCCTAAAAACAACCGTGACGAGGAACTGCAAAATGACGCTCTGATACGAAGGGCGGCAGTTGATTTCGGCGTTCCCCTTATTACTGACATCAAGATTGCCATTGCCATGGTTTCTGCATTGGAGTATTACCGCCAAAACGAGCTGGAGATAAAAGCCTGGGGAGAGTATACTGTATGATCGTTAATGATCCTGTGTATGGAAGACAGCAAATTACTGATCCATTAGCACTGGAGCTGATCAACACGCCGCAAATGCAGCGCTTGAAAGGTGTCAATCAATATGGAATATGGAATCTTCTAGATGAAAAATACTTCACCTCGCGCTTTGATCATTGCCTTGGCGTGTATTTCTTACTACGAAAATTAGGAGCATCACGGCAAGAGCAGATAGCCGGGCTTCTTCATGATATTGCACATACAGCATTTTCCCACGTTGTTGATTACGTGTTTGATGATGCAGTTTCACAGACCGTGCATGAGACATTCCATGAAAAAGTTATTTTTGGTTCTGAAATACCTCGTATACTCCAACGCAACGGTATGGATGCAGCTGTAATTATCGATGAAAAAAAATTTAATATCCTCGAAAGGGACATGCCCAACCTTTGTGCTGACCGTGTTGACTATTTCCTGCGGGATTCCTTGCTTGTTGGAGTTTGTTCTACCACAGAAGTTCAGTCTATCGTAAATTCGTTGACCGTCCACGATGAGGAGATTATGTTAAACAGCGCCGAGGTAGCTGCATTAATGGCCAGTAAATTTATTGAGATGGGTAACACCTTCTGGGCTTCTCATGTTCAGGCTGGATCGTACCATCTGATGGGAAATATTCTTAAAGATGCGCTGCGCCGAAAAAGTATTACTGAAAATGATTTCTTTCTTACGGATGCAGAACTGTTGCACAAATTACGGGGCGACTCTCTTGCCTGCCGGGAACTGCAACGTATTGGCTATTCTAGTATTCAGCCTGGAACGGAAAGTGACTACACTTACCATGCCAAAACGAAAGCCAGGTATGTAGATCCAAAAGTGGTGTACAACGGGGCGGTACAAAGAGTTACGGATTTAGTTCCAGAGATCTCAGCTACTATTGACGGGTTTAGGAAAAGAATCGCTAAGGGGCATTTTGTAAAGATAGCTCAGGCAATTTGACCTCTAAATCGGAAAAGAAACCTTTAATAATAAAGGAATTCTCTTCCTTTTATGAAAAAGAGGTTGGTGTTGTTAGTAGGTTTAATTATTATCTCTTTGTTCATTGCTTCCTGTGCTCCAAAATCAGCAGGAGAAGTTCCCACGGCAGAAAAAGAGCAGATCAAAGAACAAGAACAATCGCAAACAACAGAAGCGCCAAAGCCAGCAGAAAATTCAGTTACTCAAGAACCTGTACAAGAGGTTACAGAACAACAACCGGCAAACTCTGCCGCTCCCTGCAGCTTAGCTCCTCTCCAAAGACAATTCAGCAACACGCCATATTACACAGGCCCACTTTTTGATGCCCACTTCCATGTACCAGATCTTTCCGAAGTCAGCTTAAACAATCTTTTATGCACATTTGATAAAGAAAAGGTAAAGGGAACAATTCTTTTTTACTGGAACGGCCAGCTATCGTTAGAAAAAAGGTTAGCCGAGGCAGAATCAATAAAGAGTGCTTCTTCCGGAAAAATCCGCATATTCTTAGCGCCTGTTCAATACAACTTGAAAACATTGGAAGATATTGAAGCTGCCCATAAGGGACTGTTCACCGGCTACGGCGAAATGGCATTTTATAACCGTGGCGACCCCAGCCAAAGTTATTACCCCAAAAGACCTGATGCGCAAGAGTTTCTGGATATATATGCCTTAGCTGAAAAAAATAATTTTGTGGTGATGATTCATCCTGACCGAGGACAGGAACAAGCTATTGAAAACGTTCTGCAAAAATATCCTCATGTAAAATTTTATTTTCATGGAGACGAGATAGAAAGTGCCATTATCGGCTTGATGGATAGATATCCCAATGTCTATTACTCGATTGATGCCGTTCTTTCCCGCATTCCCTCCTCTTACGGAGATGCTCTTCACATGTCTATGACCGAAGAAGCGTATGTCTCAACTGTCTCACAGAATTTTGATGCCATGCTACAGGCGGATGTCAGTGCCTGGAAAACAAAAATTGAAAAGCACCCTGACAGATTCACCTGGGGGACAGACAGAGGAGGGTTCACCTGGCATTATGGTGAAGAGGTAAGCCGTTTATTTGAAGAATTGTCCCGGGCATTTATCGGACAGCTGGATCCAGCGGTGCAAGAAAGGTTTGCCTATAAAAATGCGGAAAGTTTGCTTCAAAATCTGCCTTCTTAAATGGTAACTGCTAGAAGAGTCCTCCAACCATATTCTTCGTTTCCAATGCAAAAAAAGGAAACTAATATAAATTAATTTGTCCTTCTTCCCAGCATGAAAAAGAGGTTGGTGTTGTTAGTAGGTTTAATTATTATCTCTTTGTTCATTGCTTCCTGTGCTCCAAAAACGCCAGAAGTTAAAGAAACTCCAGCAGAAAATGTTCCTGTTGAAGTTGTTGCTGAAGACCCAGTATCCGCTGAAGTAGCTGCAGAGACCGTTCCAGTTACCAAAACTCCTGCAGTCGTAGAAGAAACCAAACCAGCTGAACCGGAATATTCTATAACCCTTCCAAAATTAAAATACGAAGGCGCATACAATGGTCCTTTGTATGGCACTTCAGAGCAAGTAGGATCTGCGTCAATGGATTCTTATTTTAAGCTTCTCGACCAAAATGGAATAAACTTTTTTATTGGCATGTTTGGCATCTCCGGCGAGCCTTCAGCTGATACTCTTGTCAGCGATACAGGATTAGGAGAAGTGATTGTTGCAGTGCAAAAACATCCTCAGAGAGTTATTCCTTTCTTCAATCCTGGAATAGGTGGAGAAGAAGTTGAAAAATATCTTGGGGAACAATTAACTGGGATGTACACTAAAACGTTAGCGGCATCCAAAAAGATAGTCGGAAATGACTTTATTCGTGGTTTTGGTGAAGTCGAGACACAGGAATGGACTGCCCGACATAACGATCCGAAAGTTTTGCAGCTCATCAATCTTGCCCATAAAAACAATATTAACTTCATGTTCCATCCTATCGCAACAAAAATTGGCGATGTTGAGAAAATGATTGAAGCATATCCTGATACTACATTCCTGATCCACATGTACCGAGAAGATTTAGACAAAAGCAAAAGCCAGTTAATTAAAATGTTACAAGAACACGATAATCTTTATTTCAGCATGGATGCTGCGCATATCCTTTTTGATAATTCTTTAGGAGGAGATCTAGTGTATGTGTATGACAGCAACAACAAGCAATCTTCGATAGATAAATTCATTTCAACTTTTGACAGCAAGGAGAAAGCGATGACCGCTGATGCTATCAAAGCCTATAAGCCGCTGGTTGATGCCGTGCCGGATAAAATCATGTGGGGGACCGAGATCGGCCCGGAATATGCTTTTGATCCTCAAGTATTTGACCGGGCAGTTAAGATTTCGCGGTTTGTAATAGCCGGTTTCGATAAAGAACACCAGGAAGCAGTGGGATATAAGAATGCTTTACGAGTCTTTGGGCAAGGCGTAGTGGTTGATAAAAATATCAAAGTACTTGATACCAGCTTCTGGCCAGATTGTACTGATGTTCAGATAGGTGATTGCGATACTACCTGTGAGACTCCAGATTCAGATGTCTTAACCGCTGAGCAAGAGGCATGTTTTCAAAATTGCCTTATTGGGAAGCAATGTAAAGAAGTTGTGGAGATGGATGTAGGTTAGTTCTTTGCAGCAAAAATTCCCAAATCTTTATATAACTCCTTCTCCTTGGCAGAGCATATGGATAAAGAAGATTCTGTGCATTGGACTGACGTAGCTGCTGAGAAAGTAATTCAAGAAAAAGGCGATAAGAAATCCTATACCGTAGCTGCTGGCATCACTCCTTCTGGAACAGTACATATAGGCAATTTCCGGGAAATCATTACCGTTGATCTGGTCAAACGGGCGTTAGAAAAAAAAGGCAAGAAAGTCCGCTTTATCTATTCTTGGGATGATTTCGATGTCTTTCGAAAAGTTCCTGTCAACATGCCCAAGCAGGAAATCCTGAGGGATTACCTTCGCAAACCTATTGTTGATACTCCTGACACGTTTGGCTGTCACAAGAGTTATGCGGAACACCATGAAAAGGAAGTAGAAGAGAGTGTTCCAAAAGTAGGTATAACTCCTGAATTTCTGTACCAGGCGCAGAAATATCGTGCCGGAGAATATGCTAAAGAAATAAAACACGCTCTTGAAAATACTGGCACTATTGTCAAAATCCTCGATCAATATCGCGAACAGCCGTTAGAAAAAGAATGGCTACCGGTCTCGTTGTTCTGCGAGAAATGCGGCAGGGATACCATCAACACGATGGTTTGGCAGAAAGGATACACTCTCAGCTACGAATGCGAGTGCGGTCACAAAGATACTTTTGATTTCAAAAAGAAACCAACGCTCGTAAAATTAAAATGGCGGGTAGACTGGCCGATGCGCTGGGCGTATGAGAAAGTAGATTTTGAACCTGGCGGAAAGGATCATTCAACTGTGGGGGGAAGTTACGATACCGGAAAACAGATCTCCAAGAAAGTCTGGGACTTCGATGCTCCAAGTTATGTCATGTACGATTTCATCAGCCTGAAGGGAAGGGACGGCAAGATGTCCAGCTCGAAGGGGGATGTCATCACCTTAAAAGATGTCCTGGAAGTGTATGAGCCCGAAGTTACTCGCTATATCTTTGCTGGAACCAGGCCTAATCGGGAATTTGCCATCAGCTTTGATGCTGATGTCCTTGCGCTTTACGAGGATTTTGACAAAGCTGAACGGGTCTACTTTGGTGTGGAAAAACTTCAAGATGAAAAGAAAGCTGAAAAGTACAAAATTGCCTATGAACTAAGTTATATTGGGAAAATTTCTAAGAATATCCCCTATCAGCCAAAATTCAGGCATCTTACTATGCTGCTGCAGATTAACAACTTCAATATTGACAGAGTGGTGGGTTATTTTGAGAAAGAACTTAAAAATGATCACGACAGGAAACGTCTTCGTGTCCGGGCAGAGTGCGCCAAGAACTGGCTGCAGAAACATGCTCCTGAGGAATTTAAGTTTAGTGTCCAGGAAAAATCACAAGTGAAATTGAAGAAAGAGGAAAAAGCTCTGCTGCATGAGCTGGCTAAAAAATTACTAGAGCGTTCGTGGACAGACGTAGAGCTGCATGAGGAAATATACATACTTTGCAAGAATCACGGCGTCCAGCCCAAGGACTTCTTTGCCCTTTGTTATAAGGTTTTGATCGATAAAGAGCGGGGGCCGAGACTGGCTTCCTTTATGTTAGAAATAGGAAAAGAGAAGGTTGCGGGATTGTTGAAGAAAGCGTGAGGTATGTTGTTCTAATTTACTTTTTTTCCATTCTATCTTCTCCAAGAAAGATATTTATATAACTAACTGAACTGCCTCTAAAATCAAGTTAAAAAAAGGTGTTTCATGCAGTCATTTATCCAGGATTTTGGTGTTCTATTCTTAGTTATAGTTGTACTCTCTTTCCTCGTAAAATTACTCAAGCAGCCGATCATCATCGGCTATATCCTGGCTGGTTTTATCTTCTCCTTTTTCATCCCCGGCGGCAGCACCGAAAACCAGATCCTGCTGATGGCTGAATTAGGGATAACCTTTCTCCTCTTCCTGATGGGCCTGGAATTTGATTTTAATAACTTGAAATATCTGGGAAAGGACATTTTTATCGCCACGACCATTCAGTCAATCATCTTTTTTGCCCTTGCCTTTATACTCGCCTTACTCTTTGGCTTTACCTCGATACAAAGTATTTACTTAGCCATTATTTTCATGTTCAGCAGCACCTTGTTAGTAGCCAAATGGCTGGAAGATAAGAAAGAAACATCTACTTTGTATGGGAAAATTACGCTCGGTATCTTGATCGTCCAGGACTTGTTTGCTATCCTGATCTTAACTGTTCTTAATCTTCTCCAGGAAACAAATGCTCTGGGCATACTCTTTGTACCGCTTAAAGGACTGCTCCTGCTTGCGCTGGCGTTTGTGTTTGTAAAATATCTGCTCAATCATCTGTTAAAAGCTGCTCATCGTTATCCGGAATTATTATTCGTCCTCAGCTTAGGAGTTTGTTTTCTATTTGCCTGGGTTTCCCCGCTGCTGGGATATTCTACCACCATCGGCGCCTTTATTGCCGGAGTGACGCTGGCTAATACTGAATATAAGAACGATGTGCTGGGGAGATTGAAACCGTTAATTATTTTCTTCAACCTTCTTTTTTTTGTCGGCTTAGGCTTCCAGATCACGACTCAGTTTGATGTACGGCTCATTTCACTGATCATACTCTTTTTCGTGCTCTGCTTCGTCCTTAAACCAGTAGTCATGTATATGACCCTTAGGCAGAGGGGCTATGATCTAAAGACATCATTTATGGTGGCAATGAATCTGTGCCAGTTCAGTGAGTTTGGCATCATTATCATCTCTGCTGGCATGGTGAGCGGCTTGGTTAGTGCAGAAATAGGCGCGGTCGCCATCATTTTAGTTGTCTTGACCTTGCTGGTATCTTCCTACTTCATAAAATATGACAGCAAGCTATTCAGATATGCAGAAAAATATTTACGAAAAATGGATGTCCTCTTTTCCAAGAAGGAAGAACGCGTTGATATGCCCAATACGACCGGGTATCACATCTTTTTTTTTGGTTATTATGACTTAGGAATAGAGTTTTTTGCCAGGCTGCAGGGTCTCGGTAAGAAGACGTTGGTCGTGGAAAACGACAGGGCTAATCTTCACCTCCTTAGACAGGAAGGAATTCCTTATCTGTACGGCTCGGTTTCTAATCCTTATTTTTTAGACAGCCTAGACTTATCAGGGGCAGAAATAGTGGTGTCCAGCATCATAGATTCCGATGAGAGCAAGACGATCATAAAGTCTGTCAAAGAAAAAAGTCCTAAAGCGTTGATTATCGTTACCGCTAAAAGCTTGAAAAGCTCCCTGGAATTATATGACGCAGGAGCGGATTATGTAATCTATCCGGCTTACCTCAACGAGCAGAACGTCTCAGTCCTTCTGGAAGATTATACTTCCGATATTAATAAAATAATTGCGAAAAAAGTTACAGATTTAACAAAGCTGAAGATGCGGCAAGAGAAATTGAGAGAGACAGAAACAATGTTTAATATTAATGATTTTATGAAGCGATTATCAAAAAAAGAAGATAAAAAATAAACCTAAGGTATTTTCAAGTATTGATTATCGACGCTTCCTTTCTCAAAGTTAAGATTGATCCCTTCAGCACATTTGCTTATATCTAAGTAGCTTAGAGGAACAGTCATACCTGCCAAAGCTTGGTCGGCAAGACTGACAACGTCGCTGACACTTTTATTTTCGCAAGGTCCATCGACCACAACTAAATCTGATAGACTATATCCGCAGACTTCTTGTGGGCTTGCTAGAATATTCAGCTTAAGAGCCAAGGTCTGACCGGCCAAGACTCCTGCAGGAGTAGAGGCAGGATTAATGTACTGTCCCTGCAAAGCAGCTGGAGTTCCGCCAGCCGGTAGAAAAATTGTAACTGCATTAGCAGTTGTAAAGAGTGCATAATCAGTGCTTCCATCACCAATCATGACCCCGTTAGGGTTCAATAATGTGGAAAGTGATGCGGCTTGGCTGTTGTGCCAGCCCCCTTGAGAATAGGTTGTAAATTGACCTAAGAGATCTCCGCAGCTTCCACCAGCACCGCCATTTCCTGCTGCACCAGCATCGCCTCCACTTCCGCCGGATCCGCCCATGTCGTCAGATCCACCTGTTTGGTGTGATCCGCCAAGACCGCCTACTGAGTCTCCGCCCATTCCTCCGAAGGCCCCGGCAGAATCTCCTCCTTGTCCTGCTCCTCCAGTCCCTGTCGCAGACATTTCTGATCCAGGCCTGTAAGGAGGTGTTACTTCCTCAGGCACTCCACAAGATAGAGCAGTATATAATACTAAAGAACTTATTGTTGTGTTTTTCATAGTTTTACCTCATTTATGTTTTGTTGTCCTTTAAGAGTAGTACCCTATTTTTAAAGCTTTCGTAGAAAAATGGTGTGGAGGCAGCTTCGGAACATAAGGGCAGCTTGCCCTTACAAGAAAATGGTGTGGACGGCAGGGCTTTCGAAATTGCAAATTTCGAGCAGTTACTCGTTCCTCGCAACTTTTCGAACCTGCGTAGGCACTAAGCCAATGGGTATCTTCCAGTCATAGCGGAAAGATCATCATACCCTCGCCAAACCGACCTAAGCTTGGACTAATCTTTGATGTTCAAAAATTATCCATCCCGTTTGGCCGCTCCGGCACGTCCACATTACCTGTTTTGATTAAGAAGCTCTTTAAAAAAGTATCGCCTTATTTGATGGTTGTTCAATATCCGATAGAGGTGTCATTTCAAGACCATTTTACTAGCGATGACTTCTTTTTGGTGGTTATAGTCTTCGACCATGCCTTCTACCTCAACATAATCTCCTTCTTTAAGAAAAAGATCCTCTCCGGAAAAAAGAATAACATCCGTTTTTATGATCTTCTCCCCTTCAATCTCCAGGAACACGGCGTTGTCGGTTGTTTTCATCCTTGTGACTTTGCCCTTCATCTGGATGTATTCATCAGAAGGTATTGATTGCAGATTTTCCAGCTTTTGTGCATCAAACTGCTCAGCATACAGAAAGAGAAAGCCCAATCCGAGGATAGTTATCACCAGCGAAATCTTGACAATTGTTTTTTCTTCCATTTTATTATTTATGTTACAACTCAGCAAGAAGCCTGTCATACTCTATTCCAAGGCCAACGAGCCGCGGGATTATAAAGGTTTCTTGACAATCTTAGAGTAGGCATATAGTTTCTAAATATTTATATAGAATGCTCCGTTTACTGACTCTATGTCTAAGGAAAGAATAGTGGAAATCCGGGAGCTTTTGTTAAACCTAGAGCGAAGAATAAAGCCCTTAGAATGGGATGCCAGCAGGCATCAGATCAATGAATTTAAATTGGAACAGTTGAAAAAATTGCAGCAAGATTTCTCTAGTCTCAAGGCTGAATTGGCCAGTTTGGGGAACAAATAACCCAGAAGAATAGCAGCAAGTTTTATAAAGAATCTACCTAAAATACTCTGAATCATAGCTGAGGCGCCCAATGGGATGTCCTGACAAGGGACTCAATGCCTCGGGAGACAGACAATGGCAGAGTTTAAAGTTGTTATCGGAACAAAGGATGGTAAAAGTCATCAGAAAGAACTAAAGGGCGCAGAAGCAGAAGCCCTGCATAACAAAAATCTTGGCGACAAAGTCTCAGGCGATCTTCTCGGCTTTGCCGGATACGAATTCCTAATTACTGGCGGATCAGACAACTGCGGGTTTCCGATGCGTAAAGGCATCCAAAAGCCCAGGCATAAGATCATGATCGGAAAAAGCGTCGGTTACTCTGGAAAAGACCGCAATAAGAAAAAACAGAAAGGCCTCCTTCAGCGAAGAACTGTCTGTGGCGAACGAATCACTAATTTCATAAGACAGGTTAATCTTAAAGTTCTCACACCAGGCGCCCAGCCGTTAGGTGAAGAGCCGCAGGAAAAAGCTAAAGAATAAGAGCAGTTTTTGAGAAGAATTAGGAAACAGAGTAAGCTCAGTTCTCAGTACGTATTTAGTTGGCCGTGAATTTTGGTGAAAATCTGATGATAAATAGTTGGTAAACAGATTTGTTATCGATAATTTTCACTTCTGTTCCTGTCACTAAGGCTTAGCAAAATTCACCTTTTGGCCTACTAACTAAATACGTACAGTTCTCACAAACATTTATGTATTATTATATCTTTCTTTTCCTGTTAAGGCATGTCAGAAGGCACACAGCAGAAACTAGAAGGTTTGACCAGACGTGAATTCTTCAAAGCTTTGGGATATGCAGGCGCGCGGACAGCAGGTCTAGTTGCATTTAATGTCGCTGCTGCAGTAGTTCAGGATAGTGTTACCGGGCATTCTGAGAACAGGAAAAGGGCCCAAAAGGAAGCCGCCGGAAATGCAGCTACCGGCAAGTTAGAAGTTCCTTATTTTGCTAGTTATATCTACAATGCCGCTGTAAGGCTGGCAGCAGTAGAACCTGCTGTTTCCATTTCCGGTGTCGTTGGAGGATATCTGTTCGGTGATTTTGTAGGCGGTTTATTGCTAAGGAATAAGCCCAGGAAAACGAATCAGATCATCGGTGCAGCCAGCGCAGCAGGCGGTAAAGTAGTAGATTATTTTTCTACCTATGCCGCTTCGAAACAGATGCAGGATCCCCGCTTTGTTGAATACGGCCTTCATAATTATGTTCATGAAATAAACATCTTTCATTCTTTACATCCTGACGGTGTAGAGCTCGCAACAAGGGGCGTGCCCATAGCGGCGATATCAGCGTTCGCCGGCTGGGTATTTCCATTTATTGGCAGGGGATATCTATGTGCAACCTCTGGAATAGTGTATAATAACTTAGGCGTTGCCGGCATCGTGAGTAAGGCCCTCGTTTTAGGCGACTATGTAAAAGAGATGATAAACCGAGGACAAACGCAGGACGAGATTAATTCATATTTGAGCCAAGTAGGTGTCAATGAAACCATGCAAAAATCAGCATTACGACAACTCCATTCGCCACAAAACAGTAACATTTTTAAATAATTTTGATTTACCGTTCAGAGGTAAACATCAACATGGCAACCGCAAACCCGCTTATTAATCAATTAAATCAACAGGTGGCTGTACTGAACCGCAGGATCGCTTCCTTCTTTTCCTTTATCTCAACAAAAATTACACATTTCAAGAGCCTCACTCTCGGTGAACAGATTTCATTCCTCCTCGTTGGAGCAGGATTAGTCCTGATGCTGATTTCAGTAATATTATTCATCTTATAAATGGTGAACTACATATGAAAGTTGATTTAAAAAAACCCGGGGAACGATATTCACCTCCAGCTAGCAAGCCTGCAGCAACCAGAGGTCCAGTAAATTGGGAACCAGTAAATAAGGAATCGCTGAACAAGGATACTGCTAAGAATCCGCCAGCCCAGAATACAGTAAATAAAGAAATAACTATCAAAGTTAATCCACGGAAAATAGGAAAAGGACTGCTCATGGTTCTGCTTCTTCTCGGCGTTTTCTTTCTGGGAAGATTAAGCGTTCCAGGAACGTTTTCCACATCCTCGGATTTTAATCTTGTGGGAACCACAAGCTCACCTGGTCCTTCATCAGCGGCAACGTTGGAAGAAGTTTCTCAGGAATCAGTGGAGACTGTAGAAGAAGTTGTCGAAGAGGCTCCTGTTGTTGAGGTTGCAGCAGCCGAAGAAAGTAGCGCACCGCCTGAAGAGGCTGCAGCAGAAGCTGTCGAAGAAGAACCTGTTATTACTGAATATACTAATGCAGTGGCTCTGGCTATTGATAGTGTTGATGTAGAGTGGAAAGAAACCTGGGGTAAGATTATGTCTGTTACTTATACCATCAAAAACGGCGAAGCCGGCGCCATCAAGCCGCATCATTTTACGATGATGGTAGAAGGTTATTCAGAGGATGATATCGCCAGTTTTGAAGTGCCATATACCTCCCAAAAAATAGGATCTACAGTAAGCAAGCTGGATTCAGCCATCGTGTACAACAAGGAAACAAAAGGATTCAGCTACAGTCCAAAACAAGTAGTAGATCTTAAAGAAGTTGAAATCAAGTTATTCCTGTGGGATGGAGCCAATAACATCATCGCGCAGACCAAAAAGAACGTAGATTTGAGTGGGTAAGGGATTTCTGAGGTATTATTCTCTTCGAAAATTTTATAAGTGACGTGTAGCCTGCTGATTGTGTATGGTTAATGAGGAAGCAAGGGCACGGAATATAGCATCCCATTTCAATAGAGGGGATGATATCCCTGCTCTGTGCAAGCGCTTTAAGGTTACGCCTGCCGAACTGATTGCCGCACTGAAAGCTGGTTTAGAAATTGGAACTGTTAATCAGGGCCAATATCAGGCTCGTGTAATTCAAGGCAGTCTTCAGTTTCCCTTTCCTGATGAAAGTGAAAAGCGTCTGGACAATTTACTTAAATGCCTCAATTCTGAACTGAAGTTAGCTACTTTTTTTGCCCTGCGGAGGGGAATCACTGCCAGCGTAAACGAGCTTGCCGAACGAATTGAACACCTTGTTCCTGACTTTGAACTTCCTCACGAAACTACCTTCGGCGGCTACTGTGCAGACCTCTTTTTGAAATCTGGTTTTGTGGTCCAGGAAAGGTATCAGCGTTATCAATCAGTAGATGTACGCCAGTATGGGCTGACAGAAGCAGGTTTCAGGTATGCTCAGCCATTAGCGGCACATTCTCTTGTTTTTGCTGTGGAACATAACTTTTCTCTGTTTTCTTTGTTTGGCTTAGGAAAGAGTAATAGGGAAGGTGATGTAGCCTGTCCTCTCAACCGAGTACATGTCCTAGAAGCAGTAGGAAAGGGAGCGGACACGTTTTCAGCCGTAGCAGACCTTTCCGGCTTCAACAGGGAATCGGTAAAAGGACAGCTCCAGGCCTTGCAGGATTTAGGAATACTTACTTTTGAAACCACAAAGCAGGACAGTCCCCGTTATGCCTGGAACCGTGATCACGAAGTAGAGGGTCTTGTTGTGGGTGAAGGTACTCTCGCTGCGCTGCTGCATCAAAGAGGTTCTTTGACATCTGAGGAGTTAGCGGCACGTTCGGAGATGGACATCAGGAAAGTAAGGGATACCTTATCTGAGTTGCGTAAAAAAGGATATGTAACTAGTTCTGATTATACTCCTGGCGGGCAATCAATTGTCGTTGTTGAAAATAGCAAGCTTCTCCAGGATGTGTTGGAATATGTTGGATTTGTGCGAGGAGCTCTTCAGGATGGGCCACAGTTACAGGAAGCACAGCAAACCCTCGCTTCCTTGCGAAACGACAAGAACGCTATGGCCCTATACTTAGAGCATGGTATCGCAGCCTATCTTCAGATAAGTCCCTTTCGTCATCGTCTTTCTAGTGCTGAGCGGGAAATGATAGCCCTTGATTATATCACGAGTCGTGGCGAGATCCAGCCGAAGGATGTGGCAGAGGGATTAGAGTGGACTGCCTCGACAACATACCGGATTATAAACCAATTGGAAAGCACAGGCAAGGTAACACGGCGAGTAGAAGGCAATATTCCGTTCTATTCGGTAAAGGGAGGGGAGCCAGAGAATAGCTAGGGCTTGCCTAATGCAAAAAGCCGTCTGAACAGTTAAGTATAAATATTCTACTATTTTGTTATATAACATGAACGACATTTTAGAGTTGATCAAGGCTAGGAGGAATGTGAAGAGTTTTCTTCCCAAATTTGTTTCCTGGGAGAATGTTTCCAGAGTTATCGACGCTGCCAGACACGCGCCGAGCTGCGGGAATATCCAGAACTGGAAATTTATTGTTGTTCTCAAACCGGATCAAAAGCAGCAGCTGGCTGAGGCGGCTCATGAGCAATATGAAATTGCCCAGGCTGCGGCTTTAATTGTCGTCTGCGCTGAACCGGAGAAAGCGGAACGATATTATGGTGCCAGGGGAAAGGACTTATATTCCATCCAGAACTGTGCCGCGGCAGTTGAAAATATGCTTCTGGAAGCCCAATCATTAGGATTAGCCACTTGCTGGGTCGGCGCATTTAACGAAGATAAGGTTAAAGAATTGTTAGGAATTCCGCCAGAAATTAGTGCTCAAGCCATCGTTGCCCTGGGTCATGCCAAAGAGCGCCCCATCAAGCCGCCGAAATATCCCCTGGAAGTATTGGTTTATTTTGGCGCCTGGAGAGCTAAAATTCGCGATCCTGCAGCCTACATGAATGACGTTGCCACCATCTTAGCCAGGAGAGCCCAGGAATCTAAGGAAGCAGTACAAAAAACAGTGAAAGAAGTTATTGATAGGACCAAGGAGATGGTGAGGAAGCATAAAGAATAAAAATAGGCTTGTATCTGGCCCAATTAATGATTAAAGATTTGTTACTCGTATTAAACGAAAGAGAATATGAAGTTGATTTTGCTCTTGATGATGATTTTGGGGTAGAACTTTCTCAACTGCCAATTATTCTTCCCGATCATGCTTTAGTCCTTCATCAAGATGGCAAAGATTATCGGCTACCTTTGTGTAATCCTTACCCTTCTTTGGAAGAACTTAGTAAAAGAAAAGATGCAGACATTCCTGAGGAAGTTCTTCTTGCCAGAGGGATAGCTGGTATGGTTGCCCATCCTTTGTTAAGGGTTGTTTATCTGACACATTCTCCCTCAGCTTATGATGATAGGGTGGAAGAACTTGACGATTTAGTAGCGGATTGCGATACTTCAGTACAAGACCGATTCGATCGCGCCATTGCTTCTGCAATAGCGATAGATATTGAGCAAATTAGGGATTTTGAGAGGGCAAGCGGTTACCATTATACTCATTTTTTAACTGAACTTAAAGAAAGAGAACCTGAAATCTTTCCTAAATATCTTGAAAGACTCGCTAAGATTACAGGCATTTTTGATTTTCTTTCTTTTGGATTTCTTAGCAGACACGCCCACGGGATTCTCGCTGACAGAAACGAATCTCTGCTTGGTTGGGGGATAGTAGCTATTGCAACAAAGAGATATTCTGATTCATTGTTTGTTGATGCTGAATTTTTAGGAAAAAATGGCGAAGGCAGTCTTGCTGAACTACTCGTAGATATAGCTGAATTCTACAAAAATGTTTCCATCAAAACTAGCCAAGCTGCCCAAAGAACGGGAAGACTTTGGCAAGAGAATCATTTTTGGTATTCTTCTTTAGGTTTAGTGCAATGCGACGATCCTAGACCTATTTTAGAGCCTCTTGCAAATAGGATTTACAATCCTTTGCATGGCATAATTTAAAGGCAATTTTATTTTTGTCGACGACAAATCTTTCACAAACCCCAGAAAAAGCAACAAAACTACTTCTGTAAAATATAAATTAGAGAATAAAAATATTTAAATACTAGTTGAACTTTACTAAAGACAAAAGGTTTGGTCACCTTGATTATCGGTCATTTGGTTGCTATGTGTTTGGTCGCACTTAGCTGTTTGGTAGTTCTTGTCTTCTGATTAGTTTAACCCTTGTCACGATTGGTCAAATCATGTTCGTGGTTATGAGATAGGAGAAGTGGTACTAGTATATATTATTTTATGTATTCCAGTATCTATTTTCCAAGAGATCAAATAAAAAAACCGAGAGGGTGCAAAAAACAGAGGTGGTGTAAAATGGATTTTATCGTTGAGAAAGCGCTGGAAAATCTTCCGGCAGAAAATGGTTTTGAAAATATGAGTCAGGCCAATATTAAAGTTATTGGTACAGGTGGTGCTGGTAACAATATGGTTGGATGGCTCTACAAGAAGGGAATAAAAGGTGCTGAGATTATTGCAACTAATACTGATCATCAACATCTTCAAATAACTGGTGCGGACCGCAAGTTCCTCATCGGCCGGGATTGTACCCGCGGCTTAGGCTGTGGCGGATTTCCATCGAAAGGAGCCGAAGCTGCTCAAGAATCCTTAGCCCTGATTAAGGATGCCCTTAAAGGATCAGACATGGTCTTTGTCTGCGCAGGGATGGGAGGAGGAACCGGAACGGGAGCAGCTCCTGTTGTTGCGCAAGTAGCAAAAGATACCGGCGCGATTGTTATCGGTACTGTAACCATGCCCTTTAACATTGAAAGAGCTAGATGTGATAAAGCAGAATTCGGGCTGCAGCAATTGCGGCAAGTGTCCGATACGGTTATCGTCATTGATAACAACAGGCTGGTGCAGATCGCAGGTAATTTGCCGATTCAACAGGCCTTTGCCGTTGCCAATGAGTTAATTGCAACTATGATTAAAGGTATCGTAGAAACGATTGCCGTGCCTTCGCTGGTTAACCTAGACTATGCTGACGTAAAAGCAATCATGTCCAACGGCGGCGTGGCTGCTATAGGTGTTGGTAGCTCTGATACTAACAACAGGGTTGATGAAGCAGTTAAAGGAGCTTTAAGCAATCCCTTGCTAGATATCAATTACGAAGGAGCTACTGGTGCTTTAATCCATATCACTGGCGGTCCGGATATGACTCTGGATGAAGTCTCGCGGATTGGCGAACTGGTGACGGAATCCCTTGATGATGATGCTAACGTCATCTGGGGAGCGCGTGTTGCTGACGACATGAAAGGAAAGATGACGGTGATGACGATCATTACAGGCGTCAATTCCCCATGGATCCTTGGTAAAGTCGACAAGAAGCAGACGGAAGTAAGGGCCAAGACCTTAAGTCGGGAATTAGGGCTTGAACTTGTTTAAACGGGGGTTACACCCCCTTTTTTACGATTAAAGAGAAATCTTGCCTTACTATTTTTCTCATACACCACCCCCCAAGGAAAGGTTTAAGGCAAGATTTTCTTTTTCTTATTTTTTCTATTTTTGTGCTTCATAAGTTGCTGATTCTGTCAAAAAATAGGTACATTTAAATTTTACAAGGATCTGCAAGGCCTATGGCTACCATACCGCTTCATCGGGTTCAGAAACTGTTAAGCAATTATGGCTTTTGTTCGCGGAGAAAGGCGGAAGAACTCATCTCCCAAGGGCAGGTTGCCGTTAATGGGAAGATCATTTCTCTCGGTGACAAGGCTTCGGAGGAGGATACGATTTCCGTTGACGGCAAGGTAGTGAGTAAGTCCAGGAAAATCTATCTGATGTTCAACAAGCCTCTCGGCTGTGTCACAGCCTTACGGGATAAACAGTACAAGACGGTGATGGACTACATCAAAATTAAAGAAAGGGTCTTCCCCATCGGCAGGCTGGATTATAACACTTCCGGGCTTCTTCTGCTTACCAATGATGGGGATTTTGCCAACAGAATCATGCATCCCCGTCATGAAATACAAAAAACATATCTCGTGGAAATAGGCAGGCCGATGACAGATTCAGAACTAAAACAGGTCGAGCGAGGGGTTCATCTTGATGATGGAAAAACCAGCCCTTCTAAAATAAAAAGGCAGACCGACACACTCATCGAGATTACCATCCATGAAGGCAGGAATCGTATCATCCGAAGAATGCTGGGAACGATAAGCATTCCAGTCCGTTCCCTACATAGAATAAAGATCGGAACAGTGCAGCTGGGAAATCTTAAACCAGCTACGTACAGGCATCTGACACCTAAAGAAAGAAAAAGTCTTTCGGGGTAAATTGTTTTTTCGTATCTTTGACCCTGACTATCAATCTTGAAACTTCATCCCTTCCTTTTCCAGCAATTCCCTCTGCCAGTTTCGTAAACAGGTGAAATCCCCAGAAGCTATTTTCCCGATCTGTTCCTTATCCATGACCAGATGTCCTTTTATCCCTGTTTTTTCTGCAATCTTTTTCTGGATCAGATGCAGCGTTTCCATCAGTTCCTTCTGCTTCTGGCTGTACTGTCTTTTTTCTTTCTTGGGCAGGGAAAGCGGGCTCTTTTTTCCTTCTTCTATAGCATTCCTGAACAGCTGTCCGCTCTCTCGGACGATGGGATGCACGCCGCGCAGATGTTCCCACTGCGGTGGCTGAACTGCAAATTCCAGCAGCCTGCTGTTATTGAAGATGAAATGGACTGGCCGATCAACCATTTTAGCTATTTCCTTCCGCAGCTGGAACAGCTGTTTTGCTATCCCTAACTGCTTCTCAGATAGCTCCCGTATCCCTTTTAGGTCTAGATAGCCCTGTTCTTTATAGGTGAATGTCTGTGCCTCAAGATCTTTAAACTCCTCTTCAGCCCATTTCCACCGTCCTTTTTCTTTCAGTTCTTTTTGGAGGATGCTGCGTAGCTGTATCAGATAGAACGTATCCTGGGCTGCGTAAGAGAGCATCTTTTCTGAAAGCGGCCTCTTGGTCCAGTCGGCCATCTGGAATTTACTTTCTTTTTTTATTCCCAGGTATTTTTCGAGCAGGGAACCAAGACCGATGTTCTCTTTCCCCAGCAATAATGCTGCTATCTGGGTGTCAAAGACTGGTTTTGGATGGCATTTGAACATATCATATAAGATCCTAAAATCAAAGCCGATATCATGGAAAATTTTTTCTACATCGGGATTGTGAAAAACATCAATCAACGGCTTGATGTCTCGAAGCGTAAGGACATCTATCAGCCAATTGTGCTTCCCGTCTGAGATCTGGATCAGCGAGATATAGGCGCCATAATGATGGAGATTATTTTCGCATTCGATATCCACAGCCAGATGTTTTACTTTGTTCCAGGCCCTTGCGGCTGCTTCAAGCGCATCAGAAGTATCAATATAGGTAAAAGGAATTGTTGCCATTAGTTTGCCGGTCTTGGAGAGTTATGGTTGTTGCCCTGTTTGTTTTTTTCGTAATTTGTTTGTAACCTGCGAATGGAGTTGTTTCGTTTTTGTCTTTGTCGCCTCAAGCGCCTTTTTTGTCCCTTCCTTGAGGGAAGCGTGGTAATACTTGTAGGAGCAATACTTATACACGGTATTGGCATATTCCTTGCCGATCAGGACTGCTCCTAGGATTAAGAGCGGCCAGGTCAAAGCATAGACAACGATGGAACTCCAGCGAATGATGGGATTCTCAAAATAGATGATGGTTATGGCCAAGGTCAGTTTTCCCAAGAGTAAACTGGCGATGACTAAGAATATTCCCAGATAAAAGGTATGTGAGTATTTGAATTTCATCGCTAGCAGGAAAGAGGGAGTATAGATAAATGTTTCTTAAAACTGGTTCTGTCCTGAATGTGGTTAGCGTGAGGATATGAGAGGCCCTATTAAGAAATAAGGAAACTCTTACTGTTCTGCTTTTTTTCTTTTCTTGATATTCTCTAGGGTTTTATTCCCCTTTGCCGTAGGATAGACAAGAGCAGAAGGTTTTCCATTAGCTGGGTCTTTATCGATGCGCTCAATCCGTATTTCTTCAGAATCTTCTAAACTCTGGAGATGGGCTTTTAGGCTATCTGGATTTGTGCCGATTTTGTGGTTTAAGGTGTTAGGATGAACACCAGGAGTTTCCTTCACTTGCCACAAAATTTTTTCTTTTAGCGTGTAAGAAGGCCTTTTCTTCATATTACGATAATGTAGGAAGCTTTAAATATATCTAATTAACAATATTGTAAGTAGATACTGAATAAATCTTAAATAGGAGGTATTGTTGGAATGAAACCTAAAAAAATAGATGATGAACGGACTAAAATTACCAAACCTTTTAGTTATGAGAAGATGAAGTTTAGGTACAAGTACGTTTCTAAATTTCTAAATAAGGGAAGTGTGTTGGACATTGGTTGCGGACACGCTTACGGATTAAAATATCTGCCTGAATGCAATTATACAGGGATAGATTACTACCAGCCTGCTCTCGATGATGCCAAAAAGATGTTTCCTGATGCAAATTTCCTTCAGATGACTCTTCCTAACTTAAATTTTGAGAATGAAACCTTTGATAATATTCTATGCTTAGAATTCATTGAACATATCACCAGAGAAGAAGGAGAAATATTACTTAAAGAAGCTCATCGGGTACTTAAAAAAGGCGGAAAATTCTTCCTGACTACGCCAAATTCAGATAACAAAAATGGTATATGGCGAGACCATATCCTTGAATACAGTAAAAAGGAAATGGAATCTATGATCCAAAAAGAAGGATTTTTTATTGAAAAATTTAGTGGAATGCTGGATTCAACGCTCTGGAAAGGTCTGCAAAAATTGAAACCTGAAAAAGGAGATAGCTCTCAATCAAGAACTGGATCTTTCAGTTTGAGAACACATAATCCAATAACCAAAACAATACTACGAATCATAGCCAACCTAGTTATCTATATTGGATACTATAGACCAAACAAAGCTATTCACCAGATGTATGTCTGCAGGAGGACACCATGAACAAAACTATATCTTTATTGTTACTAACTTAGACTACACTCACGAAAGTTTTCAAATGGTTAAGCTTTTAGCTACTACATAACAAAATTTTATAAATTAAAAGTAATTGATAGTAGCATGGTAATGAGTACGAACCAAAAAGTCCTGCGGCTGCGGTACATCCTTCCCCCTCTGCTGCTACTGGCTGTAGGATATAGTATTACAGAGTCAGACCTGTTTCGTCATTATCTCTCAAATCCTGATGCTTTGAAACAGTTTGTCCTTGGTTTCGGACTTCTTGCACCTCTTGCGGTAATTATACTGCAGGCCTTTCAAACTACCATCTCCATCATTCCTTCACAGCTTACGACTATTGTTTCCGGCTTTGTGTTCGGTCCTGTCCTCGGGCTGGTATACAGTCTTATCGGTGCTATGCTGGGGTCTAGTCTTGTCTTTGCGCTCTCTAGAAAATATGGAAAACGCTTGGCTCTGCGCCTGCATCTCTTTGACAAGAAGGATATTGTCCATTTCCATCTGTTCTTCAAGAGGAAAAAGGTCTGGGCCTTATTCCTGGCACGAGTGCTGCCATTGTTTCCCAACGACCTGATCAGTTTTGCTGCCGCCTTGACAGGGATGAGATTTAGGGATTTCACCTTCTTTTCAACGCTAGGGTTTGTGTTCCAGATGCTTATCCTTACCTATCTTGGTTCAGAATTATCACAGGGAAGAGTAAGCATGCCTCTCATTGTTATTACTATCCTGGTCATCATTCTGCTGATCATCTTCCTCTTCAAGAAGCAGATAAAACTGCTTCTGATAAAAGACCTGCGTTCGCTGGAAAAGGAAGGCAGGACAATCGAAGACGAATTCAGAAAAATCAAATCTCCTTGAGGCGTTCAGCCATCTTGCTGAGATATGCAGGAATCTGGAAGCCCAATCCCAGTTCCACTTCAGCGACAGCGGCCGAGCTGGGGATATAGGGCGGCAAGTTATAGTGTGCTTTCACAGTTCCTGGTGGAAAATCCTGGACGGGAGTTGAGATGCCGCTGAACTGTTGTACAGTTTTTATCATCATCTCACGAAGCCTGTCCGGCCACATTCCAGGTTTATGAAACAGCAGCAGATGCCGGTCATCATTACTGCTAAGGGAGACATCAAGACCAGAGAGAGTTCCTGTATACCATTGAGGCTCTCCTTTGTTTGCCTGCGTTGTCTGCACATCCTCCAGCCCAGCCGCCTTTACGACTGCATCCAGGAAATGATTTTGTCCAGGTTCTGCTTTAGGAAGATAAGCCCAGGCAACATTCGCTAGCGTTTGCAGCGTTACGGTATAACTAGGTCCTTCAAAATGCATGAATTTCTGATGACTGCCAACAGTGACAGCTCCATCGTTAAAGGTCTCCTCGTGCTGCACTGTGGTCATCTCAGGAGCGAGGGGAAAGGTCCTGCACCTCTTATTTCTGATCGTTTCTGAAGGAGAGTAGGCAGCCATTTCCTGGCCTTCTTTTGCCATTGCGATGGAGTTAAATTTGTATTGCAAGAATAAGGGTTTACGATCCTGTATTTCAATTAGTTTGGTGGTCCGGCCGTCCAGCAGGATCATTCCTTCATCGCGGCCGTGAAAAACAGCATTAATTTTCTCCCACGATGCCTTGATTCCCTGTTTAGGATCAAAACCTTTTTCCAACAGCAGCAGTTTTACTAATTGGTCCATGCTGCCTTTTGAAGCTGTTTATTATATAAAATTAATGATATCGTAACACACCTGTGTCAATCCGGCACAATTCAAAAAGTGAGTGATGGCGGGCCGTTCGCTTCGTGCTTCTTACTATGAATTTTAGTAAGGAAGCACCTACCAATACATGCATAGCTTATGGAATTTAAAATAAATTCCAAATCCTCGACTTCGTCTGCGGAATCGTTGTTCTCAGCTCACCTCTTGGCCTTGCCATCACTCACCAAACGGACTGTGCCCTCAATCCAAAACTTTAATATAACGAAGAAGATTTCTAATAATGATGAAAGAAGTATTGTCAAGGATAAAGCCAAGCCGTGAAGAGGAGCAAAAATTGGCGAAAATCGTCTCCTCGTTCCTCAAAAAGCTAAACTCTTCACTTTCTGATGCAAAGGCTATCCTCGGCGGCAGCGGTGCTAAGGGAACCTGGTTATCAGGCAATCATGATGTTGATATCTTTGTGTTATTTCAGTATAAAAAATATGCCGACAAGTCGGCAGAGCTTTCTGCTAGATTAGAAAAGGCATTACGGAAAGCCTTTCCCAGCGTTAAAATTGATCGGCTGCATGGAAGCAGGGATTATTTTAAATTGTCTTACCAAGGCTTGGTGTTTGAAACTGTGCCTATCCTAAAAATCAGCAAGGCAGAACAGGCGCGCAACATCACTGACATCTCGCCCCTGCATTCAGCCTGGGTGGGGAAGCATGCAGCCAAGGTTAAGGATGATATCCGCCTGCTGAAGCAGTTCTGTAAAGCCAATAATATGTACGGCGCAGAATCCTATATCGGTGGATTCAGCGGTTATGTCTTGGAAATATTGACTGCCCATTACGGCTCGTTTGAGAAAGTCCTGAAAGCATCGCAAAAATGGAAAGAGAAAGATGTGGTTGATCCTTCCACATTCTATCCCACCAAAGAACTGGCTTTATTTCACATCAATACCTCCAAATTGCAATCTCCTTTAATAGTCGTTGATCCGGTTGATAAAACCAGGAATGCGGCAGCAGCCTTGTCCATGGAAAAGTTTTTGCTGTTCAAGGAGAAGGCTAAGAAATATCTGCAAAAGCCATCTCCAGAGTTTTTTGAGAAGGAGAAAATTACGCTCGCTTCTTTACAGCAGAAGTATAAAGGTAAAGGAACCCTGGTATTTGTAATTGTTATCCCCTCCGAAGGGAAAGAGGATGTCGTTGGCGCGAAATTGCTGAAGGTGTTTGGATTTTTGCGAGAAAGATTACAAGCTTTTGATGTAACGCAGGGCGGCTGGGTCTGGGACAAGGAACAGGAAGCGATGTTTTATTTTGTTGTTAAAAAGAAAGAACTGCCTGAGTTTGAAATAAGGGTCGGCCCTCCCTTAAAGATGAAGGAATTTGTCGCTGATTTCAAGAAGAAAAACAAGAATACGTTTGTGGACGGCGGAAGGATAAAAGCGAAAGTAAAAGTAGAGTACCCAAAGCTGAACGATTTTGTGAAGGCGCTGGTGAAAGAGGAGTATGTGAAGGAACGAGTTGAGAAAGTGATGAAAGTGGAAGTGGTTTAATGCCGTGTATTCTTTCTATGCTTCTTCCTTCTCCTATGATGCACTTTAGTAAATAATCTTGATTTTGTGATTACCCTTAACGATCGGGCCACGATCCTGATCCCTCGCGCAAATTTTCCGCCCTCAGCAAGAGCTTTTGCTCCTCTGCCTGCCTCAACAGTTTCATGGAGAAGTGCTTGACCTACCACTATACGTTCAGTCACAATAACTGCCCTGTAAAGTGAATTGATAAGACTGAAAAAGATGACAAAGGGAAATACTGCAATGATGTCCAACCAGTAGGTTCTGAAAAAGAACTTCACGCTTTTTGCTTTCTTGGCCAGAAAGATAAGGTCAACAATAAAAATGGCGATAATCGCCCCATCAACAATTTTCACGGAAAGTTCAACAATATGGTTTTCAACATGGATAAATAACTCAAAGATGATCACTCCCAAGAGGAGGATCAGAGCCGGGGTTATGAGCCTGGAGTTGTAATGTTCAACTTTTTCCCAAAATTCATGCATACTGTAAAAGATACTTTTTCTGTTTTTAAATATTTGTTTTGGGGTTCTGTCCTGAATCTCACTACGTTCGGGTTAGCGTGGACTCGCTTTTGGGATGTAATAAAGTAATGCGGGTCCTCTCCGTAGGAGCATGAAAATCAACGACGATTGATTTTCAGCTCTGAAATGAGGTAGTTTCCGCATTTCATGAGCCATCCCTCCCCGCAATCGTTGTTGTTGTGATAGAAACGCTCGTAGATTCACGCTAACCGTATTCAGGACAGAACTTTTAAGGGCAGCCAGCAGCTAATCTATCCTTTAGAAACCCAAAAACAATAAATACTGATTTTAATTTTCAGGCCTATATGAACGGCTCAATAGTAAAGGCAACCTGCAAGGTCTGTAACCAGGCCTTCCCCTCAGACCAGTTCAGGCTCCATTTTAAGCTGAAAATGATGGTCTGCCCCAACTGTTTCAGCGGCAAGACGCAGAAAAGACAGGAAGAACAGAAAGTAGTGGCTGAAAAACCTAAAATTCCCGGCTGGGATGCGGAAGACGAGTATCTGGTAAAGGCTGCCAAGATGAGGCAGCAAACTGAAAAAGCAACTTTTAAGCGTGTTCCCGGCACACAGCAGATCAAATGCATCTGCCATAATTGCACCTATTCCTTTAATTATGATCCATTTAGGAAAATGCCTCGAGCCTGTCCTTATTGCAACACTGATATACCGCGCCTTAAGGAATATAGCTTATTATAGTGCAGGAATGCTATCGTTTCTCGCTCATGGGGGTTGCGAGAACTGTATAGAAAGCTAAAAGCAAGGAGAAGGAACTATGCTAACACATCAACAAAAAGTACAAAGAATCGCACAACAGCTGAAAGAGCGCAAAAGTACAACGCCGGTGTCGTTAAAGAAGAAAGTTGTCTCCCATGAAGTGCCCAAGCCGCGTGATAAGCGGCATTCAGATGAGAAGATTGACATCAGCGATTTAAACAAGATTCTACAGATTGATACGGAGAAGCAGATCTGTATCGCCGAACCTGGCGTTACCTTTGTCAGCTTAGTGAATGCCACGCTGAAGCATGGTCTTGTCCCAATTATTGTTCCGGAATTGAAAGAGATCACCATCGGCGGGGCTGTTGCCGGATGTTCTATAGAGTCAATGTCCTACAAGCACGGCGGCTTCCACGATACTTGTCTTGAATATGAAGTCATCACTGCAAAAGGCGATGTGCTGGTCTGCACTCCAGACAATGAGAATAAGCTAGTCTTCCAGATGGTTCACGGCACTTTTGGCACTTTAGGCATCATTTCAAAATTGAAATTCCGGCTCATACCAGCTAAGCCATTTGTGAAAGTGGCGTATGAGAAATATCGCACTCTTGAAGATTATAAGTCAGCTATCTGGAAGCATTATACCAATAGGGATGTCGATTTCATGGACGGCATTATCCATTCTCCAAACTTGTATGTGCTTAGCACCGCCAATTTTGTTGACAAAGCTCCTTACACTCACCGCTACGACTGGCTGAGGGTGTATTACAAGAGCACCAAGAAAAGAAAAGTTGATTATCTCAGGACACCTCACTACTTTTTCCGCTATGATAAGGGCGTAACTACATCCCATCCAAAAACCTTCCTGGGCAGGCTGCTTTTTGGCAAGTTTGTCGGCTCTACGGAATTACTGAAGATAGCGGAAAAGTTTCACAAGATCATTCCGCCTAGCACAATCCCGGTCACGCTGGATGTTTTCATACCATTTTCCAAAGTCAGCAAGTTCATGGAGTGGTATCAAAAAGAAGTCAATTTTTTCCCCTTATGGTGCGTGCCGTATAAGTGTCCGAGAAAGTATGAGTGGGTGTCAAAAGAATACTGGCAAAAGACAAAAGAGGATCTGTTCTTTGATCTGGCTATTTACGGCATGAAGAAGAAAGGCAGCAAGAACTATTACAAGATTCTGGAAGATGGATTGATGGAAATAGGTGGTTTGAAGACGCTCATTTCCACAAATTATTATTCGGAATCAGCTTTCTGGAAGATCTGGAACAAGGGAAATTACGACAAAGCCAAGCGTACAACAGACCCTGACAATATTTTCCGCAATCTTTATACAAAGACCTGCAAGACGATGCAGGGATTAGATGGGTGAGGTTTTATTTAGGCAGAGAGATACTTCTTTATTTCCTGATCCCGCTGATCTCCTGCAGCTGGATCATCTTTGCAAAAGCTCCCTGTTTTTTGATCAAAGCGAGGTACGTTCCTTTCTCGATGATCTTGCCGTCGTCCATGACAACTATGACATCAGCATGCCTGATTGTTGACAGCCGGTGGGCAATGATGATGGTTGTCTTTTTACCGGCGATGTTGAATATTGACTGCTGGATGAGCTGTTCAGATTCTGAATCTAAGGAAGAAGTGGCTTCATCAAAGATGTAGATGTCCGGGTCAGCGAGAAGAGCACGCGCAATACTCAGGCGCTGTTTCTGTCCGCCGGACAAACGGACACCTTTTTCTCCGACAATAGTATCATATCCTTGCGGCAGCTGCATGATAAAGTCATGGGCGTTTGCCTTTTTTGCTGCGGCTATTATTTCTGATCTGCTTGCCTTAGGCTTGGCGATGATAATATTCTCCAGCGCGCTGCGGTTAAATATTTCCACATTCTGTGAAACCACGGCAATCCTGCGCTTGTAATCTTCTAATTTATAGCTCCTGATATCCCTGCCGTCAATAAGAATATTTCCTTCACTGAGATCATAATTTCGCAGCAGCAGCTTGGCAATAGTTGATTTTCCTGCTCCGGAGCGCCCGACGAGAGCCGCTACCTGCCGCGGGGCGATGATGAGGTTAATATTATGGAGGATCGGTTTTTCGTTTCTGTATGCAAATGTCGCATCTTTGAATTCAATCTTTCCTTGCAGCGTTTTGGTTTTCTCTGCGCCAGGAGCATCAACAATCAGCGGCTGTTCTTCGAATAGTTTTGCCAGACGGTTGATCGATTCCAGGGCATCTTCCAGATAGTAGTACAGCCGTCCGATCCGGTAGGTGCTAAGGAAAGCCCGTTCCGTTAAAGAATATACTAAGACTAAACTTCCTGGGCTGATAATTCCCTTGAGCACCATGTAGACAGCCACTCCTAAAGTAAGAATCCTGCCGATGGAGATAAGCATGTCGCGCCAAAATAAAATGGTCTGGGCATAGTAGTTGCGCAGTTTGGCATTGACAAGATATTTTGCCAGCAGGGCGTTGAAAAGAGTCAGCTGTTTTTTTTCCTGCACGTAATCCTTGATTGTAGCAATGTTGAAGAGGCTTTCTCCTAATTCGCCTATCGCTTGGTCATAGTTTTTATGGTGGCGCTCCCGATAAGGCTGGACTTTCTTGGAAGCATAAATAGAGAGCCAGGTTACAATCGGCAGGAAGATGCCGAAAATGAAGGCCAGAATCCATTGCTCGTAAATCAAGAGGATGACCGTGAGGATCAGCTGGATGCTGGTAGGGATGAATTCGTTGAAAGCAAACCAGATCAATTCTGACAGCTTATGCGCCCCTTTGGTGATCTTAGCAACTTGCTCCCCAGTATTATATGATTCATGAAAGCTGAGATGCATCTCCAGCAGCTTCTTCTTGGCTTTCCGCAGGATGGCTGCGTCATATTCATGCGTCCAGGTAAACTGGAGTCTCTTAGCGACGAAATCAATTATTGTAAGAACGATATAGGACAGAAAAATACCTCCAACAAGATAGGACAAGGCCTTGATGGTCGAGCCTTCAATCAGGGAATCTACGATAATTTTAATGAGAATGACTGGAACAAACTTGACAATTTCATAGACCAGCCCGATGCCCAGGCTTACAGTAAGGCCGTGTTTGGCTTCTGGAACTATCCGAAGAATCTTTGAGAGTACATTCTCCTCTTTTTTCATGGGTTTAGGAGAAGTTTAGTTTTTATAAAAGTATTGGATTTGGAAAGTAAGGGGAGTTGAAGAGAAATGAAGGTTTTTACACTCTTTACCAGATTTCACACTCTAATTTCCCTTCATTTTTATAGCAACCATAATTATAATTAAAAGATTTTTGTGAGTAACTTACATCGCCTTCCTTACAATTTTTACAGGTAACAAATATCTCATATCGTACTGGAAATTGAGCAAAAGTGGCACCATAAAAGTGTTGATTATCTAAACTTTCCTCGAGCTTTGAATCAATATCCTTTAGAGGGAATGTGAACTCTTTGCTACCTTTGTTCAATAATGGAGTAAAGTCTCCATACATCTTGGAGCTTTCCAAATCACTAAAAAAATATTGATAATATACTGCTACATTTATAGCTCCATTATCAGCTTGGTTATTTACAACAATCTTTAATTCATCTTCTGGAGTTAAATCGGAATAGACAACTAGCTGAGGGCTATGGTCAATTAAAGCTTGGTATTGTTTATGGGCAAAATAAATACCAGCAAAAGTTCCACCAGCAGAAATAAAAACTAATAGTATTGTTCCGTAAGCTAACCATTTAGTAAACCTTGCTGTATCTTGACCGCTTTTAGATAACTTTTGGCTTTCTTCTATAGATTTTAGATGTACTTTCATCAAATCATCATGTCTTCCCCTTTCATGTAGATCTTGGAAAGGACTTTCCATACTTCTCAAAGAGTTCCCAATAATCCCTAGATTAGAATTAATATTTCTTAATTCGCCTTCAATATCTGCCATAATTTATCAAAGTTGAAACAGGGATTTATAAGTTTTTATTGTCTGGAACGATGATTTCTCGACAAAAACCTGTTTTCAAGAATACTCAAAAATAAAATAAAGTAACATTAATACGATTATAAGTAGAATAATTGCATCTAACATTGTGGGAATATTGATTGTCTTAGGAAAATATGGAAAAAGAATCACTACTAAACCCGCAACAACTCCGGTAATGATTTGTCCAATCAATTTCTTTATTTTTCTTAAGGATTTTTTTGATGTTATGTAAAAGTATAAACATAAGAAAGAAAACAATGCTAATGCAACGTAAGACAGAATGCTTAGCGGTAATACTATACCTATTACAAACATAAGAATAACCGTAAAGGAAGAACTTACCATAAGTGCGTTTATATTTGTTTTAACCATTGTTTAAATCTAGAGCCAGCTTCTGAACCCAACTTAGAATTTCTACTCCTCTTCCTCCCAGCATATTTGAAATGAATCTCAAACAATTCTTTGGATTTCTTATCAAGAAATTTTTCTCTTTTTGAGAAGAACTTGTATCCATACATAACCATTAGAGTACAAGCGAGAAAACAGTCCAAATAAAATAACCCCATAACCTTAGCTACTGGTGTAAATCCGTTTTCGATAGATATTATAAGAGCGTAGATAGAAACAATAAGTGCAGTCATTCCTCCATATAAAGATAATAACGTTAAACTTAAATTTTCATTCGACCTGATATCATCTGTCAATAAACCTAACAATAGCTTCCTATCTTCAGGTTTAAGTTTTTTGTAGTCAATGGGGAACTCGCTCTTCTTAGTCATCTTTTGTAATCCTCAAATTTTAAAAAAGTACCAGGGATTTCTCCCCAATACCATATGCCCCCACGAGGACTCGAACCCCGGTTTCAAGCTTTTTGTCGTTGATGACCGCAAGCTCGCGTCCTATCCGCTAGACGATGAGGGCATTTAGACGTTAAAATAACAA
>Ga0209542_10001462_pt1 | contig 55354 bp, 62 predicted proteins | sample RifCSPhighO2_01_FD_184028 | JGI IMG/M metagenome (GOLD analysis project Ga0209542, IMG submission 184028) | Soil microbial communities from Rifle, Colorado - Rifle CSP2_plank highO2_0.1 (SPAdes) (version 2) | ecosystem: Environmental > Terrestrial > Deep subsurface > Rock core/Sediment ... | reverse complement strand
ACTAACTGGCTCATTACCTACAACAACATCAGGCCCCATGAATCTCTTGATTACCAGACACCAATTGCGTATGCTACCCAAAGATTTAAAGTGTCACCGATGTGGTCGTCCAGCACATTTCGTTGACTTGGCAGTTTCATAAAGGTAGAATATAGCTTGGAGTTAAGGAAAATGCTGAAGATAACTCAAATTTTAGTTTCTTCAACCGGTTTACCGACTGTATAGTTTGGTAATATTTTATTGACTCCTCAATTTTAGTTAAATTCTAAATAATAAATAACTTTGGATGTAGATGATAGAGAGTAGTATTTTACTAATATGACTGATAAAGACGATTTGAAACTATTAATAGTTGATCTTAAAAAACAAAGAGAAGCGCTTGAGGCGAAAGAAAGTAAACTAAAAAGTTTGGAAGAGGAGCTTAAAGAAATTTTGGCAAAGGCTTCAAAAGTGTCAGTAGAAGAAGCAAAAAAACTTCTTTTGGATCAGGTACAAATAGACTTAACCGCAGACATTGCTAAAAAAATCCGTGCAGCAGAGGAAAAAATTAAACTCGAAGCAAACGAAAAGGCTAAAGCAATTCTTGTTGATGCAATGCGCCATGGTGCAACCTCGTATGTAGCTGAATTTACTGTTTCATCAGTTCCTGTGGCTAATGAAGAGGTGAAGGGAAGAATTATTGGCCGGGAAGGAAGAAATATTCGCACCTTCGAGAGAGAAACCGGAGTTGAGATTGAAATTGATGAAACGAATGAAATTAGGCTATCTTCCTTCGACTCTGTAAGAAGGGAAATTGCCAGACGCGCTCTTGAGGAACTCTTAAAAGATACGAGGATTCAACCTTCAAGAATAGAAGAGGTTGTAGCGAGGATTAAAACCCAAATGGATGACGTACTTTTAGAAGAGGGGAAAAAAATAGCTGAGATGTGCGGCGTCTATAATCTTCCTTTAGACATTCTCAAATTAATTGGCAGATATAAATTCAGGACATCATATGGTCAAAATTTAGGGGTGCATACAATTGAAGAAACTAAAATCGGAGTTGCCTTAGCCAATGAAATTGACGCTAATGTTGAGACAGTAAGACTTGGATGTCTTCTCCACGATATCGGTAAGGTTGTAACAGACGAGGAGGGAACGCATGTCGATGCCGGAGTTGCAGTTCTCAAAAGACATGGTTTTCCCAAAGAAGTTGTTTCTTGTGTCGCCGAACACCACGAAGATAGACAGTTTACTTCTATAGAGTCTGTTATTGTCTGGACTGCCGACGCTATTTCAGGTTCAAGGCCAGGAGCAAGATACGAACCCCATGAAGGATATGTACAACGGATGGGCAAGATCGAGGAGATAGCTAAGAATTTTTCTGGTGTTGAAACAGTATTCGCTTTTCAGGCAGGCCGCGATGTCAGAGTAGTTGTTAAACCGGATGAAGTCGACGATGATAAATTGACAATTCTTGCACATGATATCGCTAAAAGGTTAGAAAAAGAAGCGGAGTATGTCGGCCAAATTAAAGTTACTGTGATTCGGGAAGTCAGAGCAACAGATACAACTGTGGCGCGGTAAGAAGATATTAAGTTGGCAATAATTCAATAAATCAGTAAAACAACAAAGTATTAAACACGGGAATAATTTAACTCTTGACATAGAAGTACGATCTTATTCATAATCTAATCCCAGGGGGCGAAAAACCTTGGGAATTTTTTTTAGGATAAATATTACTCATTTTTTAATAGCAATATAAGAGCCGGGAGGCTCTTTTTTTTTTGGATATGCTGGACGCAAAAAAACATATTTCGAGCCTCGTTAAAGTGAATTCCGCGCTGAATTGGGGAGTGCAAAATCATTACAGGAAGTTGGGGCTGACATATGTAGATGTCCCCGAAATTGTTGGCATAACAGGCGCTTGCGAGAACGTCGACACTCTTTTTAAAGTGGGGAATCGTCTAAGTGTCCCTCTTTTTATGACGCAAACCGGACAACTATCACTCGAACAATCTCTCCAATATTACTCCGGTGTTTATACACTTATTCATAGTGGTCGTGATGAAGAATTTGAAGACGAAAGACATTTGAGGCAGTTTAGGTTGATAGAAGAAGAATTTGATTGCACGCTTGCTGGTATGACAAGGGCAAACTGTGACGATGAAAAAATGTTTACAGCATTACTTGATCATATTGAGCATGCGGTGCAAGCGGCGATTATGGCAGTTGTGGAAGAATGTGGTGAGGAATTGAGAAATCAATACGACCGGGATGTTGATTGGTTAAAAGAAGTCGGTCAAAGACCATTCTTTAAAATACCATACGAAGAAGCAATCGTTATTCTTGGGTGGAACGGTTTTCCTAATATTAAGTTTGGTGATGACTTGAAAGCTAATCATGAAGAAACAGTTGTTAATTTAGTTAACCAAAAATTAAACAAAGGAAAAGAAGGTAAACGATTATTACCTGTATTTATTACCAAATATCCTAAAGAAATTAAATTTTTTAACATGAAAGTGTCCCTCGCAGACCCGCGGGTTGTAATGAGTGCTGATTTGATTCTACCTTTATCCGGGGAAGCAGCCGGTTCGGCAGTTCGGGAACATGATGGCGATAAACTTAAAGACAGATTACTTAGCTCAACGATGTATGAATTGCATATTGGTAGAGGGGGAACATATGAGGATTTTAAATGGTATGTCGACGGAATTGTAAATGCAGGAAAGACTAATCCGCATGCTGGATATGGAATTGGCAATGAACGTGTAATTCAATTCATTCTTGGAAAGAATGATATCCGTGAATGTTCTTTATTTAGTTTATTGACAAAAGAATCAGGAGATTGGGATGTGTCGAAAAGTGGGAAAATGTATCTTTTTTCTGCCGATAAAAAGATGGTACTGCTATCAATTGGGAAAGAAATTAATAAGAAAAAACTGCTTCCAACTATTAAAAAATTAACGGACAGTAATTTTGTATTTTATGCAACCGAAAAAACACACCACTTTTTAAATAATAATAATATTAATTCCACTTTGGTTTATAAAATCAGTGAGAATGGGAAACCGAATATTAAGGATCTTTTGAGGGAGAACTTCTTTGACGTTATAGTAAATATTCCGACTCATAAATTTGCTCCTAACAGCGAGCTTACAGATGGAAGAAGAATTCGAAAGGAAGCGTTGCGGACAAAAGCTGCATTGATTACAGATATGCAAGTCGCGGAAGATTTTTTACGGGAGTATGGGGTGACTTCCAAAATCCCAAACCCTTGACAATTTTTAGTCTTTAGTCTATCCTTCTTTGATACATGACTAAACGAGAACTTGTAGATATCGTTGCACGAAAAGCACACTTGACAAAAAGAGCGGCTGAAGAAGCCATAAATGTATTTTTAAGTGAAATCGGACGTGCTCTTGGTAAAGGTGAATCAAGGATAGTGCTTTCGGGCTTCGGAACTTTTAAAGTTAAATGGATGGAAGGTAAAACTGTTAAGATTCCGAAAAGAGATGAAACAGTAACAATAAAACGCCACAGGCTTCCCCGCTTTACTCCCGGGAATGATTTAAAAAGACAAATTAATCGATAACTTACAACTTAGAACTCAAAACTGATAACTCATAACCTCGTAAATCCTCTTTTTATGTTTGGATTTGTAACTTCTTCGGGTTATACTTTGTTCAAATGACGAAGACGGAAAATACGGTAATTATTAAAGGTTTAACTAAAAATTTTGACGTTAGGTTTAAAGAGGCAGGATTGGCGGGATCCATAAAATCTTTAATTAAACCAAAGAATATAGTAAAGAGAGCCTTAAAAGGCATATCTTTTACGGTCAGTAGGGGTGAGCTGATTGGTTTTATTGGTCCGAATGGTGCCGGTAAAACAACAACACTTAAAATTCTTTCCGGTCTTCTTTATCCAACGAATGGTTTTGTTCAAGTACTTGGTTTTAATCCTTGGGAAAAAAAGCCGGAGTTCTTAAAAAATATTTCACTTGTCATGGGGCAAAAAAATCAATTGTGGTGGGATTTACCTGCAATAGAGTCTTTAAAACTTAATCGCGCAATTTACGAAATCTCTCAAAAAGATTTTACTGAGAGACTAAATAAGCTAACGGATTTATTGGACGTAGGAAATCTTCTTTCAACTCAAGTTAGAAAACTATCGCTTGGCCAGAGGATGAGATTGGAGTTTGTAACAGCGCTGATTCATGAACCCGAAATATTATTTTTGGATGAACCTACAATTGGTCTTGATGTTATAGCACAGCAGAAAGTACGCGATTTCATTTACGAATATAATCTGAAAAACAGAGCAACGATACTTTTAACTTCTCATAACATGAATGATTTGTTGGATTTAACAAAGAGAGTAATTGTTATTGATAGCGGAGAAATTTTGTATGACGGTTATTTGTCGGAGCTGGTGAGGAGTTTTGCCAAAGAAAAGATAATCAAGGTTTATTTAGCTAAGGAGTCGGATATAAAAAAGTTTGAAACAATCGGCAAAATAATTAAGCTAGATTTACCTTATGTGAGTTTGTCTGTCCCGCGTGAGAGTGCGGCAGTTGCTGCCTCAGAGATACTCCAAAGCTTTGCAGTTGCCGATTTAACAATCGAAGAAGAGCCAATCGAAGGAGTTATAAGGCGTGTATTTAAAGGAGAAATGGTCAAGCAAAGTTAATGAGATGTCTAAATATAGCCAAGTATTTAAAATATCCCTTCAGGATGAATTCGTATACCGACTCAATTTCGTGCTATGGAGACTGAGAAACGTTTTTTCAATCTTTTTAGTTTTTTTTCTCTGGGATAGTATTTTTTCTGTTCAAGACAGAGTGATTTTTGGTTACGATCGTGTGAAGATATTGACGTATATCTTCGCTCTTATGTTTGTTAAAGCAATCGTTTTTGCTTCCAAAACGATGGACGTGACAGGTGAGATAGCACGGGGTGATTTAAGTAACAGCTTACTAAAGCCTCTTGATTATTTTAAATATTGGCTTACTCGTGATGTTGCGAGTAAAACTTTAAATTTAAGCTTTGCATTAGTTGAGACAACATTATTGTTTTTAATATTAAAACCTCCTTTCTTTCTGCAAAATAATTTAATATCAATCCTCTTATTTATTGTTTCATTACTAATTGCTGTCGCTCTATATTTCTTAATATTATTTATTGTCAGCTCCTCCGCTTTTTGGGTTCCCGAAATGGGTTGGGCAATACATTTTATTATTACGATAGTTATCTTGGAATTTTTGTCCGGTTCACTTTTTCCATTAGATGTTTTACCAAAGCCTATATTTTCAATTCTAAGCTTTACCCCCTTTTATTATTTGATTTTTTTCCCCATCGAAGTGTATTTAGGTAAAATTTCAGGTGGAGAAGCTGTCAGAGGTATTCTAATTTCCTTTGTTTGGGTAGTTATTTTATATCTATTAATGAGGTCTATTTGGCAAAAAGGTCTTAAAGTATATCAGGCATATGGCAGGTAATATTTTTTAGTAAAAAAATGAAATTTCCAATTAAATTACTCAATATAAAAACTATTGTTAAGAGAACTGGTTACTACTTAAAGATATGGGTTTTGATGAGCAGGAACGCACTTCTCGTAGTTTTATCTCAGAGATTTATGTTTATAATATTCTTATTGGCGAAAATTATCAGATATAGCTTTTTTATATCCTTTTTATATTTCGTCGTTAAGGGAACCAACACAATCGCGGGTTATGATTTAAACCAGGTAATATTGATTTATCTCACCTTTACTTTTATAGATATTGCATCGCAGTTTTTATACCGTGAGGTATATAGGTTTAGGCCGTTAATTATCTCAGGAGATTTCGACTTAGTTTTGGTGAAGCCGGTAAGTGCTTTATTCCGCGTACTTATGGGAGGGGCAGATATCATTGATTTTGTATTGATTCCACCGATCATTTTTGCAATCTGGTTTATTGGAGCGAAGATGGACCCGTCTTTTATTCAGGTAATTCTATATGTTTTACTTTTAGCAAACGGACTTTTAATTGCGACCGGATTTTATATTTTAGTTTTATCTTTTGGGATCCTTACTTTTGAGGTAGACCATACGGCAATGATTTTCCGCGACATGGCAAGTTTGGGAAGACTTCCGATAGAAGTATATAGACAACCACTTAGAAGTTTTTTAACTTTTCTGATACCGCTTGGAGTTATGATCACCTTACCCTCGAGAGTTCTGATGGGTATAATTTCACCCTTAAGTGTAGTCGGTTCATGTGCGCTTGGAATTGTCTTTTTGTATTTCTCAACTAAAATTTGGAGCTTTGCTTTAACCAAATATACAAGTGCGAGTAGCTAGATGCCCCAGTAGTAGCTTGCCGCTCCCGAGGTCTACGTCCTCGCGTCACGGTGTCGCAACTACGGGGTAATAGCATATTTATGAGAAAGTTATTAGTTATTTGTGGACCAACTGCGACCGGTAAAACAGAACTTGGGATGTATTTGGCAAAGATGTTGGCCGCCGGCCCAAAGGGCTCCGGCCCGGGGGGTGAAATTGTGTCCGCTGATTCCCGACAGATATATAAGGGAATGGATATAGGAACGGGTAAGGACCTACCAAAAAAATCCAAAATTCAAAAACTCCAAGACTCCAAACTTGAATATGGTTTTTTTAATATTACTGGTGTTAGGATGTGGGGGTATGATATTGTTGAACCGAATGAAGATTTCAGCGTTGCGCGTTATATTAACACGGCGAATTTGATAATCAAAGATATTTGGCGGCGGAACAAATTACCAATATTGGTGGGCGGAACAGGTTTTTATATTAAGGGAGTTGTTGACGGAATCCCAACGGCTTCGGTACCGAAAAGTTTACGTATAAGAGAAAAGTTTAAAGATAAATTGGTCAAAGAACTTCAGGATGTGCTTAGAAAATTCGACGCAAAGAGATTTGCTTCTATGAATGAGTCGGATAAAAATAATCCAAGGAGGCTGGTTAGAGCAATAGAAATATACAAGTCTAAGTACAAGTTTGAGTATAAGAAACACAGCGAACCGAATTTTAATACGCTATTCATAGGTTTGACGACTACAAAACAGATATTAGATAGGAGGATTGAAAAGCGAGTAAGGAACAGATTGCAAGTAGGTTTTGAAGATGAAATTAGGAATTTATTAAAAGCCGGAATTACATGGGATAACCAAGCAATGCAAGCACTGGGTTATAGACAATGGCAAGAGTTTTTCACTACATCCGCTAAATCCGTTAGAAATCAGCGTGAATTTGCAATTGAATCATGGATTCGATCGGAAAAGCAATATGCCAAGCGACAATTAATTTGGTTTAAGAAAGACAACAGAATAAAGTGGTTTGATATTAAGGAAAAAGACTATGTTGTTAGGGTGGAAAAGTTAGTTAGGGAATGGCATAATAATTAGAGTGTAAGAGCTGGAGAGTGTAGGGGTGTAAGATTAGAAATGTACAATGGAAAACAAAGTCCAAAAGGTTGAAATTTCTCATAAAACAATAATTTTTACGTTTTTCTTCCTTCTTTTTATGTTATTTCTATATAGCATACTGGACGTGATACTCCAATTTTTTGTATCTCTTATTATAATGGCGTCGTTTAACCCAATTGTTACAAGGTTGGGGCGCTATAGAATACCAAGAGCTGTGGCTGTTATCTTTGTCTACTTAATATTCTTTTTGATTTTGGGAATCGCTGTTTATGCCTTAATCCCGGCTCTGATTGAGCAAACAACCAGTTTTGTAGCTAACCTCCCGATTTATCTGGATAACCTTGGGATTCCGACGGTCGTTAGAGAAAAAGTCCTTTCTGAATTTTTAGTGCAGATTGGCGGTCTTCCCAGCCAAATTGCAAAAACAACTATTTCTATTTTCTCGAACGTTTTGGGGGTTATAACTGTCTTAATTTTTGCATTTTATCTCCTTATTTACAGAAATAAGTTTGATGATATTTTAACCAACTTTTTAAGTGACGAAAAAAGAAGAGAGGTTAGACGGGTGATCGATAGACTCGAGACGCAGCTTGGCGGTTGGGCGAGGGGTGAGCTACTTTTAATGTTTTTAATAGGAGTTCTCACTTATACCGGCTTGTTGCTTTTAGGAATTCCATTTGCACTCCCTCTGGCAATTTTAGCGGGCATGTTTGAGATAATTCCTATAATCGGGCCTGCAATATCAGCTTTGCCGGCGATTATAATCGGATTTGGGATTTCGCCTGTCACGGGTATTGCAATGGCATCTTTAGCATTTTTAATTCAACAAGTCGAAAATTATGTATTTGTTCCCAAAATCATGCAAAGATCAGTTGGAGTAAATCCGATTGTCACGCTTTTAGCTTTAACCATAGGCTTTAAATTGTCAGGAATTGTCGGTGTCTTAATTTCCGTTCCGGTTGTAATAACCGCGCAGGTCCTCGTTAAAGAATTTTTAACTTCGAAAGCTTAAAAAGGAAAACCCCTCCTTTCGGAGAGGTTAATCCATATACCCTGGAGGGTAGTAAGCCAGGTTCTGTTTCCCCCGTGAGATATGAAATTATCTCACTGGGTAGATAATCATCTGTCTTTGCCCTCAAACTTCTGTCCACCCCGAGCTAGACTCGGTTTCGGGAAGGCGACCTAATGTCGGACAATTCGGAGGTTGCAACTGGGAGGATTGTCTCTTTTCACTCGTTCTCCAATACATTTTAAGTATTGGGGTCGACATCGTTTCTGTGACTCTCCCGTTCTGTTAATTCAGAACCGGTGTCTTCCACCGATTGGCGGATGACCACTAGCTGTTTGCCTTCGGCTTCGCTCAGGTTTTCGACACTGAGTTCAACCGATGGCTTCCAGTCAGAGCTTACGCTCCGTCCCATACCTTCTGTTGCCTGGACTTTCCTGACCGTGAGATGGCGAGCTTTGCAAGCTCTATCTCATGGCCCGATTATCCCTCCTCCAGAGTATGTATATTATACTCCATGAATGCTAATAATTCATTTTTTTGGTTCCTCGTCTCTGGACAATCACCAGCCGTTGATGCAATAATGGGAGAGTAAATCACCCACCCCATAAGGGGTAAGGGTAGTTTTTGCTTGCCCATGTTAATATCCGATGAAAAATTAAAAAAGATACTTGTCGGATCGGGATTTGTTGGTGAGAAGGAATTTGAAGAGGCTTCAAAAAGTGCCACAGATATAGGTAAAGATATTTCAGATGTGTTGATTTTCAGAGGTTTAATAAGTGAAGATGCTCTTGGAAAACTTATATCAGAACATCTTAACGTCCCCTACGCTGATGTTAAACGCCTTTTTATTTCTGCGGATATTTTAGGCTTAATTCCCGAGAAGCTTGCTCGAACTTATCGTATGGTGCCGTTTGAGTTAAAGGGAAAGATACTCAAAGTGGCAATGGAGAATCCGGAAGATTTTGAGGCGATCGAATTTGCGAAACGTCAGACCGGCTACGAAATTGTGCCTTATTATGCAAGAGCCGAAGATATTGCACGGGCGTTGGGTCAATATAAGAAGAATATTAAATATGACTTTGACAAGGAAATTGCCGAGAATCTTAAGAAAGCTTCTCCAGGACAGAATTTAGAGCGGGCAGCTGAAGAAATTCCGATTGTCAGAATATTAAACACAATAATGGAATATGCTGTGGCAGAGAGATCAAGCGATGTGCATATCGAAACCCAATCTGAAGATGTAATCGTACGTTTTAGGGTGGATGGGGTACTCCGCGATATTATAAAATTTCCCCGGGGAGTAGAGGAAGCACTGGTTGCCAGAATAAAAATTCTCTCGAATCTTAAAATAGATGAACACAGAATTCCGCAAGACGGACGGTATAAATTCAGTATCGATGAAGAAATAATTGCGCTCCGTATTTCTATCATCCCCGGATTTTACGGTGAAAACGTAGTTATGAGGATTTTGCGGGAGACCAATCGACCGCTGTCAATGGAAGAATTGGGAATTACTGGAATTTCTCTCAAACTTATCAGAGACAGTATGTTAAAACCTCATGGCATGATTTTAATTACGGGTCCGACCGGGTCGGGTAAAACGACTACTTTATACTCGATTCTTAATATTTTAAATACGGTTGAGGTTAAGATTTGTACAATTGAGGACCCAATTGAGTACGGAATTAATAGAGTCAGCCAGATTCAGGTAAATCCAAAAACGGGGTTAACATTTGCTACAGGTCTAAGGGCTCTAATGAGGCATGATCCAGATATAATAATGGTAGGTGAGATTAGAGATAAGGAAACTGCTGAGATAGCAATTCACTCCGCTCTCACGGGCCATTTAGTGTTGTCGACTCTTCATACAAATACCGCAACAGGAGCAATTCCGAGACTTCTTGACATGGGTACGGAGGCATTCTTACTGGCCTCAACTTTAAACATAATTATTTCCCAGAGACTTGTTCGAAGGATTTGTCCTTCGTGTATTGCCAAATATACACCTGAGGATGTTTTAGTTAAAAGACTGACAAAAGAACTCGGGGTGGAGCATTCTAAAATTAAATTTTATAAAGGCAAGGGATGTGACAATTGTAACCAAAAAGGTTATTCTGGAAGAGTCGGTATTTATGAAATACTTCCAATAACCGAAAAGCTAAGAAATTTAATTATTCAAAAACCATCGACAGACGAGTTATTAAAGGTTGCGCAAGACGAAGGTATGGTAACTATGTTACAAGACGGAGTTGATAAAGTTTCGTCGGGATTGACAACAATTGAAGAAGTATTCAGAGTTGCAAGTGAAACTTGATATATGGCGCTTTACACATACAAGGTAAAAACAAAAAAGGGAGAAATAATAGAAGACGTTGCGCAGGCAAATGACAGGAAAGATATTGCAGCTTCCCTCGCGGCTGAAAATTTTCAGATACTAACAATCCGAAAACTTGACACAAAGGCTGCTACAACGTCAGGAGGTGGGATTTCAGTTTCCGAAAAAGCTGCTTTTTGCAGATTTCTGGCAACTATGCTCCGGGCTGGTATGACACTGCCTGAAGCAGTTGAGATAATAAAGGAAGAGACAAAAAATAAAAAACTGGAAAAAATATTGTATGACCTCTCTTACGAAGTGCGAAAAGGTAAGAGCATATCTTCAGTCTTGTCTAAATATAAAAGAGACTTCGACGCTACATTTCTAACGTTAGTTAAAGCTGGTGAAGAATCCGGAACTTTAGATAAATCCTTTGACTATCTCGCTAAACAACTATTGGCGACACACGAGCTAATTCAAAAAATAAAAGGGGCCATGATGTATCCGGCTGTTATTGTCGTCGCCATGTTCGCCAACTTTCTTATCATGCTTGTTTTTGTTCTTCCCAAACTGGGTGAAGTCTTTTTTCAGTTGAATGTTCCGCTACCTGTCGCAACAAAATTTATTTTGGGAATTGGGATTTTTGTAGGCAAGAATACAATCCCAGTTATTATCGGGACCTCGATAGTATTATTTTTGATCGGAGTGGTTTTCTATACGTATAAAACAAGACTAGCTTTATTTAATTTCTTTTTGAGGCTTCCTGCTATCAAAAATATTGCGACACAAGTCGACATTGCCAGGTTTTCAAAAACACTTGCAACGCTTCTTAGAAGCGGAGTTCCGATAATGGTAGCTCTTGATGTTAGTTCGGACGTGATAAAACAACCCCAACTAAAAAAACAATCAAAACTGTTCAGTGCTGGAGTTGCTTCCGGAAAGTCTCTTTCTGAAATTATAACTACTGGTAAGGGGTCTTTTCCTTCAACGGTTGTGCAAACTATTAAAGCAGGTGAGAAAAGCGGTAGCTTGGAAGAAGTACTTGATGAAATGGCTGATTTTTATGAAAAAGAGGTGGACTATAACTTAAAAAGGTTAACCAGTTTACTCGAGCCGTTTTTGATGCTTGTGATCGGCGTTGCTGTGGGTGCATTGGTAATAATAATGATTACACCAATATATTCTTTGGTTGGTGGTATGGGTAAATTTTGACAGATGGCAAAACCTCTCGACTGGAAAAATCTCTTGAAAGACCCGATTAATGTCGCGATTTTTATATTTATTTTGTTAATTGTCACGATAGGCATTGTTAGTTTATTAAGAGCCGTTTTTATAAAAAAATCTTCTCTCGGGATAACCGAAGAGCAAATTAAAGTTCAAAGAGGAGACGATATTTTAATAGTTAATAGTAATGGTTTGGTTGAATATCATTACAAAGATAACGTGTTTTATGAAACGTGGGATTCCGGGAAAATAAGTTCGTTTTTTTCAAGTATGGAAGCGAAAGCGAAGCAATATGCAAAAAATAAAAGTGACTGTAAATATCAAGTAACAATGTATATTAATGGGCGATTGACAGAATTTTGTATTGGCTCAGGTGACAAAGAAATGGATAGCGTGTTTAATGATTTAGACCAGAGTGTAACGGGAGGTTCGATATCCGAGTTCTTTGATCCTGATGAGACGGAAGATGAAAGTGGAAACGAAGATTTGTCGGAGATTAATTATTTCCCTACACCAAGTTCGGTTCCGACTGTAAATCCCACTCCCACAACGCAACCGGCAGCTGGCGGGCAGACAAATTATCCACCCATAAAAGCAGATTGCGAAACTTGGAGCAGTTCAATTGTCAGAAATCGGGCGATTATTTCAAATACTTACTGTACTGTTTTGCCTACTCCAACGCCATAAATAAAACTTCATTCCTCTGTCCAGGAAATAAAACGGTATTCACCCGTACTGGGGAAATACGGGGGGGGCGCATAAAGAGCATTTGTATCAAAGTTAATCTCTCTTACCCTAAATCCGGATTCGGGACCTGATCCGAAATTCCAATACGACTTGAAATAAGTAATAATCGATCCGTTTATTGTTAATTTTTCTTTAACAGCCCAATCGGTTCCACCACACCAATTGAAGTACCCATGCCGTAGAATTGTTCCCTGCTGTGCGATCATTATTGCATCGACCTGAAAATAATCAGGCACATCTCTTGTGAAGTAGATATCATTTTCTGCAACCAGTCCGAGGACGTCCGAACCATCTTGACTGGAGTAGGTGATGCTATTTGGTATCCAAATAACTGCACTGCTCGAGGTTATCGGAAATCTTACGGCAGCTACCGTAATTCTGCCTTTAACCTCTCCCTCGACCCATAAATCATCTTCTGCAAAAAGGATTGGTGTTTCGATAATGTTATATGTTCCGACATAACTCTCATTGGTTATTAGCATGTAATTATTTCTGCATCCGCCTTTGCCGAATTCACCCAAACCCTGGCCCGGTACAGCATAACCTCTGAGTTTATCCGTTGCCTCTATCTTATTAACCCGATATGTTCCGTCTCCCAGGAAAAGGATGTGATATCCAAGCGCATCAGATGAACCGAGATAAAGGCCATTATCAATGGCTGACTGCTTCATGCTGGTAAAGTCCAAAGAAATGCTGTCCAAGTCAACGTACGAATAAGGAAATTGCCAGAGTGCTTGGTCACCGCCTATTCCCCATACTCCAGGTTTTTCCTCGGGAGGATGGCAGCCGGTTTCACTTCCACACATATAAGTTGATTGGTAACTGGATACAATTGAAGTATTGGTTCCATCCATTCTGATGCCGTTATTTGAGTGTACTCTGCCGTTGACAACCGATCCTACTCCGTACCATGCACTTGCATTCGACAGGAATGAAAATTCAGCCAGCGAGGGAATTCCATACTGCGCTTTTATTGTTCTTGTGATATTTGGATATTCTTTTACCCAACCGGTCGAATGTATCGTAACTATAGAGGAGCCGCCTGTCGGTTCATCTATGGTAAGCGAATATCCTCCGATAACCGAACCTTGAGGATCTTTATATTCATGGTTATATGGTCCCGGGCCGCCGGTCCCGTCTTTAAAGTCTCCGGGTGCATGGGATAGGTGCCATTTATAGTAATTGACTCCAGCTTCGGCAATATGAAGTGCCCGCTCAGATGCTGTTTGTCTATTGGAAAATTCCATCTGGAGACCCAGGATAAAAAGTAAACCATAGATAATTATTATAAAAGACGTGGTGATGATAAGAATAGCGGGCGTCGCCGAACCCCTTCGACTCCTTCGATTGCACTCAGGACAAGTTCGCTCAGGGTTAACAACCCTTCGGCTGGGCTCAGGGTTAACAACCCTTCGGCTGGGTTCAGAGTATGATCTTAGTTTGTTTCTATTCATATTGAACATAACTATAAATTATCCTTTAACATTCTAATCTGGCCAAAAGATTCCAATTCATAATTTTTATTAGGATCATTCGTTAATGTGTTAACAATAAGATAAATCTTTATAATTCTAGTATCGGATAGTCTGTTTGCGGCGGCAAGGGGATTATTTGTTACATCTTCCGGCCAGTCTGAATTGTAATAATAAAATACCGGGCTGGTCCCGTTCCTGACGTTTGTTGTAAGAGTTGTTTGAACTTCGTTCGCCGGAAGATATGTAAACGGATACCCGGTCGGTTCGATTACACCTTTAATAAAGTTTGTTCCGGAAAGAGAATAACGTACCTTTTCTGTAACTCCGTCAAGGTCTATGTCCGAATAGAATTTAATCTCGGAATCATTGAGCGTATCGAACAAATATGCACCATTGTCACTCATTTTTGCAGCTCTTATTTCTTTAATAAATGTGGTAACAGATACATTTGCTTCATCTAATGATTTGTAGCTATTGATCACGAGGACTTGGTTCTTTCCGAGAACATACTGGAGAGATACAATTCCAAGACCCAGAATTCCCAGTATTGTCATGGCAACCAGAACTTCAATCAGAGTCATTCCGCGGCTATTTTTAAAAGCGATCATATTATTACTCGGGAGTCATTATTATTTTTTCTTCTTTATAACCCACTATATCGAGAGTGCCGTTGAAATTTATAAAGCCGGAAGCAGTTGCGACTAAGTTATAAATCTTATTGTCGAGAGAAGAAAAAAACGATTCTCCAAAATCGGGATGTGTTGCAATTCCGCTTGATGCCGAAGCAACAAGAGTTGAGGCATCGTATAAGTTTGCCGAGACTGAGGCGATTTGAGTATCGGCCGGGTCAGTAAAAACAACCAAGACGTTATTTGTTGTATGGCCTGTTAAAGCAAATTTTAGGTCAATTTGTGTATCGGGTGTCAAACCGATTGGGTGGTATGGAGTTATGCCTGAAATATCCCACCCAGTTGCCGAATCAACGGTTATTTGATAATTATCCCACTCAAGATCGGGAATTGTAACTTTACCGTCGCTTCCGGTCACAAAAATATCTTCGTACTTATAAACCGGCGAATCGTCTGAATCTGTCCCGATAATCTTTTCACCTCTTATATTAAAGCTAATGTTTGATAGGCTTTCAAAGTTATTTTCCCTATCTTTGTATGAATAAGCTGTTATTGTCGAAAGTTTATCGATTGCGAAGGAGATCTCGCTGAGCTGCTTTGAATATATTGAGAGGTTTGGTTTGTCCGGATTGACTACTTCGGCTACCGAGTAAGTTCTGTCTGTACTGTAACCTTCTTTCGTGACGCTTATTTGGTAGCAAGAATTAGTACATGGGGGCGCTCCCGGAAGAATAACCCGGCCATTAACGTCGGTATCTAAATTTAAATCAACTGCTGGAGTCGTTCCCGCCTGTATGGTTACAGTAGCTCCGGAAACAGGCTGGGCATTAGCATCGAATACCAGTATCGAGAGTGTGCCTCCTCCTGTCGTCGTTTCTATTCCGGCCGGCGAAATGTCCGTGATAATCGTGATAGGACTTCCCCTCGAAGGCGTTAGTCCTTCCCAGGAAATATCGATTTTTATTCTTTTATAATCCGTTGCTAGAAGATCGGCGGGTGCCAGCTGATCGAACTGATCGTCGATATAAACAATACTTGTAACTATCTGGTAATTTAAGCCATTTCTTTGTACTGTCTCGTTTTGCAGTAGATCGCCTGACGGAATTCCGCCAACTGTTCCGATTTGGGAGTAAGGCATATTTCGGATTTCTTCAATTTTTTCCTGGGCTAAATGTTTACCCACATTGCGGGCGCGGTTATAAGTCGTGATTGAATAGGACGTTGAAAGAAGAGTAAAAAGAGCTTGTGAGAGTATTATAAAAAGAGCAAGCGAGATTAAAACACTGATTAAAACTTGAGCTCTGTAACGATTTTGGTATTTGGGCAGCCTCATAGCAATTTCAAGGAAACCGTGGGCCCTTAGCCCACGGAGGAATTGACAACGTCAAACGTTGGTTATTCACTTGATATGTCATTCTCTTTCAAAAGTGAAACCGCGGACTCGCAGTCCACGGAGAGTGTCATAATATCCAGTATAACATTTCTGATTACAACTTAAGTTATTTTAGTTATAATAAAGGTGTCCTGCCATGAATAAAAAAGCTTTTGTTTCACTTTTCTTTTCTTCCGATAAGTTACAGGTAGTAAAGCTGTCTGCTGCTAGGAAAAAAGTGGAAACTTTTGCGACTATCGACCTTCCCAATGGGCTTATTGTAAATCATGAAGTAAAAGATACAGATGCTTTAGGAGGAATCTTAAAGAAACTGTGGTCTAAATTGCATCTTAGAGAAAAGAGTGTCGGAATAGTTGTACCTGAGTTTTCAACCTTCATTAAAGGTATGAATATGCCGAAGCTTGAAGGAGATGAGCTGGACGAGGCAGTCCGTTGGCACGCTGAAGAATTCTTGCCGATTGATCCGAAGGAAATGATAGTAGACTGGAAAATAATCGGCAGCGACGCATTCGAATACCAGGTGCTTTTGGTAGCTATAAAGGAGTCGATATTAGCAGGTTATGTTAATGCAGCAGCAAGCGCGGGATTATATCCGTTGGTTGTTGAAACACCTTCGATCTCGCTTGCCAGAGTAGCCAATACTCCACAGGCAAAAATAATTCTCTATACTGCTTTTGATGAAATAATACTTGTGTTAACAGTCAGCGAAAAAGTGATAACCAGTTCGGTTTTATCCTATGACAATGCGACAGAGGTAATAAGTACGGTTAACAGGATGATGCATCATTACAAGGATTTGAATATCGAAAGTATTTATGTCGGGGGAGTAGGAATAAATACGGATTTTCTAAATGACTTAGGGCAAAAAAGCGGAGTTAAGCTCGAAAAAATTAGTGTTCCCGTCAGTGGTATGACAGCTGATGATGTTCAAAGGTATATAGTTCCAGTATCACTTCAATTTAAAGACCCGGCGGAACCGGTTTCTGCTGCTACTATTAATTTGCTGCCCGAGCCGGTTGTCAAAAAGTATGAGAAGAAGCGCCTTAACCTTCAAATTTGGAGTTTACTTATGCTGGTTACTTTAATGGTTGTAGCTTCCTTTTTGACGACACTCGGATCATATATTTATATGACCCAGCAAATATCGAGCCAGAAATCAAAGGTAGTAAATGTTGTTACAGCAAATACTAAAAACAAAGACGCATCAATGAAGATTAAGGCGGTTAATGACAATACGGATAAGGTTATGAAAATTTTGTCACTAAGTACACCTCCCCAAGAGGCATTTAACGCTATTTATAAATCTAAGCCTGCTGGCGTTACACTCAGCAGTTACCGTGTTGATTTGGAAAAAAATACAATTTCAATTGCCGGAATTTCTGCAACCCGCGACGATTTAATAGCCTTTAAACAGGAGATTGAGAAAAGCGGAGTTTTCGGAAAAGTTACCCTTCCCTTAGCTGCATTTGAAGTTCAAAACGATCTTAATTTTTCCTTAAATTTTACGTATTTAAATCCGAGTGCGGTTAAAAAATGATCCTTCGATAAAGTTTACGAATAATAATATGGATAAAAAACGAGAAAATACGCAGATAAAAGAAGACAAGACAGAAGTAGCTAAAAATACCATGCTTAATGAAACTATGAAGCCGGAGAGGGCTAAGAAAATTTCAAAATCAAAAGGGAAATCTTTCCCTGTTTTTGCCTTCGTTGGTGTGCTTATTTTAGCTCTGATGACTTTAACGGTTATTATTTTGTCTTCATTAGACTCCAAGGCGCAGGAGCTGAAAAAACTTAGAAACGAAGCACTCGACGCTCAAGCTAGCTCGAGAGTTGAAAAGGAGGATTTGGATATAAAATCTATCCAGGAAAATGTCGAAAAAATCAACTCGCTTTTTCCCAATGAAACAGGACTTGTTAATTTTGTAAGAGAAATAGAAAAAATGAAGGAAGGCGGAGTTGTTAAGGGAATTTCTTTTGTCAGTCAGGACGCAGTTCGGGATAAGAATAAATATTTGGGCATACCATTTGTAATAGACATGGAAGGGAGTTGGGAAAGTATCGATTTGGCACTTCAAGGTATCGAAAAATTACCTTATTTGGTTCGGACAATTACAGTTGAAGCGAGGGTAAGTGAGGGAGGGGGTGTAAACTTTAAGTACGGAGGTTTTATTTATGTCGATGAAAGCCTTGCAAAAAATAGATAAATTTTATGTAGTTTTTATCCTGTCAATGGTCGTGATGGGGATATTTCTGATTTATACATTCAGGTCAATTTTTACGTCGGTAACGACCTCAGGGGATGTGGAAACAAAGGTTACTGAAGCAGAGCTTCGCATTGATAGGGAGAAATTGGGGAATGTTCTAAAAAGTTATAATGAAAGAAAGATTGTTCCCCTCGAGATAAGATGATAAAGTTAATTGGTAGTAGGTAGAAAGTAGAATGAATTAAGGGTATGCAAAATTCCAAATACATTATACATAATACAACATACCGGGCGTTTACATTTATCGAGATGCTTTTGGTAATGAGTATTATCGGGATTTTGGCAACTGTCATGGTTGTCGTTGTTAACCCTGCACACCAGCTTGCAAAAGCTAGGGATACGCAACGCGAAACCGATATATATTCAATAGTTGCTACCATTCAGCAATATGCAGCCGAACATGGCGGAACTTTCCCTGATACCGATGGTGATCCGGACACCAGTAATTTCCCGACAACATTAACTTGTATCGGAACAGGTGGAGGTTGCTTCAACTTAGCGGGTGCTGGAGACGGAACAGATTCTATAGTGCCGACTTATGTTGCATCTCTTCCGAAAGATCCGAAAATAGGAAGCACTGAGGATAGCGGTTACTTAATCATGGTTGATGCTAATAAGCATCTCACAGCCTCCGCTTCAGGCGAAACAAAAACAATAACCTTGACAAAATAACAGAACTATATTCCTCTTGCATTACAAAACTTCCATCTTATAATACAACTAGATAACCTACCCGGATACTTAAATGAAAACCGGTTGTACATTTAAACTCTTCTTATTTTTATTTTCATTCGGATTAATACTATTAAAATCATCAAGCCCTGCTGCAGCACAATCCTGTACTGATAGCGACGGACTGGATCCTTTTCAAAAGGGTAGTGTTCAAACATCGAATGAAACTGTCAGCGATTATTGTATTGCTGATAACACGGTAGTTGAATTTTATTGTGACAATGTTACGCGAAGATCGCTTAATGCTGGCTGTGGGGCTGAAGTTGATACTACACTTTGTTTTAACGGCGAATGCTGTGGTTGGACTAATGCACTGTGTACAGAGGACAGTGATTGTTGCGTAAATTTAACTTGTCAAAGTGGAGTGTGTCGTCCACCGGAGAATAATATTGTTCTTGTTGAAGCATATGGACGGAGTTGTTATTCCTATTGCCAAGGATTGGGTTTTTCGCATTGCGTGAGCGTAGGAACGGATCCCGAGGCTTCAAACGGAATGGTTTATCACTACGGTTTCCAGCAAAATGCATGTGAATTGTATTCGGATTACCGCGCATCATGCAATACCGTACTTTATGATAATTTATATTCCTGCGGTGGTCGTGAAGCGGATTGGGCATATTGTAACTGCGGTGGTTCCATTCCTTTCCCGACACCAACATTAACACCGACACCGACTTTAACTCCCACTCCTTCTCCGATTCCTACACCGCTTCCGACTATACTACCACCGCTTTCATTTCTCGACTTGCCTTGGGATTATGCAAGTAAGGGAAAAACCTTTAGTGAAGCTGCTTTAGCTATTAACTCTTATTTCGATCACGAATATCCGTTATTAAGTACAATTTTAGTAGAATCCCCTGAATCGAGAGACAACTTGACTACTTTTAGAGGAGAGTTTAGGTCTGCGCTTAAATATTCTTCTCATGATGGTTATGATTACGGAAGCAAAGCCGGGACAAAAAAAGACGAACCTATACTTGCCCCATTTAGCGGTTACGCGATTTATAAAAATGATTGTGGTGCGTGCGGTAATGCAATACTCATAGATCACGATAATCATTATCAAACCAGGTATTATCATTTGCAGAAAGAAGGTTTGGTGACAAATAGTACTACTTCAGCTGTGTTTGTCAATAAAGGCCAACAACTAGGTAAAGTTGGCTATTCGGGCAATGTCTCTCCGGCCGGTGAGAAAGGGGCACATCTGCATTTTATGATTATTGAAGATAAAAATCGTGATGGGAATTTTGAAGATAATATTCCTGACGGAATTACGGATCCCTTCGGCTGGCAAAGTGCAGAAATTGATCCCTGGCCAATTTATAATTTTACGTATAAAGGAATACAACGGACGGGGAATTTCAGTAATTACCTTTTTATAAAACCCATCGCTAATTTATCAAAAGAATTTACTGCCAACGGTGGTTTTTTTGATCTTGAACATCTAAGTCTTACGTTTCCTGAAGGTGCCAGGGATAGTACTTACATTGTAGATGCAGCTTATGCACCGATTGCTAGATACTCTACAGAAATAGAATCTATTGATGCAAACTTTTTAATTACAGCAAAAGATACTCTAGGTAATCTGATCTCAACTTTTTTTAAACCCTTTACAATTACAATTGATTTCAGTACAAGTATACTATCGAATTATAAAGCCGGAACATTTTCAATGTACTCAAGTGAGGATGGAGTAAGTTGGAATAAAGAAAATACCGTAGTTGATATGACAACTAAAAAAGCAACAACTGAAGTGAATCATATGAGTTATTTTTCTTTAATGGCGGAGAGGATTGATACGACACCCCCCATTACGGAAGCACTATTAATTGGAGAAAAAGGTGAGGATGGTTGGTATAGAAGCGATGTTAATCTGATATTACTTACTCAGGATGGAGAAGGTTTGGGGGTAGATTATACCTTGTACAGAATAGTAGATGATGATTGGGGTGAATATAAAGAACCAATAATATTTACAGAAGAGGGAGAATATAAAGTAGAATTTTATTCTGTTGATAAGGATGAGAATATTGAAGAAACAAGGCTGGTAGAATTTAATATAGATAAGACATTTCCAGCGCTTACTCTCTTAGTAGAACCGTTGATACTTTGGCCGCCGGATGGAAAAACGATAGATATAAATATTTCAGGAAGTGTTATTGATAATTACTTTAAAAATGTAGTTTTTACAGTGGAAGATGAGTATAATGAAATTGAGCCAATAATTGCCAACTTTGGTGATATTATAAAACTTGAAGCAAGCAGAAAGGGGAAAGATTTGGACGGCAGGAAGTATGAGATAAAGGTCGACGCATTCGATTTAGCCGGAAATTCGTCTGCATCGGGTGCAGCAGTATTAGTGCCGCATGATCAAAGTAACTAAAAATAATAAATCTCTATTATTTGGTTTGGTAATCCTACTGTTAATAGTCGTTTGGGTTTACCTTACAAGAGCTAACAAACCAACGGTAAGTACAGTATTTACTACTAGTCCTACTCCTATTTCTACTAGTCAGAACCTGAAAACTTTTAAGTCATCAGAGATAATGGATTTTACAATTGAGACGCCACGAGATTACCAGGTGGTAGAAAAATATGGCTTAGCAACTTTAACGTCGTCGAAAGGTAAAATAATAATTTCCCAGAACGCAACAAACTACGACAATTTGTCTGATTTTTTAAAAGATAATCGAGGCACTTCATATACTAATATAACTAATAAAAGATATTTAAATATAAATAATTTAGAAAGTGTTAGTGGTTTTATTGGTGAAGAGAAAATTTACTTCATTTATGTAGATTATACCGTTTATTTGATTAGCTCTAAAACAGGAGCTCTTTTCTCCGATCTTGATCAAATCGCCCAATCCTTCCGCTACACTCCGTAGTGTAACTATCTTACAAAGATATAATTTAGTGGATGATTTTGTACTTTACACTACATCACTACGTAGTGATGTAGTGAACATAAAAATATGAATCGGGAAGATAAAATCTACATCTCAACGTTGAGATGTAGAAAACTTTGAGATTGCAAGAAGTGATAAGGGTTTGGATGTAGGAGTATTTGATTTCGGTGGGGGTAAAAAGATATAATTCAATACAGTAACAATTAAGCCCGAGAGAATGAACATTTTACCTTACGTAAACTTTAACCTTTACTAACTCCAATTCCGTCTATGCTTCTTTTTAATAAAAAACACATTAAAGAAATCGACGGACACAACTTAATAGCATACATAAGTGATAAAAAAGTTGGGCTTGAAGGGTATATTGCGATCCATAGAAAAAATTCCTCACATCCATCTTTTGGTGCAACTCGTCTTTGGAACTATTCATTAAATGACGATGCAATAAAAGAGGCTCTCAGACTCTCGAGGGCGATGTCTTATAAATCAGCTCTGGCAGGTTTACCTTGCGGAGGAGGAAAAGCCGTTCTGATGTCTAAAAAAGATGCGTTCACTCATAGAAAAGAATATTTAAAATCTTATGCTAAAAAAGTAAATTTGCTGGGTGGAAATTTTATAACCGGGTCGGACGTTGGGATAACCAGAGACGATGTGATGTTGATGAGAAAAGTAAGCCCGTATTTTGTCGGTGTAAAAACCAATCCGGAGAAATTTACTGCAATGGGCCTTTTATATGGATTGGAAACTTGCCTTTTAAGTGTTTTTGGTTCGGAAGATTTAGCCAATCGATCGTTTGCCATTCAAGGGGTAGGGAAGATTGGTACCGAATTTTTGAAACTGATTTATTCTAAGGCCAAGGAAATTTATGTTGCAGATATAGATACACTTAGAGTCGGGGAGATTAAAAAGATGTTTCCGGGCGTAATAGTAGTAACTCCACAGGAAATTCATAAAGTTGCGGTTGATATTTTTTCTCCTTGTGCATTAAGTAATTGTATCAACCATCGTAATGTTGCCGAGCTAAAGTGTAAGGCAATTGTGGGTGGAGCGAATAATCAGTTGGAAAATTCAAGTATAGGGAGTTTATTGCATAGAATTGGAATAGTGTATGCGCCTGATTATGTTGTTAACGCGGGGGGACTAATTAGTGTTTACGATGAATATGAATACGGTAATACAAGAGTAAAAAGAGTTGAGGAGAGAATTCATAATATCAAAAAAACTTTGAAAAAGATATTAGACGAAAGCAAAAGGGAGAAAGTTCCTACAAATATTGTCGCCGACACAATGGCAAAAGAGATAATTGCGAGTTATTGATTTAATAATAATTAATCGGATGGTGGAGGATAGTCAGGATATGCTTCAATTCTAGATATTATAGGTTCTGTTGCATTTGTAACAATAGTTTCAAAATAAAAGACTTGTCCAATTTTCAGATTAATAGGACCGCCCCTTAAAGATGTATAAGTATCCGTTAATACAAAAATAGACTTTTTGTTTAAATTCATATCACTGGCAGTTGGGGGCGTGTTTGCTTCATTTCCGACTACACGTATATTAAATCTAATGGAATCGACATCTTTAAAACCTATACCTAATCCTGTTAATACATTTCCTTTGCCTTCAAGTACATCAGGGAAATGTGGATCCTTAAATACGACATCATCACTTAAGATTTCTCCTAATGTATTAAAATCTTTTAAAGATATTAAATCGAACGATTTAACAGCAATCTCTTCAGATGGTGTATATTTACGTTTCTCTCCTGAAATATCATTTTCCGTCGTCATGTCTAGTGAAGTATATGGTGGTTGATGGTATTTTACAAATAAATTGCTTCAGGATAAAATGAATATTACTTATATAAATGAAAAAACGAGCTTTCACTTTTCTTTTTATAACTGTCTTTATAGATTTTTTATCTTTCGGTATAATTTTTCCTCTTCTTCCTTACTATGTTGAAAGTTTTGGCGCTTCAGCATTAACGATCGGACTTATTGCGGGCTCGTTTTCGTTTATGCAGTTTATTTTTTCACCCGTTTGGGGAAGAATTTCAGATAAAGTAGGACGGAAACCTATAATTTTAATCAGTTTGTTGGGGACGAGTATTTCACTTGTAGGTTTCGCTCTTGCCCCAAGTATTTTTTGGTTGTTTGCGACCCGAATATTAGCTGGGTTTTTTACAGCGGCATCTCTTCCGACAACGTATGCTTATGTGGCTGATTTAACCGCAGAAAAAGAGAGAGCAGAAAAATTCGGAATGTTGGGGGCTGCATGGGGATTAGGTTTTGTGTTCGGGCCTGCATTTGGCGGAATATTAAGCAAAATTTCTCCAGCTACACCTTTTTTTGTGGCTGCCGGAATTGCTTTTATTAATTTCTTATTAACGACAGTTTTTCTTCCGCAGTCAAAACCAAAGGAATCTCTAGAAATAGTTAGCAAAGGTCGTTTATTCGATTTAGCAAGAGTTACTAAACATTTGCAGGGTGACGTCGGGAATTTATTTATTATCTTTTTTATAGTTGCTTTTGCGCTGTCAGGTCTGGAAATAGTTTTTCCTCTTTTTGCAAAGGAAAAATTCAATTTTAACGAAACTAATATCGGTTTTTTCTTTACATTAATTGGTGTTGTAGTAGGAGTTACTCAAGGAGTATTGGTCGGAAAGGCAGTAAAACGTTTTGGGGAGTTTAAAACTATCACTATTGCACATGTTTGTATGATTGTAGGTTATTCTGCGTTAAGTCTGTCTCCAAACTTGGTTTTTTTAGTCTTATCCGCAATAATTCTGGCAGCCGGAATTGCACTCAACGAGCCTTCTCTTGCCGCATTAATCAGTCAAAGAAGTAAAGAGGCTCAAGGCACAACACTCGGAGCAACGTGGTCTTTTGATTCTTTGGCACGTATTATTGGACCTGCTTTTGCGGGGTTTTTATTCGGTAGTGTTTCTTCCCGAGCTCCCTTTTTCAGTAATTCGCTAATGTTAATATTTTCGATTTATGTTTTAAAGATTTATGCTTCAAAAGAAAGATAAAAAGATGATAGATTATAAAACCCTGTTCTCCAGAAATATAGGAATTTTAAAAGAAGAAGAACAGGAAAAAATAAAAAATACCAAGGTGGCAATTTTAGGATGCGGTGGTGGAAGTGAAATAGCTCGGCAAATGGTACAATCTGGTTTTGTAAGCCTTAAATTGGCAGACATGGATACGGTTGCACCGCATAATCTAAATCGACAATTTTACTTTCAGAAAGATATAGGTAAAAAGAAGACACACGCGCTTGATGAAAATTTACGTATGATAAATCCTAATATAACAACAGAGATTTTAGATCAAGGAGTTAATACTAATAACATAGAAGAGATTGTATATAAAAGTGATTTGATAATTGATGCAATTCCTCAGGACACTGCTCTAAGAGAGGAAATGTTATTAGCTAGGGAAGTGAGAAAGAGTAATAATAAATATCTTTTATATTTTATGGATATTGTGTGGGGTGCAAAAGCTTTAATATTTTCAAAAACTAGTCAAACACTTGAGGAATTTTATGGTTTAGAACCAAATTGTGAACTTTATAAGCTCGATAAATTGAGTATAGAAAAGCGTTTCAGTTCTTATTTGGAGAATGCATCGAGTGACATGATTCGAGTTGGGAACATGATGTATAAACGTGAACTAAATTATTACCCACAAATGGCTCTGACTGTTTCACTTGCCGGATCTGTTGTTGCAACAATGTGTATTTTTCTTATTATGGGAAAGAAAATACCTCTTGCACCTTTCATATATCACATCGATTATTATAAAGATCTGGTTGAATAGGTATATGACTAACAGTTACATTACGCCCTCCGACTTCGAGAATCCCCGAAAGATATTAAAATGGTTACCTAAACAAAGTGAAGAATATTGGCTTGAAGGCGTAAGAAATAACGCGTTTAAGGTTTTTGAGATATTAAGAGACAAAATTCCTTTTTATAAGGAATTTTTAAAGGAACATGGTGTTGAAATCAATGATATAAAGAATTCCCAAGATATAGACATGCTTCCTGTCATGACTAAAGAAAATTATCTTAATAAATTTGGGTTGGAGGGATTGTTGAATGGTAAAGTTGAAGATATAAAAAGTTTTTATATGAGTTCGGGATCCAGTGGTAAACCTGGTGTATGGCCCAGGCTTGAACAATCGAATTTAGCCTACGCTATTTTTGTTAATTTTTTCTACACTTTATATTGGGATATTGATGTTAAAAAAACATTATACATTTCCGCTATGGATTTGGGGATTTGGGCATCTGGAAATTTACAATTCCATGCTGCAACATACTGTGCTCATAGACATAGGTTTACTTTCGCTAATTCGGGGGCTGACTTTAGTTTCATTTATCATATTTTGAAAGAACTGGGTTCCTATTATGATCAGGTTATTATTGCTACTTATCCTTCATGGGCAAGACGAGTTTTAGATTATTTGCTAGACAAAAAGGATATAGATCTTAAAAAATTGAATATCAAGCTTATGTTAGGCGGAGAACCACATACGATAGAGTGGAGACAATTTATATTAAAAAAAATCGGTCATTCTGAAGATGGATTAACTGATGTGATGGATTATTATGGCACTAGTGATTCTGGTGGCCCCGGATCGAGCACTCTATTAAGTACGTTAATTCAAAACTTATGCGAAAAGGATAATTTATTGTGTAATGATTTATTTGGACAGCCAATAGTTCCCTCATTGTTTCAGCAAAATCCCACCCTTTACGTAGAAGCCGTAAACGGAAATATTGTTATTACATATCCCGGCCAGTTACCGCTATGTCGATATGATAGTGGGGATACTGGTGGAGTAATAAAGTTTTCAGAAGTTATAAAGAAACTTGAAAAACACGACTACGACATAAATGGACTTATGTCTAAATATGGTTATAAAAACTTTATATGGAAATGGCCATTTGTATATTTAACTGGAAGGTATGACTTAGCGATAAATATTGGCGGGGCTATTGTCTATCCCAAAGATATAGAGGGATTATTTTTTGGAGATGAAACTAAAGAAATAAATAGCTTTAAACTTGCCGTTGAGTCAGGTGAAGATCAAAAATATAGTTTTAAAGTTTATCTAGAGTTAAAACATAATATTATACTTTCTTCCAGTGAAAGGGAAAAATTGATAGAGAAGTATACGAAAATTATATTAAATAAACTAGTTGAATCCAATTTGGATTATGCTGCAGCCTATGATATGGATAAAGACTTAAGTAAGCCGGATGTTAATATTTGTAACTATCGAGAACCACCTTTTGAGAGCGAAGAAATTAGACAAAAACCCCTTTTTGTTAAAAAATATAATTAATCAACTTCTGGTAAACCTAGCAGTATAGAAGAAAAACCAGCCTTGAATATTTTGTTTAATAAATCCAGCTTTCTCGCAGAGTTTTACTGTTGCTGACTTAAATGCAAAGTCAGGATCCATAAAATATTCAGTTATTGCTAGTATTCCATTTGGTTTCAACACTCTCTTAATTTCAATTAACGCTTTAAGTGAGTTAGGAATTTCTTGAAGTACATCTATTAAATAGACTAAATCAAACGTATTTGGTTTAAAAGGTAGTTTAGATGCATTGGCTTTTACAATTTTTATATTATTTAGGTTGTGAAATTCTTCTTTCTGTAATTTAGCTTTTAATTGAGCTAGCATTTCGTCTTGTAAATCTACAGCATATACTAAACCATTTTTACCTACGGCGCGGGCGGTATCTGTAGTATATGCACCGCTTCCGCAACCCAAATCTAATACGGTCATTCCCTTAGTAATGCCCGATCTTTTCAAAATTAGCTCAGTTGGCTGTAATTTTTTTCTTAACCTGCTATCAAAAAACGGTCCGCCTTTTGGAGACGCTGGGACGGGATTTTTATGACGTTCCTGTCGAAATTTAAGCTCTTTGTAAAGTAATTTTGTTGCTATCGTGGCAAAAATAATTATTAGAACAATGTACATACTATTGTTTAAAAGTATTCTAACATACTTATGGGGTCAATAAATAACTAACGAAAGTTATGTTTTTGTGGTGCAAAAGGAATAAAAAGAATGAATTTTGTTTCAAATTATCAAAACACCTTCTTTTATTTCTGTAAAACATGTATTATTTATATTAAATGAACATTGTTAATAACATATTACTAAATGCAATTATAGTAATTTTGATAACAGTAAGCTCATTTTATTTAGGTTTACTTGCCTACAGGGAAAATAGAAAATCCTCTTCAAACCGAATCTTTGCACGTTTCGCTATAGCTACAGCATTATGGATCTTATTAGCTTTTATTCCTGATGTACCATACTTCCGGGGTATCGCGTTGATTAGCGCTAAACTAAATTATTTAGCTTTATTAGTAGTAGGTTTCACATTAATTGAGCTTCCATTCTATTTTCCTCACGAACGTAGAATAAACCCCTATTTAAAATATCCTATTTTAGGAATTGCAGTGATTTTAGGAATTCTTACCTTGTTTACAGATAAAGTAATTGCGGGATTAAGTTTTTTTGAGTGGGGTACAAGCTATGTTGATGGTGAGTTCGCAGGTCCTATTTATCTTTATATGATGTTGGCGCCAATAATTTCATTTATTCAATATGTGTTTCTTTGGAAAAAAATCGATCAACAGGATAAAAGAAGGGTGAAGTTATTTCTAATGGGACTTTTTATATTTATGGCTGTAAATATTATTGCTCAATCGATAGTTGAACCTCTTATTACTCATACTGATGAGTTTTATAAAATTGGGAATTACTCTGCGATCTTTATGATAGTCTTGACGAGTTATGCAATTGTTAAATACGAGTTGTTTAATATTAAGGTACTTGCAACTGAAATAATTACAGTAGCTCTTTGGGTAATATTATTTTCCAAGATTCTTGTATCAACTTCTCTTACTGAGACGATAGTTAATAGTTCTATCTTCATTCTCGTTCTAGTTTTTGGGATTTTACTAGTCCGCAGTGTTATGAATGAAGTTAGGCAACGAGAAAAGTTGGCGGAGCTTAACGAGAAATTAAAAGCCTTGGATAAGCAAAAGGATGAATTTATTTCGATGGCTGCCCACGAGCTTAGATCCCCTCTTACCGCAATCAAGGGTTATGTCTCGATGATTATTGAAGGAGATACTGGCGATATTCCTGAAAAAGCACGAGAATTTTTAGCTGATGCTCAAGCTGTTACTGACCGCTTGGTCAGACTCGTTAATAATATGTTGAATGTCAGTAGGATCGAAGAGGGACGACTTGTTTATCAGCTTGAGACAACTTCTCTTATCAGAGCAGTTCAGGAAATTTATTTTGCATTCAGAGTTGAGGCTGAAAGAAAAGGCTTAAAAATTACTATGGATATTCCGGATGGTATCAAGGATCAGGTGTATGTCGATCCCGACAGAGTCCGCGAAGTAATTAGTAATCTCGTTAGTAATGCCATAAAGTTTACCGTAAAGGGTTCGGTCACGATCAAGATGCGCAATCCCACTCCCGGTACGGTAAAAGTAGAAGTAATTGATACCGGTCCTGGCATTTCGACGGAAGAACAGGTAAAGCTTTTCCAGAAATTTTATAGAGCGGAGTCAACGGCAGGTAAAACTTTCGGAACAGGGCTGGGTCTTTATATTACAAGACTTTTAATTGAGAAATTCGGTGGTAAAATTGGAGTAGAATCGCAAGTAGATCGCGGAAGCAATTTCTGGTTTGAGCTTCCGGTATCAAAAGGTGCTACAATTAAATAATACTATGGCTGAGGAGGGTAAAAAGAAGGTATTAATTATTGAAGACGACCCGTTCCTCCTAAAAATATATCAGGAGAAATTTACGGGTGAGGGTTTTGATGTAGTAACTGCTGAGGATGGTGTAGAAGGATTGAGGTTGGCAAAGGAGGGTAATCTTAATATTGTAATTTTGGACATTTTAATTCCCAAACTTTCCGGGGTTGATCTACTTCTTAAACTGCGGGAAGATGATAAAGGAAAGACTCTTCCGGTAATTGCTCTTACTAATCTTACCCAACCGGAGGAGCAACAAAAAGTAATGACTTTGGGCGTTAAGGAATACCTTGTTAAAAGCGACTATACTCCGAACCAAGTTGTCGAAAAAATCAGAAAGTATATCTGACCTTACCCCCTAGGCCGCGTGAGAACGAATACTAATCCGAGTATTGCTATCAGTGCGAGGCCTGACGCGAGTCCGGCTCTTTTAAGTCCCAGAAGAAGTCGGTCTTTAGCCGAAGATTTTGGAGTTGGGGTTTCTTCCGGTGTCGTAGTTTCTTCATCACCACCCGACGTCGGAGCAGGAGAACCGGGTTTTTCCAAGAAAGTAATCGGTTTGATAGAACCTTTCATGACGACATTCCCGGCTGGAGCTTTGGTGTTGGGATTTTCTTCAGTTGTAACAAAGAGAGAGGTAAAAGCAGGTTTAACATCAAATTGAGCTTTCCCCAATCCTAACGCTCCAACTTTTACTGGGGCGCTGGCATCCGCCGGATTTGCCCAAAGAATATATGAGAAGATTGTGTTATCAACCGGGTATAGTATGTCACGGCAGGACACGGTTACTTTATAAACTAAATTTTGCATTTGGAGAGATGCAGCAAAACATCTGTAAGTGTTGTCGTTTGTACTTCTGAGTTCAAATGTTCCCTCTGATGCAAAAGCACTACCTTTTGAGATTAAAAATAGACCACTTGCAAGAATTAATGATGTTACTAAAATAGTTCTTTTTTTCATGCAACTTAGGTAATTATATACTTATTCTCTTTTGCTTTGCAATTTGAATGATTGAAAAGAGGGTATATCTGATTTAATATGAATCTAGCATGAATGGGCAAAATTCTACCACCAACCAGAAACAAAATCCGGTTCAGGCAGCCCCTGCCCCGAATATCGGCTCGGAAAACATTAGCCTGCCGGTTATTCTTCTCGTCGAAGACGATCCGGTTCTTTCGAAGATGTATACCGAAAAATTTAAATTTGAGGGCTTCAGTGTCCTGACTGCTGCGAATGGTGAAGACGGACTACACGTTGCATTAACCCAAAAAGTTGACTTGATACTACTTGACTTGATGCTTCCGAGACTTTCCGGGACCGAACTATTAGCAAGACTGCGTGAAGATCCGAAAGGTAAGGGAGTAGTTGTCGTGGCTTTAACAAATCTTGCTGAGGAAGAGGAAAAACAGAAAGCAATTCAACTCGGAGTTAAGGAATATTTAATCAAAGCCATGCAAACACCCGAGGAAGTAGTCAAAAAGGTCAAGGGTTATATAGGAAAGTCTTAATATAGCTTTTCTACGTATTCTTCGAACATTCTTTTTGCAGAAAATGCTTTGGCAGTATCAATTGATTTTTTCATCCTTTCAATCCAGAGTTTTGGGAGACCTTCGGCGTTTCTGTCGTAATATAGTGGCGCGATTTCGTTCTCAAGGAGTTTATAGAAGTCATCGGCCACGTTATCTGGACTCATAACCCAACCAATTCCGTCCCAATTAACTTCATACGTCCATCCGTCAAGTACCGTACAATTGAGCACACCATTGCCGATAGCCTTCATCCCCGAAGTTCCGCATGCTTCTAAATTGCCTTTCGGGGTATTTAGCCAGATATCTGACCCGCTCGTCAGATGATTGGCGAGAGATACATTATAATTCGGAATGAAAATAGCGTGCCCCGATAGGTCAGTTGAAAAAATTTTAATTATTTCTTCAATAATAGATTTTGCGTGAGGGTCGGCAGAATGGGAGTTACCAGCAAAAAGGAGTTGTATCGGTTTATCGGTAGTCGAAAGAATGTTTTTTAATCTTGCAATATCGGAAAATATAGCTTTCGGTTGTTTATATTCTGCCAGTCTTCTTGCCCAGGTAATAACTAAGTGATTCGGGTCATAACCGAAACCTGTTCTTTGAATAACAGTTTCGACAAGCTCTCTTTTTTTAAGCATATGGAGATGCCATAAATCTTCATCGCTGATGTTAATCTCTCTGTAATCGCTGTCCTGCCAGCGCTCACTACTTACGCCATTTGTTATGTATGTCCAGGTATAGTTCGGGTAAGCTTCCTTGCAATATTTTTCGTGGATTTTGCTGACGGCGGTATGTTTACTGGAAATGTTCAGTGCAAATTGTGTAATAGCGAAAGTATTAGCATCTTGTGCTCCGTCTCTAATAAGAAGGTCAGTGTCGACTCCTGCTTCCTTTGCAAACGCTTGACCCCACCACTGAAGAGTTCCAAGGGGATAAGTTAGATTACCCGCGGCGACGAGTGTGTGATTGGTGTAAACTATTTTTTTGACTGCTTTTTTCCAACCTTCATTGAAACTAACCCTCTCGGCAACAGAGATATTTTTGGCGATTTCCCAAATGATAAAACCGGGACGGCCCTCATTGATATGATAAATTCTTGGAGTTATTCCGAGCTTTTCCAGTAGTTTAACTCCCCCAACCCCTAAAAGTATTTGCTGACGGATTTGACTACCGGTATCTCCATGGTACAGGGCATCCATATCCGATATCCATTCCGGCGGATTACCGTCGACGTCGGTTGATAAGAAAAAAAGAATTGCGGTGTCCGAGAGTCTGATGTGGTAAGACTTGAATTTTATTTCTCCCGTCGGAGATGGAAGAGTTAGAATTAAGGGTTTACCGGCTTCAGTTGTTGGTCTAAGAAACGATGCATCATGATCAAATTCCGAATCCCGCTTTTCTTCTCTGGCATCGGCCGTAATGTGCTGATTAAACTCTTTGCCTTTATAAAGAATTCCCACTCCGACGAAGGGGTAATGAGCCGTTGCGGCAGCATTGATAAGATCAGATGACAGAACACCTAAACCTCCGGAGTAGGTAGGAAGATCATTATCTATTGCAAATTCACTGCAAAAAAATGCGACAGGATTTTTTATTTCAGGCAGTTTCACTTTATTAAATGTAGCATTCAACAACATTTAGTTAAAGTACGTAGTGTTTTGTAATATAATAGTTGAGGTTAGCAATATGAATGAAAATAGTGAAAAAATCGATGAGTTTACCCTTAGTCGGGAAATTCTGAATTTAATTGATAGTTATAAAGAAGCGGGAGGTGGTAAAAAGAACGGCTCGATAGAATCGACGATAAAGGTCAGCCAGGTATTAGGACCGCTTGCTTTTTTTTATGAAAGGGTGAGAAACGCTCTCGAATACAAGGGTGAACACCTGATTAAAAGAAATGCAATTGAACGCATGCTCAGGCGGCAAATTTGGGAAAGACGCTCGCACGATCCAAAAATCCTTGCGGATACCTTAATAAAAGAGCTTATTTGGGCACGGTATGTTAAAAACGATTCTGTTCCAAAAAGAAAACTGACACTGATCAGTAAAATTATTGCTAAATACCTCAAGATCTTCGCAGCCCTCTCAAGAACCGCCGACAATTATAATTACACCGACTTGAAAGATTGGCTTTTGGGAATATTTTCATGCGAGATTGAAGAAGTTCTTGACTCCTCTTATTTCTATAAAGAAGCACTCAATTATGCTGTCTTTTCTTGGTTTAAGAAGAACTACGAATGGCTTGACGGCGGATTAAGCCAGAAGGAAAAAGAAACGCAAATTTTTATTGCGGTTCACCGGAGTTTATCGAAATCGGATAAAGCCGGCATTCGCTACAGACTGCTAAAGGTTTATTATCCATCCTGGATTGAAATGAAGGACGAAGAATTTCCAGTAAACTTGGAAAAACTTATCAATTCATATCGAGAAATTGAAAAGGAAATAACTTCCCCCTATCAGTCGAAGATGTATCGTTTTGTCCAAAGACAATCGGCTGCCTTTCTAGTTTTAAGAGAGGTGATTGGTGATAATCCGGAACTGGCAATGGATGTAATAAATAAACCCCAGAAACTCGAGGCTAAAATAAAAGAGGTATGTAGCAATAAATACTCACAAATCAGAAGGCGGGTAAATAGAGGAATTTTACGGAGTATTATTTATATCTTTTTAACGAAAGTTTTATTGGCTATACTAATCGAAGCTCCGTACGAAATTTTCTTTAAAGACAGATTTAATGTTGTACCTATTTTGATAAATGTGATGTTCCCGCCTTTTTTAATGTTTTTAGTGGGCTTGAGTATTAGAAAGCCGGATGAGGATAACACTCAAAGAATTATTACTATTATTAATAGTTTTGTATATAGCGGTAGTGATAGTATTAAACAGGAATTTTCTCTTGTATCCAATACCGGGGGTGGTTTGATTTATCGGATATTTTTTGTAATTTACAGCTTACTTTTCCTGCTAACATTCGGCGGCATTAGTCTTATTTTATTTGACCTCGGCTTTAATATCATGTCGGCAGGAATATTTTTTGTATTTATATCACTCGTCTTACTCTTTGCTTACCGTATCCGCTACACGGCGGGGGAGTTAAGCGTCAGGGGAGAAAAGGAAAGTTTCATGTCCCACATGATTACCAATCTGGCCTTACCGTTATTAAATCTTGGCTCGTGGCTTTCGCAAGGACTGCAAAAATTTAATTTTTTGCTTCTTTTTATGGATTTCCTTATTGAGGCACCCCTGAAAAATATTATTCGTGTCTTTGAAGAGTGGACAAGTTTTATTAAAGAGAAGAGGGAAGAAGTAGTTGAAGTCCCGAACTAGGTGTTACTTCATCCCATTGCTGCAACGTAATTTCTTGCGACTTCTTGCCAATTTACGATATTCCACCAGGCTCTGATATATTCTGCGCGGCGATTTTGGTATTTAAGATAGTATGCATGTTCCCAAACATCGATTCCAAGTATTGGAACATTGTCGTCGGATAAAGGGTTATTTTGGAAAGAATGTTTCTTTAGCGACAACTTTTTATCGGGAGTTAGGATAAGAAATGCCCAACCGCTGCCGAAAACGCCCATGGCTTTAGTTGTAAATTCTTCTTTAAATATGTCGATTGATCCAAAGGTTGAATTGATGGCATCTTTTAATTCCTCCGAAGGCGGTGATGAGTCAGCCTCGGAAGCCATTATATTCCAAAAAAAGCTGTGGTTAGCGTGACCACCTCCGTTATTGATTACGCCTTGTTTAATATCGGCGGGTAAGTCATCGAGGTTTGATAATATTGTTTCGATACTTTTTTCATAAAATTGCGGATATGGCTCCAGCAATTTATTGAGATTGTCAACGTAAGCTCCGTGGTGTTTATCATGGTGGATTGTCATAGTTTCCTTATCTATGAAAGGCTCAAGTGCGTCGTAGTCGTACGGTAAGTCGGGTAGAGTAAACATAATTAATTATTGCCAGAGAGCATATATTTATCTGTAATAATAATTACACTATTTGTATTATAGCTAATACCCAAATTGCTACTTGATTTTTAGTTTATCAATTAGTATTATTGAGCTCTTCATCCTTATTGATTCCCTTTTTGTTTTTGACAAAGTGGCGTATTTTAAGCGCCTTGCAAACTTGCCGAAGCGTAAGCAGTGGCGGGCCTGCCCACAAAAGATTATATGCCAAACATGAGAGCTGAAGAAGCATTTTATATCGTTACATTTTTTTCTATGGCAACCTTTTTTCTGGTTTTGATAGGATTGGTGGGGTTGATTATTTAATTACAATACTCACTTCGTTCGAGTATGTAACAATGTGGCCGGCACCGTCATATACGCCGACTCTGAAGTAATAAGTTGTTCCGCTTGTTAAGCCCGTCCAAGGATAATCCCTTAGCTCGGGTCTGTTTTCATATCTCCCAAGATCCTCGCCGTTTCTGGGGGGGTATGTCGGACCTGGGTTTTGTGAATATATTAATTTAAAACCTTTAGGAGCGCTTCCTCCTGAAATAGTCCAGGTAAGTTTTGCCTGAGCTGTTGTAGATGACTCAACATTTAAGTTTACGGACGTTGCGTAATTTCCACTGGTCGATTCGCCTTGCGTAGGCGTAGCTGTTACATCGTTGGAATAGGAAACTATTTTCCCGCTATTATATATACCAACTCTGAAGTGGTAGGTAGTGCCTGCATTAAGCCCGCTCCAGGTGTAGCTTCTGTTATCGGAGGATATGAATACTGCCTGATCTCCTTCTCTTGCTGGATATGTCGGATCGGAATTGCGTGAACTTACGACTTTGAAACCGTACGGGGAAGACCCGGTAAGTGTCCAATTTAGTGTTACCTTGCCTGCTCCGGCGGTTGCACTGAGGGTGAGAGACCCGCTTGCCGGTTGGCCGGATTCGGCAGGTTTAGTTGTCGGTTTTGGGGTAGGGACACTTGTGGTAGTTGGCGTGACGTTTGAACTTTGTTCCTTGTCTTCATCGAGTATTTTATTCCACTCATAAAAATTTTCGTTTTGCTCGCTCGTGCTGAGTTCCGATGTAGCGAGTTTTTCGCTCTTGTTATCGTAAGTTGCTTTTTCACCTTTCCCGGCAGTATCTGATTGGGTTTCTTCTCCTTTAGCAGTTATCTGGACACTATTCTCAAAAACCGCAATTTCCGTAGATTCTTCTTCCGCATTGCTGGTTACACTGAATTTTGTTCCGAGCGCAGTTGCCAGTACATTTAAACTTTTGACGTTATAGACGAGCGCTCCGGGTTGGACGCGGTGATAGACACGGCCTTGTAGTTGGGTAATGAGGATAACGGAGTCAGTGAGTGCTGAAAATTGTGCTTCAGTATTTTCGTCAAAACGCACTGAGCTACCATCGTCGATTTCGAAGACCGCTTTACTTTCAGCACCAGTCCTGATTTGATCGCCTCCAATAATTTTTTGTCCTTTATCCAGCGACTTCCAAGTCCCGTCCGTATTTTCAATTTCGACTGTCCCTTCTTTAATAACAAGTACACCCGCAAGTTTGTAATTTTTTGTTTCGGTTATGACGGAATCGGAATTTTCTTTTCCGTCAGGCTGATTATCTTGAGATAAAAATGTTTTGCCGAGGAAAATTCCAGCCAGGAATATTAAAACAAGAAGTAATACAACAAGTATTGAAATGATATATAACTTTTTACCTTTTTTTGGTGGTGTGGGAGTAGTAATAGTTGGTTCGGGGGCTGGTACAGGTGATTTCGGGATAGCGTCGTCCATATGCTTACTTAAATATTATTTAATAATATGGGATATGTCAAGTTGGGGTTACCACGTAAGATACCAGAGTGCGGTTCCCGCTCCCCAGACAATAAAACCCATACCGGCGAGGGGTTTATTGAAGAAAAATAAAATAATAAGACCTACTAAAATAATAATGTGTATCATAAATCTTCTTAAGAACCTGTTTACTTTGTAGCTGTTAAAAAAGTTCGTTTGATTATAATCCATGATTATTTATGGTAACACAAATTTTCAAGGAAATTTTTTGTTTTATGCTAAATTTTGTTTCATCTGTACATTTAAATTTATTATAGGAACATTCAAGAATGCCCCGCTAAGCGGGGATGAATTGAACGTTCATATGTCATCCTCCTTTAGAGGAGTACCCGAGTTTGACTCGGGAGGATGTCATGGGTACAATCGAGTTATCATGCTCGCCAAAATTACTTCAGGGGCAACCGTAGGGCTTAATGCTACAACTATCGATGTTGAAGTTGATATCCCAAACGAAGGCTTGCCGAGCTTTACAATAGTTGGTCTTCCCGATAAAGCCGTCGAAGAAGCAAAGGAAAGAGTGCGAAGTGCGATTAAAAACTCAGGGGCCGACTTCCCTACGACCAGAATCACGGTTAATCTTGCTCCGGCGGATCTTCCCAAAGTAGGACCGGCGTATGATTTGCCGATTGCATTGGGTATATTAATTGCATCAGGGAATATTGCGCCTCGAATTTCCGACACTCTTTTCTTCGGTGAACTTTCTCTTGATGGAAGTTTGCGTCACACAAACGGAATTCTTCCAATGGCGTACCTGGCAAAGGAGAAAGGTATCAAAAGGCTTTTCATTCCTAAAATTAATGAAAAAGAAGCAGCTGTGGTATCAAACATCGACGTTTTTGCGCCCGAGTCACTTCTTGATCTGGTCAGATTTCTTTCAGGAACAATTGCTATTGAAAAAACTAAAAAAGTTAGTCTTTTATCTCTCCTTAAAACTTCGGAAGCGGAATTTGATTTCTCCGAAATTATAGGTCAGGAACATGCGAAACGGGCGATGGAGATCGCTGCAGCCGGATCTCATAATATATTTATGAAAGGCACCCCCGGATCCGGAAAAACTATGCTTGCCCGTGCTCTTCCTGGAATACTTCCGACATTAACAGAGGATGAAGCATTAGAGGTAACAAAAATTTATTCGATAACCGGTAATTTACCCTCCGGACAATCGATAATTACCAGCCGACCGTTCAGAAGTCCGCACCATACAACTTCACGGATTGGTTTAATTGGAGGTGGATCGAATCCGTTCCCCGGAGAAATTTCCCTTGCCCATCGGGGAGTCCTTTTTCTTGACGAATTTCCGGAATTCCCAAGGCATGTATTGGAATCGATAAGGCAGCCGATGGAAGATGGTGTTGTAACAATATCGAGGGCAAAGGGGTCGGTTACGTATCCTGCACAATTTTTACTTGTGGCAGCGAGCAATCCTTGTCCATGCGGGTATTTCGGCGATCCGAAGCGAGCCTGTAAATGTCTCCCCGGCATGATTTTACGATATCAGAAGCGAGTTTCGGGGCCTATTCTTGACAGAATTGATCTGCACATATCATTGCGTTTGTTGGAGACTGATAAATTGGTAGGAAATAAAGAAAAAGCTGAAAGTTCCAAGTCAATTCAAGCTAGAGTTCAAAAAGCCAGAGATATGCAGATTAGACGCTTCAAGGGTTCTAAGTTTAAATCAAATAGTGAAATGAGCTCGAAAGCAGTTAAAGAATTCTGCAAGTTATCTCCGGAATGTTATGCAATATTAAGAAGTGCAGTAGCCTCGATGAATCTAACCGCGCGTTCATATCATAAAGTCATAAAGGTAGCCAGAACTATTGCAGATTTGGAGGGGGCGAAAGATATTACTACAAACCATATAGCCGAAGCCCTCCAGTACAGACCCCAGAATGATGACGAGATTTAACTCCTTAGTGCTTCTTATTTCAACAATTTAAAGCTATAATTCGTTATAGTATTAAAATTAATATGAATCTTAAAGATAAAGTAGTATTAATTACCGGATCGAATCAAGGATTGGGGAAAGTTCTTGCTAAAAAGGTTGCAAAGGATGGAGCAAAAGTAATTCTTTTGGCAAGAAGAGAGAATCTTCTTAAAGAAGTTAAAGATGAAATAACTAAAGATGGAGGTTTAGCGGAGTACTTCGTTTGTGACATTCGCGATAGTAAACAGGTAACAAAAACAGTAAATAATCTTATCCACAAATACAAAAAAATCGATGTCTTAGTAAATAATGCAGGAGTATGGACAGATGATGAAAGTGAGAAGAGAAAACCAGAGTTAAGGAAAAACGCCTTTGATACCAATGTTTTTGGGCATGTTCAGGTTACTGAAGAAATATTACCTTACCTAAATAAAGACGAAAGTATTATCTTCAATACAATTTCTACAGCAGGAGTACCAGATATTCCATCAGGCAATAATTTGATGTGGAAATCATATGGAGCCTCAAAATGGGGAATGGTTGGTTATACACAGGCACTACGGGAATCTTTAAGAGATACTAATACAAAAGTAATCCAGTATTTTCCTGGTGGTTTTGAAAGCAATTTATATGAGAATGCAGGAAGAGAAAATCCTCATAATCAGCCTTGGATGATGAAAACGGTAGATGTTGCAGACATAATTATATTTGCATTAACCAGACCGAAAGATGTTTATATGGAGAAAATTGTTGTGTCGAAAAAGAAGTAAACATTATGGCTAAACCTAACAAAATAAATTTAAAAGATAAGTTTAGTAAATTTACTAATTTATGGAGTCCAAAAGTAATTGGTGAACTTCACGGGGTATCACTTAAAGTGGTTAAGGTTAAGGGTGAATTTAACTGGCATCATCATGATAATGAAGATGAACTGTTTTGGGTTATTAAAGGCCAACTAACGATTCATTTTAGAGATGGTGATGAGATTCTTAATCCAGGAGAACTATTAATTATTCCCCATAAGATTGAGCACAAGCCCGAAGCAAAAGAAGAGGCAGAGATAGTACTTATTGAACCTAAAGAAACACTAAACACTGGTAATGTAAAGACCGATAAAACAATTGAGAAATTAGAGGAGATATGACATTTGTTCCTAAAGACTTTAAAGTACCAGAAAAACTTAAGCAGACAGATTTTCTAATACGTAAATTATGCGCGAGAGATGTCTACCTTGATTATTTGGCTGTAATGTCGAGCATTGATGTTATTCAGAAAACCCGAGGGGGGAGTTGGCCAACCAAAGACCTAACATTTGAAGATGATTTAATTGATTTAGCTTGGCACCAAAGAGAGTTTGAACATAAATCCTCTTTTGCTTACACAGTGATGAATAAAGACGAAACTGAATGTTTAGGTTGTCTTTACTTCTATCCTCCAAGATTCCGAAAAGAAGCTCCTGAAGGAACAGACGTTGATGTCAGTTTTTGGGTAACACAGAAAGCTTATGAACAGGGTTTATACGATAAGCTGTACAAAACAATAAAAGAATGGCTTACAAAAGACTGGCCATTCAAGAAACCGTTTTGGACAAATAAAGAGATTCCCACAATATAAATTAATATGGGTGATTTAAATAAACTAGCTAAAGAAGTAATTAAAAAAAATCAGTATCTTGCCTTAAGTACAGTAAGGGCTGATGGAAAGCCTTGGACCTGTATTTTGGCTTATATATTTGATGATAATTACAACTTTTATTATGTTTCACTTCCTACTTCAGAGCACTCAAAACATATAGAAAAATCTAAGAATGTGTCATTTGCAATTTATGATTCAACTCAAGGATTTGGTTTAGGGGCAGGATTGCAGGTTGAAGCAGAAGCGGAAAAATTAAACGAAGAAAAAATCCCTGAAATATCAAAGATGTATTTTGAAAGGAAGTATCCCTACGGGAATATATCCAACGATTTTACCGTAGGTCTTAAAAAGATGATAGAGAGTGGAGTTTATTTCTTCTATAAGTTAACGCCAATTCATATTTGGATAAATGACCCAAACGTTGATACAGATAGAAGAGTAGAAGTTTTTGCTAAATAAAGGAAGTTTATAGTATAAGCCACATATAGTAATTAAGATTAATATGATCATAAATTATAAGAATAAAGAACAAGAAGTATTGGTTAAAACAAATCTCAAGAAACTTCTGGATAAAATACCCAATCTTCGTTCAGTAATTGAAACCTTAAACAAAAACAATATTAAATATGGTTTATATGCAGGGGCTCACGTAGCGGTTTTGACTTCTAATAGAGAGTCAACAGATGTTGATTTGCTCGTAGCTGATGAAGATTTTGACAAGTTGAAAGAACTATTTCCAAATTCTGTAATAAAGGGTGGCAAAAGTAATATTTCAGATGGTATTTTTCTTTATCCAGGAGGAGAAGAGAAAATAGAGTTTATGGCTAATGCAAATATGATTGAGGATGGTAAAAAGTATCCTAATCGACTAACCGAAGCTGTTTGGAATAAAGTTGTAAGGTATGAAGTTGATGGACTTACTTTCCTAATGCTAGATCCTGTTGATACAGTGGTAATGAAAGCAATACTTCAGAGAGGAAAGGGACAAGGTAAACATGATATAGAAGACATTGAGGCTATTGTTAATGTAATAGATCTGGATAAGGAATATCTCAAAGCACGACTTAAGGAGGTAGAAGCAGACAAAAGAGTGTTTAGAGTATTAAAGAAGTTCAATTTGATTTAAAAAATATGTCGTGGCAATTATTAGTTGGAATTAGTGTTGTTTTGTATTCAGTTTCCGTGCTTCTTCAAAGACTCCTTCTGAAAGATGAAAAGAGTGAACCCATATCTTTCTCTATATTTTTTCAGGTAGGAGTTGCGTTAACAATAGCTGTATTAGTTCTCTTAATTCACGGCAGTATTCCATTGCCAGACTTTTCAGAAATCTCGTGGAGTGTTTTAATAATGACAGTTTTATATGCCTTAGCGAATATTTCAATATTCAAATCTTTAAAAGCCACTGAAGCCTCACGATTTACTGTCATATTTTCAAGTCGAACAATATTTGCTGTAATTGCTACCTCAGTTGTTTTTTCCGAAACATTAACAATAAATCAGTGGTTCGGAGCATTATTAATAATAATTGGTGTAATTATTGTTTCAATCAAAGAAACAAAATCAAAGATAAATAAAGGGGATTTACTGGCAATGATAGCAGCTGTTCTTTTCGGGCTTGCTAATACTAACGACAGATTTCTAGTCAAATTTTTTGATCCATACTCTTATGTGATTATTGGATTTCTTTTACCCGCAATCTTAATTGGAATTATTTACCCGAAGAAAATTACTGGTATTAAGACGTATTTCAAAAAGGATTTTATTTATAAAATGATCTTACTCTGTACCTTATATGGTCTTTCAGCTTTAGCTTTCTTTACGGCATTACAGATTACTCCAAATGCCTCATTAGCATTCGCTATGTATGCGTTTAGTGGTGTTTTAACAGTTGTTTTAGCAATAATACTCCTTAAGGAAAAGGATTATCTTTCGAGAAAAATTGTAGGGGCGGTGTTAAGTTTGGTTGGTTTATTGTTAACGAACAAATGAAAAACCATTTTTCAGAAAAAAAGTTAAGATACTTTATAGGAGAAACTATCAAAGAGGCTCAGATAGCTGTCAGTAAAGGTAATTATCCAATAGGGTCTCTTATTGTTGATGAAAAAGGAAATATTATTGCGAAGTGTCAAAATGAAAACGCGACCAGAGATGATATAACTGCGCACGCAGAAGTTTTATGTCTGAGAAAAATGGGATCAAAAAGACTTGCGAAGGAAAATGGTAAAAGTTATTATTTATTTTCCTCTCTTGAACCTTGTGGGGGTTGTGGATTTTTCATGGCAAGAACTAATATTAAGATAGTTTATATTGCTTCTTTAGATCCCTACAGATCTGGTATGAGCGTTCTTAAGAAATCAACTGACTTTTCTGAAATCTTTAAAAATATAAATGTAGTTGTTTGTGATTTTCTCGATTTAGCAACAAAATCTAAGTTGCTAATGAGAGATTATTTAATAAAAAAAGGTAAAAAGGAGGCAGCGAAAATATATGAGTAAAGACTACGATTTTGTATCAACCACAAATATGCTCATCGTTAAAGACGGGAAAGGTTTGTTTATCAAACGGAGCGAGAAATTAGAGAATTTTCCAGGTTGGTTGATGCTTCCTGGTGGAAAACAAGAGGTTGATGAAACTCCACAACAAGCAGCAATTAGAGAAACTTGGGAAGAAACAGGAATAAAAGTATTAAACCCCAAACTCAGGGTTGTAGCCACACACAACCATTTTTACAGGAACAAGGTTTACTTAGTTTTTATCTTCCAATCAGATGAATTTTCAGGAGAACTTAAAGAATCAGATGAAGGAACTCCACTATGGCTTCCTCTTGACGAAGTACTAAAAGATCCTAAGTTATACCCCGATCTTAAGCGTCATATTAAGTTAGTTTTGGAAGCAGAAAATGATCAAGTGATATTTACTTACCATAAATTTAATAAAGATTTAGAAATAATCGAGGAGGTTTAAATATGAATGTAATAGTTAAAACAGCAAAAAGTGGAGATTGGGAAACCATACAGAAACTTAATAACCAAGTTTTTATTAATGACCAAGAGCATGATAATGATCTTGATATGAATTGGCCGTTTTCTCCAAAAGGTATAAAGTATTACAAAGATTTGGCGAGCGGGAAATACGGGAAATGCTTCATTGCATATCTTGATAATCAGCCCGTAGGTTATATAGCATTGGCCATTAAAGACTTCGGGTATCGAAAAAGTAAATATATTGAAATCGAAAATATCGGAGTTAATCCTCAACACCGGTCAAAAGGAATAGGTAAAATGCTAATGGATGAAGCTGTTGGGTGGGCAAAAGAACAAAAAGCTACAAAATTATACGTTTCTGCTTATTGGGGTAACGAGAGAGCTATAGATTTCTACAAAAAGAATGGTTTTTACGAATCGGGTGTAGAAATGGATAAGAGATTGTAAGTCACTCCTTTTCTGGGACTTCTTTAGTAAATATAAATAACGACAGCTACATCTGGCGAGATTCTGCATAGGGAAGAATGTCGGGGCAAGTTGAAAGACTTCCTGACCTTCTATATGGATATCCTTTCTATGAGCAAAACGACATTAATCAGTCTGAGATTTATTTCGGAGACTGGAAGATGTATGTCATCGGGGATAGACAGACAATCTCTGTCAGAACAACAACTGAAGGTGGAGAAGCTTGGAGAAGAAACTCAATGGAGGTTAAATTTTCTTCCTAAGATAGCTTCTTGACATTTTATTTAAGTATAGTTAAGATATACTCAAGATATCTTAACATAATGACCAAAAAAAGCGGAAAAATAGTTAAGTGTGTCTGGTGCGGCAAGTCTTTATATAAGATACCAAGTCGAGTTCGTAAGTTTAATTTTTGTACGCCTGAGCATTATAGAACTTTTCTAGCCAGTCCAAAAAATAAAACACTAAGTAAAGGTTGGAAACATAGTGAAGATGCAAAACAAAAGATAAAACTAGCAAATTTGAGTAGGAATTATGATGAAATTTTTACAAAAGAAACTCGAAAAAAACTTGCAGAAAGCGCTGGAAATAAAATATGGACTAAAGAGGCTAGAGATAATGCTAGAAAATCTCATTTAGGTAAAAAACTTTCTTTAGAACAGATACGGAAAATAAAAGATCATGCAAAATATGATTGGAGAAATAAATCTTGGCGAGGTCGTTATTCAAGTTATGTTGCAAAGCATGTTTGGGCTGCAAAACATATAAGGAAAACTAGATGTGAATATAAAGACTCTGGTTTCGGTCCATGTAATGGTAAGTTACAGTTAGCAAATATCGATCACAAATATTATAAGAGAATCAAGGACTGGAAAGTATTATGTAAATTCCATCACGACTTATACGATTATAGACATGGCTTAAGAAAATTGACAAGTAAAACCAAACGCATGTATGTAAGATTTGATCCTCTTCAATTAAGAGACTTTACTGTTGATGGGATAATAGTCAGCTCTACATAAATAATATGAGAACGACTTACAAGAAAATGAATAATATAGAAGATATACTAAGGCGCTTGAGTTTGAAGCAATTAGAAGCGCTTGCGGTTTTTATACCAACAGGCGAGAGAGCTAGTACACATATGAGTATTGAGACGGCTAGCAATACTATTCACACTGCGGTAAATGACAATATAAAAAGAAAGAAAGCAATTGGGGGTGTAATTTCGACTTTGTGTAAGATTGAAACTCCTTATGGCAAACTTATTTTGCCAGCCGCATGGACTAAGGAAGAAGGAATGCGTTGGACTCTAAATGAGAAAGTTATAAATAGACAGGAACTGAAGGAGATATTGTTACAGATACCAGGATTAAATATATGAGCAGGTTGAAAAATCAGAAAACATTTCAAAAAGATGGTTGGAGAAGAATGTTATGTAAAGCTTGTGCGCGTATTATTGGCGAAAGTCACCTTAATGAAAAAAATAGTAGAGAGATCAGATGTAAGGAATGTGGAAACATCCAAATAATAGCCCCTCCGAGAAAAGGTACTAAGAACGGAAAAATTGGATACTTTTGGTATGAACCAGGTGATAGCTGTTTTACGGCTATAGTGTATAACAATTGAATTTTGAGTTAATTTAGGTTCCTGTTTAAGGAAATATTAGAGAACTCAGCTTTACGCATCTTCAGATGTCATGAGCTGAGTTTTTTTATGGAGAGGTTATGAAGAAGAGAGAAAAATACAAAGTAGTAAATAATCTCAATTCAGAGAGCGATAAAAATATGATAGCAAAAATATTAGGAAAAGAATTTTTAATATTTCTTAACAAAAACATTAGAGCATATAAAGATAGTAATAATTCAAAAAATGAAAGGGAGTGATAATAATGGCTATTTATAAAGTGGATCTGGAGGAAATTTGGATAAGGTCGATATATACCCGTGCGAGTTCTGAAAAGAAAGCGCTTGAGAAAATTTTAAATGGAGATAACGAGGCAAATCTAATAGCTGATAATTTTAACTACGATCGAATAAATACATCAACAAAAGATAATTGGTTAGTTGAAAAAGTGGAGAAGAAAGATTTACCAAGTAAATTAAAACAATTTTGATAAAGAACAATTAGATTAAACGACCGTAAGTCAGAGAGACTGAAAAGTTAATGAAAATATGAGATAGGTGGGGGTGATAAAAATGAGTAAAAAAAGGAAAAAAAAGGACAGAAAGTTTAAATGTCTTACTTTGAATGAGTTAAGACTTATAAGCGATAGCTTAGTGGCTTATAAAGCACTATATGCTATGAAGCTATCCAATTTATATAGAGAATATTTTGACAAATCAGAAGTGATGGATACTTTTACTGAAGATATTCAAAAAGCAAATTTTGAATGGCCAGATAAAGATGATTTTTGTAACGAGATAGAAAGAGAAATAAGCACGAGAGAAGTTAATGAAGATTAATTAGATTAAATAAGGATTTAACTCAATTTTTAGCCTTAAAAATAAACTATAAGTTATTTAAATTTATTATATGTAACCTTAAATAATAATCAATAGCCAAAAATAATCTATGTATTTTATTAGATTAAATCCTTATTAAAACGCATGGAAGAAAAGATATTAACAATTAGAGAAGTGGCAACTTTACTCAAATATTCTGAAGCTACTATACGATCATGGGTAAAGTCCGGAAAATTACCAGCATTTAAGATAGGAAGAAAGTATAGGATTCGGCTTAGGGATATAAATAAACACTTTAAACAGCATTTGCAGGAGGATAATGAAGATGAGTAGTTATAAGTTAGAAACTGCGATAAATGGTTTTCTAGGCTATTTAAGAAGTGTTAAACGCCTCTCAAACAGGACTATTAAAGCATATCAATATGATTTGACAAGCTTTTTAGGTTATTTCAGAGATAATAACGTCTTAGATATAGAAGACATATCGAAAGAGCATATCAACCAATATTTATCTTGTATAACATTATCAAAAACAGGTTCAACAGCAAATTACAATAGAAAATTATCTTGCATAAGGTCTTTTTACAATTATTTAGGGCAAAAAGGATTCAATAAAGCTTTTATTGAAGAATATCGGCCAGTTAAGAACCACTCTAGACAAATAAGTTATTTAACGGAGGTCGAAAAGAAAAAATTTATAGATACAGTTAAATATCACTCTACCCCTTTTTATAAAATTCGAGATTTATCAATAATATCACTCTTTCTAAATACAGGAATTAGAGTAAGTGAGCTTGTTAATCTTAGGATTGACGATATAGATTTTAGAAAGGAAGGCTTCAGTTATATTCGAATTACGAGAAAAGGCGGCAGTGAGGAAACTCTTCCATTATCGAATGAGGTTGCAAAAAGAATACAGAAATATTTAAAGAAACGTCCACAAATTAAAGAAAGAAGAGTATTTATAGGCCGTAAAGGAACAAACTTACAAGCTAACTCTATATATTACTTAGTCAAAAAATATTTAAGAAAAGCCGATATAAATAAGAAAAAAATGGGACCCCATATGTTAAGGCATACAGTAGGGGTCAGCCTTCTGAAAAAGGGAGTTGATTTGTTTACCATTCAAAAGATCTTAGGTCATAAAAGATTGGACACTACTTCTGTTTACCTACATGTAGAACCGGAAGATATTGAACGCGCTATTAATCTTATCACCATATGAATATGTTAGGAACATATGACCATCATGCAACTTATGTAAATGAAGATAGTGGGCTCCAAAAGTCAAAATTTATAGTGGCAGTATATATACGAGTCTCCGGTGAATCGCAAGCCGAAAAAGACAAAGTCAGCTTAGACATTCAAAAGAAAGACTCATTGAATTATGCAAACAAACAATGTTGGAGAGTATTTAAAGTTTATGAAGATGTTTTAACTGGCTATTTAGACTTTGAAAACAGAATCGGAGGAAAAGAACTTTTGGATGATGCAAGACAAGGAAAATTTAATTTAGTACTACTTTGGGATAGTGATAGGACTGGCAGGGACCCTGAAGCTTTGGCAGCAAAGCTTTTTAGGCATTATATGAGAGAGTTGGGAATACAAGTTACGTCACTTGACCAGCCCCTTATTCTAAAAGACCCAGATGAATATAAATATGACCCATATGATGAGGGACAAATATTTATGGAAACAATACATGACTTACAAAGTGCTACTACAGTAAGCAAGTTTAGACGTAGAAGTATGGAGTCAAAGCAAGAGAGGGCTAGGGGTGGAAAGATGCTTAATACACCGCCCTACGGTTATAAGCTTGAGCCCCTTCGAGACGAAAATGGAAACATCATTATTAAAAAAGATGGCAGGATCGTTTATAAAAGAGTCGTTCAAGAGAAAGAAAAACCTATCGTTTTGAGAATTTATCATGAATACGTATTTAAAGGTAAAAGCATGAATGGAATTAGAGATCAGTTAAATGCTGAAGGTGTACCTACACGTAAAGGCAGACATTGGGAGAGAGCTATGGTTGCCAGAATATTGAAAAATCCAGTTTATTTTGGAGCATTAATCTATAACAAATATTTTAGAAGAAAAAATGCTTTAACAGGCACAACGAAAATGGGAAAAAATCCGTTCGAGAAATGGATTGTAGTTCCTCCCGGACAAACGGAACATGAGGCAATTATTAAAAAAGATTTATTTGATAAAGCTCAAGAGGTAAGGAAAGCAAAATTAAGATTAGGATCGGTGGCAGTTTATAACGACTTCTTATTAAGTGGATTATCTAAGTGTGAAATATGCGGCAGTAAGATGTATCGAACGAAAGTAAAAACAACTTATACGAGGAAAAGTGATGGAGTTACAACAAAATCTCAAAGTAATGGTTATATATGCGGAAGATGGCAGAGGTTTAGAGATACAGAAAGAAACTATATATCTGAGTCAGAGTTAAAGAGTGCTGTAATAAACGACTTAAAACGTCTAAAAGATAACCCAGATGTCTTAAAAGGATTTTTAGCTGAAAGCGATAAAAAAAAGGTAGATGACATTTCGAGTAGGTTGGAGTTTTTAAGGAGTAACCTATCAAAAATAGACAGCAGATATAGTCGTCTAAGGCGTGCTTACGAATATGGAAGTTTATCAATGACTAAGTTTAATGATGCGGTAGACGAGTTAGGGCATGAAGAAGGGGTTATGAGGGAACAAGTTGTAAAACTTGAGAGCCAGATAAAAGATGAACAAAGAAGGGAGCTTACCAGAGAAGATTTTAAACAGGCAATTAACAGGTTTGAGGAAATATTTCTAAAAGGAGACATTGCTGACCAAAAAGCATTTTTAAGATCTCTAATACAAGAAATTGTGGTTGGTAATAAGAAGATAACTATCAATTATTTAATTAGTAGATAAAGGGGGTGATTAAACATGAAGGAAACAGAAAAGATTAAAAAATGCCCTCATTGTGATAAAGATATTTCATTTCGAGCTAAGAAATGTCCTTATTGCCAGTCAGATTTGCGAAGTTGGGTAAATAGACATCCCATTTTAGCTTTCTTAAGTGCAATAATCTTATTACCGTTCTTTTTGATGATAGTGGTTGGATCAACTACAGATACTAATGAGTCAGTAGAACAAACGCCACGAAGAGAATCTTTTAGGGCTAATGTGAATTTTACAGGTACCCAATTTGTAATAAGTAATTTGGATGATGTGGATTGTTTGGGATCGCAAATGAGTATAAATGGAGGATTACTCAAAGGAGGTTATGAATTGAATGACTACAACTTGAGAGCAGGTGAGACTTATACAGTAGGTGCTCTGCAGTTTGCTGATGATAGCGGTAATAGGTTTAATCCATTAACGACTAAACCTAAAACTTTTTATATTTACTGTCGAGGTAATAATGAATTGCATGGTACGGGGTGGGGAGGAGAGTTTAACTAGTCGAGGATACTTTATCATTAAAGTTAAGTGTTTTCTCTGAGGCTAGCTTGATGAATAAAAATTGAGATTTTATAAAAGATGATTACCCATACCTCTTTTAGGTAAAATTGATTTTTAATTCAGGTAAAAAAATGCTATTTACTTCCCTTTTAAAAGGTTTATAAGTTTCCCTTGGACTACAAAATTGTTAACAATTGGACTGTATTTTGGATTAGCGGGAACTAGAATTGGCCAACCATCAACGATTTTGAATTTTTTCAAAGTAACTCCCCTATCTGGTATCAAAGCTGCTACGATATCTCCATCATTTGCTATAGGCTGTGAGGCAATGATAGCTGTATCGCCATCATCTATTCCAGCACCAATCATGCTATCACCTGTAACTTTTACAGCAAATACATTTGTAATACCTTTTGTGTCTTGTATTGAGACATCAATTTTAGAATCACTGAATTCGTCGACCATAGAAGCGTAGCCGGCAGGTATTGGGGAGGTCATTAAGGGAATGGAGATTGTTTCTTCTTCCTCTGCAAATGGTACGGAAACTGTTTTATTAGAAGAAGTTCCTAGTAGAGCGGGGTTTAAATAAATACCTCTCGCGCCACGGTTCCTTGTAATATAACCAGCTTCTTGTAATGCTTCGAGTTGCAAGATTACGCCCCGTGTGGATTTGATGCCAGATGCTTTTTGAATTTCTCTTATTGTGGGCGAATTACCAAAAGTGTTTACTTGAGTAACTATAGTATCTAATACTTTTTTCTGCCTATCTGTGAGATTTTTATAGTACATTAATAATTTGTTTACTTGGTATACTTGACTTATGTTTACCTAAAATGTTACCATTCTTGCAGTTCTTATGTCAAGCATATTTTGGCATAAGAGGAAATCAAAGAATGATAATAGCAGATTACAACTTCGAAGGTCCGTGGTCTTTAGATCAAATCTTCAATGATGTTCCTGGTATTTATGTAATTTATACTTCCCAAAAATGGTTGGATGTGGGAGAAACAGATAAATTAGGTCAACGCCTTAATGGAGAAAACCATGAGAGGAAATCTCAGTGGATTTTGAATTCTAATAGACTTCCAATAAGTATTGCATTTTTACAGGTTGACAACATAGCTCTTAGATTAGTGGTTGAGTCTCGGTTAAGACAGGTATTGTCTCCCGTTTGTGGAGAAAAGTAAAAATGAATTTAGACAAAATAAGCTCTGCATTAACTATTTGGGATATTGTCAAAGTAGCATTTGGATTCTTGGTTCTCTTTTTTGGATTCCTGATTATATTTTGGAGGTCAATTAAAGTCTTTTTTCGATTAGGTAGAAATTTAGGTCGTAAAGTTTTTGTCTTTTGTCCTCCCGGAGGAAACAGGAATTCTGGAACTAATAAAAATATGGAACGGGAGCTAATAGTTCTCAGAAATTCTGGTTATTTTGAAGTACCTAAACAACCAATAACTGATTTTAATTCGATTGATGTTGTTGATATCGAAAAAGCTGGAGTGATCGTATTGGGATATCATCAGGAAATGAAAAACTTTAATGAATTTGTTGACTTAGTTAGACATGTCGGTAAACCTCTTATTATTTACACTTTTGAGTTGGGGTATCAACTTAAAGAAGAACATAGAAAAAAAGTTAAAGGTTACAAATGGTATGTGTTATCGAGTATGCCGCTTCGATTAGTGAGCGACCTCTTTGCTGTTATGGCTTCATATAAATATGAACAAGAACGAAATTAATACCACTCTAGAAGAATTTTGTAGAAAATATTTATCCCCTTCATCAGACGAGAGGACGTCAATTTCCAAACTCTATAAACAGCTTCAAGATATATTGCCAGGTAATGAGATTTTTCAAAGTGGTTCATATAAAAGGGAAACAGCGGTAACCCCCGTTCATGACTTAGATGTAATTTGGGTGTTACCTGAATCTTTACAGGTATCAGGAGAGGAGTTGTTTTCTAGAATCAGTCAAGGAGAACCTTTTTATTTTGATGTCAAAAAACCGCTTGAAAGTTTAGCTTCGGTGTTGACTGACGGTTATAGAAAAGTTGGTATGGATATAAAAATAGACTTGTCGCAAACACACTCTGTAAATATATCCTTTCCTAAAGAAAAAGACTTCTCAGTAGACGTTGTTCCTGCTCTGAGGTCAGGTAGAAAAAACAAGTATGGAGATGATGTCTACCTGGTACCTGAAATTCAGAAGTTTAGTCGTGGAAGGCGAGTTGAAATGTATAAAGCATACGGTGAAAAAATTCCGTGGATTTTGTCTGACCCAAAAGGTTATACAAGTCAGTCATTAGAGCTTAATTCGAATCTAAGTTATAGAAAAACAGTTAAATTTGCCAAAGTTTGGAAGAAATCGTGCAATGCGAGTTTGATAGACTTTGAGTTGAAATCTTTCCATTTAGAGCTGATTGTTGTCGATATATTTCTCCGAAACAAAAGTATAAATTTTTTTGATGCTATCTGTCTTTTTTTCAGCAACCTGGACACATGGCTAGCAGCTCCAACAATACCAGATATGGCAGACTGTAATATGTTTGTAGATAGTTATTTAAATGATGACGTTGCAGGCTTGCAAAGAGAACGAGCTATAAACTTTGCTTCAAAAACCCTAGATAGGCTGCAGAGTATGTTACTAAAAAATAATATCGATGAGCTTTATTTATTGCTCAGGGAATCTTTAATTTCCACACCTCCATGGGGCGCTAACTCGTCTGCGAGAAAATTAGAAATTACTTGCCAGATTGAACGTAGAGAGAAAGATAAATTTCGCAACTCAACTAATTTGAAAAGAATAAAGAGTAATCTGCCAAGTTATGCGCTTCAAGCGATTAACGGACCGAAGCCTATGATCTCTGGGGAATATATTGGAAAAGAATATTTTTTACTTTTTACTCCTCTGATTGATGGATTAGAGTATGATGATATACGATGGTTGGTTGTGAATAACGGTATAGAAGCTTTAGATATTGCCAGAATAGGAGGCTGGAGGGGTAATGAGTTTCATTTCTGTGAGAAAGATTCTATTTCTCGAGAAGAGCATACAGAATATCCAGGTATGCATTGGATTGAGTGCTATGTAATTAAAGAAGGAGTCTGCGTAGGCTCAGGCAAGTTCTACGTAGGAATTAGATCAGATTGAGACTCGTTTTGTTTCTCTTCATATCTGGAAACTACAACCAACCGTTGCAATATTTTTAAAATAAAAACAAACTAAATGATATGCACGTTGACGTCCCAAGTGTAGAGGTGCAGAAGTTAACCGAAAGTTCAACCCGTTCGGCCAGCTCAGGGTTGATGCTGAGCAAAGTCGAAGCATCGAAGGAAATTCAAAAACGAGTACAAAGCGCAAGGAATATTCAAATTAAAAGATTCAAGGGAACCTTTATTAAATCGAACGCCGAAATGAGTACTAAGGACGTTAAAAAGTATTGCGAAATGTCGACGGACTGCAGAATGATGATGATATCAGCAACGGCTAGTATGAATTTAACAGCCAGGTCTTACTTTAAAGTAATCAAAGTTGCCAGAACAATCGCTGATTTAGAAGGAGTAAAAAATATTACAACAAATCATCTAGCAGAAGCACTTCAATATCGGCCTCAAGAGGAAGAGTTTTAAAAATGAAATTTAAAAGTAAAAACAGGAATTGCTGATATAATTGCTTTATAAATATGAATGATTTTAGCAAATACACAGATTATAAAACGGTTCTTTCGGTAAACGCTTTAATATTTTGTGATGGTAAAGTGTTACTACTCAAAAGAGCTGATGATAAAAAAGTTGATCCAGGATTTTATTCAGGGATTGGTGGAAAAGTCGAGCCGCATGAAAGTTTTATAATGCGCTACTTAGAGAAATAGAGGAAGAAACTGGAATTAAAGAATTTGAAGACGTCAGACTCTTTTCTGTAACTCAACATCCATTTCCTCCAACTGATTCTGAATGGGTAAACCTATACTTTATAGTAAATATTAAAAAGCAAATAGAAATTAAACCTTCAAGTGAAGGAACTTTCCACTGGCACAACCCTAAAAATATAAATTCATTGCCAATGGTTAAGGATTTGAAGGAATATCTAAAAACCCTGACAGTTAACCCAAAAGCATTTATCTTCGGTTTTTTCGACCACGATAAAGAAGGTAATTTAATAAGCAAAACAACAAATACACTTTAAGCTTTTTCACTAATCAGATTTGAATCGGACTACTGTCTCTCAGAGCAATCAAATCGGTATGTTTCCGTAAATATCCGGCACTAATGCCTTTCTAAAGGTGGTTTCATACCAAGACTTATATGGGGTCTATGGTAATGATATCTCTCAAGATAGTTTAACACCATTATGTTTAGTTCAATAACCTGAGATCTTTTGTATTTAGTCCAACCCAAGCACTCCTTCCTTAGAGACCTGTTAAAACTTTCAATGTAGCTTTGTTCATTTTTCCTGTATGGTCTAGCCACTCTATGTCTATTAGTAAATCTTAATACATTCAACTTAAACTCATCTTTAAATTCAGGTCCTCCATCAGTCTGAATCAAATCAGAATGTCCTCCAAAACGTCTATTCATACTTGTTTCCAAGTAAATCAGTCCATCATGACTTGTGAGGCTCGGAAATATTACTACATCAGCTTCTTTACTAAATATATCAACACCTGTAAATGCGTAGACTTCTCCAAAGTCTACGCTGTCCATTTGAATAATCTCTCTAGGCTTACTAGCTTTAGGGACTGGTCCTCTTGTCTGGTTTTTCTTCCACTTACTTTTGATCTTATATTTTTCTGCAAGTACCTCGTATATTTTAGGTACAGAGACTGAAACATTATGTTCCTTTTTCAGAAAGTACAGAATTTTTTGACCACAACAGTCAGCTTCCCTTTCTCTAAGGTCCCAAACCCATCTTTTAAGTATCGGATCAACTTGTCTTAATCTTCTGGGTCCTTTCTTGGCAGCCTCATATTTATCGAGGAATGAAGAAAGTCCAAACTCGCTTATGCTATTACTCCAGAGCCTAACAGTATCTCTATTAACCTCAAGTTTACTAGCTATATGTGTTTTAGGAACCCCGGCATCCAGAAGTTCCTTACAAAGAATTATTTTGGTTTTATTAAGCACATCCATATTTTACTCTGGAGTGCCGGATTTCTACGGAGAATACAGCG
>Ga0209542_10001460_pt1 | contig 55381 bp, 51 predicted proteins | sample RifCSPhighO2_01_FD_184028 | JGI IMG/M metagenome (GOLD analysis project Ga0209542, IMG submission 184028) | Soil microbial communities from Rifle, Colorado - Rifle CSP2_plank highO2_0.1 (SPAdes) (version 2) | ecosystem: Environmental > Terrestrial > Deep subsurface > Rock core/Sediment ... | reverse complement strand
AATCTGATCCACTAATTTACCTCCCTGGGGGGGATTCAACGGGGAAGTGATATACGGATCAGTAAAATAATTTAATTCTTTTAAGGTGCGGGTTGAATCTTCCTCAACCATGGCTTTGCTCATTTCTGTAGAGTTTAGGGCAAAGTCAGCGTGTTGAATCAGGGTCTGGAGCATATTTATTGTCTCTAAAGGATATTTACCTACCGCAGTTTCTTTGGTTAGCACTAATCCAGTGGCTCCGTCCAGAATAGTGTTGATTACATCATTGACTTCTGCCCTGGTCGGCTTAAGCGAATGGCACATGTTCTCTAGGATATTAGTTGCTACCAAGACTTCTTTTTTCTCCTGATTGCATCTTTTAATGATTATTTTCTGGGCGAAAGGTATCTTTTCAATGGAAATCTCTTTGCTGAGATCGCCCCGATCAATCATAATTCCATCTGCTTCTTTGAGAATGCTTTCAAAATTGATCATCCCTTTCTTAGTCTCAACTTCTGCATATACAAATGCTTCTGGATAAATTTTTTTGAAAGATTTTACTTCTTCACCATGATCAATAAAAGATAAGGTAAAATGGGTTATTTTATGTTTCTTAGCCAATTCAACTGCCCACAAATCTTTTTGGCTGTAAGGGGGTAGTTTGACATTTAATTCTTCAATATTAACTGACTTATTACCTCCCACTAACCCTCCGATCATCACTTGGCAGAGCACAAATCCTTTCTCTTTGAGGGTAGAAATATCCCTCACATTTAATAATACTGAATCAAAATCAATGGAGATTAAATTCCCGGGCTGGATAAAATCCAGAACCTCTTTTGGCTGGATAGAAATTATCTCATTTGTATTATCTGCGATTATCTTACTCTCACTTGTATCTTTCTCACTTAGTATTTCTTTATTGAAGATCTTTACCGTCTCTCCCTCACTCAATAAAATCGGTTTTCCTTTGAAGGGCCTGGTTCTTATTTTCGAACCTTCAGTATCAATAATGATGGGAAGATTTGATTTTTTTAACAGCTCTATTGTTTCTTCAATCTCCTCCTCTTTAGTATGGGAAAGATTAATCCGAACGAAATCAACCCGGTGGGATTTTAGTTTATTTAAGATTTCAGTTTTAATAGAACTGGATCCGATTGTAGCAATAATTTTAACCATGGGTGTTAAATCTTTTTTAGGCTTAACTTACTTATAGCATATTCTTAAAGATGATTTAGAGGAATATTCTCTATTTAAAAGGCTTATGAAGTTATGAAGTCCGGGCTTTTCAGCCAGCTATATAATCCCACCTCATTTTAGGATTTTATCTTCATTAAATTTATAAAGCGCAGACGGAAAGAAATAGGGCAGAATATATCCTATTTAAGTGAATTAAAAAAAGCGAATTAAGAAGAGTAAGTTAAAAAGAGTAAATTAAAATGGAAAGATTAGACTTAGGTGGTTCTTTATTAACTGCACCATTAAGGGTACTTAATCCTACAGAAAAGAATTATTTTTTACCAGCTTCTTCACAAAGCAGGATCTTAGATTTAAGGGAAAGACTTTCTGAACTAGACCCGGGGATGGGCGGAGAGAGCCCGCGAAAACTAGATGATTTACTGGATAAAGGCAGCGCAATTGTTTCTTTAGATATTGCTTTAACCAGAGCCTGTAACTTTAAATGCGCACATTGTTATCGCCCAGATGGGGAATGGGGCAAGGAAGGTTTTGATTTTGACCTGGTTACTAAGCTTGTAGATGATGCTCTGGATCTGGGGGTTAGATTTTTTGTTTTGACTGGAGGAGAGCCGATGATGTATTTTAGCCGACAGGGAGGGAAGTCTAAAGATTATTTTGATGTTGTAGACGCGATTCAGGCTAAAGCAAGAGCCAAAGGTGCGGAAGCAAAAATTCTTACTTTTTCCGATGTAGCTTTAATCACCCCAGAGAAAGCTAAGATGTTGGCTGATAGAGGAGTAGCACTTTGTTTAAAGAGGGACACTTTAGACCATGCGGTGCAGGATGCCATACTTCAAGTTCAGGGTGGAAGTGAGAAAATGCTGCGTGGTTATGAAAATCTTTTCGCCGCAGGATATGGTGTTAATAAAGATTTGGCAGTTAGCGTTAACCAGGTTTTACGTTTCGATAATATTGACACTTATAGTGAAGTTATTGACCTTCATCTCTGGGTAAGAGAACATGGAATGGAACATTCTATCGTGCCAATTCATTATTGTGGTAAGGCAGAAGGAGATCAACAGACAGGAGGCATCAATCCTCTGCATATTAAAGCTCTTTACGATCTTCTTGCCGAGATTGACAAAATTAAATTTAATGATCCTTGGGAAGTATTCTCGCCTTTTCCCAAAAACAAGACCTGTAATCGGCCAGGAAGAGGAGTTCATACTAGAGCTACCGGAGATGTTACCAGTTGTTCTGAATCTCCTTTAATAGAACCATATGTTTTCGGAAATATTTTTAGCGGTAACCTTGCCGAGATGGTACGATCACCTAAATTCCAGCAATTTAGGGAAGAATTTGCTAAAAGAGAGGGGACTTATATATGTAATCCAAATGCCTGTGATTTAAGCGGGAATAATTTATGCCGGGGCGGATGTGCAACTAGATCCGCCTACACTAGAGTAGATTCAAGAACCCTTCTGCCTGAAACGAACGAGAATCCTCTCGCTTATACCGAGGGAAGAGAAGATCCTTTCTGCCCAGCCTGGGCGGTTCTAGCCCAAAGGCAAGGAGTTCTTAAAGAAGGGATTTATGACAGAGTAGTAGATTATCTTTTAGAGCATTCAAGGCAATTAGATTCCAGCGAGAAAGAAGCTTTAAAGAGTAAAGTTGTCGCTGATTTCACTGCTTTAAAACACACTCTGCCCCCTCAATGAGATTAAACTATTAATTATAATTAATAATTAGACCAGCAGTATTTAATTTAAAATGGTTGTACACTCATTAACATGAAAACTGTCTATCTAGCTTTGAGTATCGATTTAGTCTCTCCTGGCCATCTTGCCGTAATCAAAGCTGCCAGAGAATTAGGAGAGGTAACTGTAGGTTTACTGACTGATAAAGCTATTGCTAGTTATAAGAGATTGCCTTTGCTCACTTACGAGCAAAGGAAAGAGATTGTTGAGAATATCAAAGGCATTTCTCAGGTTATTCCTCAGGAGACTTTAGATTATGCACCTAATTTGATCAAGTTAAAACCAGACTTTGTAGTACATAGGGACGAATGGGAGACCAGTGCTCAGAGGGAAGCTAGACAAAAAATAATTGAAGTAATCAAAGAATGGGGGGGAGAATTAGTTGAGCCGTCTTACCAAGAAGCGATTGTTCCTCTAGACTTAAAAGAGAACTTTTGTGAGATCACTCCCCACCACCGGCTGAAAAGGCTGAGAAGGCTCATCAATTCTAAACAGATAGTTAGAATTTTAGAGGTTCATAATGGATTAACCAGCCTGATTGTAGAAAATACAAGATTAGATTTAGAGAATGGCAGTTTTAAAGAGTTTGATGGGATGTGGATCAGCAGCCTAACAGATTCTGCAGCTAAAGGAAAACCAGATATTGGCATAGTTGACTTAACCTCGCGGTTAAATACCATCCACGAAGTTTTAGAAGGCACTACTAAGCCTGTAATTCTTGATGGGGATAGTGGGGGATTAACTGAACATTTTGTATTTATGATTAAAACTTTGGAGAGATTAGGAATTTCAGCAATAATCATTGAGGATAAAGTAGGTCTTAAGAAGAATTCTCTCTTTGGAACTGAGGTAGAGCAGAAACAAGAAGAAATTTCCATTTTCGCGGATAAGATTGCTCAGGGTAAGAAAGCCCAATTAAATGAGGATTTCATGATCATTGCCAGGATTGAAAGCCTGATCCTTAAAAAAGGAATTTATGATGCTCTACTCAGGGCTAGAGCTTATATTGAAGCTGGTGCTGATGCGATTATGATTCATAGTAAAGAAAAGGATGGCGAAGAAATTTTAAGGTTTTGTAAAGAATATTCTCTTTTCGAGAGAAAAGTGCCTTTAGTAGCTGTTCCCTCTGCCTATAGCCATATTACTGAGACAGAACTAGCCCAAGCCGGAGTAAATATTGTAATTTATGCTAATCATCTCTTAAGAAGCGCTTATCCGGCGATGAAGAAGACTGCCGAAACCATACTTAAACATGAGCGTGCTTACGAAGCGGAAGAGTTTTGCATGCCCATCAAAGAGATCTTAACCTTAATTCCCAAATCTAAATAGAATATAGAAATATAAATCTTAAAAGATATGCTCGGATACAAGATAAAATGATAAAATGCAAAGAATTTTTTGGACTATTGCAGGAAGAAGAGATTCGGTTTTACGCCGGTGTGCCCGACTCTTTGCTGAAGAGTTTCTGCGCTTATCTTACTGACCACACTTCTGAGAAAGAGCATATTATCGCTGCTAATGAAGGTAATGCTATCGCTCTTGCCTGCGGATACCATCTCGCCACCGGGAAAATCGGCCTGGTCTATATGCAGAACGCCGGGGAAGGGAATGCTGTCAATCCTTTACTTTCTCTCGCTGATTCTGAGGTGTATAGCATTCCTCTATTGATGCTGATTGGCTGGCGCGGGGAGCCGGAAAAACATGACGAGCCGCAACATGTAAAACAAGGGAAAGTCACTCTGGAGCTACTGGAAGCAATGAAAATTCCTTATGAAATACTGCCTGATTCTTGGGAGGGAGCAAAGAGCAGCTTGGGAAAAGTAGTCGGATACATGGCCAAACATCAAACCCCATATGCCCTAGTGATCAGAAAAGGTACTTTTGAAGAATATAAGATGCAAAAATTAACTGAAGATAAATTAACCGAAAACATTTATTCCCTCTCCCGAGAAGAAGCTCTAAAACAAGTGGTAGATGCTTTAAGCTCGGATGACCTCATCGTCTCCACTACGGGCATGCTCTCCCGAGAGTTGTTTGAATATCGGGAAGCCCTCCAGCAGGGGCATGAAAGAGATTTTCTTACGGTCGGCTCCATGGGGCATTCTTCTTCTATCGCTTTAGGCCTAGCCTTGGAAAAGCCGGAAAGAAATATTTATTGTTTTGACGGAGACGGAGCAGCTTTGATGCACTTGGGAGCTCAGGCCATTATCGGTAAGCTCAGTCCACAAAACTTCCGCCATTTAATTTTCAACAACGGCGCGCACGATTCTGTAGGTGGGCAGCCCACGGCAGCATTTAATTGCGACTTTCCTGCTATTGCTAAAGCCTGCGGCTATAAGCAAGCTTGGCGCGCAGACACCAAAGAAGAACTGGAAGAAAAGCTGAGACTATTGCAGGAATCTTCCGGGCCAGGACTATTGGAGATAAGATTAAAGGGAGGAAACCGAAAAGATTTAGGCCGGCCCACAACTACCCCTATTGAAAATAAAAGATCTTTCATGAGATTTTTATCTGTTTAGTTAGAGATTAAATTAGTGACTAAACTAGCAATTAAATTAGCGATGGAGGTTAAGAGGTCATAATAAAAGAGACCAGAACAAAAAAATGCAACGAGAATATTTTGGGATAGGTTCTGTAGAAAGATTAGAGCAGATTTTAGTTCAGGAAAGGCCAACTAAGATATTTTTAGTTACAGGAAAGAAATCTTACGCTTCCTCAGGAGCACAAGCTAAACTCGAACCTATATTATCTCTATACCCCTCTGTCCAGTTCTCTGGATTTGCCACCAATCCGAATATCGAAGATATTAGAAGAGGAGTAGATTTATATCAAAGAGAAAGATGCGATTTTGTGATCGCCGTTGGAGGCGGCAGTGTGATTGATTTAGCCAAAGCAGTAAATATTTTGGCAATACAAACTGATCTTCCTGAAAAGTATATTCTTAAAGAAAAAGATATGGAGTCAGGAGGGAAAACTCTAGTAGCTATTCCTACTACTTCAGGTTCTGGAAGTGAGGCAACCCATTTTGCAGTAATATACATCAATGCGAAGAAATATTCTTTAACTCACCAGAGCCTCCTTCCTGATTATTCTATTTTAGATCCAGGCTTAACCACAACTCTCCCTAAAGAGATTACTGCTGTTACTGGCATGGATGCATTGGGGCAGGCAATTGAAGCTTATTGGAGTGTAAATTCTACTGAGGAATCCAGAAGATATTCAAAAGAGGCAATTAGTCTAATTCTTCCTAACTTTAAACTTGCAGTGAACCAACCCACCATCCAGGCAAGAGTTGCAATGATGGCAGCCGCTAATTTAGCTGGAAAAGCAATAAATATTGCTCAGACCACTGCATCCCATGCTTTATCTTATAGTTTAACTTCAAATTTTGGGATACCTCACGGGCACGCAGTTGCTCTTACCTTGGGCCAGGCTTTTGAGTATAATAGTATGATAACTAATGAAGATTGTAATGATCGCCGTGGAGTTGATTATGTTAAGAGAATGATGGCAGATTTGATTTTAATCCTAGGTTGTAGAACAGCTACTGAAGCCAAGAATGGGATTAAAGAATTAATGAGTTCAATCGGTTTAGAAACTGATCTCTTCAAATTAGGTGTTAAAGAGAAAGACCTTAGCGGAATTGTCAGTACGGTTAATCTGGAAAGATTAAAAAATAATCCTCGACGTTTCCCATCTACTAAACAGCTTAAAGAATTATTCTTCTAATACCCAATCTCTTTAATCAGCTTCTCACTGATCTGCTGGTTAAGATAAGCGATATCCTCTTCGCTTAATTCTTCTTTATAGCTTCCAGCCTTAGCTTTCCTTACTTTATAGCTATCAATATCCTTTGGATCCGCGGGCCTTAATTTATCGTGCTTGAAATGATCTTTGATCTCTAATTGCCGCATATTTTCGATTGAGCCATATTTTACCGCTTCTTCTATTATTTCATCACTAGCATCGATTCCTAAGAATTTGGTAACCTTTTTAAGCTCTCCAAAAGGATCTTTTTTGGTTTGTTCATATCTTAAAACTAATAAATCATCTTTCCTTTTCTTCATCTCTTGATACCACAGATTCATAAATTCAATTATTCTGGGTAAAGTATACGGTTCTCTAATGAACTGTGATAATTCTCCCTGCCAAATCTTTTTTCTTTTTGAGTACTCATAATAATTAGAGACAACTAAATCCCGAGGATCTCTAAAAAGCAAGATGATCTTCTTTCTTTTAAATTTTCTTGAGATTTTTACTGGAGGATAAGGATAAGAGATAGGATAATCCGGTTCAAGGGGATGTTCGCTGACAATATTCGGAGCTTCAGTAAACAAAGTCATCTTAAATAATTCTATATTATCTTTCTTCAGATTATATTTTTGAGATAATATTCTGCTCAGCATTACTTTTAACCAGGTTCTTCCGCTTCTAGGATAGGAAAGGATATAAGCATCGCTGATGAGCCAGACTAGAAAATAATATATTCTGCTCAGTGGAGGAATAGTTAAAATAGATTCTCTTAGTTGGTCTGATTGTCTTAAAGCCATTATTATAAATTCATCTTTTTGTAGTTGTTTATTAATTTTATGGTAACCGCTTCTGGACTAAATTGCCTTCTAAGAGTTTTTACACTATCTTTAATCTTAACCGTTAAAGAAGGGTCTCCATTTTTGTTTATCTTTTGCAGTATTTGGTTTAATTCTAAAGCTTTTCCCGAAGAAAAATATAATCCTGCACCTTTTCCAATAGTATCTTTAATCCCTCCTATCTCGCTTCCGATCACCGGCTTACCTGCAGCCATGGCCTCAATCGCAATCCTTCCGAAAGGTTCCGGCCAGATAGAGGGAAAGATCACTAGATCTGCTTGAGCATAGATTTCCGGTATCTTTTCATAGGGAACAGGAGCATGAATTTTTGCATCCAGCCTTTTTCTTTTGATCATCTCTTCTAACTCTTCTTTAAGCGGCCCTTCTCCATAGAGGTCACAGCGGCAATCAATTCCATTAATCGCTTTTATTAATACTTGCGGGCCTTTATATTTTGTTAGTGAACCTAGATAGATGATTTTAATTTTATTACTCTTTGTTCTCTGTGAAAATGGTTTAACTTTCCATTTACTTTTAATTTGCTTAAACATCTCAAAATCAATAATATTTGGTATGACCACACTCTGATGTTTATGTTGAAGCAATACTTTTTGGACATATTCGCTGATGGCAATTAAACGACAATATTTTAAAGAATGATTTAATTTCTTATAAAAATTATATATATATCGCCAAGAGAGAGGATTATATTTCAGATACCAGCTATTCCTAGTCTTTCCGATTTCAGAGGAATGTAGCTGGCAGAAGATGAATTTACTCCAAGAGCAGACTTGTTTGCATTCTTTTTCCCCGCAATACATTCTATCTCCTTTGGGACAGAGAGCCGGATAACTTTCGATAGTGGCGAACAAGGGTACTTTTAGTTTTCTTAGCTCTTTAGCGGCAATAATACTTGTACCCATAAAATGAATCCGATCAAATTTATGTTTGCGTTGTAATTTTATTGTTTCTCGAACGATAGAACTCGGAAAGACTAAACTTCTTTTCAGATTATTAATAATTCCCTGAGGCTTTTCTCCAGTTTTTAAATTGCGATAGATTTTTACGCCCCTTACCGTTTCTTCAATTTTTAGACCATTGCCCCCTGAGGTTAAGACAGAAATGTCCATCTTACTTTTTGCTAAAGCTTCTGCTACCTGCTTTAGATTAATCTCTCCCCCGCCCATAACCAAGGGGGGATAATATTCCGAGATAAAGAGCACTTTCATTCCAAAATCTAAACAGAAAAATCGCTTTATAATGATTATGGTCTTTGGTTCAATTCATTTTTATGATTGGATAATAATCTCTGATAAACCTCTAAATACTTTTTCACACTAGTTTCCCAATCATATTTTCTTACCGCTTCCTGGTTATACTTTCCTTGCGCTATTAAAATTACTTTTTCCGCTAAATCAACACTATTCCTGCTCTCAAAGAGTAGGTATTTCCCGGAAACGATTTCAGGCAGGGACCCCGCCTTGCTGACTACCGCAGGGATGCCCATGGTGATTGCCTCTACCGCATTAAATCCAAAGCCTTCCGCTATGGAGGGGATTACTGCGCAATCAAAAGCCTTGAGATAATAGCGCAATTGCTGGTGGGATACCGGAGGAATGATTCTTATTTTATCTTGAAGATTAAGATTTCTGATCAGAGCCATCAGCTGGGCATATTTTTGAGGATACTTGTCTATAGAGCCAAACATAAGTACTAAGACGGAATTAGGCAACTGCTGGGAAATCAGAGGAACTGCCTGAATGAGGTATTCAAATCCTTTAGATTCTCCCGGCCTGCCCCAGGCGAAATAAACAAATTTATTCTCTAACCCTAAGTCTCTTTTGATTGCTTTAATCTTCTGCTGGTCCAGATCTTTTTCATTCCAGAATTCGTAATCTAGACCATTATAGATTGTCTCAATTTTGCTAGTGGGTATTTTTCTGGGTAGCTTTAGATTCAGCAAATCATTTTTAGTAGCCTTAGAAACGCAGATATAATGATCGTAAGATAAAAGATAGATCGCTTTCTCTAAAAGATCATGGATTAAACATTTCCATCTGGGAAAACTAGTTAGCTCTTTCCATTTCCCTACCCAGACTTCATGTACAGTCAAGACCACTGGTTTCCTAGCAATTTTACTCGCAACCCAGGCTGGCGGCGCGCCATTAAAAGTAGTAGTTTGGATTAAGTCATGCTTTCTAGCTAATTTAATCGCTTTTAGAAGCGCAGTAAAAGTAAAAACATAACGAGAATTCAGAGAATTGACTCGATACACCTGTACCCCATTAATCTTCTCCTCTGTTTTGGTATCTTTTAAGCGATGAGTAACCAAACTAACTTCATGTCCTAATTTGACATAATTCTCGGCTAGATTCTTAAAAACAACCTCTGCACCGCCGTAGTGGGGAATATAATTCTCGCAGACAAACAGAATTCTCATTTTTTAAAATTATCGTGGTTAGGGGAATGATTTTCGGTACTTTTACTCTCTAAAGCTTCTTTCCTAACTAAAACTTCAATTTTCTTTTCTATTCTTTTCATGGAATTATAATTATAAAAGCATAGACTCAATAGGACGAAAAATCCCACTACCACAAAAAAGTCCAGCCGGCGGTAAAAGTTTAAAGGAGCGATAATCGGGTCCAGAATGCTGGGAATCAGAGCTACAAAGATCAATACTGCCCAGCATCCTTGCCAGACCAAGAACTCAGATTTGCTTAATTCCTTGCGCTTATATCTAACGAAAGTGAAATAAGTCATTCCCAAACCAAAGATAACTCCTAATAATTGAATCCAAAAGGTAGTGTTCATTTTTATATTCTCATCATCTTAAATTAACTATTATTTTATCTTTTTATCTTAACATCTTTTCTGTCAACATTTTTAAAACTATCTTTATTCCGTCTATTACGGTAGTACCTTTATATTTATCTGCATAGATGGTTTCGATAGGTATTTGGGTATATTTTAATCCCGCTTTTCCTGCCCGGGCAATCATCTCCGTTTCGATGTAATAATCGCTAGCTGACCAGCGTATCTTTTGATAGGCTTCAGCAGTAAAGGCGCGATAGCCGCACTGGCTGTCTTTGATTTTGATTTTGAATAACCTTCCGGAAACATTATTGATGAAGTTATTCCCGAATTTTAAGACTAAGGGCATGGCTTTATTTTCTTTTCGATGGGAAAAGACCATTTCGTTTTCTTTTAGGGCCTCTAAAAAACGGGGAATTTCTTTGGGTTCATGCTGGCCGTCTCCATCTAATACTACTATTCTTTTAGCCCCCTTTTTCAAGGCCTGGTCACAGCCAGTTTTCAGGGCTGCTCCTTTGCCTAGGTTTACGGAATGTTTTAATACCGTTACTCCCAGCTGGCTGGCAGTTTCAAAAGTATTATCGGTAGAGCCATCATCAACTATGATTATGTTGGGAATATACTTCTTGGTCTCTATTATTACCCGGCTGATATTCTTCTCTTCGTTATGCACTGGAATAACCCCAAAATCAGCCATCTTTATGGGATTTAGCTAAATTTAGATTTATATAGGTTATGGAAAAGAGGTAGGTTTAGGTTTGTTCTTCATAATTTATCGATAAATTTATATTAATCTGTTTTTTTTATTAGCAATATGGGAAGTTATATAGAATTAAACGATACTTTACAATTGACTATTGAACAAGGTTTTCCTAAAGAATTAAACCTCAAGATGCATCTTAAAAAACCATTCACGGCTAATGACTTTAAAGGTAAGATCTTCTCGTTTAAAGATAAACCAGATCTGAGGCTTTTCCATCCCTCTCCAAATAGATGTTTCTTAGTTCATAATATTGGTGGCAAATGGTTGTATTGGGGCCATTGTTTGATTATTGAACAGACCATTCATACAGATACTAAAACCACTTCAGGAAAATTTATCATTAATAAACTTTATCCTCCTGAACATCAAAAATCTATGAGCATTTACGAAGTTGAACCAGGAAAAGAATTCTTTTAACAATACCTCCTAAAAGTATAAATAAAATGAATATTTTAAAGTATGTTTTACCTACTCCATCTTCTTTTCTTTGACCCAAATCAGATGATAGCCAAACTGGCTTTTAACCGGTTCAGATATTTTTCCAACACTAGTAGAAAATGCAGTTTTCTCAAATTCAGGCACCATCATTCCCTTCCCGAACCAGCCTAGATTTCCTCCACTAACTTTAGATCCCGGATCTTCAGAGTAATTCTTAGCTAATTCTTCGAAATTGGCTGGAGTTGCCTTAGCCTTAATCTCTTCAATCAATTTTAATGCTTCTTCTTCGCTTCTGGTCTGGGTAGAGATTAGAATATGGGCAGCATTGACCTCTTCTTTAGGCAGGAAATAAACCTGATTTTTCTGGTTGCAATCGAAATCAGCTTTCCAGGTTATGATGCGCTGGCTGTCAAATTGTTTTCTATCATCAAATTTAGAGAAGCATTTCAATCCCTGTCCTTCAAAGAAAAACATTTTAGTGAAGATGCTGTTCGCCTGTAAAGGATCGGTTAGCATAAATTTGTATTCTTCTCCTTTAGGCACTAAAACAAAAGAGAAGCCGGTATGTTTACCCTCTAATTTTTTCTCTACAATTCCCTCTTTAGTGGCATAGACAAAACTATTGGGGAAAACTTCAGGAACATTTTCTATTTTTACAGTTTTAACCTCTAGGTCTACTCGGAAAGCAATATTCTGGCCTTGAACAGAAGTCGTACATCCTAATTCTTGATCTGAAAGCTTGGTGCATCCGCTCAATCCGGTAAGATAGCCAGGCCAGGGGGCAATCCACTGGTCGCCTTTAGTGCTTTTTATTTCAGAATAAATTTGACTGGCTTGACTCTCGGTTAAACTGAACTTATCTGCTAAAGATTTAATCAACTCATCTTTGCTTAAATTACTGGATTTAGACTGGGTTTGATAGTACATAGAAGCTTTCTTAAAGTCCCAGCTTCCGAAATGTCCCCACACTCCTGCTTTTCCGACCATATCTCCTGAGGTAATGAAATAATTGGGAATTAAGTCTTCGCAATGAGTCTGTTCTAGCATCACAGTGGCTTGTTCTTTAGTTAATCCTAATTCTATATATTTCTGAAGCGCTTTTTTGCGATCTGAGATTTGAAATACTTGGTAGAGTATCTGTACAGATTTTAAGCTGTCGTTAGTGAATTCATCTAATTTATGCGGTGCTCCTTCCTGAACGCAGTTCAACATACGTAATATTCCGATAGCTTCATCTTCATTGTCAGTAAGCAGTACTTTTCCTACCCAATGGATTCTTTCTCCCTGGTCGCCGCCGTCAAAAGTAACTTTTCTTTCTCCTATTCCATAAAACCAATGGCCGAAATCCCACCAGCTGGTTATGATTGCATCCGTTTTTACACTATCATCTTTGATTTTGGTTATAGCATTATACCATTCATCATTGATTAAAGGTAATTCATTCTTAGCCACATTATTAGCAATAGATAATGGCGAGATTAAAACCAAAGCCAGAACCACAAAAACAAGTCCTCTGCTGATTAATAAATTTAAGTTCAATCCTTTATTTAACCAAGAGCTGAACTTTTCATAGCCTATGCCCAGAGCAGAACCTAATCCAAAAGCGAAGGGAGTAGTCATCAGGATGGCAAATCTTGCTCCTTTAGTGAAAGAATAGGCAGTGGCAGCGAACCAAACTACTGCCATGGAAAAATAAACCCATTCTAATCGGTTATTCTCTTCGTTCTTTTTGAATAAAAGAAGAAGAATACCTATGATTGAAAGTACAAATAATAACTGCCCGCCCATCTGGTTGATTATATTTTCAAACGAAATGGGATTAAATTCAGCTACAGTAGTAAGTACGTTTGGCCAGATGCTTTTAACTCCTACTTCTTTCATGGCAGTAAATTTAATCAGTCTGGCAAAACTATCCAGGAAAGCGGAAAAAGAACGGAAAAGAGTAACAAAAATCGCTGAACTAAAGATAAAAGTACAGAGGATAATCAAGTTCTTTTTAAGATCAATAAATTCCGTTAATTTTACCTCCTTCTCTTTTTTCTTTAAATAATAGTACCCGCTGTTTAAAATAGTGGTGATAATGATGGTAGCGATTACAAAATAAAATAAAAACTGCCAATTCCAAGTAGTATTATATACTCCTATGAAAAAACCAGCCCCAGCAGTTAAGACTATTCTCCAGAGCATCTTTTTATGGGTATATGCCTCTAAGAATAGCCAGAAAACAATTAACGGATAAAGTATGCTATAAAGGTCAGTATCCGAGAATCCTGCCGGAGTCCTTCCTAATAAGGGAGCATTTATAGCAATAAATATGGCCGTAAAGAATCCTCCCACGTTTCCTCCTAATTTTCTACCAATAAAAAAAGCTGGGATTAAAGATAGGGCCATTAATATTACCGGAAGGAAGAATTGTGCTCGCATTAAATTAATATTAGAATCAAAGAAATTTAAGAATTTAAACCAATAAGCGATGATATAAGGATGGGATTGAATACTGGTTTTTTTGTCTAATCTTCCATCCCTTAACGAGAAATAAGATTCTCCATCAATGATTTTATCTCCTAAATGTCCATATTTTAAAACATTCCTGGCTTCACTATACCATAAATAGGGATCAATCTCTAAGAGATAAGTCTCTCCATTCTCGTCCTGAAACATGGCTTTATATTGTTTGGATAGCTGGGAAATGTCTTTATCCAGCTGATCTTTATTCTCCGTGAGCATCTTTTGGAATTCTTTATCCACTAAAGCCTGACGATTCTGTTCCGGAAGATTAGGATATTGCCCGTTGATTTGTTTGGTTAATTGGTTCTTATAGAAATTATGCACTGTACCTTCGGCCCAATTATCAGTGATGGGAAGATTAACCGTCATGGTCCGAAAATAGGTAGAGACGAAGATAGTACTCAAGATCAATAAAACTGGAATCAACCATTTAGCATTGTTTTTGAAGAAAGGCATAATTTTGCTCAGGTCTAGAGAAACTTCCTCTTTTTCTCTTTTTCCGGTATTGATTTTAGTTTCTTTTTCTTTATTTTTTTCGCTTATCCCTTTAAAGAAATTCTTGGCCTTATTTTTCAACTCAGAGAAATCAATGGTTTCATTGTCGTTATTTTCTTTACTTTCAGAAGCAGCTTTCCCAATTTGATTCAGCTTGCTTTTCTCTTTTTCCAGAACAGAAATTTCTTTGGTCAGAATTTCTTCTTTATTCTGTTCGGACCTGATCTCTTTATCTAACACTTTGATCTTTTCCTGATCCGTTTTGATTACTTTCTGAAGCTTATCTTTGATTTTTTCTGCTTTGTTTTTGGTAGAATGTTCAAAATTCTTCAATTCTTTTTTAATTCCAAGAGCATTATTTTTGTCTTGGCTTGATGATAAATAATCTACTAATTCGTCTTCTTCATATCTGGTCTCCTTTTTGCTTTTCAAGATAAAACACTCCTCTAAAAGTGATATTATTCAAAATAGGGGTTTATTTATAAGGTTTGTTGTACAGCTTAAGGCAGATTCGAGAATTATTTCTCGGTTAAGTTTACTTAATCCGATTTCCCACTACAGTTTTTACTAAATTAGGGAGTAATCTTAATTGCTGAGCAATCCCCCCATATCGATCATTTAAGCTTTCAGCTCTTAACCAGGGTTTTAATTCAAAGTATGCTCTTTTAGTGGGACTTCTTTGTGGTTCACCAAGGGAGATATATGCAGAGGGTTTATTTTTGTCCACCATTCTTCTTCTTAATTCTTCCCCACTATAAATGATCAGGCCACTGTTTGTAACCAAAACTTCACCAAATGTAGAGAGGGAGAATCTTTTCTGATACTCAGTTTCCTCAAATCTATTTCTAAATCCAGGATAAATAAACTGCATCTCCGCTTCACCTAAATACCTGCCTTGCATAATTCGCACCCCGTAAAAAGGAGCAGAAGAAGATTCTACACTCACTGATATATCGCTTCCACCTTGAAGTGCCCTGATTTCCAATTTGATGGAAGCTTCATGATTCTGTAATCTCTCGATTAAATTGCCTGCGCCGAGACCAACAATGCTTTCTGGTAAGCGCAAAATGTCTTGTTCAATAGCGTTATGATCTTCCCAAATCTTAGTCTTATCAATATTTATTGCCCCATTTAGAATAACTGCCCATAATTCTTTTTCAGTCATACCTAATTGTTCTGCCAGCCGAGATACGGTTGAATCCATTTTATTGTTCTCCCCAGATTCTCTTTTTTAACTTTATGGAACACTTATAGCTCTAATTCTTCTTAGAATAATTCGAACTATATTTTCCAGACTCCAATAAATTTTAATACTAAAACCTTTCTTCTAGCTTAAAAATGCCCAACTGCGAGATGTGCGGAAGAGAAGGAGACCTAGTTCCTGCGGAAGTGGAGGGAGTAGAACTTAAACTTTGCCCCAAATGCACTAAATACGGAAAAGTTAAGAGCAGGAAACTGCCTTTTTCTAATTATTCTTCTCCACCAAAACCGATTTTAAAGGAAAGTCCAGAATTTAAGATTATCGCTAACTTTTCGGAATTAATTCGCTCTGCTCGGGAGAAAAGTAAGCTTAGCCAGGAAGATTTCGCTAGATTCTTAAATGAGCGGGAGAGTATTATCGCTAAATGGGAATCTGGCTCTTTAAGTCCAGGTTTAGATATCGCTAGGAAGTTAGAACGGGCTTTAGGAGTAAAGTTAGTAGAAAAAGAAGATCCATCTGTAATGGAAAAATTAGCTCAGGAAAAGAAAGAGAAAAGAAATGCTGATGAGTTCACTCTTGGAGATTTTATTAAAGTGAGGAAGAGGAAATAAATTGATTATTTAAAGCTTTGGAGGTAAGATAAAATGGTAATTAATTGTGTTCAGTGCCAGAAAGAAATAAAACGTATGGGGGGAGTAGAAAATATGCACGGTGTAGTTAATCTCCATTGCTGTTTTAATCCAGAAGGTCCTAATTTTTGTTTAACTCAAGTTGGATTAAGTGAGGTAAAAGAAAATGAATAAATTTCTTTTCTTTTCCTTTTTGCTTGGATGTTCGAATATATCTGCCTCCAAAACAGTTATGAAAATGGGTGAAGTTTCAGAACAAGATAGTTATACCTCCTCAGTTATAGAAGAAACTTATAACTACCCTTATAATATCATTGCCGAAGTAGATAGTTTTCAAGAAAAAGATTTGGAATATTTGGTTAATTTAGATATTGATTCAGGTACTAAACCGGATACTTATTCAAATACCTTTCCAGAAACTAAAGAAGATACTGCTCCAGAAATAAATCAACCTTTAATTTTACCTTATCAATCTGATGAGAACACTTTGGTTTTATTACATTTTGATAATCCTAATCCTTTACAAAATGTGGGAAAGACTAACCTAGAAGTAGCTGATTATGGAACTATTCAAACTAAATCTATGGAAGGCTTGGGAGAAGCGAGAAGATTTGATGGAGTTAGTTATCTTGAATTAATTGGAAGCAATAATTTAGGATTAAACAATCAACTGACCATAGAAGCAAGAATTAAACCATTATTTCCGGAAAGTAGTTTTTCTGATGATTTTGGAAATATCGTGGCAGGAGTGGGAGGAACGGGAGTTATTTATATCTACAAAGGACATATCGCAGGGGCATTAGGATTATCAGATGGCAGTTACGATTATGTTATTGCTGAATACCAATTACCAACAGAAGAATTTACTCATCTAAGAATGACTTATGATGGAGAAAATTTAAAGCTTTTTGTTAATCTAAAACCAGTGAATGAACTTTACTTTCCAGGAATGATTCAATATGTTGATTACGAAAATACTTTTATCGGTTGGAGTGTACATAATGGTTTTATCGGGGATATTGATGAAGTTAGGATTAGTGATGTAGTGAGGGAAGATTAAAAATGGCATTTAAGAAATACTGCGAAATTGAAAGAATTGGTTCAGTTTGGAGTTAAAATCACTTAATCTTTCTACCAATATATCATCATTCCCGTAACCACTACCCATAATATAATTCCTATTAGCATGCTTCTATCCGAAAGAACTTTCTCCGGATGCCTCGAAATTACCGAGCCGCTATTAATTAGATAGTAAAAGCGGAAAATTACGAATAAGGCAAAAGGCAAAGTATAGAGTAAATCAGGATGCTCGCTGAGGAAAGAATAGAGGGCATAAGAGATTACCAGTAAGGTTGTAGATATGATCATCAAAGAATTCGTCAATCCAGTATCATATTCTTTTAATATTGTCCTCGTTGAGGCAGCTTTCTCTTTCAATAACTGCATCTCTGCCTGCCTTTTTCCTACGGACAAAAATAATGAGAGAAAGAAAGGACAGAGAATCAGCCAGGGTGAAACTTTTACATTAATGGCAAAGGCTCCGGAAATAGCTCTAACCACAAAGAGAGTGGAAATAGTCAAAATATCTGCAATTAGAATACTTTTTAAAAAGAAAGTGTACAATAATTCTAATACAAAAAAGAGAATAATGATATACAGAAAAGTAGGATTAATTTTAAAAGCCAGAATTAATCCTAATCCTAACAATAGCATCCCCAACAATCCCGCAGACATTTTACCGATCTTCCCGGAAGCCAGCGGCCTAGATATTTTCTCAGGGTTAAGCTTATCTTTTTCTGTATCCACTAAATCATTAACGATATATCCTGTAGAGGAGATAAAAGCAAGAGAAAAGAAGGCGATTACCGTAAGGTAAAGATCAGATAAATTAAACAGATTCCCGGAAAAGAATAGGGCTAAGAACACTACTAAATTCTTGTACCATTGTCTTACTCGAATTAAAGATAGCCATTCATTCATCAGTTAATTTTTCTCATTCATTTTCTTTAATTTAATTCTCGCGGAAGATAAATCAGATACGTACACTCTTTAGCAGTTTCTCTGAACACTTCTTTATTCTCTTCCGCAACCAGATTCAAAAACTTTTCTCTTTTTTCCTGGCAGCTCAGATTTCCCGGCGAACAGATTAAATCACAGTCGTTCAAGAATAATAAGCCATACTTGCCTTTCTGCTCTCCATAGATGATCGGCCCGAACTGCAAACCTGCGCTTAGGATTACTACTTCTTGATCTGCAAAAGAGACCAAAGCAGGATCAGTAGTTAGTATTGGTTCAGTAATATTATTATCTGCAATGATTTTAAGTATCTCTTGCTCAAAGGTAGGGGTTTTCTCAAAATAAAGCGTGGTGGGGATATGGATCATGGTCATTAAAACACAAAGGATGATAAAGGCAGCCGGGCGCAGGGTTGGCTTGGAGCTGCTCTTTAAATGATAATGAATCTTGATCAAAGCATAAGCGACCATCACGCTTAAGAAAGGTAAAACTGTTACCAAATAGCGTACTTCTTTCCTAGGCACCTGAAATGTAAAATAAAAGAGAAAGAGTAAAGCGCTAAGCATTAAAACATTTTTGCCAGTATCTTTCCAATGTTTCTCTTTAATGAAATAATATAAATAAACAAAAAAGAACAAATAAATCCAATTCCTGAAAAAGAATTGGGTCAGATAAAAGGTTATTCCCGAACCATAAACCCAGGTAGAGGTAGTCACAATCTGGGACCCGGAAAGAAAAGGCTCGAATATATTCCCATAACGATAATAATTGAAGAGGAGGTAAGGTATGATTACAATTCCAAACCCCAAAGAAAAAGTAATTAATTGTTTTACTCTTCCCCAGACCTCTTCTTTATTTAACGGGTATAATTTCAAGATTAATTTTATTCCTAAAATTAAAAATAAAGCTCCAAAGACAACTCCTTGCGGAAATTTAGTCATGAAAGATAAACTTAAAAGAATTCCCGATAAAAATAATTTCCATTTCTTATTTCCATCCAAAAAGAGATAAACTCCCGATAAAGCAAGTGTAATTGCTAACGGCTCAGTTAAAATTAAGCCCGTAAACATAATGAATAAAGGAGTTAAACTAAAAATCAGAGCGGCAATCAAGCCCGTCTCCCGATTAAAAATTTTCTTCCCGACCAGATAGGTAAGATATACTGCCACTAACGAGAAAGTTAAATCCAGTAATTTCCCGCTGAAAATAGGATTAAATCCAGATTTCCAGAACGTCCCTAAAATGATCGGATGTACTAAAGGCCGGAAAGATTCCCAAATACCCATAGCCCCATTAGAAAAAAGATATTTTCCCATTCCGATATAAATATGAGAATCCCACCATAAGGGGTGTTTTAAAGAGAGATAAAATAATCTTACTGCTAAAGAAAGCAGGAGAACAGAGATTATTGCCTGCTTCGTTGATACTGTTTTGATCCTGTTAATACTTCTATTAAAGAGATCTTTAATCTTTTCCATTAATTACACTCTCTTCTGGGCATTGGCTTGAATTCTGCAGCGAATTGCAGATCAACTCTCCCATTTTCTCTTTTGGGATTACTCCTTCATACTTTTTATTGTCAATAATCATGGTCGGAAATTTAGTCAGGTTAAATTGTTTGATGGTTATTTCTATCATGGGCTCTTCGTTTCTTAAATCTAGATTAATGGGAAAGACTAATACCTGTTCTCCAAACTTCTTCTTAAAATAGGTCAGGATTGCCCCCTGGTTCGGACAGGAGGGACATTCAATAGCATACAAGTAAAGGATGGGCACAATATCAAAATCACAGCGCTCTTTGCTTTCCAGAGCCAAAAGCCAGTAGCGCAGATTATCCAGCGCATACCTGCGCATGATCAGATTTTTCTTTATTCCATCGTTCTCGTTATCCTCTTCGTAAGCGATCACTTCGCTCAGGGATTGGTCCAGATCTTCTATCGTCTCTTTTAAAGTAGTAGAAAGTATCGGACAATTATTATAATTCCTGAAAACATCCAGATACAAATACTGCATCTGCAGGCTAAGATGGTTGATCTCTTGCTCGGTGTTAATCTCATCAACTATATTATAGCGGTAATCTTCTAAGATTAGTCCCAGCATCAGGCCTAAAGAGAAGATCAATATAGTAATGACCCCCGCAATGATATATTTATCTTTACTTATATTTCTAAATAAAGAGTTTTTAGTCCCTAGATTGTTTTTTTCTTCTTTTTCAGGAAAAGTTTTGATTACCATTTTATTTTTTTACCTCTTGCGAATTCAAATAATGACAGTAATAAGATGGTTCCTTTCAGTAGATAATAAAAGAAGGCATAAGGGATCAAAGGAATCCAGCCGAATTTGATCATCTTTTCATTCGCGTTCTTATGGGCTAGGTAAAACAAAGTAATCCCCACCATTCCCAGGAAAACAATGACCACCCCTTTCCTGAAATCAATCAGGAGGAAACTTAAGAAATTCAGGTTTAATTTTAAGTTCAGCAAATAAGGCCAGATATTAAATTTGATTAGGACCAGATTCTTTAATCTTTCCAAAAGGGGTAGTATGAAGATATAAACTGCCAAGCCCATACCTGTAATCGCTAAAAAATAACCAAGGGCGTTCTTGATCATCTGCATCATTCCGAAATCACCGTATTTTTGGTTAGCGATCAATCCTCGGTATTTATAGACGCAATCTAAGCTTCCTAAATACCATCTTCTGCGTTGCCGGTAAAATGGTCTGATCGCTTCCGGAGCTACCGTATAGACATAGCCTTTTGGGCATTGTTTTATTTTATATTGCTCTTTTTGTACTCGATAGGCTATCTCCTGATCTTCAGTAATGCTTTTTTCATCAAACCCGCCCAATTTTCGAATGATTTCGGTACGATAGAGAGAGAAAGGGCCGGGAGCAACATACAAAGAATCTATCTGGCTGCTTAACCTAGCAATAAGAATAATCACAATATATTCTAACCATTGCAGTCTCTGTAAAAGATTTTTCGGCTGGTAAACTTTCATGGCCGGAGTGATGATGGCTAGTTTAGGATCATTTTCAGAATAATATTGGACCAGCATTTTTTTTAGTGTAGCTCGGTCCACAAAAGAATCTGCATCCAGGCAGGCAAAGAACTCCCCCTTAGCGATCTTTAGAGCTTTGTTCAGGGAGGCAGCTTTTCCGCAATTCTGGTGAGAAATTAATTTAAACTGGGACTTGTCCTGGATGTACCATCCAACCATCTTTTTAGTTTTATCTTTAGATCCGTCATCAATAACAATAACTTCTAATCTTTCTTTAGGATAATCCAATTGATGGATTGACTCTAAAGTTCGGATAATGGTTTTTTCTTCATTAAAAGCCGGAACTAAAACCGAGACCAGAGGTAATTTTTGTAAAGAATGACCTTTTCCATCCTGCTCAGAAGAATCATTTTCTTCTTTCCTGAAAACATCTTTTTTGTCCAGATAGATCAATAAAATGAATACTGAAAAGTATAATGAAACTGCATAAGTTATCCAAAGAAAGATATTTATTCCTAAATTCATCCGAGGCAACCCCTAAATCTTTTTTTTAGCACTGATACAAGTTTTATCCTATAATCAGCTAAACACCCAGACCTCTGCATCTTCAGAAGAATAGACTATTTTAAATCTTTCGTTTTTCAGCAGGAATAATAGCCCTTGCTCAGCAGAAAGTCCAGAGCGCATCTCTTTTGTAATATATATGATAGAGATCTGGTTTTGTTCTAATAAAGGGAAGAGTTCATCAATATAGAGAGAAGAGAAGATTCTTTGACTAAGTTCTTTTTTGCTGGGATCATTTTCCGCAAAGGCATAAAATGACTGTTTCCCGCTGAAATATAGGATGTAATCGCTGTTCTGAGGATCGGAAAACACGATTTTCTGGTCAGGAATATTTGTTTTGATCCAATACAAGGCTTTGACCATCTCTGTACTGGGCCCTTTATCATTTATCCGCTCAAGATAAGTCGCAGTGGAAAATAACAGGCCTAAAATGACCACTAAACCAGTATATTTCTTTAATTCGGTCAAATTCCATTGCTTTTGGAATAGTTTTAATAAACCCTGGGCGGCAAAGAAAGTTAGGATGATTGAAAGATAAAATATCGTATGGGTATTGAACCAATATGGAATTAAGGTCAAGATTAACCAGGCATAGAAAAGATAAGAATTTTTTCTTTTCCAGAGCAGCATTAACCCTATGCTTGCTAAAAGCAAGGTGAAAAGATTAATCCCGCTAAGTCCGCCTAAGTCAGAGATTAAGTCTGGCAGTATCTTCTGAAGATGGAATGGACCCAGAATAAAAGGTACTTTCAAAAGTAATAAGTTAATTATAGATAATATCCCCACCGCCCCTAAGTTAATCACAGTTATTTTTTTCTTATTATCTTTAAAGTTAAAAAAGGTGAAAGGCTTTTTAATCGTAAATAAATGATTATCAATTTTATTTACGATAAAGAAAAGATAGATCAATAATAAAATTATCAAGAGCAGAGAACTAAAAAAGTCCATAAATGTAGCTAAAATGAGCGGAATTACTGAAAAAGAATTAAATTTTTTCTTTCTGCTTACCAATAGGTTAAACCCGCTTAAGACTAAAAATAAATAGATGGAATAAGCAGAAAGAGTAGTGAAGGCAAAGATAAATGTCGGAGAGATTATTAGCAAAGCTAGAAAACAAAAAGTAAACTTTTGTTCTAAACCTAACCGCGGAGCTAATCTTAGAAATAATAGAATAGAAAGCACTGCCAAAATCACCTGGATAAAAATCAGCCCTTCTTCAGGAAGAGTCTCGGCGACCAATTTTAGCGGGAAATAATAAAAATTGTTCCAGCTGATCTCTCTCGCCAGGGAAAGATGGCCATAGCTCTCTCCGCCCCGGATTAAAGGCTCTCCCTGCAGATAGTTAGTTAGAGCTGGGATTCCTAAGATCAGGATTACTAACAGGACCAGGTATATTTTTTGATAATTAATCAGATGTTCCCAATAGTTCAGTTCTGATTGGTTTTTAGGTTTAGTTTTCATGGTTTAAGACTTCAATTCACATTTCACTAAATAAATTTTTGTTTCTTGATCATAAATTAGTTTAAAACAATCTTTAGAGAGAAAACCAAAAGTTTCTTCCCCGTATCTCTCTTTAGCCTTAGGGGTAAAGATTAGATAATTAATTTTATAATCATCAAGTGTTCCTAAAGCCTGAGTCTGGAATTTAGTTCTGAAGAGGGAATTTAAGTCTCCAAATCTTTTATCTACATCTTTGATTAATGTGTACTGGTCATCCATAAAATTTTCCCGTTTGCTGTAATAAGTTATTAGATGGCCTTCTTCTAATAAAGCAGCCGCTCCGGAATTAGCCGGGGTATTAATCTTAATCCATTTAAACGCCTCAATTTCTCCTCGGGAAGGAAGCTCTTGGTTTAAAGCGGAATTAACTGCGGGGTACAGAGTAGTCAAGAGTAAAAGTAAGATAGTTCCTGGGAGTAGGTAGCTACTTAACTTAGTAGTTTTTATTTTCTTAATCTTACTGAAATATTCTGAAACCTCTTTGAAAAACAAAGAGAAGAGCACGGCTAAGATCAAGCCGAAGAAAGATAAGGATAATTTAAATTCAATTAATCTGAACCAAGTCAATAAAGTAGTAGAAACTGCGAAACTAACTAAGAGAAAAGCTTTCTGCTGCTTTATTTTAAATAAAGATTGGTAGACCATATAAATTCCGGCTACAAAAGGGATGATGCTAACTAATAGAATCGCTTGGGGGATGGAAACTTTAGGAAAATATTCCATCAGGATGGCTTGAGGAATATTCTGCCAGATAAAAGATATCCCCTCGTTGAGTAAAGTATTCTTATAAAAAAGAAATTGCAGCCAGATAAAGAAGAACAGAGAAAACACTGTCAATTCTAACTCTTCCCGATTCATTTTTTTGCTTTCCATAAAAGAAAGAGTAAAATGAATCAGAAAACCGATTAGGAGCAGCACCGTAGCTGCGCTGGTGATGGATAGTAATAAAAAAGTTAGTAAGTACAGATAAAAGTATTTTTTTTCTGTAATGTTCAAGAAAGCATAGATGTTCCATAAAATTAAAGGCAGGAATAAGACTTCTGGAGTAAAAGAGTTAGTAGTAAAAGTAATCGGTAGGAATCCAGCTACAGAAGCTGCCAGTAAAGAGGCGGTTTCATTTTCACTAAACTTCTTGCTCAGCAGGTAAACTATTAAGACTAAAGAGGCCATCAATAGGTTAGGAATTAACTTAGCCGCAAATTCTAAAGGCAGGAATAAATCAAAAAAAGCCATAAAATAATGGAATCCGGGCAGGAAAACCAACTCCCTTCCGCCATAGGATAGGCTGTCTTGGTATAATGGTAATCCGATGGCAGTAATCTGTTCTACCTGCCTAAGATGGAAATAAGATTCATAGGTAAAATTAGGCAGGGCAAAGGCCAGGATTAGCCTGACCGCTAAAACTGCCAGAAATATACCTAAGAGCCAATAATTCCTCTTTTTATTCATGCTTATTATAAGAAATCTTTTTGTTTTATAAATGTAGTGTCGGACAAAATAATCCGATTAGAGATATCCAATAAGATCCCATATTATCTCTGGCGCAGGTAGGTGTGGGATGGAGTTTCTGAGGTGTACGAAAGATCGCACTATTTAAACATCCCACTTCATCAGCTAAATCTTTATAATCTTTAGCTGATTAAAACCACAGAACATCCATGGACAAAATACTTACCGGCATAAAATTCTTAGACCAACTCCTCTGCGGAGGCTATGATATGGATATAGTTACTACTATCTATGGCCCTTCCGGAACAGGAAAGACCAATTTCTGCCTCCTGGCAGCAGCGAAAATCGCTGAATCTGGGAAAAAGATCATTTTTATTGATTCTGAAGGAGGCATCTGTGTGGAAAGGATCCAGCAGATCACCAATAATTCTGAAAAAGTATTGAAAAATATTATTTTTTTCAATCCAGTCAGCTTTCCCGAGCAGAATGAAATTTTTGAGACTTTGCGCGGGATGATCAACGACCAGATAGGCCTGATTGTAGTAGATTCCATCTCCATGCTTTATCGTCTGGAGTTAGGCAAGTCTGAAGAAGTCTACGATGTTAATGCCGCTTTGGGCAGACAATTAGCCTATTTAGTAGAAATTGCCAGAAGAAAAAGAGTTCCGGTATTGATCACTAACCAAGTCTATTCCGGTTTTGATGACCGAGAGAATATCAAGATGGTCGGCGGTGATTTATTGAAATATAGTTCTAAATGTTTAATCGAGCTAAAAAAATTTGCTAATTGTAATGGTTTGATCTTAAGAAAACATCGCAGTCTTCCGGAGGGATTAGAAGCCAAGTTTAGGATTGTAGGAGAGGGAGTGGAAGAGGTTAGATGAGAGCGTCAGGTGAAATGGTTTATTATCAAATATTGGACGTTTCTGGAAAAAGTCCGGAAAAAAGAATTAGTTCAGTTATCCAGAATTTAGTCCTAAACGTAGGTATGCATCCAGTAGGCGGATTAGAAAGCAGAGTAACCTCTGCTGGAGAGATCTCCTTGCAGCTGCTCAGGGAGAGCCATATTTATAGTTTTCAATCTTTTGGGGAAGAAGGAGAATTTATTATTCCTATCTTGTCTTGTAAGCATTTCTCCCCTAAATTAGTAAGAGATTATCTTCAAAGAAATTTAGGTGTGAGAAGATACAAGATATCTGGTTATGTTCGAGAATAATTTTTACCTATTCGGTTGCAGGTAATCCTCCACTTTTAAAGATTACTCTTCCGGTAGTAGTAACTAACCCAAACATTTATAAATTGCAATCTGATTTACCCAAAACTATGACCAGAAAACCCGAATTATGGACTACTTATGCCTTGAGAAGATTTGGGCAAGCAGGATTAGAATTTGAAGGTTGGTATACTGAGGGTGTAGCTGGTAAAGATAATATTTCCTATCTTAATCGGGGGAGTGGCAATAATGGGATTGTTGTGGTTTTGAGTACAATTTACTCTGAAACCGCATTAGATGAACTGCTGACTAGCTCTCGCCCAGATCAGTATCAGATGTTCTTAGAGGGGAAAATTACTAACTATTTCTCTTTTGGTAACGAAAATAGTTATATTGATTTTAGCATTAATCCTGCCGGGAAAGTTGTTGTAGAAGAGAGATATTGTGATCAGCAGGATTCGGATCAAAGAAGATTATTCCCAAGAAAGAAAGAGGCTCAACGAAATGCAGCAGAATTTCTGGACCAATTAATGGAATATACTCAAAGAGTTTTGTCTCCATTAACTAAACAATAATCATCAGATCTATTTATCACTATTATTATCACCTCCTTAATCTCGGAAAGCACATACTCACCCTAATTCCAGAATAATTATAAGCTTTAACCATTCTTAACAACCAATGCTTCCTCAGTATCGTAAAACCTGGTCTATATTTAGGTCGCTGGCTGAATGCAAGGACCTGCGCGGCTATCTAACCGGATTAAAAGAGCATGAATTAGGCACTTTCTATCATTCTCTACAGGTTGGAATTCTAAGTATAGATTTAGGAATAGAGAATTGTGTAAATAAAGGATTATTATATTCTCTAGGCTATGCCGGAATGCTCCATGATCTCGGTAAAGAAGATATCCCTTTAGAAATCCTAATTAAAGACGGCCCTTTGACTGCAGAAGAGAGGGCAGTAATTGAAACTCATCCCCGATTAGGCTTTTTATTTGCAGAAAATAATAGTTTAGAAACAACCAAAAAAGTTGTAGTTGCCCATCATGAATATAAACGAAAACCATACCCTCGTGAAGGAATAGATCGAAGAACTGCTCCTAGAGGGACTGAAGAAAGAAGAATTTATAATCCTAGAATTGTGCAATTAGCCCAAATGGTCGCGGCTGCAGATTTGTATGATGCCTTGACCTCTGCCCGCAGCTATAAAAAGCCCTGGCCCATTGCTCGAGTGGAAAATGTTTTAAGGCAAGAGTATCTCGGCGATCAGAGATATATCGACCAATTGCTGAGATGGCATAGGCAGGAGAAATCTTTATAAATAAGCTTCAGTTCTAGATAAAACATAGCCGACGCTAATCTAAGATTGGATTGAGCAGGGCTGCCTGAGGCAAAAAATAGGGCAGACGAAAGTTAATCTTTCTTCTGTTTTTAGTCTCAAATATAATCAATATGTGGTGAATAACTATGGGCGACGAACAAGAAAGTTTATTGATCGATTCCAAAGAATACCTTAAATCCGGGATTCATATTGGAACTAAATTTAAAACCAAGTACATGTCTAATTTCATCTATAAGACCAGGCCGGACGGATTAAGCGTGCTCAACTTAAAGAAGATCGATGAAAGAATTGGTACTGCTGCTAATCTTTTGGCTAATTATGCTCCTGAAGATATCCTGGTTACCAGTAGAAGAGAAACTGGCTGGAAAGCTTTAAAGAAATTACGTGATCTTACCGGGATAAAAGTCTTGCCGGGAAGGTATCCTCCTGGAATTCTGACCAATCCTAACCTGAAAACTTTTTTCGAGCCTAAGATTGTCATGGTCTGCGATCCCTGGCCGGATAAGAATGCCGTAGACGATGCCTATAAGATTGGCGCGCCAGTAATCGCTTTATGCGATACTAATAATCAATCTAATAAGCTGGACTTAGTGGTTCCCTGCAATAATAAGGGTAAGAAATCTATTGGCTTGCTTTTCTATTTAGTCGCTAGGGAATATCTGCTCAAGCGCGGAATCATCAGCAGCGCAGGAGAGATGACTGCTACCATTGAAGATTTCACTGAGGAGTAAGTTTAATCTTCATTTATTTTTTAATTTTCTTTTTAATCTCTCTGAATTTCTCTCCTTCTTTTCCACAACTTTTAAAAGAGCAATCTTACCTTCTAAATAATCATGAAAAAAGTTGTGACTATAGGCGGAGGTACAGGCAATTTTACCGTATTGAGAGGATTAAAAAAGTATGATCTAGAGCTTAGCGCTATCGTTTCCATGGCCGATGATGGCGGCTCTACGGGTATTCTGAGGGATGAATTAGGTGTTCTTCCTCCCGGAGATGTGCGTCAATGTTTAGTTGCTCTTTCAGATTCCAGCAAATTAATGCGCGGCTTGATCAATTACCGTTTCGAATCTGGAGGACTGGAAGGGCATAGTTTCGGCAATCTTCTTCTCTCCGCTTTAGAGAAGGTTACTGGTAGTTTTGAGACTGCGGTAGAGGAAGCCGGAAAAATTCTATCTATTAAAGGCAAAGTTATTCCCATTACCATCAATCCAGTGAGATTAAAAATGCTCTTAGATAATGGCAAGCTTCTAAATGGAGAAAAAGAAATTTATGTTTCTACTGAGATAGATCAAGGTTTTCGAAGTATTTTTTTAGATCCTATCCCTAAAGTTAATCCCCGAGCTTTAGATGAAATTAAAAATGCAGATTTAATCATTCTCGGCCCGGGAGGATTGTATAGTAGTTTAATCCCCATCCTCTTGGTAGAAGGAGTAAGTAAAGCTCTGCGAGAAACTAAAGCAGTAAAAGTATTGGTCATCAACTTAATGAATCGCAAGGGCCAGACCACCGCTTTCAAAGGTAGTGATCATCTCCGAGAATTTAAGAAATATCTCGGTAAAGATATTTTTGATCATATTCTCTTTAATAACGGAAAACCACCTCAAGAATTAGTTCAATTTTATGAGCAAGAGGGAAATTTAGTCGAGAATGACCTTCAAAACGATTCTCGAGTCATCCAGGCTGACCTGCTCAGCAGCGAACTAAAAGAAGTACAAAACGGAGATTTGCTTAAACGCAATCTTATCCGTCATGATCATAAGAAACTTGCCCAGGTGCTCCTGAGCATCATTAATGAGATTTAAATTGAAACCTAAGCTTTTAATTTTTGATCTGGATGATACTTTATACCTTTGTTCCGGAGTGGTTAAAGCGGATTATTCTAATCTAGAGGAGATCAAACCTTTTCTAGGAGTAAAAGAATTCTTAACTAGAAATACTTTTAGAAAAGTATTAGTGACTAAAGGTAATCCAGAGATCCAGCAAAGAAAGATTGCTGTTTTGGAAATCAAAGATTTTTTTGAAGAAATTTTTTATCCTTTAACTGAGGAGAATAAAATAGCCTGTTTTTGGGAGATCATTCAGAATTATCCAGATTACGACTGTTGGGTTATCGGAAATAAAATCACTGCCGAGATTCGTTCGGGAAAAATGCTCGGTCTAAAGACCGTGCTAATTAATCAGGGAAAATATAAAAATTTAAAAGCCAAAGATGGTTTTGAGATTTCAGATCATGAAATTGAAGAATTTGATCAATTGGAAGGGGTGCTAAATTGCAAGCAGTAATCTTAGCCGCGGGAAAGGGCACTCGCATGTATCCTTTAACCGTGAGCAGACCCAAACCTTTGATCGAGATAGCCAACAAGCCGGTATTGGAACATAATCTAGAACAGATGTTGGGTTTGGTAGAAGAAGCCATCATTATTGTTGGTTATAAAAAAGATCAGATCATCAACCGTTTCGGAGATAATTATAAAGGTCTGAAAATCAAATATGTGATTCAGGAGAAACAATTAGGTACTGGTCATGCCGTTTTAACTGCAGAAAAGCTGATCCAAAATAAATTTTTGGTGCTTAACGGCGACGATTTGTTTTCTAGAAAAGATATGGTCAATCTTTCTAAGTACGATAATTGTATTTTAGTCAAGTATAAAGAAGATCCTTCCGCTTTCGGAGCAGTAGTAGTAGAGAAAGGTCTGGTTAAAGATATTGTAGAAAAATCAAAAAAAGTAATCTCCCATTTGGTTAATACCGGGATGTATTCTTTCTCCCCAGAAGTTTTTGAAATTCTGAAAAAAGTCGAGCCCTCAGTAAGAGGGGAATACGAACTTACTGATGCAGTTAAGGTTTTGGCCAAAGAAGGAAAGATGCATTATGAAGAAGTCCAGGGCTACTGGATTCCGGTGGGTTATCCTTGGCATATTTTAGAAGCTACTGAGAAACTCTTAGAAGAGAAAGAAGAAGTCTTCATCAAAGGCAAATTAGGAAAAAAAGTTGTTATTGAAGGTTCTTTAGATCTTGGCGAAGGTTCTATGATTGAGGACGGCTGCATCTTAAAAGGCAATATTGTCATTGGAAAAGGCTGTTTCATCGGAGAGAACAGTGAGCTGTCTGGATTTACTGCCCTCGGTGACGGCACTCGGATAGGGGAGAAAGTTAAATTAGTTAATACCATTATCGGAGCTGGCGGAGAATTAGAAGATAGTTGTGAGATTAAAGACTCAGTGCTGGGAGATAAGGTTAGAATCAGTGCCGGAGTGAAAATATCTAATCTCGGGAAAAAAGGCACAGTCAAAGTTAATGGTCTGGGCAAAGAGTATGATTCTGGCAGGGAAAGGTTAGGAGCTTTTGTGGGAGATCAGTGCGTAGTCTGCAAGAAGCTTCATCCTGGAGAATGTGTGGAGAAAGATTGTTGATTCAGATATTTCATATTTCTCTTAAAGTTTAAGGTTAAACCATCCACCTAAATTCCAGAAAACCTTATAAAACCAAACAGTTTAATTCTAAGTATTAAATAAAAGAGTTATAAAAAGAGGTAAATCATGAAATTCCGGGTGAAAGATATGAATATAGCTACCGGTGGAACCATGGTGGCTATTCTCAATGAGAAAGACGCCAGAAAATTAGATTTCCATTCTGGGGATCGGGTTTTAGTCAAACATGGAAAAAAAGAAGCTACCTGTATTTTAGACCTTTCTGAAAGCAAAAAAGCAGTCCCGGAAGGAGAGATTGGTTTGTTTGAAGAAGTATTAGACCGATTAAATGTGCGCAGCCGCTCTTTAGTAAATATTTCTTTTACCGGTAAACCAGAAGCAGTAAAACATATCCGGGATAAATTGTACGGAAAGAAGCTTAATTATAAAGAGTTATATCATATCATGGACGATTTAACTCATGATCGCCTTACTGACATCGAAAAGACTTATTTCGTTTCTGCAGGCTTTACCCACGGCTGGAGCCATGAAGAAATTGTAGATATGACCAAAGCTATGGTTAATACCGGAGATAAGATTAAGTTTAAGGGTACTACTTTAGACAAACATTGTATCGGAGGGCTGGCCGGAAATAGGACCACCATGATTGTCATTCCCATCATCGCCGCTGCTGGATTTACTATACCTAAAACTAGTTCTAGAGCCATAACTTCACCCGCAGGAACTGCAGATACTATGGAATGCCTGGCTAAAGTAGAGCTGTCTAAACAAAAAATTATTTCCATCGTGCATAAAGCCAAAGCCTGCATCGTGCATGGTGGTTCGATGAACTTAGCTCCTGCTGATGATAAGATCATTGAGGTTGAGCATCCTTTATCCATTGATGCCGAAGGCCAGCTTCTAGCTTCAGTCATGGCCAAAAAATTTTCTGTTTCTGCTAATCATGTCCTGATAGATATTCCCATGGGAAAAAAAGCTAAGGTTAAATCTCTGGAAGAGGCTAAACATCTCAAAGAGATGTTTGAATTGATCGGAAGAAAATTAGGCATGCACGTAAAAGTTATCGTCAGCGACGGCTCTCAACCGGTAGGCAGAGGAGTGGGCCCTTTATTAGAGGCAGAAGATGTCCTCGCCGTATTAAGAAACGATCCTTCTGCTCCCGAAGACCTGAAAAACAAATCCATCTCTTTAGCGGGGATGCTCTTAGAGATGACTAGTAAATATAAGCCAGGAAAGGGAATAGAAAAAGCAAAAGAAATCTTGGAAAGCGGTAAAGCTCACCATAAGATGCAGGAAATTATCGAAGCTCAGGGCCGACAGCCTAAACCCAAATTAGGAGAATGCTGGTGCGGAACAAAAGCGGAAAAAGCTGGAACTGTTCGGGAAATAGATAATGATATCATCGCTAAAGTGGCCAGGATTGCCGGCGCTCCCGAAGATAAAGGGGCAGGATTATATCTGCATAAGAAAGTAAATGAGCGGGTGAAGAAAGGAGAACTGCTTTATACCCTTTATGCTGAGAATAAGGCTAAATTAGAGTTAGCTAAAGAGTTTATTTCGAAACAGAAAGGGTATGTAATTTATTGATTAAGAATCATTAAAGAATTGTTTTTTTTAATCTTATCGCCTATTCTTGCCAATTGTTATCTAATCAAATCTATTCTACAGCAACAAAATTAATTTAAATACTGCTAAGATTAATCTGTTTATGGCTCTCACTGAAAAAATTATAGCCCTTATCAGTAAAACCTCTTTATTTCGAGGGTTTAATGATCTTGAGCTGGAAACTTTTCTGAGATTTACAGGTGGGGAAGATTATTCACCTAACCAGGTTATTATTAAAGAGGGAGAGAGAGGAAATAATCTTTATATTATCGAAAGCGGGTTGGTGGCCGTAGTAACCGCTATTCATGTTAGAGAAGAATTAAAAAAGATGCGGGAGAAAAAATATAAAGTCTTAGCCCAATTGAAAGACGGAGATTTTTTTGGTGAGATCGGATTTTTCACTTCTAATCCTCGCTCTGCTTCAGTAGTAGCTGTAAATCAAGTTAAATTGCTCTGTTTAGGAGAGAATGAGCGAGACGATTTAGAATACCGAGAACCGGGAATTTGTTGTAAATTTTATCATAATCTTCTTGGAGAGATGGCTACTCGTATAATTTCAGGCAATGAGGCTATCCGCGCTTATTACCAAGCGGTTAATCGCGATCCTCGATCAATAAAGTAACTTTCTCACAAACTTTATATACTGTAACTTTCTGATTCATTCTATCTTCCTCTAAGTGTAACCAAAGTTTAAATCTTTATTAATTATGACCAAAACCAACGAATTTGAATTGGACATCAACGAATTATTCCATCAAGAGATTCGTAAAGCAGAGAAAACCCTAAAAGAAATAGAATCTTTATACACTAAAGATCTTAAATCTTTAGAGAAATTATCTGATGCTATTGCCAGGATCGGAGGAAGCTGGGGCTTTATTTTTTCTTTTCTACTATTTATTTTTATTTGGATTGGGATAAATACTTTTGCTTTATTTGGAGTTTATGACCCCTTCCCTTTTATCCTTTTAAATCTAATTTTATCTTGTCTGGCCGCGATCCAAGCTCCGGTTATTTTAATGGCCCAGAACCGGGCCTCTAAGCGTGACCAGATTAGGGCCGAGTTAGATCTGGAAAAAGACTTGCGAGATCTGCATATTGATGAGAATTCGCACCGGATGCTTTTGAAACTGCAGAAGGATATAAAGAAAATTAAGAAGAAGTTGAAGGTTAGGTGAAGATTGGTTTGTTTTTACAGAAAAAAGTTTACGAGATAAATTGTTCTAAAATCTCCTACAAAACGTCAAGAATCCAGTATGCCCTAACATCTGGAATTCCGGCCGCATGATCTTATCTTCTATCTTCCATTTGCGTTCAAGCAACTCTAGAGTCTCTACCACTTTAATCCCAGTATTTTTCGTACTCTCAATAAACTGTTCTACTTGGTGCAAGTTTGGTAAGTAAACCACTAGATGCCCGCCATTTTTCAGAGCTTTCTCTGCCAGCAAGGTAATTTTCCATGGTTCGGGCAAATCTAAAGTAATCAGATCCAGATTCTTCTCTGCAATCCCTTTGGAAATATCTGCTAATTTTAATTTAGTATTTTCAAATCCAAACAATTTAACATTTTTCTGCAATATTTCATAATGTTCAGGATTATTTTCATAGACCGTAATTTCTTTACAAACATTAGCCAGAGAGAAGCACAACGAGCCCGAACCTCCCCCTGCATCTACTACACTAGAATTTTTATTTACCCCCGTCTTCGCCAGAATCAAGCCGATATCTTTCTGGATAATCACCTGCGGTCCTCTGGCTAGGTTTTCCCATAAGTCTGAGAAAGTAGGTTCAATCAAATAAAAACTATTTCCCAGATTGGATTTGACTTCTTCTTTACCCGAAGCCAGATCTTTCTTGGCAATAACTCCCGCAGAAGTATGAAAATTATCTTCTAGGTCTTTAACCAAATATTTTTTACCCGTACTTTTTTCGATTAAAATTTTTTTAATGCTTCTCATTTTTATTTTATTATCTTTGAACTCTTGTTTCTATCTAAAGTAATCCATTTTTTTGTATCTGAAGAATTAACATAGCCATTTTTAATTAATATATTCTCCCCCACCTGAAGATTATTTTTATCAATATCATCCTCCCACAGTTTTAATGTTAATTTACCAGAACTATCTTCTATTAAAATATTTTCTAATCTTAATTTTCTACCTCTTTTCAGAACATTTAACTCTTCTTTTGCTATAACTTCAACTTTAAAGTTCAAATGACTACCCACTTCTGCTTCAACTAAAAGTGTTACCTTTGGTATAAAATGGGGTATTCTCTCATTATAAGGAGATTGCGGCACTTTTATTAACTTTAATTTATTCAAAAATTCATTACTCCTAAACTTTTGGTTAGGATTTCTTTCAAAAGAATCTAAATAATTTCTAAATACTTTGGGATATTTCAATCTTTGTAATGGTACTAGATAAAGATATTCTGGTTCTTCCGGTTTATTTCCTATTCCCACAACTATCAAACAGGGGTTCTCTTGGGCGTATTTATTGTATCTTTCTATCTGATGTTTTTTAGCCCAGAAAATATGTTCTTTTTCTCCACCCAAGAAATCTTTTCGATATTTGCATTCTAACCAGTAAACATTATTATTGTCTCTATTTTTAATTTTGAAATCTGGTGGTTCTGCATCATTTTTGATATACCTATTTCTATTCTTATAGTTATCCCGATTCCATGCTAAAATTTCCCACTGTTTGTTATCAAGAAGATCACAAATATATTCTTCAAATTTATCACCTTTTTCTTTATCTTTGTCTATGTGATAATTGATGAAGAAGTACATTAATAATAATCCAATTATGAAAGGCATTCCTAACATCATAATTAATATTATTGTTTCTATACCTGTCCATTCTTCTTTAGTATTTTCCTCAGTAGCGCTAACACTAGCTATCAAGACGAGAAAAATAAAAATTAATACAACTTTTCGCATAAATAGATTCTTTCAATATTAGCTTTATATACTTTATGATATTGTTAAATAAAGTTCTTAATGTTAAGTAAAGTTTTTAAGTATTCCCAACTTTTTATTGGTGGAATGTTTAAATGTGGATTAGATATTAATGGAGTTACTGATGAACAAATTAAGAAAACATACTTTGAGGTAATGAAAATATTTGAAAAAGAGGGTTATCACTTTGGAAACAACATAAGACTCTTGGGTGGGGGTAAAATTAGAATATTCGGTATAGGCAGAGATGGAAGATGTGCTTTTTGTGAATACTTAAAGAAAGCAGTTGTTAAATATTTTAAAGAAGCAAAGACAAAGGGAAGTATTGAATTATTAGAGTGTCCGTTTAATTCATATAAACTAATTGATTATACATTAAAAACTATTGAAGCACGGAGAGAATTACTAAAAATGTTAGCTAATTCTCAGAACACAAATAAATAATATATTTAAACAGGTTATAGGTTTAAACCTGCATTTCCCTATCTTTCCCAGTAGTTACCCTTCCGCCCTGCCATTGGCCACGGTAAAGGCTGGCTTTTCCTTCTATTCTGACAAATAAAGCCTGGCAGAATCTTGCTCCCAATTCTATTTCCACTTCGCAGGGCCCCGCATTGTATATCGCCGGATGTAAAATCCCGCTAAAGCCCGGATCTGCTACTGTGCCCCGCATGATAATTCCCATTCGATGCAGAGTAGTTCTAGGTTTAAATAAAACAAAAACATCTTCAGGGACATTAATTTTTTCGATGGTCTCTGCAATTAAATAATCTCCCGGCTTAAGCACATAAGAAGATTTTTTATCGGGATTATAGCTGGCGATTTCCTCTGCTTCTGGAGTCTGCCTTTCTGTAATTCCTAGAAAAGCTTTTCCTTTCAGTTTAAAGAGCTTATTTAATCTTAAATCAATCACTACACTTTCAGGATTGAACTTCTCTCTGTCGCAGAGGTTTTCGATTAGATTTTTCTCTTCAATCAATTGTTTGATTTTATCTGTACCCAGAATCATAATTTAGTCAAGAACTTAGAATATTTATATTTGTTTTGGTTTTTTAGTTAAACCACTTCAACCCTTCCGCTTTCGTATGGGCATCGGCCTAGTTGGCAATGTTTTAACCCCAGCGATTGGTATTTTCCATAACCGTCTGGAAATATTGTCACTATCGTTCTAAATCTTTTCTCCAATTGTCTCGCCGCCAGAAAATTAGCTCCGGAAGATGCTCCTACGCAGAAGCCATATTCTTGCCGAATATAATTCGCTGCCTCTTTCGCTTCCGCACTGGAAATACAGATTACTTCATCAATCAGTTGATTTAACCCCCCTCTAGGTCCTTGCACTATTTTAGGAATAAACCCATCACCAATACCCTGAATTTGATGTAATCCCGGACTTCCTCCACTCATTACCGAAGATTCTGAAGGTTCAACTGCAGCAATATAAATATTCGAATAAACCTCTTTAAGCGCTTTTCCAACTCCCATCAATGTTCCTCCGGTTCCTACTCCGGCAACAAAAGCATCGATAGAATCTATTTGATCTCTTTTTATCTGTTGTAAAATTTCTTGGCCAGTAGTGCGATAATGGCATTCTACATTTAACGGATTAGAAAACTGGTCGGGATTAAAATATCTTTTTTCCATAGCCATTAAATCCCTGATTTTGGCTGCTTCTGCGAAACTTCCCTCTTCGGAACAAAGGATTAGCTCCGCGCCCAAATCGCAAATAATTCGTTTTCTTTCCTCGCTCATATTTCTGGGCATGACAATAGTTACTGGATGTCCTAACTCTCGGCCATAATAAGCCAGAGCAATGCCAGTATTCCCGCTGGTAGCTTCTACTATCGTTTTTCCTTTATGTAATAAGCCATTTCTTTCGCTTTCTTCCAGAATATATTTAGCGATCCTATCTTTGACACTTCCTGTAGGATTAACACATTCTAATTTAGCGTAGATTCCATCTACTTTAATTAAAGGCGTATTTCCAACTGGTGGTAGTGGAGTTTTCATCGTTGCTTTCAACCAGAAAAATAGTTTATTTAAAGTTTATGTTCTAACCAATAGTTATACCAAAAAGTTAAATAAAAAAACAAAAAAAAAGAAACTTATTTCTTCTTAACCAACACAGCCATTCCCAGTACAATCGCCAGGAAGACTAAGAAGACCAATACTGCTAGCAGCATGATATAAATATTGCTCTCTCGGAAACTGGTCTGTACAGTTACTGGCTCTTCTTTAGCTACCTGTGCTTTCTGGGCAGCTAATTGCTGCTGCAGCTGGGCACTTAGCTGTTTAGCTGTTTCTTCAGCCGAGAGTACTTGTTTCTGTTGAGCAGATCCTGCACTAGCACAATCTTTCACCTCTAAGGTTACTTCCTTAGTTTCAGATTCATCATCACTATCATAATTTACTTCGATGGTGATAGGATACTGCTGTTCAGCTGCATCGGCAAGGAATTCATCCAGCACGAACTTTAAAGTATCTTCAGTATCATCTTCAGTGTACTTTCCCAGTTTGGTGATGGTCTTGGTTAAGTCCAGACCCAAAGCAGTGTTAACTACTTTCACTTCCACATTTTTCTCATCTTTCTTACCCACATTTTCAATGGTAAGTTCTAAAGAGCTGTGCCTGGAGGGGCATTGGACTATGGAAGCGCTTAAATCTGCTTCTTTGATGATCAGCTTGTGATCTTTTCTTTCTACTTCTACAGTTTGGGTAAAAGTAGTTTTCTGTTCGCTATCATCATCAGCACCGGTACCTTCAGCAGTAATTTCTAGAGTATAGCTGTCTTCATCTAAGTTTTCTTCAGACAAGTCAAAAGTAACTTCAGCATAATCATCTTTGCCTTTATCTAGATCAAACTCTTCAGCTTCTTCTTCTAAATCATCTCCATCAACATCAATTAGGGTAAAAGTAACTAAGATCCCTTCAATATCTTCGGTATAATCATTCTTGATTTTAACCTTGAGGGTATTGCTCTCGTCTACAGTTAATTTTCCGGTAGCTTTATCATTAACCTTAAGCCCGTCGATTACTAAGTAGCTTTTTGGATCAAGATAGACATTAGCTGTTTTAGTGATAGTTTCTAAGCCTTTCTTTCCGCTTACGGAAATCTTTCCAATACTGTGTTTTCCGCCATCTTCATCTTTCGGAACAGTAAACTCTAATTTCGCTTTGAAAGATTCTCCCGGAGCCAGTTTGCTGTAGGCACTAGGAAGGACTGTAGCAGCATAATCGCTGGCTATTCCGCTGGTAGCTAAGATTATTTCGGTGATATCATCTAGAGAGCCAGCGTTCTTGATGGTTACATCTGCACTGACTTTGTCTCCTCGGTCAACCCCGGTAATAGATATTTCCGATATCTCTAGGTCAGTTAAAACATTTTCAATCACTTTATAGGTTGAAAAACCAGTTACAGTAAAGACAAAGCCTTTATCGGTATTGCTTACTGCTTTACAGACAGCCTCAGGACAAGCAATAAAATCTACTCCCTCAAAATCAGGGGAATACAAGATTTTATGCAGAGTATAAAGTTTCTTTAAAGTAATAGTCGCAGGTACATTGATTCCTGCAGTTTTAGGATTGTTTGTATCAATCGCTACCATTCCGTCTGCAATGGTGATCACTTCATCCAGGTCAAAGATAGCAGTTAAGTCTACTGGCTCATTAAAGACGATTTTACCATATTGGTTCTCTATAGTAAAGTCTTCGAAATATTTTAATTCCGCTTCCGTTGCCTCTTCCGGAATATTAGTCTTTAAAGTAGTAGATAAAGGAATATCGGTTACTAATAAGGTCCAGACAAACTCTTCCCCGTTAGCTTCTACGGTTAGTAAATATTCACCCTGCTCTTCGTTGGAAAAAGTATAAGTATCCTGTCCAGCAGCCATTAATGCTTTCTCCTCGCCATCTTTAGCTACATACCAATTAATGATATTCTCATAGCCTTCTTGGTTCAGATTAGCCCGAGCTTGGAATTCTTCTCCGTCAGCTAAGATCCAGGTGCTTCCAGCATTATTATCTAAGATCCATTCTCCTAGATCAAACACTTCCGTATCTTTCAGACAGCTATTTTTCAGGATGGAAACCGATTCATCATCGCTTTCGTAGCCATTACGGTAAGATATTTCAAACTTCAGGTTATTACTTCCGCTGCTTAATTTTGCAGTAGGCACTTTTACAGTATAAGTAGTCTGGGAATTTGGAGCAATAGATAGTCCGGTCAGCTCTTGAGTTAAATCCACTTTCCCGCCTTTGACTGTTAATACAATGTCATCTTCGGTATTGCTACCTTTATTGATTAAGTTCATGGTAACAGTAGCTTCCGGAGCGCAGGTGAAACCATTCCAATTCTCCCCCGCTAATTCTTCTTCCTCTACCATTAAGTCTGTAATCACAAGATCTGCTGCTTTCTGCTCGAGATTAAAGATGAATTCAAAGACATCGCTCTGTACTTTTTGATTATCTTCATAATCATCTCCGCTCACGGAAAGTTCAGCCCCATACTTCCCTTTGGTCAATTGGTAAGGTAATTGTTCTTTGAAGATAATTTCTTTACTCTGTTTGGCATTAAGATTGATTGGCTCATCGCTTTCCAGATTAACTATAGTCGTCAGTAAGTTAGCTACTACTCCCGTTACTGGATGTTCTAAATGGTTAGTAACCGTTAATCTTACTTCAATTTCTTGATCAGGAGCAAGAGCAATACTCTCTTTTCCTTCCTGAACTACATTTCCATTAACTTTAACATTGCTGATGCTTAAGGTGTTTTCTACTTCCGCTAGAACTGATTCTTGAATGGTATTAGTCTGGAAACCGCCTATATCTTCAATGATGTCCACAGTCAATTCTGAAACTCCCGCTTTATCTTTTGCTGGAGGATCACAGCTTAACTGGGTTTTCGCTCCGTCCATACTGCATTCAATTAGGTCCAGATTACTTTGATGTTCATCATCAATAGGAACTTCGAAGGTTAAGATCCCTTGATAATTCTTATCTTCAGTGATGTAAACATATTCTCCTTCCTCATCCTGCTCAAAGAAATCTACTTCTTTAGTCTCAGCAGAATTTTTGATGGTCAATAAAGCTTCTTCTACTACTTCTGCTTTCAGGCATGGCCCGACCGTGATTTCAAGTGTAGCCGAATCAGCCATGAATTTTCCTTCGCTGCTCTCAAAATAAGGATTGATTAGATATAGATAGAGAGTATGCTCTCCATAATCTAGTGCGGAAAGATTCAAGCTCAGAGAAGTATCTAAACTTTTTCCTCCGTCAATAGCTGGTAAAGTTTCGAATTGGTGAATTTTAGGATTTCCGCCGTTAAATTGGCTGAACTTTCCAGTCATTTTATCAAAGGAGCTTAACTTAGGTTCTTTTTCATAAACTAATAGCTCTGGAGTTATTGGTTGGTCTCCGGTATTAATAATACTTAAAAGTAAGGTATTAACTCGAGTACAAGTTAGTTCGTAATCTGTTAAAGTAGCATCATCTAAATGTACATCTGCATCTTTCTTGTCTAGATTAAAGGTGATAACTTTTTCGTCCTCGAAATCATTTCCTAATCCTAAGAATCCCCAGAAATCATCATATTCAACTTTTACTTTAAGATCAAAAGTTCCGGCAGTAATAGTATAAGGTACTTGGAAAGTAAAAGTATCCTCGCTTTCATCTTCAGTCTCTAAGACCCAATAACCATCTTCGCAGTCAGCTCCGTTACAGACCCCTTGATAATTTACAAAGTCTGGAATTGTATTCGCTTTAGCTTGAACTTCTACGTGGCCAAGCTCGTCATCAAAATTATTAATGAATTTTGTGCTGATAGTAAATTTCTGGCCAGGAATTACAGTATATTCTTCAGTGCCATTCCAGCTATCTCCATTCACTTTTACATTTAATATTTCTAAAGCTGGTTTTACGGTAAGGTTAAACGCCTCCGGAGCAGAATTTTCTGCACCATCAGTTATTACTACACTAATCTCGCTAGTGCCTATATTGGTTTTTAGAGGGGTACTTTTTAAGTTCATATCATTCAGGAAATCAATCGCTAGCCAGTCCAGAATAGAATCAGCTGCAGAGATAGCAAAATCTCCACTGGTTCCATTATCATATTCAGCACTAACTAAATAAGGAAATTCTACTCCTTCGATAGCCTCCTGATCAGGAATTGGATCGATTACAATTGCTCCCAGAGCCGCTTTTACTGTCAGCAAGAGCAAAGCCAGAACTAAAAACATAACTACAATTTGTTTGATATTTTTCATTGTTTATAACCCCTCGTTTGTATTTTTTAGTAATTTGATTTTTTTATCGTAAATAAAGTCTGAAATCGCTTATTTACGATTAAAAGGCTTTTCGCTTTTTATAGTAGTTTATCGCCTTTTTAGATCGGAGACACCACTAAAAATCTATCCCCAAAAACACTTACCACCCCGATTCTTTCTTAATCTTTAAGATGTTCTTAAACCATTAATTCTTCAATAAAACCATAAAAAAGATGATGATTAAAGCTAAGACGATAACTAAGGCTGCCAGCATGATTCCTACCAGGAAATCTTCTCGACTATAGGTATCTTCAACCGTATTTATGATCATAGAGGAAGTTAAAGGTGTAGCAGTTCCAGTACTGGTAGCTTTAGGAGCAGTAGTCTTGGCCGCAGCCGGAACAGTCTGAGTAGCAGTCTTTCCTACCGTACTCTCTTTCTCTTCTCCCTCCAGATCTAATTTAGAGGTAATCACTTCTGCCTCTTCTTCAGTATTGCTTTCCTCAGTTGCAGAAACCTCGGTCTCTTCCTTAACTACTGGTGGAACTGTTTTCTTGCATTCTCCAACTATTAAATTAAATTTTTCTTCACTGATTACTTCATCTTTATCCACATAAGCTTTCAGATCAAAAGCATAAGTGCCTTTTTTCATGGTTTTTGGGAAGGTATAAACAAAATCTTTAGTCCAAGTATCTTCATCCCCGCTTTTCTCGATATAGAGGTTTTGTAAATTCTCATTGAACTTTAACTCCTCATTAACTATAGACAAAGCTGCAAATTTTTGGTCCTGAGAACCAAAATTTTTAATTTCAACCTTGAAAGTAAAGCTTTTCTCGCAGAGAGTTACGCTTTCCGGAACAGTTACAAATTTAGTTATTCTCAGATCATCTTTTTCTTTTTTGATGGTTACATCTAATTGTTTCTCTATGACGTATTCTACTCCTTTATCATCTTCCCCTTCCAGGGTGATATCTAATTTATAATCGCCGGCACTGGCATCTTCATTGATCATGAATTCAATGGTTTGTTCCACATTTTCGCTGGCAGCTAAGTCGTCTAGATCAAATTCTTCCTCAAAGCTATCTTCAAAGAAATCATTATCATCAGCTTCGATGGTTATTTTGATATTACTCATGTCCACATCATAATCTTTATCCATTAAGTTTTTGACTTTAAATTCCATGCTCACTTTAGTGTATGGTTTAACATTTTCCTGTAATTTTAAATCCATTTCATCAGAATCAAAAGAATCGGATTCTTTATTTCCGTCTTCACCGACATATTCTACCTGCAGGTTAGACATTTCCAGCATAGATTTGGTTTTCTGGGTTAAAGCTACACTGTCCAGCTGAACTCCAGCTAAGCCCTTGACCACTACATTTCCGATATTAGTTGCTCCTGTACCCTTATCATGGGTAATGTTCAAGGCTAAAGTAGTAGAAACAGTCCCATTTCCGGGGATGGTTAATTCTTTGCTTTCAGCAGTGTATTTGGTCGGTAAACCAGATACTTCTAATTTTACTTTTACCTCTTCGAGATTATTATTTTTCAGGTTGAAAGAGCTGGTTGTTACTATAATGGTCTTCTGACCGTCTTCAGCGAATTGGTTATAATCTGCATCAGCGATGACTTCTGCATCGGTTAAATCTACATTAGCCGAAGCATAAGGCGCATCAGCAAAGACCGAAGTGCTACCTATAATCAATAGTATAAATAATCCCCAAAGTAAGCTTGTAGTTTTGATTTTTACCCACCCCGCATAGCGTTTTTCATTCTTAAGTAGTACTAGCTTTTTAAAGATTTATATACTGGAGTATCTAGATCATCTTTGTTCTAGTCTACTCATAGTTAAGATTAATTTTGAAAAAAAGCAATTGAAAAAACCAAAAAAAGAGAAAATAAAATAGGAATTTTCTCCCCCCTATTTATGTCCCATGTAAAAGAATTTCTCGATGGAAACATCAGTATCATTATAGTTTCCTGAGCGAGGATGGTTTGTGCTGGGAGCAGCGGCTTGAGCAGGTTTTGCTGCTGAAGTAGAAGATCCTTCTCCGCTTCCTCTAGATGGATTAGATCCCTCTTTGGAAGTGGGGCCAGAAAAAAGCATCTTGTTTCTTAAGTATCCAATCTCTTTTTCCATTGATTCCATCTTCTCCTGGAACTCTTTGAATTTCTTAACAATAAAAGTAGTATTCTTTTCCAGAATATCTTTGACCTTCTCCGGATGAAGGTCTTCTGAATCTTTAGGGCCGGTGCTATTTTCATTCATCCTGCTGCGCATTTCCGAGTAAGGCTCACTGTCCCGATCCCGAAAAACTGCTTCTGCTTTGACTACTGCTTCATCTCTGCTGCTGGCTAGGCCTTGTTTAAGCAGATCTAGAGCAAGAGCATTAATTTTCTGAATTCTTTCTACATCCATTTTCATCAACCTCGTTTTTTGTTTGAACTATTACTCTTACTTATTATTCTTAGTTTATTGAATAAATTTAATTATAGCAAATGTGTTAAATATTCGTACTTTTATTCACACATTTGTTATTAGGAGAAGTGTTAAATGTTCGAAATTTTAACACTTCGAGTATAATTACCAGAAAAACGTAAATATAAAGTCATTATAATGTTTTCTATTCTCCAGCCACTAGATTTTAAACCAAAATAAAGAATAATTGATCTAATCCCATCTATTTATAAGCTCTTTGGGTTAATCAGAACTAGAATCTACCCACAAACTAGCGGAATCTGGAATGGAATTATGCCCTTGCTTCCTAATAACACTAAAACCAGGCCTAAAACAATCCCAATAATCAATCCCACCATAAAATACTTGAATTCAATAATCCCTAATTGGCCTCTTTTTTGCATGGATTCAAGTATTCTCTATTTATATATAAATCTTTCTGTTTGCTCTAAACCAAGCGAAAGGTTTATAAACTCTCTTCGAAAATAGTATATAAAGTTAAGCTTTAACTGGACGGTGATATCTCGAACGCACGAGAAGAAGGTAATAAAACCAATGGGATTCAGGTTAAAATAGTGCGTTTGAGATTACGAGACGTTATACGTCGAGTATAGTTCTCGAACGGGTGAACTCAACATGATTCGCAAACAACTCAAAGAATGCCCAGAATGCGCCAGCAAGAACATTTTTCGTAATGCTGAGAAGGGGGAAACCATCTGCCGTGATTGCGGTTTAGTCATTGAAGATCGTATGGTTGACTTTGGTCAGGAATGGCGGGAATTCGATGAGGATGGAGGTTCTAGAGGTGGCGGCCGAGGAGCTGGAATTCCGACTTCCCAAACCCAATTTGATCTAGGTTTAGGCACTGAGGTTGGAAATAATGCCGACATCTATAAATTAGGTTCTGAACGAGATCGGGATCGTATTCTAAGATTAAAAAAATGGAATATTCGTATCTCTACTGCTATTGAAAGAAATTTGAAAGTTGCTCTGGCTGAGTTGAAAAGAGTTAGTTCCTTCTTAAAATTACCTAAATCCGTAGAAGAAGAAGCTGCCCGGATTTACCGTTTGGCGGTACAGAAAGGTTTGGTTAGAGGTCGTTCTATGGAATCTGTAGTTGCTGGCGCTCTCTATGCTGCTTGTAGAAGACATGAAGTTCCTCGAACTTTAGATGAGATGGGCGAAGCTTCCGGTATTGAGAAGAAAGAGATCGGCAGAACTTATCGTTTTGTAACTAGAGAACTGGAAATTTCCATCAAGCCCAGCAATCCTGCAGATTATATTCCTCGATTCGCTTCTGCTTTGAAATTAAGTGCGGAGACTCAATCTAAAGCTGTAGAGATTCTGGAAATGGCTCGAGATATTGAATTGACCTCTGGAAGAGGGCCGACCGGAATTGCTGCGGCTGCTTTGTATGTGGCTTCTCTGATTCATGGTGAGAAAAGAACCCAGCGGGAAGTAGCTGATGTAGCTGGAGTAACTGAAGTTACCATCAGGAATCGTTACAAAGAGCTGATTAAAAGGCTTAAACTAGCTAAAGTGGTAGAGAAGAGTAAGAAGAAGTAGATTTTTAAAGTTTAATTTTTGGTAGTGGGATGTTTTAAAGTAGTTAAAGATATAATATATTAATAGGGGAGAATAAAAAATGGACTTAAAAGAATTACTTTCATATCATAATCCAAGAATGGAAGAGTACCAGAAAATTATAGCTGGAACGGTATCAAAATTAATTACGTGCGAGGGCACTAATAGCTTAACATTGTTCATGGATAATTACAAATTTTTCTACGGAGAAGAAACATTTTCCCGAGGCCTTACCGGGAGAATATTAATAGATTTAGGCTGTGGCTGGATGCACATGGCCAAATATGCCCGGGATTATGGAGCAAAGGCATACTTAGGAGTAGATAAGTTTCACCCTTTTCCTGAACCACCAGCAGCTAAATTCCAAACGTGCTATCAGGTTGAAGATAATTTTGTCTGGGAAACCGGAATGTTAGGAGAAACGGAAGGTTTTATAGTTAAAGGCGACATGCTGGAATTGGTAGCTCGGCTTCCCGACCAGTCGGCTAGTTTTGTGGTTAATTCAGTGGATGCGACAGTAATACCTTCTGTGAGATATCACCACGCTTTAGCGGAAGAATTAGAAAGAACTACCGCAGATGGGGGTATTGTTTTCGGAATGTGTTCCGATGTTTTGAAGATTATGAAACAGAGAAGAGTTCTTCACCGGCTAGAACCAGAGCGAAATGATTATTCTGGTCTTTTTGTTAAAGAAAATGAGGTAAAATAAAATGACATGTAAGTATAGGAAAGAGTGTAAATTGTATCGTTCGGATAATCTGCCTGAACCGATTGTTCTTAACAAATTTGTGGCGAATGTTTGTAACTACCCTTCTGCTGAGGAATATAACCGGGGCTTAAGAGATTATTATGATTTAAATCAGAGAGGTGGAAATATTAATCTTTTTACAGGTACGGATTTTATAGTTATGGATCAACCGTCGTTGCTTAATCCTCCTGCTCCATTTGATTCAAGCCGGGGAGAAAAGAATTGCCAACTTTATTTGGCTTGGGAAGAAAATGCCAGATTAAAGCAGCAGATAGCTGATGGTAGCTTGGAAGAAAGAGCAAAGGGAGATGCAGAGATATTAGAGCAGAGGGAGTTAAATTAAGATGAACCATCCCGAACCACTTCCAACCATTCTCCCCGACTTATTGGAATCTTTAGTACAAGATACAATCGGAAGACCGCTGGGGCGCGATTATGGGTTTAGAATTTTTTCTGAGCGTGCTACAATCCTATCTGGTCCTGCACTTCAGCAGCTTCAGGAACAGCGTCGGCTAATTTATGGGGTACAATATTCGGTAATGGAAGGCTATCGGGTGCCGGTTTTGTTTGAATCAATTCTGTCAAAATCCGAGCCAAAGAGGATTATCTTTTATCGAGTCTTTCTGTCAGATTTTGGTGACCATAAAGGCTGGGATGTTAGGCCAGAAGAGAATCTACAGGAAAAACTACAGAGAGATAGGTCTGGTGAATAAATCTGGAAAATAGGAACAATCAGTAAAACATATAGAGAAATGCGTTGATTAGTGTAACGAAAACTTGCCTGCTCGTGCCTATCCACGGGCTAAAGCCCGTGGCTTTACGGCACTCGCTTACACTGGCAAGTTTTCGGAACAGAAATTTAGCGCCCTAAAGGGCGGGGCTTTATACCCAGCTAAATTTCTGTAAAAAACGCATTTCTAATATGAATCTTTGCCTAAAATATTACACCAATTATCGCAAAGATTCATATATTATAGGTTTTATGGATTTTCTTTAAATTTCATCCTCCCCATCTTCTGATTTTTTATATGTTTTTACCAGAAAAGATTAAAAATCTCCTCAACTCTTTATACTCCAGAATAAACAATAACCTAAACCATGCCTCTCCCTCCAGACCAGCAGAAACAGCTCAACGAACAGAAAAAGCAATGTGTTTTCTGTAAATTGATCTCCGGAGAGATGCAGGCCAAGAAAGTCTTTGAAAATGAGAAAGTTATAGCCATGCTGGATATTTATCCAGCGGTTAAAGGCCACACCTTATTTCTACCTAAAGAGCATTATCCTTTAATGCTTTATCTCGATCCTGAAGAATTCAATTCTTTCTTCGGTTTAATTCCTGCTTTGGCTAAAGCTCTGAAAGATAGTCTTGTTAAAACCGGAATAAATATTTTTATCGCCAGTGGTGGCGCTGCTGGCCAGCAATCTTACCATTTCTTGGTGCATCTGCTTCCCCGAGAGCAAGGAGACGGTTTTTTCAATTTTTATTGGGGCGGTAAAGCTAAATTAGCTGAAGATAAAGTTTTGCTTTTAACTAAAGCTTTCCAAGAAAAGATGAATAAGAGAAAGGGCCCATCGTTCCCTTCCGTAGAAAAAGCTCTAGAAGAGAGGCCAACTTATCTTAAAGAAATTTATGAAAATTCCTCCATCTTATTTGAAGATGAGACAGTTTTAGTGATCTTAGCTAAAAAAGGATTAGTTCCTGGACATATTGAGATCTACAGTAAGGAAGAAGAAAAATTCATCGAGAAATTATCTGAAGAAAGTTCTACTCATCTATTTTCTATCGCTTCTTTAGCCTCTGGTATTATTTTCGATCAATTGAAAGCCCAGGGAACAAATATTATCCTCAAGTCCGGTTCTGCTGATGATAATCCGCAGGGGAGATTATCTTTGCATATCCTTCCTAGAACCAATGAAGATGACTTGAACAAGACTTTATTATGGGCACCTAAACAGTCGGATTATGATCTGGATTCTTTAGTAGGAAAGATTAAAGAAAAAACCTGGAAGATTGGATATAAAGAAAAGAAAGAGATTAAAGAGAGAGTTGTTCTGCCCTCGAAAACAGTCTTAGGGGGAGAAGAAAAGAAAAAGATATCCGAAAAGCCAGCTTTCGGCGAGATTGAGCGCGAGATCAAAGAAGCGATTGAGAGGATTAAAAGAGATTTTAACTATTAAACTCTCGGTTATTCTTTGTCTTTTTATTAGCTCGGAGTTATCATTTTTGATAACCAAAGTGAAACAAAATGTTTATAAACTTAGCCTGTTTTCCAAAGCCTATGAACTCGAGGGACTTTTTAAAGCAAATAAGCCAGCTCAGGAAACCAGTGCTGACCACTAATGACCTCGCTAAAATAACCGGCTATGGTAAAAACTATCTTAAAGTATACCTCTTCCGGCTTAAACAAAAAAACCTCATTATTGAAGTAGAACGAGGAAAGTATGTTATCCCTCAGCATGCTTTTATCACTGCTTCAAATTTAGTTTTTCCTTCTTATGTCTCTTTTTTCTCTGCTTTTTCTTATTATCAATTAACCACTCAGATGCCCACCGTGATTTATGTGGTCGCTTCCATCTCCAAGAAAAGCATCCGACTCGATAATTATAACCTCCTCTTTGTAAAGTTCCCCGTATCAAAGATTTTTGGCTATCATAAAGAGAAATTCATGGGCAAAGAAGTATTTATTGCTGAAAAAGAAAAAGCCATTGTGGATTCTTTGTACCTTCCCGAATATTGTCCTGTAGATGAAACCTATGCTGCACTGGAAGCTGACCTGGACTTAAATAAGCTCATCTCTTATGCTCTGAAGATGAATTCCATTGTTCTTCTGAAGCGGTTAGGTTATTTGTTAGACCTAAGAGGGATAGATATCCATAATCAGGTACGGAAGAAATTAAATATCCGCTATGATTTACTTAATCCTGCTTTTGGAAGAAAGGGATACAAAAAGTCAATAAAATGGAAATTAATCATCAACGAGGACGTGAAACATGCTGAATAAAACAGAATTGGAAGAATTTGGGCAGGGATTAGGATTTAATTTGTGGCAGACGGAGAGGGATTACTTTCAGCATCTTTTTCTGATGTTCCTTTCCAGAAGAATCGGTAATGAGCTGATTTTTAAAGGTGGAACTGCACTTCAGAAAGTGTTTGGATTAAATAGGTTTAGTATAGACTTGGACTTTACCTTTAATCATGCTTTGCCTGCAGAACTGTTCGAGAATATCAAAAGAGACTTTGCAAACTTCGGAGTTAAAGCTGAATTTGAGTTGAGTGAGCAAAAAAACTCGATGAAAGTTAAGCTGGCCATTGAAGGCCCTTCTTACGAAGGCACGGAAAGAACCTTGGTCGTGCTGAGAATTGAGATTAGCCTGAGGGAAAAAGTATTATTGGAACCGGAAACGAAAGAAATTTTCCCAAGCTACTCAGATTTACAGCCATATTTGGTAAGAGTAATGAATTTAGGCGAGATTGCAGCAGAGAAAATAAGAGCAATCTTAACCCGAGACAAAGCCCGGGATATGTTTGATTTGAGATTTTTGCTGAATAAAGGAGTTAAAGTTAACGAGAAGTTAGTTAATGAAAAGTTAAAAGCTTATGGAATAACTTACTCTAAGACGCTGCTTCTGGAGAAGATTTCAAAGATGGAGAAAGTATGGCACAATGAACTGAGCCAGTTGATAGTAGTTGTTCCGGAGTTTAAATTGATGGTTAAGGAGATTAAGGGGAAGGCGTAGTTATTCCCCTTCAAACTCCACCAAATTAAAAATATTATAATTAGATAACTTATCTCTCCCTTTCAATTCCGGCAAATCTATAACTACTCCTATTCCAACAACAATTCCTCCCAATTTCTCCACTACTTGGCAAGCGGCAGAAGCAGTTCCCCCGGTAGCCAGTAAATCGTCAATTATCAAAACATTCTCCCCAGCATTGACTGCATCTTTATGTATCTCAATTTTATCTGTGCCATATTCCAGAGCGTATTCCTGAGAAACGGTTTCTGCAGGCAATTTTCCTTTCTTTCTAATCAAGACCAAAGGCAGATTTAATTTATGTGCCAAAGCAGCTCCAAAAATAAATCCGCGAGATTCTATTCCCGCAATCTTGTCTATTCTCTGATACTGATAATGCTCCACAAATTGCTGGATGACATAATTAAACGCTTGCGGATCTTTGATCAAAGTGGTAATATCTCGGAACATTATCCCCGGTTTGGGCCAGTTGGGAATGGTTCGGATAGTAGATTTAAGGTCAAATTCTTTTTTCTCCTGATTCAAAGAAGTAATCCTCTTATCTCCGTCAAGAATATTAATTTTAGGAATAGAATGAATGATCAAATTAGTTACTTTATCTACATTTTCTTTAAACACTTTCAATATCTCTTCCCAGGTTACTGGGATCACATTGTCAAACAGACAATCATAATCTGTGCTCATGGCTATGGCCGCATAGGGAAGACCAATTTCATTAGCAAGTATTGCCTCTGGGGCAATACTCATATTAATTACATCTGCTCCCCATAAAGAAAACATTTTACTCTCAGCTTTAGTAGAGAATCTGGGGCCTTCGATGGTGATGACTGTTCCTTGAGGATGATATTTCAAGTTTAATTCTTGACAGGACTGAATTAAAATTTTCCTCAGTTCTTCTGAGAAAGGTTCAGCCATAGCCGTATGCACTATTTCCCCTGGCAAGAATTCTTCATGAAAACTTATCTTTCTTTGTTTAGTAAAATCAATCAATTGGTCTAAGATAATTAAATCTCCGCGTTTAATTTCTCTTTTTAGGCTGCCGCAGGCAGTAGTAGCTAAAATATGAGTACAACCAATTTCTTTCAAAGCCCAGATATTGGCTCGGTTATTGACCTGGGTGGGCGGAATGGTATGCTCTCTTCCATGACGGGATAATAAAACCACCTCTACTCCCGAGATTTTTCCTACTTTTAACGGAGAAGAAGGCTTTCCGTAGGGAGTATTAATCTCTATTTCTCTCGTTTCTTTCAGAATTTCTGGATTTTCCAATCCCGAGCCGCCGATAAGGCCGATTTTGAGCATAAGAATAAAAATCAAGAGGTGATTTATAATAATTTTGCAACTACAACAGTTATTCTATTGCTTTCTTCATCCATTCTGCATCTAAATGCTTTATCCTAACACCTCTCTGCTCTACAACTTTAGAGGCGAATAATGATCCCAATTTTCCTGCTTTCTCTAAGGACCATCCGCAGCAGTATCCATACAAGAATCCGGCGGAATAAGTATCCCCTGCCCCGGTAGTATCGATAGCTTTCGCCGGGAAAGGGGCAACATAATGCAGTTGTCCATCGCCAGCAATAATCGAACCACGCTCACCAATTTTTACTATTGCAATCTTGACTATTTTCCCTAATTCTACTGCTGCTTCCTCTTCTTCTTTACCCGTAAATTCCTTAGCTTCTTTCTCATTCACAAAAAGAATATCTACATAATCCAGCACTATTCTCTGTAATAATTTCAGATTTCTTCTAACCACTCCCGGATCAGCTAAATCCAAAGAGATTAAGGTCTGGTGTTTTCTAGCCAATTCCATTGCCTGCAAGACCGTCTCCTGAGTTTCTCCTTCTAATTGATATCCTTCTAAATGCAGGATTTTACTTTCTTGGACATCCTCTTCCAAAACCTCTTCTCTTTCTAAATGCACCGCCGCCCCTAAATGCACTGAAAAAGTCCTTTGGGCATCGGGAGTGATAAAAGTAAGCGCATGCCCGGTTAGTTTATGCTGATGATGGCTTATTCGTGTTTTAACTCCATGATTCTGCATCTGTTCAATATAACTTAAACCGTGAGCATCTTTTCCCACTTTTCCATAGAGCATTGCCTTTCCACCTAAGAACGCCACTCCTTTAAGGGTATTTGCTGCCGATCCACCTGGGACAAATTCTATCTTTAATTCGTCTTGTTCAATCTTTTCCAGAATTTTTTTAGCTTTTTCTTCTTCTACCAGATGCATCTCTCCCTTTTTCAGGTCGAATTCCAGCAGCTTATTTTCATCTACCTCGATTAAGAAATCCATTAAAGCGTTTCCCAAGCCGAGGACGTCGTTAGGTTTAGGGATCATTTTCTTAAAATCCGAATTTCATCATTTCTAATTCATAATACTTATGCTTATCTAAAAATAAAGCGATAAAATAACTCTCTTTGCGTTTGATTAGAATAGCTCTAAGATTACTGCCAAAACGCTTGACAAAACCAATCACTTCTCGGTCTAGTTTTGATTGAATTACATTAGTTTTATGTTCTTTACAGTCTCTAATCCATAGAATTAACTCTTGCTGTTGAGTTTCTTTGAGACCATCAAAGCATTTCTCAAAATGTCCGTCAAACTTTAAGTCCTGTTCGAGGATCTCTTTTATTTTTTCTTTTCCTTCTTCAGCTAGCAAGTTCCAGCGCCTCCCGATAAGCATGAATATAATTATGCAGATTGGCAGATTCTTTATATTCTTTGCTTAACTTTTGATAATCTTTGAGGTATACTTTCAACAGACTCAATTCTGTTTTGGAATAGCTTAAAGCTAAATTTTCCGCGAGATATCTTTGCAATAATAACGGGATTTTATGTTGGGTGAATTTTTTTCTTAAGAAGTATAATTGCTGAGGGTTAAGAATTAATCTTTTGGAGAGATATTCTATCTGCAGCAGAAATTCTCGGAGTTTTATCTGATAATCTTCTTTATTGATAATTTCATTAACTAGCAATTCGTAAGTTTGAAGTGTTTCTTTTAGAGAGATAGTGAACTCTTTTTGTGCTTCAGGGACAAAGTTGCTTAAGCTAATCTGACAGAGTGAGCTGAAAAAGAGTGAGTTTAAAGCAGATTCGGGGAGGAAACTTACCTGGACTTTCTTCCAGTGATAATCTTCTTTATGATATTTGATGAAGACAAATATGTCAATGTCCCGAAATTCTCGATTAAATAAGAAAGATCCAGAGATGAGGATTTTTGCGGTTTTATATTTTCTTTGCATTTGTTGGAGAAGTTTTCTAGCTTGAATGATTCTTTCTGGGATTATAAATTCTTTTCCGCAAATAATAGATTCTTCTCTGTTTGAGAAAGCCAATAAGGCTTTAACTTTAGGCTTGATGAATTTGTAATAATATGTTTTTTCGTTGCTGTTCAGTTTTTGCTGCTTTATCTTTTTCTTCAATACTTTTAGTTGTAGGGTGGTGAAGATATGTTTTATCAGCAAAGGTTCATTCTGTTTCAATTGTTTTAGACTGATAGGATTTTCCATGATATGATAATTAAATATCCTAACTATTTATAAATATTATGGCAAAAATGCATTTTTTCTTTTATTCCAGCTTGGGTTAATACCCCGCAGCTCTGCTGCGATTGGGAGTCTTCATTAGATAAATTATCCCAAAAATAAAAAAAATTAATACCTATAATGCTCCGCTTTATACGGCCCATCTTTAGGTATTCCTAAGTAAGCAGATTGTTCAGGAGTAAGTGTATCTATTTCTACCCCAATCTTCTGCAGATGTAATCTAGCTACTTCTTCATCTAATCTCTTAGGCAAGATATACACCCCCAGAGGATAATTTTTATTCCACAATTCCAATTGTGCTAAGACCTGATTGGAAAAAGAATTGCTCATCACAAAAGAAGGATGTCCAGTGGCACAACCTAAATTGACTAAACGACCTTCTGCCAGAACATAAATCTCTCTCCCGTTGGGAAAAGTATATTTATCATATTGCGGTTTGATCGTGTCTTTCTTTGCCCCCGAACGATTATTCAGCCAATCCATCTCAATCTCGCAATCAAAATGTCCAATATTGCAGATGATAGCCTGGTCTTTCATGGCCAGGAAATGTTTGGACGTGATAATGTCTCGGCAACCAGTAGTGGTCACAAAAATATCTCCCCGGCCTACTGCCGAATCCATTTTCTTTACTTCATAGCCTTCCATCGCCGCCTGCAAGGCATTAATAGGATCAATTTCAGTAATAATCACTCGACAGCCGAACCCGCGCAATGATTGAGCGCAGCCTTTACCCACATCTCCATAACCCGCAATTACTGCCACTTTTCCTGCTAGCATTACATCTGTAGCTCTTTTGATTCCATCTACTAAAGATTCTCGACAGCCGTAAAGATTATCAAACTTAGATTTTGTTACCGAATCATTTACATTAATAGCCGGAAACAACAATTTCTTCTCTGCCAGCATTTGATAGAGGCGATGCACTCCAGTAGTAGTCTCTTCAGAAACGCCTTTAACTTCTTGAGCAATTTTGCTCCATTTATCTTTAGTTTCAGAATAAGTTTTTTTCAGGCAATTCATTAATTCTAGATAATCTTCTCCTTCTTTACTGTAATCTTTATTTAAGATGGCTGGATCTTTTTCCGCTTCTACTCCTTTATGGATCATTAAAGTTGCATCTCCACCATCATCTACAATTAAAGTCGGACCTTTATTTCCGGGAAAATTCAAAGCCTGCAGAGTGCACCACCAGTAATCTTTCAGGTTTTCTCCTTTCCAGGCAAATACAGGAATTCCTGCCTGAGCCATAGCCGCCGCGGCATGATCTTGAGTAGAAAAAATATTGCAGGAGCACCAACGCACTTCTGCTCCTAGAGCATGTAAAGTTTCCATCAATACTGCGGTTTGGATGGTCATATGCAAAGAGCCGGTAATTCTCGCTCCTTTCAGCGGCTTTTGCTTAGAATATTTCTCTCGCAAGGCCATCAATCCAGGCATTTCTTTTTCAGCAATAGAAATTTCTTTCCTACCCCATTCTGCTAAACTTAAATCTTTTACCGCATAATTATTGTTGATATTCATCTTATAGCTCCTCCCATTTTTAATTCCCTGCTTAGGTAAAAAACTTATTTTAACATAACCTATATAAATATTT